>Ga0137409_10007122_pt1 | contig 11516 bp, 13 predicted proteins | sample CZODoug1_16funga_FD_122059 | JGI IMG/M metagenome (GOLD analysis project Ga0137409, IMG submission 122059) | Vadose zone soil fungal communities from Angelo Coast Range Reserve, California, USA - CZODoug1_16fungal (Hybrid Assembly) | ecosystem: Environmental > Terrestrial > Soil > Vadose zone... | reverse complement strand
AGTTAGCGTATAGGCAAGCCACAAGCCGTCTGGAGACAGACGCAGCCCGGTTGCGGTATTGGAGGATCGCAAATCGTTGAAGGTGACAAGATGTTTTGGAGGATCCGTGTTCCGAGCATCGGGCGCTGCGGCAACGCTTACGGACAATACCATCACAAGTGCTGCGAGAACGGAATGCTTACTAAGTTCCATGATCATCACGTTCCACTCACAACGTGACCGAGAGCCGGACGTAAACATACCGACCGAGAATGTCCGCTTGCGTCGGGTCGTAACCAAGAAAGCCGCTGCCGGCGTTTGAGTACTGTGGCGCGCGGTTCAGGATATTCACACCACCGACGTCGATGCTTGCGCCGTTCAAAGCGAACGTCGTGGTTCTGTGCGCCTTTAAGCAAGGCTATAGCTGGCTGATGGATGAGATCGCGCCGCAACTAAAGGGCACGCACGCCGCTTCGTTGAAGATAGCGTTCAAGAAGAACGAGAGTGAAGGCGGACGAGTGATGTTCACGCCCGCGCGCTGGGTGCAGGAGCTTTATCCCGTCGATGAAGCGCTGGCCAATATTATTCGCCACGCTTATGATGGCCGGCCAGACCAGCCGATCGAAGTGCTCTGCCGCCGCTTGCTAAATCGAACGGGCAGTGAGCAGCGAGCGGGGCTCGAGATCGTGCTTGTAGATCATGGCGCCGCTCCGGATCGCAAAAAACTGTGCGGACGTTCTCTGGATGATGTTCGGCCCGGGGGCCTGGGAATACATTTCATTGAAGACGCCGTGGACGTCATGCAATACACCAGCCATGCTCGAGAGAATCGCCTGCGCCTGGTGAAGTATCTGCCCAATGCGAAAAGGGAGACCAAGGTTGTGAAGGGAGATTGAGCGATGCAAATTTCGACACGCCGATTCGACAAGACGGCGATTTTGGACATTTCCGGCGACATCGATCTGGCGCACTCGACGGAAGTCCGCCGTTTGGTGCTGTCCGAATTCCGGGAGAAGAAAACGCCGCGGGTGATCCTCAATCTGAATGACGTGAATTACATCGATAGTTCCGGCGTGGCGTCCCTCGTGGAAGGGTTGAAGGCTTCCCGGGATGTGGGCTCGCGCCTGATCTTGTTTGGTCTGAGCCCCATTGCGCATGAAGTGTTGCAAATATCGCGGCTGCTGAAGATGTTTGAGATTTACGATACTGAAGACCTGGCCTTGCAAGCCTAGCGTTCCGGGACGAACGCCGTACTGCGCTGCGCCCGTTCATGATGGAGTTCGTCGCACAAGTCGGAGAGACGGTAACAGATTGCCTGGCGTACGTGGGCGCGCTCGCGACTCTGGTGACGCGGGCTTCGTATTACGCGTTTGTTGCTCCGTTTCAAGGAAAGAATTCGCGCTGGCCAGGCGCCGTTTCGCAAGCGATGGCCGTGGGTGTACGGGCGCTGCCCATTCTTTCTCTGATCACATTTTTCATCGGATTGATTTTGGCGCTGCAGAGCGCGTACGAGCTGCGCAAATTGGGGGCGTTAACTTATGTCGCGAGCGCAGTGGCCGTCTCGATGTCACGCGAACTCGGTCCCCTTATCACCGCGATTCTTGTGATCGGGCGATCCGGTTCGGCGTTCGCCGCGGAGATCGGGACCATGCGCGTCACGGAAGAAATCGACGCCCTGGAAACGATGGCGATCGAGCCGGTGGATTTCCTGGTGACGCCGAAGTTTTTGGCGATGATTGTGATGATGCCGTGTTTGACGATGTGGGCGAACTCTATGGGAATTCTTGGCGGTTCGCTTTTTGGCGTTGCGCAGGCCGATTTCACTTGGGTCCGGTATATCCGCAGTTCGCTCGACGCGCTTTATTTGCGCGACATCACCACGGGACTCATCAAGAGCGTGATGTTTGGCATTACAATTACGGCCGTGGGATGTCACGAAGGTTTTTCAACGGGCGGAGGGGCGGAAGAAATCGGGCGCTCGACGACGCAAGCAGTGGTTATTTCGATCTTTATGGTGATCGCCGTGGATCTCGTCTTTACGGCGCTTTTTTTCTTTGCGGGTGAACGGTAGCGAGTCCGGTAGTGGAGTCAGGACATGCCTGAGAACACAAAAGAATCCGCGCAAGCTGGCACCGTGATCTCGGTGCGCGATCTTCGCGTGCAGTACGGAGAACGGGAAATTCTGCACGGTATCAATTTTGATGTGGAACATGCGCAGACACTCGTGATTTTGGGCGGCTCCGGTTCCGGGAAGAGCACCCTGCTGCGCACCCTGGTAGGCTTGGAGAAACCCAGCGCGGGACAGGTGTGGATGAAGGGACAAGATCTCGCAAAAACTTCGCGCGCGGAAATGGATGAAATTCGTAAAAAGATTGGCATGTCGTTTCAGGGCGGAGCGCTGTTTGGATCGATGACCGTGGGAGAAAACGTGGCGCTACCGTTGCGCGAGCATACCAACCTGGAAGATTCCACGATCGAGATCATCGTTCGTTTGAAGCTCGATCAGGTGGGCCTGGCCGGATTTGAGTATTACATGCCGTCGGAACTGAGCGGCGGTATGAAAAAGCGCGCCGCGGTTGCTCGCGCTCTGGCGATGGATCCGGAGATTTTATTTTTCGACGAGCCGTCAGCGGGACTGGACCCGATCATCGCCGCGGGCATCGATCACTTGATTCTTCAACTCAAGCGAGCGTTCCACATGACGGTGATCGTAGTGACCCATGAGCTGGCGAGTGCATTTCTGATTGCTGACCGGATGGTCTTGATCGACAAGGGGCAGATCGTGGCCATCGGTACGACCGAGGAAATGCGCTCCAGCACGCATCCACGCGTGCGGCAATTTCTGGACCGCGTGCCCGAACCGGAAGTCTCGCAGGAGTTGGATTATCTGCAGATGCTGACCGAGGATAGCCGCGGGACGGGGCGCATGGCGGGATGGAGGCGAGGAGCATGACGCAATCGAAACGCGAGCAAGCGATGGTGGGCTTGTTTGTGCTCGTCGCGGCAGCTTTGCTGGCGGGAACAATTTTCGCTCTGACCGGCGTAACAGCTCGGCGAGTGAAAAACTATCACGCCTACTTCTCCTTTGCCGGCGGAATTGAACAGGGGACTGCTGTGCGTTATTCGGGCGGGCCAAAAATTGGGCGTGTTGAAAAAGTCCAAATCGATTCACGAACTCCATCACGGATTGACGTCACCTTCAGCGTTAATGAGGATTTGCCGGTCAAGGTGGATAGCCGCGTCAAAATTATGAGCATGACTCCGCTCGCCGACAATCACGTGGAGATAATGCCGGGCAAGCCGGAGTCCGCTCTTGCACCCCCGGGAACTCTGTTGCCTTCCGATGCGTACGTCGATCTCAGTTCGCTGCTGGCTGATGTTCAAGCAATCAGTCCGCAAGCGCAGGAGCTGATAAAGTCGCTCAACGATCGCGCGGTCGAGCTGAAAGTGACGCTCGCGCGCGTCAACAACATGTTGAGCGACGAGAATCGTGCGAATCTTTCCGCGGCGCTTGCCGATTCGCGCGGAATGATTCAAGAGAATCGTCCTCAGCTCAAATCCACGCTCGAACACTTGAATCAAGTCAGCGGACATTTGCAGCCGGTGCTGGACGACTTTCAGAAGACGTCAGCGCAGGCCACTCAGACGCTCGATCACCTCGATGTGGTGATAGGCGAGAACCGGCCCGATCTTCGTCAGGCTATTCTTGAGCTGCGCCAGTCGTTGGGCACGTTAACGAGCCTGACGGGGCGGCTCGACCAGACGGTCGATGTGAATGCCGACAATATCGATGAAGTTGTGGATAATCTCCGGCATGTGACAGAGAACCTTAAGGAATTGACGGACACGCTCAAGGCAAGACCGTACCTGTTGTTACGTGCGAGCCCGAAATCGGAGCACAAGCCGGGCGGCGCTCGATGAGTCTGAAGTGGCGTTCGAAACAGAAGGAGGGAGGTTTCGCGATGCGGACGATAGCCGGCGTGGTCATCCTCGCGTTGGCACTTTGCGGATGCGGCACAGGGCCAGAGAGCAAGTTCTACCAGCTTTCGGCTCCGGCCCAGGCGAATTCTGCTGCCGCGGGTGATCCACTTCCGGTAACCGTGTTGGTGGGTCCGCTGAGGTCTTCGCATCTGTACCGGGATGACCGGCTCGTGTATGCGACCGGCAATGAGGAAATGGGAACGTACCAGGCGCACCGATGGGCGGAACCTCCGGCGGAAATGATGCGCGAACTGTTGTGGCGTTCTCTGCGGGCGTCACGCCGGTTCAGCACAGTCTCCCTGATGAGCAGCAGCGCTCGTGGCGATTTTCTGCTGCAAGGGAATCTGTACGATTTCAAGGAAATTTCCGGCAGCACGCTTGTGGCCCGCTTGAATATGGAACTAGAACTTCGCGAGATCAAGACCGGGGCCATTGTATGGACGCACGATTATTCGCACGATGAGCCTGTGAACGGCAAAGACGTCCCGGCGGTGGCCGCGGCGCTGGATCAAAATGCCCAGCGCGCAGCGAGCGAAGCTACAGCCAGCTTAAGTGAATATTTTGTTGCACGCTCCAGGAAGTAGCGAAGGGTGTTCGTCCGAAGATGACTGGCGCGATCGGCAAAGAGGATTCCATTGAGCGAAGTTCAGCCTGATTGGGTCGCACAAGTCCAGGACGTTCTCGAGACACTCAATCAGGGCGTGATCATTACCGACGAGTGTCCACGCATCGTCTATGCCAACGCGGAATTTCAGAATATGGTTGGCCGAAGCGCAGAGGAACTCCTGGGCCAATACGTTAAAGATTTATTCCCACCCGAAGACCTCCCCGTTCTGCTCAGCCAAATCGAACTGGGACGAATGCAAGGCCAATCTCGATTTGAATTCTACTTGCCGCAAGCCGGCGGTGGCCACCTGCCCGTTATCGTAGCCTCAAGACAACTCGAAGATCCCGATGGACGCCTCTTCGCGGTCGTGACCTGCACCGATATTGCCGAGCAGAAGAATGCGGAGATGGATCTGCGACAGGCAAATCGATTGCTCCAGGCACGCGAGCGCGCGTTGGAAGAAGACCTTCTCCTGGCGGCACGCGTCCAGCAGAGTCTTTCTCCCAGGGGCCTGTCATGGGGCGCCGCTTCCGTGGAAACGTACTATCAGGCGGCACGGACGATCGGGGGAGATTTTGGATTGGTCACGCCGGGAGACGATTCTCTTACGTTGTTGGTGTGCGATGTTTCGGGGCACGGTATTGGCTCGGCGCTGGTGGCGAACAGAATCTACACGGAAACCGTTTCAATGATCGAGGGCGGCGTAGCACTGACGCCGATGTTGCAACAACTCAACCGTTTCGTTATGCATAACCTGGGAAGTTTTTTCATGTATTTTACTTTGGCCGCCGCGCGGCTTCGTCGCGACGGCCGTTGGCTGGAATTTTCCGCAGCCGGCCATCCGCCGGGCATGATTCTTCGTCCCGGACAAGAGCCGCGATTCCTGGAATCCGCGAGCACGATCCTGGGTTGTTTTAACGATGCCGTCGGCCCGGATTCGGCCGTCCAGATAGCATTGGAGGCTGGCGACCGGATCATGCTTTACACGGATGGATTCACGGAAAATTTCAATTCACGAGGGGAAATGCTCGGCGTCGAGGGCCTCGCGAAGATTGCGCATGAGGCATCGGGGTTACCGCTTCCCGTGATGAAGCAGCAAATTCTCGACGAGGTAGCAGCGTGGCGCAAGGGCCCGGCCGTCGATGACATGTCTCTTATTCTTCTCGATGTGTCCTTTTAACTGCGGGCTCCAGGGAGAGCCCTGGAGGTGCAGTGACAACCAGGAAATAGTCAGAGGGGCGTTGCAAATAGCGGGCCCGTAAATGGGAACACTGTGGGAGGCACGTTGATGACTACACATGAATCTAAATTCGATCCTCACGAGTTTGACGGCAAGCGCGTTCTCGTAACGGGCGGCACGAAAGGGATTGGCCAGGCAGTGGCGGCGAGGTTGCGAGTAGGCGGTGCGAAGCTACTTACAACTTCCCGTGGACATTCCGCGGATCTTGCCGATCGGGATTTATTCGTAGCGGCGGATATTACCACCGCGGAAGGTTGCTCGCTCGTTGCTGATGCCGTTCTGAAACGCCTCGGCGGCATCGACATCATTGTGCATGTTGTGGGCGGCTCGTCAGCACCTGGCGGCGGCTTCGCGGTGCTTAGCGATGGCGAGTGGCATCGCGCCCTGGATCTGAACTTATTTCCCGCGGTCCGGCTGGATCGTGCACTCTTGCCAACGATGCTCAAGCAGGGCTCCGGCGTGATCATCCATGTCACGTCAATCCAGAGTGTCCTGCCATTGCACGAAGCTACCATCGCTTATGCCGCCGCAAAGGCCGCGCTCGCGAACTATAGTAAGGGTCTCTCCAAGGAAGTGAGCCCGAAAGGGATTCGCGTCGTTCGGGTTTCTCCCGGCTGGGTTGAGACAGAAGCCGCGGTGGGCTTGGTCAAGGAACTGGCCGCCAGCAAGGGAACTGATTACGAAGGCGCTCGCAAATTCTTGATGGATTCGCTCGGCGGCATCCCGATTGGACGGCCGGCTCAGCCCAGCGAAGTGGCGGAGCTTGTCGCCTTCCTTTCGTCTCCACGCGCTGCATCAATCACCGGCACGGAATACGTCATCGATGGCGGGACCATTCCAACGATTTAACGCTGATTGTTTTAGGAATAGTATGCAGACCCTGATTTTGTCGTTTCCGGAAGAAATCTGCCAATCAATCGGTATTAATTGATGATCGACCGGCACGCGCTCGCAATCGTCAGCATTATCGGAGGCTCGCTTAGCGTGCTCGGATCGCTGTACCTCGCATATGACCTCTTGGGCGGGGAACACGGACCGCTTCGGACTCTGACGAGAGGCGTTACGTACGGCGTAATTTTCGGAGTTGGGTACGGTATCGTCCTCGGACCTGTCTTCGGACTGGCGACGGGCGTCACCCACGGCATCGCGTTTGGTTGGGAGCTTTCTCAAATTGCTCGGAAAAGGCCAAAACCTGGATTCTGGTTTGACGTGACCATGAGTGCCATCCGCGGATTTGGCTATGCTTTGGGGGCCGCATTCTTGTTCGGAGCAAAATTTGGGATCACATTTGGCGCCCTAAGCACGATCGGACAGACAATTGGTTATCGAGCTGGAATCCGGCCATCGGTCGACTATGCACCTTCGACCCGGCCACGCATGACGAAGCGTCTATTCCTGGCGGTGCTGAATCGGACTGTTGGTTATGCGATCGCTGGATATGTCAGTGCTTTGGTGGCGCACCGGCGCGTGGGCGCCGTGGCAGTCGGTTTGGAAGTGGGATTATTAGTCGGTGCGATCACGGCAATCGTAACTTTTTGCATGCCCATGATCGAATGGGCCGCGGAAAATATGCCGCCGAAGCGCATGGGCGTCATCGGAGTTATCTTGATTCTGTTCGGATTCGTGCTGCAATCCGTGCAATATTGGGTGACGCTGCTCGGAGTGAGTGTCGGTTGATCCGGCCTCGGATGTAGCGCGCGAGCATGCCGACAAGAATGTCGCGAGCATACGGATCAGGATACTCGCAGCGGGGGACAGGAAAATGAACGCGTCAGCAGGAACTGAACGGAAGGCTGCTCTGAGCGACTATCTAGCCGCCGAGCGAACTCTCCTCGCATGGATTCGCACGGGTTTGGCGTTAATGGGATTCGGCTTTGTTGTCGCTCGTTTTGGTCTGTTCCTGCAGCAGCTGCAAATTGCCGAACACGCTCCCTCGGTCCAGTCTTACGGTCACTCGCTATGGTTTGGAACCGCGCTGATCGGGGCCGGTGTTGCCGTGAATCTGCTTTCCGGGTGGCACCACCTTCGACTCGTCCGGATGATGGATCAGGGAGAAGTAACGCGCCCTCAAACGACGTCGCTGGCTGTCGCTACATCGCTTTTCCTGGCGCTCGTCGGATTGGCAATGGCAATTTATCTGATTTCACTTCGCGGTTCCGAGCCTTCAAATTCTGGAAACAATTCCCGACGCAATATGGAGACGCCTATGACACCTGCCACAGACAACGGCATCATCTCTATTCCCAGCAATCACTCGGTGGATCAGACCGTAGAAAAGCTCAAGGGTATTTTGCAGGCGAAAGGGGTCACGGTCTTCGCGCTTGTCGATCACAGCGGAGAAGCGGAAAAGGTGGGAATGAAAATGCATCCTACAAAGCTGCTGATCTTCGGGAGCCCCAAGGGCGGCACGCCTGTGATGCACGCCGCGCCCAGTATAGCCATTGATCTCCCCCTAAAAATCTTGGTCTGGGAAGATGCGGTGGGACACGTCTGGCTTTCGTACAACAGCCCGGCGTATTTACAGCAGCGGCACGGCGTGCCGCAAAATTTATTGCCGAACATAGTTGTGGTGGAAACGTTGGCGGTGGCTGGCGCGGCTTAATTCCGGCTATTTCTGTGGGTGTTCACCAGGGAATGGCACGCGCAGGGCCGAAGCGCGCGTGACAATTCCTTGCTGCGAGCCGGTCCGATCCACCTCCGGCTGGAATTACTTGCGGCACTCGAGTCGGTACGATGAAATTACTGATGCTCATTTATTAAAAACTTCTCGTGCGGTTTGCTGTTTATGAACGCAGCTACATCATAGGCTTCCTGGGGCGTGAGGCTGTCGGGATCGATTTGCGGCATGTTGTGCTGCACGAAAGCCGCCATTTTCGCGACGTCGTTCATGCCTGCACCGTCGTCATATGCGTTTGGCCCCCACAGGGCGGGAATCGCGTTGGGCTTTCCTGCACCGTCCGCGCCGTGACACAGAGCGCACTGCAATTCATAAATCTGGCTGCCTCGATCGCGGTCTCCGTTCAGTTCAGGAAGCTTGACGAGTCCGCGTCCCGGAAATGGACGGCCGGTCACCTGGTCTTTGGATAGCCACTGCGCATAGGCCACTAGTCCGACCATGATCGGGTTGTCGTTAGGAACGCGGTGTCCGTGCTCGCTTCGCTGAAAGCACTGCTCGATGCGCTCCTCGAACGTCACCACTTCCTTCTCGCGATCGCGGTAAACCGGAAACATTCCGGGGACGCCGATCAGCGGAATTCCTCCCGCTACCGTGCCACTCTCGATATGACAATGGCCGCAACTCATTTTATTTCCGACGTACGCCGCCGCATTCTTCGGGGTGTCGTTGAATACGCGAAGGCCCAGACGAATACTGTCGCCCAACGGGCTTTCGGGAATCGTTGCGGGGTCGGGCGCCGTCCAGGTCTTGGCCGGTTCAGCAGCGTCCCGCGCATTCTGCGAAGCAAAACTGCTTGCGCGACCGGAAAGTAAAATGGCAAACGCCGAGACAACAGCAACGACTAGACCATAGCGTGCCACGATTGCTCGACTCACTGATTTGCTCCTTCGATCACGTTCAAAAACCTGCGGGCTATTCCAATTTTACTGTAGCGCCCGCCTTCAGGCGGGCATCTGTTTTGCACCGGGATGTCGGCCTGAAGGCCGACGCTACAAACTAAGCAGCCATATAACCGTAGTGCCCCTCGCACTGTAAAAGTGCAAGCGCTGCGGATAATGCCGGCACGATGATCACTCCAGGCAGCGCGTGGGCGTGGATGTCCTTGACGATTTCTTCCGGTGGCGTAGTCAGACTATTTTGTTTGATCAGCGAGCGCGCGGCCTCTTCCGTCGAAGAGTGGCAACTCAAGAAGCGCACTCCACGAGCCTGCAGGCCCTGGATACTGAAATCCTGAAACGCGGAATCTTCGTTGCTGGGGTCCTCGGACGCGTAATGCAACGGTGTTCCAGCCTTGCTCGGATAAAAAATATTGCGCACGGCGGGCTGTCCGGTTTTCGGGTCGTCCACTTTTATCCATTCCCCGATTCGATATTTTTGCCAGACGTAATCGCCGTAATTCGCCATGTTGGCGGGCCCGTTGAGCGCGCACACGACCTGGATCTGGTCAGCTGCGACGCCGCTTCCGAATTGCAGGCCAGTGAGGGAATTCTTGGCGTTTTTCAGGAACCGACTGTCATTGATGGCGAATCCATGCACCACTAACTTTACGCGGCGGGCGGTATGGGTGAGCGCATCGAACTCCGCGGCGTGCCAATCCGATTTTTGCCACACATATTGCGCGTGGACCCGCTCGGTCCACATGGTCGAGGCTGCCGCTGCCACCACTGCTCCGCCCAGAAGGGATCGCCGTGAAAATTCGCTCATGGACTTTTCTCCTTGGCCGTTCTGACCATCGGATCCAATCTCGAACGTATCATACGCCGGCCTCTACGGATCGTCCACAAATCCGCCCCGGAGTTAGTTATTCGTTTAACGAACAACCAAAGCGGCAACTCTTGAATACTTGATATTGTGATATCGTCTGTCCACCGATATTTTGAAGCGGGCAATTATTTGTCCAAGCCGGGAGGGCTCCATGAAAGTCAGCCGCATATTCACTACGAGCGCATTATTCGCATTTGTTTTCGCCGCGCCACTATTTGCTCAGCCCGCCGGAAAGGAAACCAAGGTGATGGTTCGCGCGATCGCGCGCGATGCCAAAATTATCGGCAAGGGTGTGGGTGGCGCTCGCATCACGATTCGTGAAGTCAGTTCCGGTAAAGTACTGGCCGAGGGCATGCTGCAGGATGGAACAGGCGAGACGTCTCTGATTATCGAGAAGCCTCACGTCCGTGGAGAAAAAATCTACGATACCCCCGGCGCATCCGGATTTCTGGCCGTCTTGAATTTGGAACGGCCGACGGTGGTGGAGGTGACGGCAGAGGGCCCGCTGGGCAGTCCGGACGCCACGCAGCGCTCTTCCAAGACGCTGCTTCTTGTGCCTGGTGAAGATGTAGTCGGAGACGGCATCGTGCTGGAAATCCACGGATTCATTGTGAAGACTCTTGCGCCGCAGATGGGCGCTAAGGTCAAAGTGGGATCGCCGTTCGAAGTGAAAGCCACGGTGAACATGGCCTGCGGATGCCCGACCGAGCCCGGAGGTCATTGGGATTCCAACAAATTCCGTGTGGTCGCGCGGCTGATTCGTGAAGGCAATGTGGAAACCGAAGTGCCCATGAAATATGCCGGAGTACTGAACACGTATTCAGGCAGCGTCCCTGTCACCGCGGCGGGACAAGTTGAATTGCAGATCCTGGCCATGGATCCGGTGAACGCGAATTTCGGCTTGACGCACGAGGATTTGACGATCGTTCCGTAGTTGCTAGCCTGTCATTCCGTTCACCCGGAACGTTCTCGGCCTCATACCCTAAGAGATTCCGGACTCCGTTCACGTCGCCGCGCCTGCGAACTACAGAAGACGAGGCTCCTCTTGCGAATCGCAAAAGGAGCCTCGTCTTTTTTTCGTACAACAGCGCGACGATTCACCCTTGCACGTTGTGACGCTCAAGAATCCACCCGTGTCTTGTACAATCGTTCCGGAGGTAGGCCCTCCGGAGGCAGCGATGAATCACTGGCAAGGGAAGTGGGCGTTAATCACCGGTGCAAGCGCGGGAATCGGCGCGGCGCTGGCGCGAGAGCTGGCAGCGGGCGGC
>Ga0137409_10007120_pt1 | contig 11519 bp, 12 predicted proteins | sample CZODoug1_16funga_FD_122059 | JGI IMG/M metagenome (GOLD analysis project Ga0137409, IMG submission 122059) | Vadose zone soil fungal communities from Angelo Coast Range Reserve, California, USA - CZODoug1_16fungal (Hybrid Assembly) | ecosystem: Environmental > Terrestrial > Soil > Vadose zone... | reverse complement strand
TATGAGCGAAGCGATCTGATAAACCGTAGCTGCTGATTCTCTCGCAAAAGCTCGCCCTTTGTATTACGGGGCATCACAGGAGCAGCTATTTCGCGTTACTTGCTCACAACGTCTTCAGATGCTCACCGTTTAATCACATCTCGTGCCATCGGCGGATTTCATCCGCAATCGACGGAAAATCAGATGCTTATGAATGTTGGCGGACTTACCTGCCTTGGGGCGGAATTTTGAACGTTCGAATATCCGTCCTGAACAGAATGAAAATCGGTTGTTGGCATTTATGTCACTGTGGAGGACTACAGCGAAAACCGAACTCACTCACGCTTCGGTCGCAAAACTCCAGAATGAGGACTGGTCTGCCCACGGTCCGGGACTGCGGAAGATGAGACCTGGCCTGCGGAGGGGTCTGGAATTCGACCTTCCCGTGTTAATCATGATTTCAAGCCGGCGTTATTGTGCCTCCGTACAAGATTTGAAACCATCCGCTGGCAGATCACAGGTGTAACGTTTCCGCCAACTATCACCTCGCCTGTTCACATTCTTCAGCTTTGAAAAATAGGAATGCGCTGATGAATTGGACGCTTTCAGCGTTCGATTTTTCGCAAGTTCGATTTTACGGACCTGCCCGCTTCGGCTCAATAACACACCTAAGCTGCGCTCGCTCGGGTGGTTAGACACATCTGCATCTCTTGGCACGCTCTGTGCCTAAAGTTCAGGCGATATCGGAAACCCGATCGAAAACGCGAACAACAAAACGAAAGAAAAGATTATGTTCAATGACTCGAATCTCGCCGGCGCATTGCCGCGCCACCTCGCAAAACAGAACCTTCATCGCGCCCATTTCTTCTGCGACGCCCCGCAAGCAGAGAAAGTTTTATTGGTCGGCGATTTTAACGACTGGAATCCGAGGGCTACTCCAATGGCCCGACAACCTGACGGCCGATGGATGGCCAGTCTTGAACTTACCCACGGATACCATGAATACCTCTTCCTGGTGGATGGCAAGCCGGTGCTCGACCCGAATGCCACGGGTAAGACAGTCAACTCGCGCAAGGAGCCAGTATCACTGGTGGCCGTCAGCTAAACATGAGCGCCTCAAGCCTTACCTCCACTTGGCCGCCGCTCCGGCGAAGCATCGCGCGCGACAAACGAACGACCGAGGTCCGCGCCGCGAAACAAAAACAATTTAAGAGGAACGACACACTGCGCCCCCCTGTTTCGCCGCGCGTTCGCGCCGATGTTCTCATGTTGGTGAAGGCCACCTGCGCCGCATTCGGCGGCGCAGGTCGGATGACGCTCGCCGAGTGGCGTGATGCCGAGGAACAACTCCGACAAAAGGTCGCCCATGAAAACCGCAAAACTCGCCAATGACAGAAATCCTGCACCGGCGAGCGCAGTTGTACCGGCCTCGCAGCATCCGGTTGGATTCACGCTCATTGAACTTTTGGTGGTGATCGCCATCATCGCCATTTTGGCTGCCCTGCTGCTGCCCGCACTGAGCCGGGCCAAGCTCAAGGCGACGATGTCCACCTGTCTCAACAATCACAAACAGTTGGCTCTGTCCTGGACGATGTACGCGGACGATAATCAGGACGAGATAGTTAATTTTAACAACGCCGATACCGCCAATAACCAGGGGCACACACAGCGCCCCTGGCGGTATCAACCGCCTTACTCGCGGGCTCCCAGCCTGCCGGTCATTCCGCCCGAGGCCAACAATATGGCGCCGCAACAGAAGGAGATTTTCCTCATGCATGAATGCGTGCGGCAGGGCGCCCTCTCGCAATACCTCAAGACCGCCGACATCATCCATTGTCCGTCGGACTCGCGCTCTCGCCGTCCCGTCGGCCAGGGGTTCTCTTATGGCAGTTACGCCGGCACGACCGGTTTTGACGGCCAGGCGTGGCAGGGTGTCCCCTTCGACCGCATCATTACCCGCCGGGTCCACGTCCTGCACCCGAGCGAAAAGATTTTGTGGATGGAAGAAAACGACCCGCGCGGGGAAAATTCGGGCACCTGGGTGATCAATTTGAACGGCACGCCAGCCAATGATTTTGCCGGCACCACCTTTATGGATTCGCCGGCGGTCTTTCATGGCCAAAGCTGCACCTTTAGTTGGGCAGATGGGCACTCCTCCAGCCGGAAGTGGATAGACACTGCAACGGTCAACTATGCCAAAGACAGCGATCCTTCCGGAAGCAAGTACGGAAACCCGCCTTCGGAGGCCTCAACTATTCATGACATCACCTTCGTCAAGCATGCCTACGTATCCAAAGATAATCCCTGAGGATGTGGGGTTGGATACTAAGTTCGCGCAATGACAATGAAACTATGATTAGTGTATACCTTGTCGCTTCATTGGTGTTTGGAATTGTCCTGTGTTACCTCTGGCTTATTCACCATTTCTGGCTGCGCCATGTTTTTAAGGAAGACCATCAGCCCTCGGTCCACACCAGGAAGTGGCAAGCCACATCCGCAGTTTGATAACGCGCACTAACTCACACAGCAAGACCATCAAAATGAAAACCAGAATTGTCATAGCCGGCGGCGGCTTCGCTGGGCTCAGCGCAGCAATGTATTTCGACAAAAAATTCGCTCGCCGCGATGACATCGAGGTTACGTTAATCAGCCGCGAAAATTTCATCCTGTTCACTCCCATGCTGCATGAGGTCGCGGCTGGCGACCTTTATCCAGGTGATATCGTGAACCCGCTCCGCCGCATTCTTCGCCACGTCAGGTTTGTCGAAGCCGAAGTGCAAAGCATTGACTTGAGCGCCCGCCAGGTCCGCTGCACTGGCGGAGTGGCCAGGTTCGATCTCACGTTCGAATTCGATCATCTGCTGCTCGCGGTGGGATCAGAGACAAACTTCTTTGGCCTACCCGGTGTCGGCGACTGGGCGGTAACCATGAAGAGCTTGATCGAGGCCGCGATGCTGCGCGATCGCGTCATCGCCTCTTTGGAGCAGGCGACGCTCCAGAAGGAAGACTCCGACCGCCGGCGCTTGCTCACTTTCGTGACCGCGGGTGGCGGTTTTTCTGGTGTGGAAACAACCGGTGCGCTGAACGACCTTGTTCGCGATGCGGTGCGATTTTATCCGTCATTAAGTGCGGAACTGATTCGAGTTGTAATCGTTCACCCTGGCACTTTCCTCTTGCCCGAATTGGGTGAGAAACTTGGGCGTTACGCCGAACTCAAGCTGCGGGAACGCAAGGTGGAAGTGATCAAGGGCGCGCGCGTCGCGAGCTACGATGGCTCGCTGATTACTCTCAGCGACGGCAACTCAATAGCTGCCGAGACCCTTCTCTGGACCGCGGGTGTAAAACCAAGCCCTGTGATTGATCAATTGCCGGTCCAAAGGGAGAAAGGCCGGATCCTAGTCAACGATGTCCTCGCGATTCCCGGATTCGCAGGACTTTGGGCCGCGGGCGATACCGCCGCGGTGCCCGATACTAAGACGGGGAACTTTCATCCGCCGACAGCCCAGCATGGACTGCGTGAAGGCCGCCTCGCCGCGAGAAATATCGAAGCCACTATTCTTGGTCGGCCGCTCAAGCCGTTCATTTATAAAAGCCAGGGACAGCTCGCGACGATCGGCCGTCGGACCGGTGTGGCCAGAATATTTGGAATCAACTTTTCCGGTTTCGTCGCCTGGTGGCTTTGGCGAACCATCTATCTCGCGAAGCTTCCGCGCTTTGCTGCCAAGATGCGGGTGATGTTTAGTTGGACACTCGATCTTTTCTTCGGCAGAGAAATCGAACAAATGCTCACTATGCGCGACGCGGAAGAGATAACTCATCGGCTCGCCCGAATTCGGGCGCGCACAAAGACATAAGTGCTGTCGAATTTGTCAAGCGCCCGCCGTATCATAGCTCGTCTGGCCGCCAGCGAGGTGCATGAGGAAGAGAATGGGGGTTCATGGAACACAACGCTGCCTGGTGTCGCAGTTCGCTCAGGAAACAGGAGCCGTCTCTTTGTGTGCAGAGAGAACCATTGCTTTTCGGCGAGGCTTCGGCCGCAAGAGGTTCATCGGCAATGCCGTTAAGGCGCGGAGTTCATCCGGATCGTTCAATATGCGAGCCCGTGCCAAAATGCCCTCTAGGGCCGCTCGCAACGAGAGCGCCTCCGCTCGTGGATCAGACGGTTCGATAATATCCTGGTCGAGAGCATCGCGGACGGCGGATTCGAAATAGAAGAGTTCGGCCGCCTCGATTTCACAAAGCTCGTCACTGACCATGGGCTCCTGGGCGCCTAATTCGCAACCCAGAGTAAAGAATGGCCATCCAAGCACCCTTCCGATGTTGCGAAACTTTTCTCGCTGCAAACCCTGGAGCCAGTTTAGGAAATTTCTGATTCGGACGAGCGGTGGATTTGCTCGAGAAAAGTGCTTCTCATAACCTGGCTTTGCGACTGTTTGCCAGAAGTGTTGCAATGCGCCAACAGTGAGCGCGCCCTTTGAATCATAGAAATGGTAAAGACTTCCCTTCAGGACGCCCGCGCGCGCGCAAATCTCATCGACCGTCACTGAATGATAGCTCTTCTCCCAGAGAAGATCGCTGGCGGCGGTCAAGAGGCGTTGTTGCGAGCTGCTGGTCCGTCCCATATCTCTGAAGTGTTTGGCGCAGGGGCTTTCATGCGCTGTGATCCTGGTTTCCGTGACCGGCGGACTGAATAGAAATTCCGCTCGCCCCTGCGCTCCTGGCGTCTCCTGCCCCAAAGAGCTTCTTAAGCGCGCGAATCACTCGATGGCGGAAGTCCTCTCCTTTACTGACGAATCCATCGGCTCCCGCCTGTTCAGTTAATGACCTTGCCATCGAGCTGCTATCGGAACTTATAAGGATGACCACCGGTGGGTGCTCACTCCGCTTCATGAACCGTGTAGCTTGAATGCCATTCAGACCTGGCATGTGGATATCCATCAGGACCAGTTCGGGGGACAACGCCGACACATGCCTAAGAGCCTGGTACGCATCGGTTGCGGTGCCAACGAGGTCGAAGAGATCGGTTTCTTCCAGGATCTGAGCGAGGATCTTTAACATGAACGGAGAATCATCCACTATCAGGGTTCTGACTTTTGTGTCGCTTGTGGTTTCTACTGGTCGGAGCAGCCGAGCCAGGGTTGGTTCTCTCCGACTGAATGTACGCTTCATGTTAGTTCTTCACTATGTGTTGATCCAGACTGAGCAAATCGCTGCGGCCGTGCCGAAACGACATCGGGATTAATTCAAGAGCCACGGTCTGGAGCCAACGGCGGGGTACCCTGTGTTCGGATTGTATTGCCAAGTGTCGGGGTCCGCGGAGCTACCCACGGATTTGCCCTGGGGCTTCATAGCGAACTCCTCTCTAGTTCACGCGTCTTGTTGATTCCGGCCCGTTCCTTCTTGAGCTGTTCTTCCGCCGACAGCCAGTCATCGAGCTCGTTGCCAGGACCGCCGCCGCGTGCGAGGAAAATTTCTTGAGCGCGTTGGCGGATTTCCTCGACCGTCGGGGCAACGCCCCGGGTCGTTTTTCTTGGTTTGCTCTCTCTTGCTGAGTTGCCTTGTTGTATTCGTGCTTTCATAAGTGTGTTGTGTATTTCAGAACCCGTTTTTCGGGGTTAAAACCGGCAGGGAAGCGCACACTTGTACAACCGGTGGCGGGCGCAACCGGCTGAATCGAGAGCAGCCTCCAGTGCGTCGCGGAGGCGAGCACTGCACACTGTGGGCCGTGTGCGCTTCCCGGAAAATTTTGTTGCTGTCAATTGTATCATTCAATTCTGACCAGGTTTCAGGTTTTGTATGCCCTTTCGCTTTCCACGATCCCTTCCGCCATATCCCCTCCTGGCTGTCCCGACTGGCATTGAGAGGGTCGGGGTGAGGGGGAACGGATCGCCCAAAGTTGGGACCGCGTAAAAGTCCGGAGCGGGCGGATCCCTGGCTGATACGTCGCCGCTTAACAATTTCATAGCTGAAGTAAGCCGCCACAGCGATAATGAGCAGCATAAGTGCAATCGCCCCCATGTTCCGCATGATTGCGACCACACGTTCCAATTGGTTGTGGAAAACCAATCCTAGTAAGACAAATACGCCGGCGTAAAAAAACGAGCAGAGCGCATCCACGAGCAAAAAGAGGGGCGCAGGTCGGCTCAAGGCCCCAGCACGCAACGGCACAACGGTGCCAAACGGAAGGAACTTCGCAACTGTGAGTGTTCTCGCGCCGCGCAGGATCAAGCGTGTCGTTATTCTTTTGTGAGCTCCGGGCCGAACGGCTTGCAAACGAGGGAACGCCCGAAAGATGCGGCTCTTTCCGCGCCGTCCTATGTAAAACCAGAGCGCATCTGCCGCCAGTGAGCCAATGGCGGCCCAGCAGATGACCGCCACCAAATTCAATTGCCTGCCAGCGGCCAGAGCACCAGAAGCCAGCAGCCATGGCACTGCTGGAAGTGGCAATCCACTCTGGTCCGCGAAAACGATCAGGAAAAGAAACAACCCGCCATGTGAAATGAGGAATCGGGTGATTTGGCTCACTTTATCCTCCGCTGCTTTGGAACGAGTGCTTTCTGATCTGGGGACTTCTTTTCAGGATTCCTCGCCGGCTGATCGTGCCACTCAAGCGCGAATATGACCAGCAGCACTGCCATTATTGGGAGGCAAGTCATCATAACGGACGGACCATCATTTTGTGCCGGGACCATTCTGAGCCAGCGCGGGCGTGCCGACGGATCGGGACTCCAGTGTTTCCCATCCGCCGCCCAGAGCTTTGTAAAGCGAGATGAGGTTGGCTGAGATAGTGCGGTCGCTCTGGACGAGCGCATCCTGAGCCTGATAGAGAGATCGCTCGGCATCGAGCACACGCAGGAAGTCGGTCAGCCCGTTGGCGTAAAGCTGGTTCGCCGTTTCCAATGATTTTTGGCTCGACGCTACTGCGTCTTGCAACGAGCGGCGGCGCACCTGCTCTTTCGCATACAAAACAAGACCGTTCTCCACTTCCTCGAACGCCGTCAGTACGGTTCTCTCGTAAATGGCCAGCGCCTCCTCCTGACGGGCGTTTTGAAGTTTGATATTTGAGCGAATACGCCCAGCATCAAAAATGCGCCACTGCATCGTAGGCCCGACCGACCAGAACTGGCTGCCGCTGGTGAACCAGTCGCTGGCATTCACACTTTGCAACCCAGCAGCTCCCGTAAGGAAAAACTTTGGAAAGAGATCTGCCTTAGCCACGCCGATGTTCGCGGTCGCAGCGGCAAGCTGCCGTTCGGCTTGTCGAATATCAGGACGGCGCAGAAGCAGTTCCGTTCGCAGGCCCACGGGCACGACCGGTGGCTGCGCCGGGATGGGTGATAACTCGCTCAATTCCGCCTGCAGGGTTCCGGGTTGCTCACCCAGCAGAACTTCCAGGCGGTGGATTGACTTCTCGATCGAACTCTCGAGCGTCGGGACCTCGGCACGAGTCGTTGCCAGAATTGTGGAAGCCTGCTGCACATCGAGATCGCTGGAAAGGCCCTTGGCAAAGCGGTCGCGCGTGATGGCAAGCGTCTTTTCCTGGGCTTCAATATTTTCGAGGGCGATGGCCAGCCGCCCTTGGTATCCGCGCAGATCAACATAGTTTCGGGCCACGTCGCCGAGCAGGGTGATTAATACATCGCGTCGGCCAAATTCGGATGCCGACACCTGCGCTCCTGCTGCTTCCTTCGCGCGGCGCTTGCCGCCAAACACATCAATCTCCCAGGATGAATCGAAGCCAGCTTGATAAACATTATTCTCGAACAAGTCTGGAGACAGCGGGACGGCACCGATTACCGGTTGATGCTGGGATTGGCGTTGGCGGGCGTACGAGCTGGACCCGTCCACGGTTGGCCAGAGGTCAGCGGAGGCGATGCCATATTGCGCGCGCGCCTCGCGCACCCGCACCTGTGCGATGCGAAGGTCGAGATTAGAGCGCACCGCGCGTCCGACCAGCGAGTCCAGCTCGGGATCATTAAACTTTGTCCACCACTCGGTGGCGGTGATTGCGGAATTCGTTTCACCACCAGCCGGCGATGCATTCCACTGCCCGGGCGCTTTGGTTTGAGGCGAGTGATAATTGGGCCCAACAGCGCAACCGGACAACAACAGCAAGACAGCAACAACTGAACAGCAGGCAACGAACGAAGCAAAGATACGAAGCCATGAAGAAAGCGGCCTTTCGCAATTGTCGCCTCGGCTGGTATTCACCGTGGGCTTAGCTGCGAACCAGCCCTGCAGCACAAGACTGAAGGGTTTCTGTTTCCTCTGTTTGCTCCTGTTTATTTCCTGGATTTTCATACTTACCTCAATGCACGGAGACTCGTTCAGACTACAGCTTGCCGCGTTCGCGACAAAAGAACGTCGCTAATCTGAATCAAAGGTTGGATGTCCGTGTAATTGGGAACATCCTCCTGGAGAGTTGTGGCGTGGGGCGTAAACGCCGCGAAGAAGTCCTCCGGCGAATCAAACAGAAAATGGCACATCATCACGTATGGCGCATCGGTTCCAGGTTCAGCCCCAGCGGCTCCACGGTCGACGGAAACTCCCTTGAACCCGGGATGGCTGCTTAGCAGTTCGATCGATCGAGGTACGTGCGTGTCCAGATAGTAGCGGACATCGAAGCGAGCCCCCTTGTGGTTCGGATAAAGAATGCTGATCTTTGTCATATTTTTATGAGTTGCTCATGTTTCACCAAGGGTCTGGCCCCGGACCAACCCTGCAGTCCTACAGTAAAGGGTCTCTGTTTCCTCTGTTTGCTCCTGTTGGTTCTCTGGATTTTCATAGCTACCTCAATGCACGGAAACTTTGCCTTCGGATGAGACCTTTTTGAGAAAGAGGACTAGCGGGATGGAAACAAAACACAACAAGGCCAGCCAGCGAAAGTCGTCAACATAGGCCAGCAGGTTCGACTGTTGCAGCAGCGATTGGTAGATCGCACCGGGGGCCATTACCCGCGCTTGAGCTCCCGTGACCTGTTGCGCGAGGGCTGCTCCCATTGCCTGCAGTCGGGATTGAAACACGGGGTCCAAGGGCGTCAGGTGCGTCACCAAAGTCGCCTGATGTGCTTGCGCCCCTCGAGCGACCATCGTTGTGACCAGCGCAATCCCAACGCTGGCGCCCAGGTTTCGCATCAGGTTGAACAGCCCAGAGGCGTTGCCCATCTGCTCCTTGCGCAACAGCCCCATAGCCGTCGCCGTCAAAGGGACGAATGTGAGCGACAGGCCAAAGCCCTGAATGAGGTTCGAAAGCAGGAAACTGCTTTTGGCCACTTCCAGATCAATGTTGCTCATCATCCATGCGGCCACCGCTGTTAGAACCATTCCAACGGCAACCAACTTGCGGCTCTCGATCCTGCTCGTGAGCATTCCGCTAATGGGCATCGCGACCAGGATCCCAATCCCGCGCGGGGCTTGGGCCAACCCACTCTGGAGTGCATTGTAGCCGACCAAATTTTGAAGGAATAGCGGCAGCAACGTTTGGGGGGCGTAAAAGATGACACCGATAACTGTGAACACGAGGGTGCCGACCGCGAAATTGCGATTCGCCAGCACGCGAAGATCCATGATCGGATCAGGGGTGCGCAGTTCCCAGATCAGCAGTCCGACGAGAGATACGATGGAAATTACTGTGAACCAGCAGATCCATGGCGCAGAGAACCAATCTGCGTCCTGACCCTTATCGAGGACCGTTTGAAGTGTTCCCAGCCAAAGTGTTAACAGAACGAATCCAACAACATCAATTCGGCGCGGCTTGCTCGCCTGGACGTACTGCGGGTCGGAGATAAACCGCACAATCATCGCTATGGCGAGCAAGCCCATGGGCAGGTTTATATAAAAGAGCAAGCGCCAGGAATAATTGTCCGTGATCCACCCGCCGAGCACCGGACCCAGCACGGGTGCCACGACGACACCCAAACCCCATACCGCTATCGCCTGGCCGTGCTTGGCGGGTGGAAAAGACTCCAACAAAATCGCCTGAGAAAGCGGTTGCAGCGCGCCGCCGCCCGCCCCTTGTAAGATTCGAGCCACAATTAACACTCCGAGGGTAGGAGCCATGCCACACAAAACCGAGGCGGCGGTAAAGATAACAACACACGCCAGAAAGAACCGTTTGCGGCCAAAGAAGGATGAAAACCACGCGCTCGCAGGAAGCACAATCGCGTTTGAGATCAGGTAACTTGTCTGCGTCCACGTTGCTTCGGACGTGGACGCAGAGAGGCTTCCGGCGATGTTCGGCAGGGAGACACTCACAATCGTGGTATCGAGCACCTCCATGAACGTCGGCACAACCACCGCAGCCGCGATGAGCCAGGGATTCACTTTGATTGAGGCTTGGTTATTCACAGCGGCACCCTCGTTACAAGATCTTCGCGTTACCTCACTCGTACTTTCGGCTCGACTGACATCCCGGGACCCAGTGCCAGAGCAGGGCCCGACTCGCTCGAATCATCGAAGACAATCTTCACCGGGACGCGCTGCAAGATCTTGATGTAATTGCCAGTGGCATTCTCCGGCGGGAACAAGCTGAATCGCGCGCCAGAACCGGATTGAATACTGTCCACATGACCGGTGAGTTTGAGGTGTGGATACGCGTCCACATGTACCGTCACCGGCTGGCCTGACCGCATGTGAGTTAATTGCGTCTCCTTGAAATTGGCCACCACCCAGACGTCGCGCTGCACGATCGCCAGCAAGGCTTGACCCGGCTGCACGTAAGAACCGACTTCAACGGTCTTGCGAGTCACATAACCCGATTCGTGCGCCTTCACCTCCGTGTAAGACAAATCCAATTCCGCCTGGCGCACAGCGGCTTCGCTTCGTTTGACTTCGGCGGCCGCTGTCTCGATGCTCGCCCGGTCCAGAGTGACCTGGGATTCCGCAGCCAGTTGTTTATTCCGCGCGACTGTGACGTTGGCGGAGGACGAACGCGCCTGGGTGGTGGACAGGTCAATCTGACTTTGCGAAACGCCGGACGTGCCAATGGCCTGATAACGTTGTGCGTCAGCCTCGGCGCGGTTGGCTTCGGCTTCGGCGGCCATGACGTTGGCTTTTTCCTGCTCGACCTTCGCCAGGTCCACAGTGAGCTGAGCGCCAGCTTCACCGAGCCGGCTTTTCGCGGATGCCAGGTTTGCCCGCACTTGCGCCAGTTTCGCTTCGTAATCGCTGGGCTCGATCTGCACCAGCACGTCGCCGGCATTCACGAATTGATTGTCGCGCACCACCACTTTACTCACGCGACCCGCCACTTGCGGTGCAATTTGCGTGACGTGCCCCTCGATAAAGGCGTCATCGGTAGATTCATAAGGCAGGATGCGCCACGCATAATAAATCAACGCAACTGCGCCAACCACCAACGCGCTCGCAATGGCAAGCACTCGGCGCCTAAGCTTTCGTTTCGTATCGCCTGACGAGGTGGCGTCCCGCGAGAGAGTCTGCTGCGGCGCAGCGTCAGGCTCAGTTGGTGCTGGCGGGATGTGGACCTCCAAGTCTGGTGTGACTAATCGGTCCGAACTATGATCAGTTGAGTCAGTGCTCATA
>Ga0137409_10007119_pt1 | contig 11521 bp, 10 predicted proteins | sample CZODoug1_16funga_FD_122059 | JGI IMG/M metagenome (GOLD analysis project Ga0137409, IMG submission 122059) | Vadose zone soil fungal communities from Angelo Coast Range Reserve, California, USA - CZODoug1_16fungal (Hybrid Assembly) | ecosystem: Environmental > Terrestrial > Soil > Vadose zone... | reverse complement strand
GGTTTCTCTTTCTCTGAAGGGATTTTATGCGCTGGCAAAGAAAGCAAGCCTATATGTAGGCGGCGATACGGGTCCCACTCACCTCGCTGTCGCCGCACGTACTCCGATAGTCGGACTGTTCGGGCCTACCGAATGGTGGCGAAACGGCAGTCCTTTCTCAGCCGACATTTGTGTCGAACGTAACGATATCGGCTGTCGAGTCGACTGTCATCGCCGGTCGTGTTCGCAATGGATCTGCATGGACATCGACGTCGAACGCGTGCTCCATGCCGTGACGGATCGTTTGCGGCCCCACGCACTGGCGCCGGCGGAATTGGTAATGATTGGCTAGAGGCGGAACATGGATGCAACGCTGGCGCGTGCCGCTCGGTTTCGCTTGCGCGGCGCTTTTCTTTGTCTTCGCCCGCCCGCGGCCATTGACCCTGATCGTCGGCGCCGTCGTCGCGGTGCCGGGACTTGCGTTGCGTGCTTGGGCCACCGGGCACCTGAGAAAAAATGCCGCCCTCGAGACCACCGGACCATACGCCTACACCCGCAATCCGCTTTATCTCGGTAGCTTTCTGATTGGCGTCGGCTTCACTATTGCTACCGGCCGATGGTTTTTGGGAATCGCCTTTGCAGCATTGTTCCTGGGCATCTATGTGCCCGTGATGCGCGTCGAATCGAGGACGCTGGCGGCATTGTTCGGCGAGAGCTATCAGCGCTACGCGCAGGCGGTGCCGCTGTTTCTGCCGCGGCTCTTGCGTTATGAGCAAGCCGGGGCCGAAACAAGATTTGAACCGGAGTTGTATCGGCGATATCGCGAATATCGGGCAGCTATTGGCTTGGTCGTAGCGTGGGCGGTGTTGGCGCTGGAGGCATATTTCAAATAGGGATCGATTATTTCGTCACAATGAAAAAGCTGGTCTTAATTCTAGCGTTCGCGTGCTTGTTCCTGGCAGCAACGGTCCAGCCACTTGCCCAACAGCCGGCCACGGCATCGCTTCCGTTTGCGAAGGGTGAAGAACTGGTTTATCAAGCCGAGTTCAAGAAAGCCCTGCTGCGAGGCGTTGATGTAGGCGAGTTCCGCTTCAGCGCTAAGCCTCTACCGGCAAAATCCAAAGGCGCGTCTGATCCTCTGCAATTGTCCGCCGATGTGGTCAGCAAGGGTTTCTTTACCAGGCTGGCCGGTTTTCGCTTTCATCAACATGTGGAATCCTCCGTTGATCCGAAGAGGTTTAGCGCTCTTAAGACCAACAAGCTCGATGAACAGGGTAAGCGGGTACGAATCAGCGAAGCGGTCTTTGATTACGAAAAACGCATAGTCACCTGGACCGAACGCGATCCGAATCAGAATCAGCCGCCGAGAGTAACCTCGCTGGATTTCACAGCACCCATCCAGGACGTACTGTCTATGATTTACTTTCTCCGCACGCAAAATCTCGAAGTCGGAAAGTCGTTCGAGATTCCGGTCATCGATTCGGGCCGCCTGTTTCGCCTGACCGTAGCAGTTACGGAACGGAAGCGAATCAAAACCGTGCTGGGGCGCGTTAATGCGGTGCGCGTCGAGCCGGCCATTTTCGGCCAGGATCGCATGATTCGGTCGGATGGAAAACTCTCGATCTGGATTACCGACGACAGCCGGCATCTTCCGGTCTGGGCGCAGGTGAAGTTGAACCTCGGCACGGTCGACATAAAACTCAAACAAATAAACGGCGACCAGACCCTGGCGCGCTTTCAGAGATAGGCTCGCCTGGACTCCTTGGAAAAACCTTTCGTTAACACTCCGCTAATCATCGCTCATCGCGGAGCTTCAGCGGTGGCTCCGGAAAACACTCTGGCAGCGTTTGCTCTGGCTTTGGAGAGTGGCGCAGACGGAGTCGAACTGGATGTGCGGCTATCAGGTGACGGTGTTCCCGTCGTGATTCACGACTCGAATCTGCAGCGCACAGGCCTTTGTGAAGGAGTCGTTTCGGAAATGACTTCGAAAGAGTTGGGCCGGACGAGCGCCGGCGATTGGTTCAACCGCGCGCACCCGCGACTGGCTCGCGATGAATACGGCAGCGAAGTTGTTCCCACGCTGGATCAGGTCTTCAACTTTTTCAAGACCCAGAATCAGCCCAATAATTCGGTGATCTATGTTGAGATGAAAGCGGACAAGACCCGCGAGGAAAACGTCGATCTGCCGGCCTCAGTGGTTCACCTCACCAATAGGTACGAATTACAGGACCGCGTCATAGTTGTGAGTTTCAATCTGAAAGCGCTCACCCAAATCAAACAACTCGACCCGTCGCTCCGCACCGGAGCCTTATTTGAACCAAAGCGCAGTGCGGCCAAAATGCTAACCGGACACCGGCTGATCGCAGCCGCGGTTGACTGTGGAGCGGACGAAATCCTTTTGCACCGCTTAATGGCAACTCGTCGACTCGTCAGGTTGGCGGCCGACAAGAGGTTGTGTTCGGTCGTTTGGACCGTTGACGATCCAAAATGGAGTGGCCGCGCTCTTCGTCTCGGAATTCACGCTCTCATTACCAATGATCCGGCGGCAATGAGGTTTGGAGTACCAACTTCAGTTGGGCTTTCGTCCTGATCGCGAAGGATCCGACCAACGTCGGTACTCGAACGCACCCGCGCATGTTCCGCCCTCCTCGACGTGCGAATCAATCCGCTCTCATGTATCATCGTCGGTCTTGTCAATCATCCGTTTGATCGTTGGAGGTAACTGAAAGGAATGCCGGTAACGAAGGGCGCGGAGATCGCGCCGGCGCAAGGAAAGCTGGGAGTGCTGCTGGTGGGACTGGGAGCGGTGAGCACAACTTTCATCGCAGGGGTCGAGGCAATCAAAGCAGGCCTGGCCGAGCCGATCGGAAGTCTCACGCAAATGGGCACTATTCGGCTGGGAAAACGGACCGATAACCGGGTACCAAAGATAAAAGACTTCCTGCCCCTGGCGAGTTTGCAGGACCTGGTCTTTGGCGCCTGGGACATCTTTCCCGATTCCGCCTTTGAGGCCGCGACCCATGCGGGCGTGCTGGAAAAAGAGTTACTGACAAAACTGCGCAAGCGTCTGCAGAAGATCAAACCGATGCAGGCCGTCTTCGATCAAACCTATGTAAAGCGTCTGACCGGCACGAATGTTAAGAAAGGCAAGAACAAGCTCCAACTGGCCCAGCAATTGATCGAAGACATTGCCGAGTTCAAACGCAAGAATAAATGCGACCGGCTGGTAATGATCTGGGCAGCTTCGACCGAAATCTTTCTAAAGCCGCACGCCGTGCATCGCAACCTTAAGACGTTTGAGCAGGCGATGCGGGAAAATCATAAAGCCATCGCCCCTTCGATGATCTACGCCTACGCCGCGCTGAAATCCGGCGTACCCTTCGCCAACGGCGCTCCCAATCTAACAGTCGATCTTCCTGCCTTGATGGATTTGGCGAATCAACAGGGCGTTGCCGTCTGCGGTAAGGACTTCAAAACCGGACAGACTCTGATGAAAACGATTCTCGCACCGGGCTTGAAGTCGCGCATGCTTGGGCTACATGGCTGGTATTCGACCAACATCCTCGGCAACCGCGACGGCGAGGTGTTGGACGATCCCGACTCTTTCAAAACCAAGGAAGAATCAAAACTCTCGGTGCTCGAATACATCCTGCAGCCTGACGTCTATCCACAGCTCTACAAGGATTTTTCTCACGTCGTGCGTATCAACTACTATCCGCCACGCGGCGATAACAAAGAAGGATGGGACAACATCGATATTTTTGGTTGGCTCGGCTACAAGATGCAGATCAAGATTGACTTCCTCTGCCGCGATTCGATCCTGGCCGCGCCTATCGTTCTGGATCTCGCTCTTTTCCTCGATCTGGCCCAGCGCACCGGGATGAAGGGCGTGCAAGAATGGTTGTCGTTCTATTTCAAATCGCCGATGACCGCTCCCACCCTCTATCCCGAACACGACATCTTTATTCAATTGATGAAGCTGAAGAACACGCTCCGCCACCTGCGCGGCGAAGATTTGATCACGCATCTCGGGCTGGAGTATTACGATTGACCCTACCTCGGTGACGGGTAATCCGAAAATCCAGACCTTTCCCGCCATGCCGAATCCCTTTCGGTGTGTTTCTTCCGCCCTAGCTCATAATCACTCCAACACACCAACACGAAATGTCACTGGTTTTCTGCCGGGAAATGTCACGTATGTAGTTTTGACTTAACCCATCCGTGACAACTCCGTTAGATTCAGGCCTCATATTTTGGGTGACATTTTTTCCAGAGTCGTATATATAGCGTAGGGAGACTCTGAATAGGCGCAGTTTACCGCGCGTTTTTGAAAAGCGAACGCGCCGGGTTTCCCGCGCATCAATTGTCGTAGTGGATCGTTCTTTGCATGAGGTGCTGGTGGGAGGATCCAGCAGCGGCGAAAGCCAGTAATGATGATCGCCGGCAAGGAACAACGACCATGATTGCCGAAATGGAAATAGAGAAGATGCAAGCCCCGGAAAAAGAGATTGACGAAACCGTGCTGCTCGATCCTGAGCAGAAAAGCCCGCGGGCGCGGGATTTTGAAGACCGCCTCGGAGCCCGGATTGTGGGACAGGAGCGGGCCGTGCGCCGCATGAGCGGCCTCTACCAGATTTTCCTGGCCGGCATGAATCCGCCCAACCGGCCGATCGGCACGATGTTGTTTCTTGGGCCGACCGGATCAGGCAAGACGCGCGTTATCGAAGCAGCGTCGGAGGTTCTCTTCGCTGATCCGAACGGCGTGGTGAAAATCGACTGCGCGGAATTCCAGCATTCCCACGAAATCGCCAAGTTAATCGGCTCACCGCCGGGATACCTGGGCCATCGCGAGACTTCCCCGATGCTGACCCAGGAAAATCTCGACCGCATGCACACGGAAGAGTTAAAGCTTACCCTGGTGCTGTTTGACGAGATCGAAAAGGCTTCAGATTCGCTGTGGCAACTGCTGCTGGGAATTCTCGACAAGGCTACGCTGACGCTCGGCGACAATCGCCGCGTTGATTTCTCGAAATGCATGGTCGTCATGACCTCGAACCTGGGCGCACGCGAGATGTCTGAATTGATTTCAGGCGGAATTGGCTTCGCACCGGGCAAGGGTGTTAGACACCCGGACAGCGAAGTCGATCAGAAGATCTATCGCACCGCGGTCGAGGCCGCGCGGCGTAAGTTCTCGCCGGAGTTCATGAACCGGATCGACAAAGTGGTCGTCTTCCGCTCGCTGAAAGAACATCATCTGCGGGCGATTCTCGACCTGGAGCTGCAGGCAGTGCAGGATCGGATCATGATGTCGGCAGGAACCAAGTTTGTGTTTCAATGTTCAGAGCCGGCGAAGGACATGCTGCTCGAGGAAGGCATCGATTACAAATACGGCGCCCGGCACCTGAAACGGGCCGTCGAGCGTTTTCTTGTCTATCCGCTCTCGAACCTGGTAGCGACCGGTCAGATCGGTTTGGGCGATCTGGTCAACGTTGGACTCAATCCCAGCGACAAGAAATTGATCTTTTCGAAGAAATCCGGCGGCGCTCTCATTCAGGAGATTAGCCCCGAGGTTCGCGAAGAGGAACCACTGGCAGCCCGCTCAGGCAGTGTCGGTATTCCGATACCGCAAGCCAAAGAAAGTAAGGCTGCGAGGAAAGGACAGGGACGCGGCGAGAAGAGCGAAGTCTAGTCAGCCAAACCTTGAGGAGATGCAAAAAGGCGCCGGAGAAAACTCCGGCGCCTTTTTATTTGTGGCACGCGCATCTTGCGCGTGATCGACGGGCGGGACGCCCGTGCCACGCTTCTAATTCACGGAGACCCGAAGCCGGCGTAATGCTTCTCGCGCGGCTGCGGAGAGATAAGGATCGTTGGACGAAAAAGCTGCGCGTAATGACGGGACTGCGGCAGGATCGCCGATCAATCCCAGCGCAATGGCTGCTTCGCGTCGAACATCGCTCGGGTATTCCTGGTTTCCCAGGGCGGCGATCAAAATGTTTAGGGCCGCTCGGCTGCGAATCTGTCCCAGTGACCGCGCGGCTGCGCGCAAAACGAATTCATTCTCGCGAGCTTTTGATTTCTTCTTCTTTGGTTGCTGCGCCGGTCCACCAAGGGCCTGGGCCAGGGCCGGCACCGCGGTTTCGTCTCCGATTTGACCAAGCGCGACTGCGGCCGCGCCACGAACTCCCGCCTCCTTATCACCAAGCAGAACGTTCGCGAGCGGTTCGACGGCAGAACGGCTGCGCGTTTCGCCCAACGCGTACGCCGTTTCGCGCCGAACAAATTCCAATTTGTCCTGCAACAACGGTGTCAGGAGCGCGACTGCCTCCTGCGGCGGCAGCGACAGGATGGCGTGCGCCGCCGTAACGCGAACCATCGGCGCCGGATCATTCAATCCGACTATCGCGGCACGCGACGCGTCGAGCCGTTTCAAGCTGCCCAGCCGCATCAGTGCGTCACGACGCTCTTCCGCTTCGGATGAGGCGAGACGCTGGCGCTGGCGTTGAATTTCACGCTGCGCGGCCGTCATACGGTCGCCGCCCTGCGCAAATGTATTCGTGGCCGCGGCGCTCAACAAGACTGCCGCGGTGAGAAAAAGTGTCGATAAGCGACCTGGAAATGAAACTCTCATAATCGTGTCGATAGAAAACAATAACCTGGAAACCCTGCCGCTTGACGACTCAGCCCGTATCTATCCGCGAAGCTATCGCGTGCATCGTATCGATAATCAGGACTGCGATCGGCGGATAAAACAGCAGATCTGAAATTATGAGCGCGGTCGCTGAATACGATTCAGCGCCGCCGGGCCCGGGAACATGATGACGGAAGAGCAAGGTTAAATCTGAAAAGAAATCCTGTGCGTGCCAGCCGATGAAAAGACCGATGCCGAGGCTTACAATATAACCGCCGACCAGAAATGCATAGGCTGAGAAGCGTGTGAATGGCTGCGCCGGCCGATTCTCTTCACTCGTAATCGAGTAATGAATGTCTTCAGGCTTGTAGGTATAGTGCCGGAAGTACTCGCGCAACCGCCGCGCCAGGTGCCAGACGCCGGTCATAAAGAGCGCTACCAAAACTGCGCGTCCAGCTATACCAAACGATTGCCAGAGTGGCGGCTTAATCATCGCCACAAAAAATGTGGAAAGAAAAAGCGAGACGGTGGTAAAAACCGCGCGTTGCCGCTCCTGGTTCTCTCGGCGATCGTTTTCCAGAATCTGATTGACTACCCGATCCCAGCGGGCCTGGGCGGCGATGTTGCGGGCGCGTTGGGCGTGTGGATTATCAGAGTCAAGAATTGAAGTTGGCGTCGGGCCCTTGTCTAGTTGCTGATCATGAAAGGCGCGCTCCTGGGGATCAATCAGCGTGTGATAAGCGAGCGAAAGAATGGCAAAATCGCGCGCAGCCTTTTCCGATCCCCGATTCACATCCGGGTGGCGTTTACGCGCCAGCTTGCGATAGGCGGACTTGATCTCCGTCGCGGTCGCTGTCCGCTTAACTCCGAGAACGTGATAGTAGTCAGTCATTGCAAGGGGGCAATGCTTTCATGAGGGACAAGCCGCGAACCCGTAGCTTGTCCCAGCGCCAATTCAGCGAGATTTTACCATTTCCTGATTGGCAGGCGCGAGCGGTTTGCCCCTCGATTTGACTGGTTTGTCTTGAGGGCGGCGGTAGATGCCCGCTTCCGGTAGCCCACAAAGATTGGAGCACGGCGCGTAATCAGCCCGCTTTTCAATTGCCATCCTGGCGACCAGAGCGTTCGATGAATTCTATTAAGGTGCGCACCGCCACGCCGGTTGGCCCTTTGGATCTATAAGGTGTCGCGGGATCCCCCCACGCCGTGCCGGCGATATCAAGGTGCGCCCATGATGTGTCTTCCGCGAATTCTTTGAGGAATGCCGCGGCCGTAATGGTCCCGGCTTTCTTTCCGCCAACGTTCTTGATATCGGCTATATCACTCTTGATCTGATTGGTGTATTCGTTGTCGAGAGGTAACTGCCAGAACTTTTCCCCGACTTCCTTTCCCGCGTCGATCACCGCTTCAATTAACGTCTGATCGGTGCCGAGAATCGCCGTGTTGACATCACCCAGAGCGATTGAGACGGCGCCAGTGAGAGTTGCCATGTCGACTATTTGGGTTGCGCCGAGTTTCTTTGCATAGGCGATGGCGTCAGCCAAAACCAGCCTGCCTTCGGCATCGGTATTGATGACTTCGATTGTTTTTCCGGTCATCGCCCTTAAGACGTCTCCGGGCTTGGTCGCCTTTCCGGACGGCAGATTTTCTGAACACGGCGCGACTCCGAGCACTGGAATCGACGGTTTCAATTGCGCAATCGCTCGCATCGTGCCGATGACCGTGGCAGCTCCGGTCATGTCGTATTTCATCAGTTCCATGTTCTCTCCCGGCTTCAGAGAGATGCCACCAGAGTCAAAAGTAATTCCCTTGCCGACGAGCGCCAATAGTTTGTCTTTAGATCCTTTGCCCGGCTTTTTTGGCTCGTACTTCATGACGATGAGCCTTGGCGGTTCATCCGAGCCACGAGAGACACCCAGCAGTGATCCCATGCCCAACTTTTCCATGCGTCTTTGATCAAGGACGTCTATGCTGAGGCCGAATTCTTTGGCCACGGATTTCGCTCGGTCTGCCAAATTTGTCGGCGTCATGAATCCGCCGGGCTCGTTCGCCAGATCGCGCGTGAAGTTTATTGATTCTCCGATTACGCGGCCTCGTTCCGCACCCGCCTCCAACGCTTTCTTGTCCGCGCCTTCGATGATAACCACGATTTGTTCGATCTCGCGCTCCTCTTTGTCTTTAGTGCGATACTTGTCAGGTTCGAACAGGCCCATGATCGCGCCCACCACGACTGTCTGCGCGACCTTCTCGACCTCGCCCTCAGTCCGCGGCGCAATGGCTATCGTCTTCACGTTCTTACTTCGCAGAAAGCGCACTGCGGTCCCGCCCACTTGCGTCATCTGCGCGGCTTTGTAGGAATCGCGGTCGCCGCAGCCGATTAGGAGCAGCCGCTGGGCCTTCAATCTATTGCTCGCAATCTGGAAGTAAGCCGTCTCTCCATCCTTAGCCGTAAACTCGTCCGCTTCGATCACGTTGCGAATCAGCCCGCCGACCGCCGTATCCAGCGTTTTCAAGAAGCCTTTGTCCGCCTTTTCGTCTGTGAAGACCGGCACTGCCAGCGCTTGCACGTCAACTTTGTCAAATGATTGAGAGATTCCTTTTACTTCCATTTCTGATCCTCTTTTCTAAAACTATCAACAAACTTTGGGCCCAAGTCTGACTGGCAAGTCGATTCTAAATACGTTGTGCCCAAACCGAAGTTTGTCCGACTAGCGATTACGTTCCTTTAATTGCGCGCGCGTTTCGCGCTCGACTATGCGACGCATTTCCGTTTCGCGCTTGTCGTACAACTTCTTTCCCTTGGCCACTCCGACTTCGAACTTGATCTTACTCTTCCGCACGTACACGCGAGTGATCACGAGCGTCATCCCCTCAATCGCTGCCGACTGCTCGAGTCGATCGATCTCGCGCCGGTGCAGCAAGAGCTTGCGCGTCCTCAGCGGATCATGATTCGCAAGATTGCCGTGGGAGTACGGCGAGATGTGGGCATTGAAAAGCCATGCTTCGCCTTCGCGAACTCCCACGTAAGAGTCCTTGAGCTGAATGCGGCCTTCCAGGACGCTTTTCACTTCAGTCCCGGTCAGTGCCGCTCCGGCTTCGTACTTCGTCGAAATGTGATAGTTGTGAAACGCAGCGCGGTTACTAGCCAGAACTTTTTCTTCCGTCACTGCTGCCATCACCAGATTGTGCCAAGCAAAAACTGACTATAACAAGCAAGACTACGGGGAACAAGCGGCTATCAGCTTGGGTATCGTCCTGATAGGAGTTGCTGAACATCTTAAGAGGCTGCAAGCGTCTCACTTGGCAGTCCTCTCTCAGCGAAGCGATAGGCCGCTCAATTTTCTGGTATTCTCACATTCCGATTTGATTCCATGCGCCGTCCATCCAACCAAACAGTCCTGTGGTTAGCGCTGGTTCTCGTTTCAGGAATTCCCCGAATTCTCGGGGCCTTCTTATTGCCCAACGCCTTTGGCGATGCCTATGTCTACATCCGGACGATCGGCGAATTGAGTCTCAAACTTTCCGCGAGAACGTTCGCGCTTACTGACCTCTATGGATTCTGGCTGCCGCTCTACCAATTCATTTCAGCCGTCATCAACGTGTTTGTCGGCAATGGGTTTTATACCGGCAAAGTAGTATCGGCAGTTTTCGGAATCGGCTCCTGTGTCCTTGTCTACCAAATTACTTTGCGGCTGACCGCCAATCACGCGGCGGCGCTCCTGGGCTTCGCGCTGATCGCGCTGAATCCACTTCATATTTTCTATTCGGCATCGGCGATGACCGACGTGCCGCATGCTTTCTTTGTTTTGGCGAGTCTCTATTTTGTTTTGCGGCGTGGCTGGATTCTCGCCGCGATTTTTGCCGCGCTCGCGGGACTAACACGCGTCGAGAGCTGGATGTTTCTCGCCCTGGTGCCCTTGATTCAGTTCGCCTGGGAGCGGCGTATCTCTTTTGTGGCCCTCGTCATACTGTTGGTTCCGCCGTTGTTTTGGTTCTACATTTCCTGGAAGGCGACGGGCGATTGGCTCGCCTGTTTCAAAGCGCGTCAGCAATATCACGACTGGCTGCTCGCCATGAATCCCGCACTGGCTCATTTTTCGTTAGTGGCGGTTTTGAAAGACGGCGCTACCCTGCTCATCTCTGCAGACGTTGCGGTACTGCTCGCGTCATTCGTCGCCGGTTGGCTCGTGGTGCGTAGGCTTCCTGATCTTTTGGCACGGCGAGAGGGAGCAGAAGATATACAACTGATTCTGGCGCTGATGATCTTTTTCTTCGCCTTCCTGGCTCTTCTTTCAATTGCTTACACAACTCACCAGCAACCAATCATCTTCCCGCGGTATGGCCTGATCCTTTTCAGCCTGGGCATTCCGATTCTGGCGTGGTGTTTTCTCACTTTGAAGCGGCAAAAGCCGCGCTGGGCGCCATTCTCACGTGGGCGTTCGCCTTCTTTCTGCGAGAGCCCCTACCCACCGCGACGCAGGTTCTCGGGCTATTGGCTTGCGGAGCAACGGGATACGGTCTCAGTCTCCGGCTGTACCTACGCGCGCAGCGCTCGATCGGGGCGGCGCGAACGGCGTCCATCTTCGCGAGCGGACCCTTCGTTGGTGCACTTCTTGGCATTTTGCTCGAGCGTCAGACCCCTCCGCAATATGGTTGCGCGGTGGCTGGTACCGTAGCACGGTCGCGCTGCCAAGTCCTATTAGGGTCGTTCACGAGAAACGTCGCTCTCATCCTCGTAGAGTGACGCGGATTATCTGTCTCGGCTTCGTCGCCGCGGAGCGGCCGACCATGACATGCGCATGACACAGCACCGCTCCGCTGCGCCCAGCCAGCACTTCGGACGGGCGTGGCCCCATGAAATGCTTTGAGGTCATCCTTGACGCTAGGGGAAAAGGCTTGTACCGCCGCTGTTAG
>Ga0137409_10007118_pt1 | contig 11522 bp, 5 predicted proteins | sample CZODoug1_16funga_FD_122059 | JGI IMG/M metagenome (GOLD analysis project Ga0137409, IMG submission 122059) | Vadose zone soil fungal communities from Angelo Coast Range Reserve, California, USA - CZODoug1_16fungal (Hybrid Assembly) | ecosystem: Environmental > Terrestrial > Soil > Vadose zone... | reverse complement strand
TAGAGCGGCACGTCGCCGTAGCGCTTCTTCACCCAGAGCAGCGCGTCCTGAAGCCCCCGGGCGAAGACCTCCCAGGACATCTCGGTGTGCGTGGCGTGGGCCTGCCGCACGGCCGAGGCGCGCAGCGGCCAGCTCGTCGCATCTGCGCGGGTGACGCTGCGCGTGTAGTAGTTGACGCCCAGGAAATCGATCGGCACCCGGAGGGCCGCGACCTCCTCGGGCTTCCAGTCGGGCCAGGCTTTGCCGAAGATCTCCGCGAGCTCCTCCGGGTACCGGCCGAGGAGCGCGGCGTCGAGGTACTGGCGGTTCATGTACGCCTCGGCGCGCAGCGTCGCCGCTACGTCCTCCGTGCTGGCGGTCGCTGGATACTTGGGCTCCAGGTTGACGACCAGGCCGATCCGGTGGTGCCCCTCGGCTCGGTAGGCGGCGACCGACGCCGCATGCGCCCGCATCAAGTTGTGCGAAGCGCGCGGCGCCTCGAAGGGGCTGCGATGGCCCGGCGCCAGCGTGCCGTGCAGGTAGCCGCCGTCCGACACCACCCACGGCTCGTTCAAGGTGACCCACAGCTTGACGCGACCGTCCAGCCGCCGGAACACCGCGCGCGAGTAGTCGGCGAACCAGTGCGCGACCTCGGGGTTGAGCCATCCGCCGCGGTCGTCCAGCGCGGCGGGGAGGTCCCAGTGGTAGAGCGTGGCCATGGGCTCGATCCCCTGGGCGAGCAGCTCGTCCACGAGCCGATCGTAGAAGTCGAGCCCCTTTGCGTTGACCGCCCCGGTGCCTTCGGGGAGCACGCGCGACCAGGCGATGCTGAAGCGGTAGGCCTTGAGGCCCAGCTCGCGCATCAACGCGATGTCTTCCCGGAAGCGCCGGAAGTGGTCGCAGGCCACGTCCCCGGTGTCGCCGTTGCGCACCCGCCCGGGCGTGTGCGCGAAGCGGTGCCAGATGCTCGGACCGGCCCCGTCGCTCAGCGGCGAGCCTTCGACCTGATAGGCCGCGGTCGCCGCGCCCCAGAGGAAATGCTGCGGGAACTCGTAGTCATCGTTCATGTCATCTCTCTAGCCCAACTCGACGCGGAGGACGTCGGGCGCGTCCGCGCGCCGATGCGCGGTCCAGGCGTCCAGCGGAATCGCCGCGCCGCCGGCGCGGTATGGGTTCTCGAGGCGGGTGAACGCCAACGGCCGTCCGTTGAGGGCGATGAGCCGGGGTGAGTAGCCATGTCTGTCGACCTGAACTTCCACTTGCACCCGGCGCCCCAGCACCGATAGCTCCGCGCGCAGCCCGCTCAGCTCCGGCGCGATCACCGGGTCGATGACCAGGGCGTCTCCCTCGCGGCGCACTCCCAACAGGCCGGTCACCAGGAGCGAGAGCATGATTCCCGGCCCGCTCGAGTACACGCGCCAGCCGCCGTCCAGAAGGACCGTCCCTGCCGCCACCTGCGCGTAGTTCTCCTGCGCCTGGTACCGATCGCGAAATGCAGCATCGGAGCTCGAGAAGTAACAGTTCGCCTGGCGAAGGCTGGCCTGCGGCAACCGCTCCCGCAATTGCACCGGGTGCGCCAGCGCCAAAGACCGCAGCAGGCCCCGTGCATCGCCGACATGGGCTTGCATCTGCGCGTAGCGCAGGTGTGCATGCGTGTACATGATGCCGATCTCGCGACCGAAGAAGGCGCTGCTCTCCGCGCGCTGGAACAGCCGCTCCGGGCCTCCGCGGTAGGGCAGGGGGCGATCGAACAGCCGTGCGCCGTCGGGGCCCCACAGGTGCTCGCGCATGATCTCTAGATGCGCCGCGGCCTCCTCGGGCGTGCACAGGCCCTCCAGGATGGCGTGCATCATGGGCAGCAGGCTGTAGCGCACGCCGGTCTGGCGGTCGCGCGGGTGAAGCAGCAGCTCGTCTACAGCGCCCGCTGAGAAGACCCCGTAACCAGCGATGACACCGTCGGCCATCAGACGCGTTCTGAAGTCATGCCGGATGTGCAGGGTCTCGGCCTCCAGCCTGGCGGCTCGCTCCGGGTGGCCCGCGAACCGCAGGGCCTTGGCGAGAGCGGCGAGGGTCTGATGGTGCAGCGTCACGGTCCAGGCGCTACAAAGCCTCTCGCGCGTGGACGGGTCGGCGGGCTGCAGGGAGTCGTTCCAGTCGCCGTGGCCGTACGCCGCCAGCGCGGTGCCGGCCACGCGGCGCCGCGCGATGACGTGGAGGGCGCGCTCCATGTGCTGCAGCAGCGTCGCCGGCGCCTCGCTGGCGCCGGGCCTGCCATGGAAGGGCACCTGCGCATCGAACAGGGAACCATCGCCCGTGCCCAGCACGGTCCGCGCGAGTGCGAGCAGCGGCCAGAAGACGATGTCGCCGTGGGAGTCGCTCGCCCGCAGGTCGCGCTCGCGCTCGATGAACTGGAACCATTGCGGCCAGTCGCCGTCGGCGTTCTGCGCGGCGAATACCCGGAGCACCAGGTCGCGGGCGGCTTCCGGGCAGTCCAGCGCCAGCAGCATCTCGAGTGGGCCCTGGCAGACGTCGCGCGTGCCCCAGCCCCCGCCGGAGTACTGCTCGAGCCCGCGCGGCGAGAGGTAGTGCACCAGCGCGTTGTGCAGCAGCCAGGGCAGCATCTCCGCCAGGCGGCGCACCTCGCGCGCGGCGCCGAAATCCCCCGGTGCTCGCAGCGCCGGCAGCGGGATTGGAGAGGGCGCCGATGGCACCACGGGCACCAGCCTCCCCGACAGCTCCAGGCCAAAGGAGCTGCTGGCCTCGCTCTCCACGCAGAGGAACGGCAACCCTCGCGGCCGGCCATCCGTGAACAGGCGCTCGTCGCCGCGCGCGACGAGGCGAGCCGCGTCCTCGAGCAACACCACCGCGAAGCTCCCGCCCGGGAAGCGCGCGTGCAGGTCACTGCCCTCGGGAACGCCGACGAAGATCTCCTTGCCTTGCACGCGCCATGCGACGGGCGTGGAGGAGTTGCCGTCGTCGCCACCCAGCGCGAGGTGCAATGTCGAGAGCCACGCCACTCCCGGGCCGTCGAGGACGCGCGCCCGCAGGCTCAGCGCATTCCTCCCGGCCTCCGCCGCGCTGACGACCTCGATGACGCCGCGGGCGTGCCGGTAGATCCAGCGGCAGGAGTCAGGCCGCATCTCGAATGCCGAGGGCACACCGAGGAGCTGCCAGCAGCCGTCCACGTGCACGAATAGACGCAAGCCGTGTGAGCGGAAGAGCCCGAGCCAACTGTGCTGGGTGGACAGGAACCGGTTGATGCTGACGTGGCCCTGCGTGACCATGGAGTGGAAGACGCCCGACATCCACACCGTGGAGGTCAGCGACGACTCCTCCGGCACGCGGGCCTGCCCCGTTCTCAATAATTGGCCGTGCGGGCGCTGGGTCCTCACCTCCTTGGCGCGCAGCACCACGTGGGCGTTCTCACCGCAGAAGAACGAGATCAATTCGCCGCCATCGCGCTCCTCGTGGCGTCGCTCGGCGCCGAAGAGCCGGAGCAGCTCCGCCTCGTCCAGATCGCGGCACCCGAGCATGGGGGCGGTCGCGAACAGCGTGCCGCCGCCGGGCTCGTCCTCTCGGGCCGGGTTCGAGGGCGGCAGCTCGAGCGATGTGGCCCAAGATAGCGCCGCATCCACGGCAGAGAGATCCTCCGCCGAAGTGGCCAGAGGGTGATCGGCCCGCAGCGCCACGAAGAACCCGCCCGCCCAGCGGGCACCGGGCGCCAGCGCCACGACCTCGTCCTGGACAGCCGCGATGGCGTGCTCGTGCTGCAGCCGCTGCCCCGGCAGTCCGTTCGACACCCCGCTCGGCAGGCCGCCCAGGCGCTGCGCGAGCCCGTGGAGCTGCAGGCCATCGGTGGCGAAAGAGACGCCGCGCCGGAGTGAGCCGACGACGGTCCAGGGATGGCGGCCGTCCTGGGCGAGGTTCTGCCGGGCGGCCACCACCCAGCCGCAGCGCGCGTGTTTCCATCCGCTCAGGTCGACGTAATGGCTGACGTAGTACTCGTTCAGGCGCACGGCGCCATGGCTCGCCAGCGCGAGGTCCTGGCCGAAGATCAAGTCAGCGCGGAGCTTTTCCTGGGAGCGGTTCCCGAGTCGCACTTGCCAGCACCAGGCGGGCCGGTCCTCGGCGAGGGCGAGGCGCAGCTCGATGTGCACGCCGTGCCATTCGCCCGAGGCTGCAAAGCTCTCCGCCGAGATTTGCCCCCGCAGAGGCGACCGCGGCCCGAGCAGTGGCACCGCCTCCACCTTCGCGCCGCGGTGCAGCCGCAGCCACAGGTTCGCGGGCGAGGGCTCCATCCCATTGCCCATGAAGAGGTTCACCGCGATGCCGCCGAATCCGATGCGTCGCACGCCGCCGTCCGCGTTGAGCTCCAGGCTCAGGCCGGCAGCATTGGTGAAGCGCAGCGGCTCGGGGGGCACGGGTTTTGGCGAGGCTCCGAGGATGTCAGTCATGTTGGCCTTGCTCACGGATCGAACTGCACGGTCGCGGGTCCTCTGGGAAGGACCAGCTCGCGGCCGGTCCATGGTAGCTCGGCGCCGCCGTGACGTGCCCGCGGCAACGGACCGGCCAGCGGCCACGCGAGGCGCACCCCGCCCTGGGGCGGCGAGAGCCCCGCGGCCAGCTCGAGAAGGATGCCCCTTCCCGAGGGCCTGAGCGTGTAGCTCAGCGGACCCTGCGCCGTCGACATGTTCTTCACGGCGACACCGGAAGCCATCCACTCCTCGCTCAGACCCGCGCCCAGCACCAAGGCGTCGTCCTCCTCCCGCTCGTAGGCGAACATGTCGAGCACCGAGCGCAGGTAGTCCGAAGCGACCCAGGCATGCGGCATGTCGCCGAGGAAGCGCGGCTCCCGGGGATTGGGCAGCACGACCTCGGCCCACTGGTTCCAGCCCTCCGGCCGCCGGTCGTGCATGAAGAACTTCAGGAGCTCGTGTGCCCGCCCGGCCTGCCCCACCCGCACCAGCGCCCCCACCATGCGCAGCTCGTAGGGCGTGTAGTCCTTCCACGGGCGCGTCCCCGCAGCGCGCTGCCGGGCCTCCTGCCAGTAGCGCTCGAAGGTGGCCTTCAGGAGCTGGGGTGAGACGCGCGCCTGCGCGGGGTTGAGCGCCACCGACGTCGACGTCGGGTCGAAGTCCCCGCGGTCGGCCGCGCCCGCGATGGCGTCCATGCCGAAGCGCGTGGCCGAGGCCTCGATCGACTGCGCGAGCTCGGCCTGGAGCTCGTCGCGCCACTGCGCCCACTCCGTCGCTCGCGCCGTCTGGCCCAGTGCTTGGGCGATGACGACCGCATCCTTGTAGCCGCGCAGCGCCCAGAAGTCGTCCCAGTAGGAGAAGGCGGGCTTGTCCGAGTAGCCCTCGTGGCTGATGGACGGGGGCAGCAGCCCGCGGAGGTTCGCCGGGTGCGCGGCCGTGAACGGTGCGGTGCGCGTGCTCTGGCGCAGGCCCTCGAGCCAGGCGACGACCCTCTGCACCACCTCCCAATGCCGGGCCAGGAAGGCCTGATCTCTCGAGTGTCGCCACACCTCGGCCACCGCGTAGAGGTACTCACCGTGGCTGTCGTTCTCGACCACGGGGTCGGCACCGCGCGCATCCACGCAGCACGGCACCTTGCCCGAGGCGAACACGAATCCGGCGAACCAATCCACGAAGTCGCGCGCAGCGTCGAGCTCGCCCAGGCGCACGAGGCCTCCGACCATCATCGCGCCGTCGCGGATCCAGGACCGCGCATACGAGCGCGTGCCCGGCTGGAGCGCGGCGCGGTCCGCCGACATCAGGATGTTCGCGTGGGCCGTCCGTACCGTGTCCGCCACCTGCCGCGAAGACGCAGGCAAGGTCAGCTCCATCTTGCCGAGCCGCGCGCGCCAGCCTGCGGCCACCTGGTCCATGCGCTCGTCGATGGGCTGCGCGGCGGCGGGCCCGGGGTCCGCACCGAGCGGCGCGCTCCAGCGGAGCACGCGCGTCTCGCCCGGCTGCAGCGTCAGCTCCCACTGTAGCAGCGCCGAGGCGTGGCCCTGCTCATCCGTGAGGTTGCTCAAAGCCTGGGCGTCGCGCAGCGGGCGCAGGTCGATGCCGCCGGAGAGGGGCATGGCGGTGACCCGGCCCGGCGCCTCCGCGAAGGTCAGCCCCTTTCCGTCGTTCACGGTCAGCCGCGGCGCCTGCCACCGCAGCCGGTCGATATGACTCGCGCCGCCCGGCGTGTTGAGGAACTGCTGCGGTGGGTTCACCTGCCAGGGGCGCACGGCCAGGAGCAGCGTGAACGCGCGCGCCGAGCCGGAGGTATTGGTCAGCGCATACCGCACCAGAAGCTGCGGCGCTGCAGGCCGCCCCTCGGCTGCCGCCGCAATGTCGAGCCGGAACAGGCCGTGCCGCCAGTGCACTTCCGGCATGGGCAGATGTCCTTCGCGCAGCGAATGGACGATCTGCACGTCGGCCCAAGCCACGAGCTGCCCCTCGGTCAGGACGGCCGGCTCCACGCTGAAGCCGCCCCGCCCGAGCTCCAGCGCGCCATCCTCGCTCATCAGCGCCGAGCGCTCGCCGCCCCCGGCAACCCCCACCAGCGCCCAGTAGTTCTGCTCGCCTAGGAACGCCCGCGGGACGTGCCCGCGCGGCGCGTGACGTGCCAGCTCGGACAGGACGGCGTTGAAGTCGGGCCACTTCTTGCTGTCGCGCAAGTCGACGCGCAGCGGCGCCGCCGCGTTCAGCGCGCGAATCTTGAGGTGGCGCGCCTCGCTCTCCGGAAGGTAGAGCGCGTCGAATCCGCCCGAGCTGCGGCGCACGCGGCGCAGCACCGTCCAGCGCCGCGCATCCCGCGATGCCAGCACGTCGTAGTCCACCTGCCGCACCGGCTCGGGCCACTGCAGCAAGAGCCCGTTGAGCTCGCGCAGCCGGAGGAGATCGAGCTCGAGCGTGCGTCCGCGCGTGCGGACCGAAGGGTCCGGCCAGATGGCTGGATCGGCCTCGCGCTCTTTGAGCCCCACCTCCGCGATGCACAGCGCGCCGCGGCCGCGGTCGCGCCCCGCCACCACCGCGAGCTCCACGGTCTCGGTGCGCGCCAGCGCCTTGTCGGCGGTGGGCCCCCAGGCGAAGCTGAAGTGTCTCTCCTTGAAGGTGACGTCGGTCAGCTCCCGCGGCGTGGCATAGCTTGGCCGGTTCACCCACCAGACATTGTCGCCGCTCGCGTCCACGAGCTTGAGCTGGAAGTCGTTCATGCCGCCGCGGCCCTTGATCCGCACCCGCAAGGCGAATGCGCGAGGCCATTGGACGGGCATTGAACGCCTCATGACCGCGTAGCCCGACACGGAGCGGAAGTCGTACTCCAGGCACAGGCTGCCGTCGGCGTCGCGAAGGATGGCGGCCTCCACCTGCTCGGACGCAAGCGCCTTCCATCCGGAGGCGACGCGAGCGTCCGCGAGCACGCGCTCGCCGGCTGCGGCCGGCGCGCTTCCCAAGAGCACTGCCAGGATCAGGGTCGCCGCGATCAACCCTTCACGCTCCCGACCAGCAGGCCCTGCATGTAGTACCGCTGCAGGGCGAAGAAGAGCACGAGGACCGGCAGCACCGTGATCACAGCGCCGGCCATCATCAGCTCGACGTCCTGCACGTGCTCGCGCGACAAGGTGGCGAGCGCGACCGGCAAGGTCTGCATGTCGCGATCGGTGAGCACGATGAGGGGCCACATGAAGTCGTTCCAGGAGCCCATGAAGGCGAGCACCGCCAGGGTCACGACGATGGGCTTCAAGAGCGGCAGCACCACCTTCAGGAAGATGCGCCCCTCTCCTGCGCCGTCCAGGCGCGCCGCCTCGAGGAGCTCGTCGGGGATCGACTGCGCGTACTGCTTCACCAGATAAATGCCGAACACGCTCGCGAGCCAGGGCACCAGTACGCCGGGTGTGCTGTTCACGAGCCCCATCCGCTTCAGCATGAAGAAGAGGGGCATCATGGTGATCTGCCCCGGGACCACCAGGGCGCCGAGCAGGAGGCGGAAGATGCGCTCGCGTCCCCAGAAGCGCAGCTTGGCGAAGGCGTAGCCCGCGCTCAGGTTGAAGATCAACGACAGCACGGTGGCGAGCAGCGAGATCAGCAGGCTGTTGAAGGCCTGCCGGACCAGGCCGTGCTCCGCAAATAGCACCCGGTAGTTCTCGAGCGTGGCGGAGGCCGGCAGCACGGGCGGTGGATAGGTGCTCGCCTCGCCGGGAGCCATCAAGGACGCGCAGACCATCCACGCGAGCGGGAACAGGGTCAGCGCCGCCAGCAAGACGAGCGCGGCGTTTACCCCCAGGAAGCCGAGGCGGGGCCTCATGCCGTCCCCCAGCGCCGCGACACCCGGACTTGGAGGACCGTGAACCCGAACATGAAGAGGAAGAGCACGAAGGCCACCGCCGACCCGCTGCCCAGGCTCCACCACTTGAAGCCGTCTTCGTACATTAGATACAGCACGGTGACCGTGCGCTGCGCCGGGCCGCCCTGGGTCATCACGTAGGGCTCGGCAAAGAGCTGGAAATGGGCCGCCATGGTGAGGATGCTGACCATGAGCAGCATTGGACCCAGCGACGGAAGCGTGATGTGGCGGAACACGGCCCACGTCCCGGCGCCGTCCAGGCGGGCGACTTCGTACTGTTCGCTCGGAATCGCCTGCAGGCCCGCGAGCAGGATGATCATGTTGTAGCCGAAGTTCTTCCACACCGAGAGCAGCACGATCGCGGGCATCGCCCAGCGTGGATTGCCCAGCCAGTCGATCGGCGAGAAGCCCAACGACGACAGGCCGTAGTTCAACAGCCCGTAGCGGGTGTGCAGGAGGAAGCGCCATACCACCGCCACTGCCGCGACCGTGGTCACCACCGGCACGAAGAGCGCGGTGCGATAGAGGCCCTTGAAGCGCGCCAGGGGCGAGTTCAACAGGAGCGCCGCCACCAGCGAGGCGGCGACGGACAGCGGCACGCCGACCACCACGAAGAACAGCGTGTTGAGCAGCGCCTGCCAGAAGAGCGGCCTCCGAAGCAGCTGGACGTAGTTGTCGAGCCCGATGAAGCGCACGTTGCGCAGGTCCGCCAGCCCGTAGATGTCGAAGTCGGTGCCGCTCATCACCAGCGCTGCCGCCACGGGCAACACGAAGAACACCGCGATCGCGAGGAGCGCGGGGGCCACGAACAGCCAGCCCGCTTGCGCCGGCTTCATCGGCGCGCCCTTTTGTCGAGCATCCAGCGGCGTTTCTCGAGGATGCGGTCGGCGCGCGCATCCATCTCCTGCGCCACCTGGGTGGCGGGGATGTCACCGTGCACCACCGCCTCCGTCACCAGCCGGAGCTCGGTGGCAATGCGCTCCCACTCCGGCACCTGGGGCAAGGGGCGGACGCGGTCGAGCTGGTCGCGGAAGGCGTGGGCATACGGGTCGTGCGCCAGCGCCGGAGCGGCCCAGGCCGAGCGCCGGGCCGGCAGGTTGCCGGTGAGCCGGTAGAACTCCTGCTGCACCGGCGGGCGGGAGAGGAACTCCACCAGCTTCCAAGCCGCATCCATTCGCGGCGAGCGCCGGAAGATGGCCAGGCTGCAGCCGCCGGCGCTCGACGCGCCCGGCCCATTCGGACCGGGTAGCGGGGCCGTCATCCAGGACGCCTGCAGCGCGGGAGGCAGCCGCCTCTTGAGCTCGCCGATTTGCCAGGGGCCCGAGATGAAGAAGCTGAAGTAGCCGCGGGCGAACTCGTTCCAGACGTTGGCGACGTCGTTGTTGGTGACCCGAGGCGCCAGCTGCCGCTCGAACATCGACAGATAGAACTCCAGCGCGCGCGCGAAGCCCGCGCTGCGGAAGTTTCCAAAACGGCCGCCCTCGCGCAGCATCGGTTCGCCCTGCTGCAGCCACAGCACCAAGAGCTGCTCGTACTCGTTGAGCGGCAGCAGCACCGCGTAGCGATCGGAACCCCCGCGCTGCTTCACGGCGACTTGCATGCGCAGCCATTCATCCCAGTCGCGCGGCGGAGAGTCGAAGCCCGCCTGGGCCAGAAGGTCGCGGCGATAGAACAGCACCCGCGTGTCCACGTACCAGGGCACGCCGTACTGCCGCCCCTCGAGGACGTTGGTGGCCACGATGCCCGGGTCGTAGTCGCTGAGGTCGACCTGGGCCGAGGCGCGAAGGCGCTCGTCGAGGGGCACGATGGCGTCGAGGGCGACGAATTCGGGGAGCCAGGTGTTGCCCATCTGCGCGATGTCCGGCGTGGCGTCCCCAGCGTAAGCGGTGAGCAGCTTCTCGTGGGCTGCCGACCAGGGCAACTGCTCCACGCGAACGCGCAGGCCCGGATTCTCGCGCTCGAAGGCCGCGAGCAGCTCCGACGCGACCTCGCCCTCGCGGCCCATGGCCCAGAGGTGGAGGACTTGAGCATTGTCACGAGTACAGGCCGCGGCACAGAGGGCGGCCGCGACGCCCAGGAGTGCGCGACGCGACCGCGAGCGGCTCGTTCCCCCACGCTCGCGGGTGAGGATCCTCAACCCAGCCATCCGCCGGTGAAGCCTGCGCGCGAAAGGCCCCGCTTGATGGCGGGGTGCCGGCGCGTGCTCTTCCAGACGAGCTCCCCGCGGTAGTTGGCGATCATCGCCAGGAGCGGCCCCAGCTCGATGCCCAGGTAATCTCCGTCGACCCACCCCAGGCCCGGCACCAGCCGGCCCTGGGTGATCCGGACGTCGCTGAAGTTGAAGCTCTGGTTGAAGGCATAGAAGCCGTAGCGCCCGTAGATGGCCCGCCCGTAGCGCTCGTACATCGCGGCCAGCGCGGGCAGAGCGATCTCCGGCGCGAAGACGACCGACGAGCCGGCGGCGTAGGGAGCGATGGTGCCGTCGTCGTAGGTTGCGGGTCCGCCCATGCCCCTGCCAGCGTAGCCGATGTAGCGGCGCTGCTTGCCGTTGAAGTAACGGGTGAAGTCTCCCGGCCCGTCGCAGGCGGTGATGCCCCAGACGTCGCGCCCGTATCCGGCCCAGCCCTCGGGGTTCGCGATCGCGTAGCCTTGCTGTGCGTAGGTGGCGCGCCGCGAGTTCTCGAAGTAGTCGATCCCCTTTCCCTTCATGTAGGCATCGGCGATGCCGCGCATGTCCACCCAGCACTGGGTGAACTGATGGCCGAACAGAGGAGGGAAGCGCAGGTAGGTCTGTCCGTACTCGGTGACCCAGCCGGAGTTCGGCGAGGTTTCGTAGGTACTCGTCCAGGCGGCCCACGCGTCAGCGCCGAGGGAATGGGTGGGCGAACCCAGGGCCAAGAGGTAGAGCAGCGAGGCTTCGTTGTAGCCCTTCCAGTCGTAGGCGGAGAACCCCTCCTCCGGGCTCCAGCCCATGGCCACGAGGGGCGAGCGCTGCTGGAACCAGGGCCAATCGACGCGGGCGTAGACGTCGTCCACCAGCCTGCGGATCAGCGTCTCCTCCGCGTCGGCCCCGTCGAACCATGCCTGGCAATGCAGCATGCCGGCGAGGAGCAGCGTGGTGTCGATGGTCGACAGCTCGCAGCTACCGAAGCGGGCCCCGGTTTTCGTGTCGAGGAAATGGTAGAAGAAGCCGTTGTATCCGG
>Ga0137409_10007117_pt1 | contig 11523 bp, 10 predicted proteins | sample CZODoug1_16funga_FD_122059 | JGI IMG/M metagenome (GOLD analysis project Ga0137409, IMG submission 122059) | Vadose zone soil fungal communities from Angelo Coast Range Reserve, California, USA - CZODoug1_16fungal (Hybrid Assembly) | ecosystem: Environmental > Terrestrial > Soil > Vadose zone... | reverse complement strand
TCTCAAGGGTCTCGATCCGATCGGCGAAGCTGCGCGTGGTGATGATCTCGCTGTAGAAGCGCTCCGAGGTATCGATATTGTGATTGTAATAATCAAGGCCGGCGTGGCTCAGCTGGTCGGACTGGGCGCGATCGAGCATGCCCAGGGTCATGCAGGTTTCCATTCCCAGCGCTTTGACGCCCTTGACCATCGCAACAACGGCCTCCATGTCCCGCGGCTTCGGGTTGCGCCAGGCTGCACCCATGCAATAGCGGGTGGCGCCGGCGTCGCGCGCCTTGCGCGCCTCGGCGACGACGCGTTCGACTTCCATTAGTTTTGAGGCCTTCAGGCCGGATGCATGATGCGCCGACTGGCTGCAATAGCCGCAATTCTCCGGACATCCGCCGGTCTTGATGCTGAGCAGCCGGCTGAGCTGGACCTTGTTGGGGTCGAAATTCCGGCGGTGGATGGTCTGGGCCTGGAACAAGAGATCGTTGAACGGAGCCTCGTAAAGCGCGAGCGCCTCTTCTTTCGTCCAATTCTGGCGGATGTCGCCGGATAGCGGTCTCGCCGAATTCATCTCGCTGGAGCGCGCTGCAATCGTCATATCCCCTCCGTTGGAGCACCGGGCCGCAAGCCGGCCGAACGGCGCGACTTAGCCCGATCGCCGGCTGCCTCGCAATGCCGGGCGTCCCTCGAAACAGGTTTCTGACGGGCAAGTGAACGAAGCGCGGCGAATTCCCTCACGCGGCAACTAGATCACGGCGACGCAGTCGATCTCGATGTCGAACGGTCCGGTCCATTCCGGGATGCACACGAAGATACGGGCCGGCGGATCTATCGGAAAGTAACGCCGGTAGACCGAATTGACGGCGGCAAAGTGTTTTGACGACGTGCAGAAGACGTTGCACTTCATCACATTATCGAACGAGGCGCCCGCGGCCTCAAGGCAGAGCTTCATCTGCTCGAGCGCGAGTTCTGTCTGACGCTCGATCGGAACACGGGCAATCTCGCCGGTTTCCGGATCGAACGGCGGCAATCCCGAAACAAAGATCATATTGCCGGCGCGTGTCACCGGCGATCCCGGCGGCGACCCCCACCGGTCGAGATAAGAGGAGATCGGTTCGACGCGAAGCGCTTCTCGTTTCATCGCAGGTCACCTTCGATTAGGGATCGACGGCAAGATCCTAGCGCGTCTCATCGCCAGCATGCTTCGCCCGAAATCGAAGTGTCCTTGCGTCCGCTAGACGATCCCCAGCTGCTTCAGCGCATCGAGCTTTGCGTCGTCATAGCCGATGGTGGCCAGCACTTCCTTTGTGTCCGCTCCGAGCAGCGGCGGCGCGCGATAATCCTTCACCGGGGTGCCGGAGAAGGTGATGGGATTGCGGATCAGCGACAGCGCGGGTTCGAAGGGGTGGTTGACCTTGATCTCCATGCCGCGCTCGCGCACGTGCTCGTCGGCGAACACCTGCGCGAAATCATTGATCGGCCCGCAGGGCACGCCGGCTTTCTCCAGCTCTTCCAGCCAATAAGCGACGGGCTTCTTCAGGAAAAGTCCGGCGAAGATCGCCATGATCTCCTTGCCGTGAACGACCCGGTCGTTGTTCTTGACGAATTTCGGATCGGTCGCAAGCTCCGGCTCGCCGAGCACGGCGCAGGTGCGCGCGAACTGCGCATCGTTGCCGACCACCAGCATCAGCTCGCCATCGGTGCAGCGAAAAGCGCCTGCCGGCATACCGCCATTGCCCCAGGTGCCGCGCCGCGGCGGCGTCTGGCCGTTGACGAGATAGATCTGCGCATAATGCGACAGCGAGGCGATCACGGTGTCGAGCAGGCAGACGTCGATGTGCTGACCCGCCCCGCCATTGGCCTTGCGATGATACAGCGCTGCGAGGATGCCGATCGAGCTATTCATGCCGGTCATGTAATCGACGATGCTGGGGCCGACCTTCATCGGCCCCTCGCCCGGCTCGCCGTCGATATGGCCGGTGACGCTCATCAGCCCGCCCATCGCCTGGAAGATCGCATCATAGCCTGCGCGGGGGGCGTAAGGTCCGGTCTGGCCGAAGCCGGTGACCGAACAATAGATGATGCCGGGATTGACGGATCGGATCGATTCGTAATCGAGCTTGTAGCGCTTGAGATCGCCGACCTTGTAGTTCTCCATCATGATGTCGCAGGACTTGGCGAGCTCGCGGATGATCTCCTGGCCTTCGGGCTTGGCGATATTGACCGTGACCGATTTCTTGCCGCGGTTGGCGCACAGATAGAACGAGTTGTTGTTGTTCTGCTTGCCCTCGGGATCGGCCAGATAGGGCGGACCGAAGGCGCGCGCGTCGTCGCCGCCGCCCGGCCGTTCGATCTTGATCACCTCGGCGCCGAGATCGGCCAGCATCTGCGCCGACAGCGGCCCCGCCAGCACGCGCGTCAGATCAAGAATTTTGATGCCTTGGAGTGGCAGAGCCGACATGCAGATTTCCTCCGAATTTATGGTCTTGTCACCCGGGAAGCTCTCCCGGCGCCATGGAAGGCCCAGCGGATACACTATTTTCCGGTGCCGAGCCCTGCGCTCACGGCATGAAGCCATCCGTCTGCCGCGCGTGCGGGCCAAACCGCGCGGTGACGGTCCCCGGAAACGGCATTGGAGCGGGTGAAGGGAATCGAACCCTCGTATTCAGCTTGGAAGGCTAGCAAAAAGGTCGAAATTAACAAACGATATCAGCGGCAGACGAATTTCATGGCCGGTGTTGTGCCGACTGGCGCTCATCGGGTTACATCGGCTTCGAAGGGATCGCGAAGCCGATGTATTGCTAGTTGCAATAGGTGGCTAAACGCCATTTCCTCCTCCACTGGTTTTAATGAATTGCTGCATCAAGCAGCAACGCTCTTATTATGCACGATCGAGTTGCGTATACAACAGGGTACGAGCGGGAGTTGTTAAAGTGCTAGTTCACGTGAACAACCCCTTCGCGATAGCATCCATTGCTTTGGAGCAATCTTCGCTCGGGAAAATATGGCCGTAGGTGTCCGTGGTCATCTGCAGTGTGGCTGGCCGACGAAGGTCTGCACGGTGTTAGGCGCTAGTCGCGCCTCGATCCAACATGACACCGCAAAATGCCGCAGCGAATGCCAGGTAAAGCGCTTCGGCGTGGGGGGGTGCGCGGCGGGGTCCGCTTTATGCAGCTTTGGATCGGGACAGACACCCGTCTGCTTACTGAGAATCCGCAACGGTCGGCACGCAGCCCCCTGGAGACGCGCACCGATGGGGATACGGAAATGATGTAACAGCCGGCGTCGTGCAAGCTGCGCTGTCCGAAGCTGGCGGACGTGAGCAGGCTGCTAGTTTTGTCTCACAGGCGCTGAAGCGGGACAGGCGTGGGGGACGCGCGCCGCGGCTGTATACCATAACCGGCACTGGCCAAGGCGCGCTCATTTCTTCGCTCCAAGCCACGCAAAGATTAGCGGCCGGTCTCGGTCTTGGAACGATTCCGGTGCTCACTCGCTTGGGAGGAGCATCGTGCTAGATATCGCTCTTTCCATCCTATGGATATTCTTAACAGGACTCGGTGTCCTGATTTTCTTTGGCTTCGTATTCCTCCTGGTGGCTTCGGTGGGCTTTGAAGCCTGCAGCTCGAAAGCTGTTCCATTTATTCTCGTGATCGCATTTGTCGCACCAATTGTCGGCGTAGCGGCATGCCTATGGCGTTCTTGGGTTACACTTGCGTACTTGGGAATGTCTGGCTTAGCTATTTTGTTTCTGACTTTCCTGCTCGAAGTCCTTACGGGAAAATTTGCCCTACGAAATGCGTACGTTCCTTCAGCGCAAAAAACGCCGGCGACAAAAGTTCCTAAGGGTTTTCTGATTGATTGGCTTTTGCCTCCCGAACTAGCGGAGGAAGCCCTCTTCAATATTTTAGGAAGATACCCGTACTGGGTAGAGAAGTACGGGTATCGCAAAGCCCGCTTTATTTTCGGGTCGCAGTCGTGTCGGTGTGTTTTAGATTATTGGACCGACTGGCTCGTCCGCCGTCTAAAGCTGCTGACATTGCTGACCAGAACCTAAACTGAATCGCCGCTGTTCTATGATCGATTCGTTTCTAAAGTTTACACGCTGAATCCAATGAGCCGCCTGAGCCGTTCTATGCGTGTTGCGCGGAATCCCAAGTCGACGAACAGACCCGCCTTGAAGCGGCTGCCATGCAGGGATCTAGTGCCCGGCCGATTGCCGGTTCATATCCTCCAAGAGGCCGCGCATCGCGTCGATCTGCTTGCCGAAGCCTGCCCAATCCCCGGACTTCAACTGCTCCATAGCCTGGTTGTAGCGATCGAGCGCCTCTCGCGCCCGATTGTCCGCAGGGCCCGCACGTGGCATTTCCGTTGCGGTACTCGGCGTTGCCGGCGCCGCATTCGTTTCTATGAAAAGCGCGGACAAGGCCTCGGCAAGCGTCTCTTTCATGACGAGATGCTCGCCATAGGCTGCGATCACGCGCTTGAGCTCCGGCAAGTGTCCCTGCTCCGCTCGTAAATACAGCGGCGATATATAGAGGATCGAATTCTCGATCGGGATCACAAGCAAGTTGCCGCGGATCACCCGCGAGCCCATCTGGTTCCATAGCGATATTTGCTGGGATATCTCGGTGTTCTGATGAATACGCGCCTCGATCTGAAACGGTCCGTAGACAAGCTTCTCCTTGGGAAACTCGTAGACGATCAGCTTGCCGTAATCGGGGGCATCGCAGCGCGCTGCGAGCCACGCGATCATGTTGTCGCGGCGGCTCGGCACCATGGGGATCATGATAAAGAATTCAGCCTGTGCTTCTCCGGGCAGGCGCATGATGATGTAGTACGGGACCATCGGGGTGGTGCCGCCGTCGCCGACCGGCTGGCGCGGGAATTGCCAGAGATCTTCGCGGTTGTAGAAAACGTCGGCCGCTTCCATGTGGTAGGTCTGATAGAGCCGCGCCTGAATCAGGAAGAGGTCTTCCGGATAGCGAATGTGTTTTTGCAAATCCGGCGGCATGGCCGCGAACGGCTTGAACAGTCCCGGGAAGATTTGCCGGTAAGTGGCGGCGATGGGGTCCGCCGGATCAATCAGATAAAAGTCGACGGTACCGTTGTAGGCGTCAATGACAGCCTTCACTGAATTGCGGATGTAGTTGAGATTGAGGTCGGGCGCAGGCTGCGCAGAGGGAAAATATTCGCTCGTCGTATAGGCGTCCTGCATCCAGAACATCCGCCCCCCGCTGATGACCAGATAGGGGTCACGGTCGAGACTGAGGAACGGAGCGATGGTGTGTACCCGTTCCTGGATGTTGCGCCGGATCATTATTCGGCTGTCGTCGGTAATGTAGCTTGAGAGAAGCAGATTCATGTCGTTGAAGTGGTGGGCGAAGATCATTTTCCGCAGCATCCCACGCAGAGGAACGCCACCGGCGCCGTCATAGGCTGCGTAGACGTTTTCTTTCCCCTTCGGATAGTCGAATTCCGGCGTGGTTCCCTTGACGATGACGTAGTCGCTCTTCTCTTGTCCATAATAAATGCGCGGCTCGCGGATTTCGGGACCCCCGTCCGCAACGGGAGGAATGTCGCGCAAATACAGCAGCGGAAGCCCTTCGGCGCTCTTTTGAGTTACCGGGCTCATCACCGCACCATTGCCGTGGGTGAACAGAACGTGCAGGTTGACCCATGTCTGCGCGTTAGGTGGTAGCAACGAGGATTTGAGCTCGCGTGCAGACAGCATCACGCTTTGGTAGGCATCGCCAAGCCAGTAGCGATCTACATCCAGGTCGCGCAATTTGTAGTAGGTGCGAATCTCCTGCAGTTGAGCGTAGGTATCCGACAATGGCTGCCAGTCCCACAATCTTATATTTTCGATCGTCGCCTTGTTGGCCTTGAGTGTCTTGAAGGTAAGGTTCTGTTCGGCAGGAAATGGCTTCGCCGCGATCCGGTCGAGATTGTAGGCTTCCCGGGTTAGCGTAATGCTGCGTTCGATGTAGGGCCGCTCCAACTCCAGTTCGTTCGGTTTGACGTACAACCGCTGAAACAATCCGGGGACCACGCCGGATAGTAAGAAGGCGCCTCCGAAGACCAGCACCATCGCGGCAGCGGGGAGCCGGTGGGTGCGCACCCACAGGTTCGCCCATGCGGCGAATGCCGCGACGGTCGAAAGTCCGATCAGCAACCACAGGACGGGTAGCTCCACATGGACGTCAGTGTAGCTTGCGCCGACCACTACGCCATTGTCGCCGTAGAGCAGCAAGTAGCGGTCGAGACCGTAGGACCATGCCTTTACGGCAAAGAACAAGCCGAGAAGCGCTGAGCCCTGGGCAATCGCTGTCGGAGATATCGACCGTCGCTGGGCCTGGTATTCGATGTCGCCATGCACCCAGTAGATTAGTCCAGCCAACAGCGCGCTGATGAACAGCGTGAGCAATGCCCAATTCTTGATGGCGATATAGGCGGGCAGAGAAAAGAGATAGAATCCAATGTCTTTTCCGTAAAGCGGATCGTTCACGCCATACGGCACGTGATAAAGGAACTGCAGAATAACGCTCCAGTTGCTGACCTCCCCCGAGGCGACAAGCAGAGCGACGAGTCCGGCGCTGCCAGCGATGGTGAGCGGCCATGGCAACCGATTGCGCATGAATTCGAACGGATCGGACGGCGTCGCAATGGCCGCGAGCTTCCAGTCGAAGCCAGCAGGAATTCGCCGCCGTCGGATAAAGTAGAGTGCGAGCCGTGCGTTCACCCACACGATGATGGCAGTTATCGTGAAGACGACGAAAAAAACTCCGGCTTTGGTGCCGATCGTCGTCCAAAAGATTTGCAAATAGCCGATCGCGGAAAACCACATCCAGTCGACCAGGAAATTACCCGCGAGCCCAAGCAGGATCAGGAAAATTCCGAAGACGATGGCGGCAATGAAGAACCCTACCACGGCGTTTCGCCATGGAGCCTTCCGTTCGGGTCCGGTAATCCCGATCGTCATGGTTCAATTATAGCAGACGCGAGAAATCCAATACCTGTTTTTTTGAATCCTCCTTCCTACATTGGAGGTCGGTGTTGACCGCGATCGTTGAAGCTGGTTCCGCTGTCGGTCCTCGGTACACCTGCTCGTTGGCGTTAGAAGCGCAGGAGGTCGCGTCCGCCAAACCGCTTCAGCGCGCGTGCGGCGGGCCCATGCCGAAGCGTCCCGTGCCACATGCAGGACGAAGTCAACGTCTATTGTGCGCCATCCGATGCAGTCTCGGTCATAACGCGGCTCTTCGGCCGGGTTGCAGCCAGGAGTGCAGGAGGGCCTTGCTGGCGCAGTAGGTCGGAAAGCTAGCGCGCGGCACGAAGGCGAGAGGCCGAGCGCCTACGCCTCGCTATGACCGAAGAGAAAAAGCCGCCGCTCAAAGTTGGTCAGCGACGGCTAATTTTCGTTGCGGGCTTACTTTAGCTTATACGTGCCGGTCTGATGATTGCAGTCCTGAAACGTTCCGGCTTTGATGACCGGAAACGGACCTAAGGGGTGGATTGTGCCGGTCATCGTCATGCCCTCGTATTTTCCGGTGCCTCCAACAATTTCTCGGGTGAGACCTCCATCACTCGCGAGCGAAAAATTTGACAGGCGTTTGTCGCCGTCCACATCCATTGACTCGCATACGGTGGACCCAGTGAACTTCCCGCCAAGCGAGGCATTCATCCCCACGCAGCGGAAACTGTTCTTGTCAAAAATGCCGTCGGGAGGATTGCTGCGGATAGTACCCGTCATTTCATAACTAGATGCGGTGTGGGTCTTGGAGAACGTGATCACGTTGTTAACGCCGGACCAGCAGGAAGTGTAGTCGTAGCTGCCCTCCTTTGGCAGCTCGGTCGCGAATGCAGAAGGCGCAGAAGTAAAGATAAGGAAGGCTAATACATACCTTTGCATGGCACTCCCCTCCCAAAATCGTTTCAAATATCTGCCCCGCTTAAGCGGGACAGCGAAGTACTAGCATAACGATCAGAGATTTTATGAGCGTTGCGGACCTTTATGATGCGGCATTAGTATTGACCAATCCATCCGGCATGATGGTGAAACCGCAGGGCGACGAGATCGAGCGTATGCGCATTCAGGTCCACCGCCAGCGCGGCGAGATCAAGCAGCTCCAAAGAGCAGGCATTCCGACGGCGTCTGCCGAGGCTGCTAGATTGGATGTTGAACAGCATCGATCGGCTTTGCGCGGCGCGCGACCGGCTGAAAAAGGAACAGCCCGGCCCGTGCAAAGGGAAAGTTCTGGGCGGGCGTCGGTGGTGACAATGCGCGAGCCTCTCCAATGGTACGACCACAATGCCGACAACCCGCCGCGGATCAAAGCGCGGGCGGAGGTTCGGCAGTTAGCTCCGCGCGAGGGTTGGTGCTACCAGCACGTTCAAGCAATCATCGTGGCTATTGATCAATATGCAGAAACGGCGCTCGGTAACCGAGAGTTCTTCTTGACTAAGCCGTATGGGATCGGCGGCGGAATGAAAGATAATATCCCCTGACGACCGTCGGCAGTAAAGGCGCGGCTCCTCGCATCGCTAAACTCCCGGACCGTCAGTGATATTCTGCGGGGCCCGGCAAACGCCGTTGGGATGAACAAATTCTACTCGGCTATTCGCGGCTACGGTACCTGGGCTGTTTTGGAAGCATTTCCCCACCCCCCTAGAACCGAGTGTCGTCATTGGCACGTTTCGCGCTGGTGCGAAGCCTGCCTGTTGCGCAAATGAAGCAGTAAGGGAGGCCAGGACGACGAGTAGCGCGAAAGCGGATTTTACCAAGGTGTTCGACATGGGTGAGAGTTTCCACAATGAAATTCGTTAGAACGCCGGTCTTTATTGGCTCGAATTCCCCGACACCATTAAACTTAAATTGAACGCGACGCATGGCCGCTACGCCCGCCTTGTCAACGTGATCAGCTCGCCCAAAAAGCGCGAGATCACGCCTTATGTGTGGGCATCCGGATGAAGGTCGGTAAGTAGGATGGTTGATCCAGAGCAGAGCGGGAGTGGAAATCGTCGAGGAGCGATAGCAGGTCTCGCCATCGCGGTGATCCTGATTGCCGGGGGCCTATGGCTGGCTCACGCGCTCAGCGTCCAAAGCAAGTTGCAGGACTGCCTGATGTCCGGGCGAACGAACTGCAACGTGATTGACACCCCTTCGCGCTGATGCTCCGTTATTTCGTCAGAGCCTCCAGAGGGCGCGCTGAATGCCGGTCCCGAAAGAAAGGTCGATACGCTCCGCCTCTAACATGATCAAGCTCACGCAAGAGCGCGAGATCACGCCTTACGTCTGCCAGCCGCGCTACGTTAGACATCTCCACACCAAACGTTTAGCGACTGCCGTCTGGGTACACAAATGCAACGCCTTCGTAGCGGTCGCCCAAATCATCGAGCTCTACTATCGCTGCGCCATTATTGTTACCCTGAAACCGACCGAGCCACTGTCCTCGCATGCTAATGCCCCAAGCAATTAGTTTGAGTATCGTCATCTGAAAAATCACTAAAGCGGCGCGGCCTAGCTCTCTTGGTGAGTAACCTTCAGCGCGACGCCTGCCGATACGATCCGGAACGATCGGTCCACGAAAAGCTGATCGTCGAGGGGCCCGTCGCCCGCCTCGACGCGCCCATTCTCCATTACACGTACGACTCCCTGCAGGATTGTCTCGCCAAGATGGAACGTTACGGCGAACAGGCTGCGAGCATGCTCTTCGCCCGGGGAGTGCGCGCGGGAGCGTGGGAGATCGCGGCCAGGCCGCTCTGGCGATTCGTCCGCGGCTACGTGCTGCGCCTCGGTTTTCTCGACGGCGCGCCCGGGGCGGCCATGGCCTGGGCGCGTGCTTACGAGGCCTTCCGCCGTTACGCCCGCCTCTGGGAGCTCTCGCGTTTTTCGTGATATCTGGCGTCCATGCCCATCGCGCCGGAGCTCAAGGAGATCCTGGCCTGCCCGAAATGCAAGGGCGAGCTGGAGTTCCGCGAGGACAGGCAGGAGATCGTCTGCAAGGCCTGCCAGCTGGTGTACCGGATCGAGGACGACATCCCCGTCATGCTGGTGGACGAGGCGAAGCCGCTGCGGACGTGACGCTCGCCGATAAGCTGGCCTCGCGGCCGCCGGCGCGGGTGCTGGTCGTCCAGACCGCATACCTCGGAGATACCGTATTCACCTCCGCGCTGGTCAGCGCGCTCCGGCTCCGCTTTCCCGAGGCGGAGATCGATGCCTGCGTCGCGCCTCGCGGGCGGGACGTGGCCCTGGCGTACCCCGGCATCGGGCAAGTGCACGTCTTCGACAAGCGGGGCGCCGACAGCGGGCTCTCCGGTTTGCGCCGGACCGCTGCGCGGCTGGCGACCCGGCAGTACCCGCTGGCGGTGCTTCCGCACCGGTCGCTGCGCACCGCGCTGCTCGCGCGGTTGGCCCGCATTCCCGAGCGCGTCGGATTCGCCGGCTCTCCCGGGTCGTTCCTCTATACGGCCCGGGTGGAAACGCGAGCGAAGGAGTTCCTGCAGCGCGAGGCGGATCTGGCGGGCGGCCTGGGCGCCGGCCCCGCGCGGATGCAGCTCGTCCCGCGGCCCGATTGGCTCGCCTCCGCGCGCGGAGCGCTGGCTTCGGCGAGCGGGGTAAAGCTGGCCGCGGTCTGCCTGGGCTCGGAGTGGGCGACGAAGATCTGGCCGCAGGCGCAGGTGGCAGACCTGGTGCGGCGTCTCGCGGCCAGCGGCCTGCGGCCGGTGCTGCTCGGAGGACCCCGCGAGCGGGCGCTCGCGCGGCAGATCGCAGCGGCGGAAGGGTGCTTCGACACGACCGGCAACTCCGTGGGCGAGGCAATCGCCGTCCTGTCGCTCTCGACGCTGGCGGTCGGCGGCGATACCGGCCTGGTGCACGCGGCGCGAGCGCTGGGCATTCCCACCGTCGCCGTGTTCGGACCGACGCCATCCGATGTCCACTTCTTCGGCGAGCGCGAGCGGGCGGTGTCGTTGGGCCTGGACTGTTCGCCGTGCAGCGCGCACGGATCCCGCCGCTGCCCGCTCGGCCATCACCGTTGCTTGCGCGAGCTCGATGCGGAGCGCGTCGCGCTCGCCTGCCAGGAGGTGCTTTCCTGATGGACCCGCGCCTCGACCCGCCGCCCGGATTTGCGGTTCGGGTGATCGCCCGGCTCGCGAGCTGGCTCCTGCCGGTCCCGGCGGCGACGCCACCGCTGGAGGAGATCCGGAGCGTGCTGGTGGTGCGCACCGATGACCGGGTCGGGAACGCCCTGCTCACGATCCCGCTGGTCCGGGCGCTGCAGCGCGCGCTGCCGCAAGCGCGCGTCGATCTCCTCCTTGCGGCCGGTCGTGCCCGGGTAGCGGAGGGGCTGCCGGATCTGGACGTCGTTCGATTCGACAAGCGCGCCGGACCCCTCTGGTACCTGCGGTTCCTGCGCCGGCTGCGCGCGCGCTACGACGTCGTCATCGACGCCGCGCACTGGCATGCCTTCTCCCTCACCTCCGCCTTGCTGTCCCGCTGGGCCGCACGGCGGTGGGTGATCGGCGCGGACCGCGGCCCCG
>Ga0137409_10007116_pt1 | contig 11523 bp, 10 predicted proteins | sample CZODoug1_16funga_FD_122059 | JGI IMG/M metagenome (GOLD analysis project Ga0137409, IMG submission 122059) | Vadose zone soil fungal communities from Angelo Coast Range Reserve, California, USA - CZODoug1_16fungal (Hybrid Assembly) | ecosystem: Environmental > Terrestrial > Soil > Vadose zone... | reverse complement strand
GTTCTCAGGCGCGCGGATGGTCGAGGTCGGCACCACCAACCGCACGCGAAAGGACGATTACGGGCAGGCGATCACAACGCGGACCGGCGCGTTGCTGCGCGTGCACACCTCCAACTTCCGTGTCGAGGGGTTCACGGAGACCGCGTCACTGGCCGAGATGGCGGCAGTCGCCCACGCCCACGGGCTGCTGCTGATCGACGACCTGGGCAGTGGTGCGGCAGAGCCGATCGCCGGAGAGCCCACCGTGGCTGAATCCCTGCAGCACTCAGACGTCGTGACTTTCTCCGGAGACAAGCTGTTCGGCGGCCCGCAGGCCGGCATCATCCTCGGCCGCGGTGATGTAGGGGCGGCCGCGGTCGCGAAAATGTCTCGCCATCCCCTGGCCCGGGCGGTCCGCATCGACAAGCTGACGCTCGCCGCGCTCGAGGCGACGCTGCACCAGCGCCTCGCGGGGCGGCTTGACGAGATCCCGGTCGAACGCATGATCCGCGTCTCGGGTGACGACGTCCGCCGGCGAGCGGCGATGTGGTCGGTCAAGCTCGAAGAGCGTGGCGTGCCCACGAGCCTGGCCTCGGGCGAATCCGCAGTCGGCGGAGGCTCGCTGCCCGGGCACGCCCTGCCCACGGTGCTCATCGCCTTGCGCGGCCCCGCTTCTCGGCTGGCCGCCGCCCTGCGCGCCGGCGAGCCACCGGTGATCGCCCGTATAGAGAAGGATGCGTGCTGCCTCGACCCGCGAACAGTGCTGAAGGGGGAAGACGAGACGCTGATCGACGCCGTGGAGGTCGCTTACAAGAAGGTCGCGGAGTGAGCTTCGTCATCGGTACGGCAGGGCACATCGACCACGGCAAGTCCACGTTGGTCACCGCCCTGACCGGGATCGATCCAGACCGCCTTGCCGAGGAGAAGCGGCGCGGGATGACCATCGACCTCGGCTTCGCGCACCTGCGACTTCCGGGCGGAAAAGAGGTGGGCATCGTCGACGTGCCCGGCCATGCGCGATTCATCCGCAACATGCTGGCCGGCACTCATGGGCTCGACGCGGTGATGCTCGTCATCGCTGCCGACGAAGGTGTCATGCCCCAGACACGGGAGCATCTCGAGATCATCGACCTGCTCGATGTCCGGCGTGGCGTCGTCGTGCTTTCGAAAGTGGACCTTGTCGACCCCGACTGGCTGACCCTGGTCAGGGCCGAGGTGGTCGAGGTGCTGAACGGTACGTCGCTCGAGGGCGTGCGCATCCTGCCGTTCTCCGCCGTGAGCGGCGAGGGCAAAGCAGACCTCATGGTGGAGCTGGACAGGATGCTCGCGGCTGCAGAGTCGCGGCCGGACCTCGGCCGTCCGCGCCTTCCCATTGATCGCGTTTTCACGATGAGCGGGTTCGGCACGGTGGTCACCGGCACGCTGGTGGACGGCACATTGAACGTCGGTGAGGAGCTCGAGGTTTTTCCCGGCGGTCGCGCCGTGAGGGTGCGCGGGCTGCAGCAGCACAACCAGAAGGTGGAGTCCGCGTCGCCTGGCGGCCGGGTGGCGGCCAACCTGACGGGCGCAGAAAAGCACGAGCTGCAGCGGGGTGATGTGCTCGCGAGGGCAGGCTCGCTCGCCACGACTCGTCGTGTCGACGCCAGCGTACGCGTGCTTTCATCCGCGCCGCAGCCCCTTCGGCATGGCGCCGAGCTTCAGCTCCATACGGGCACCGCCGAGGTGACCTGCCGCGTGATCCTGCTCGATGCATCCGAACAGATCGATGCCGGCGGGCAGGGGTGGGTGCAGCTCTACCTCGATCGTCCGGTGGCTGTGGCCGAAAACGACCGCTTCATTCTTCGAGTCCCAAGCCCGGCGGCGACGATCGCGGGTGGAACCCTGGTCGACATCCATCCGCGTAAGCATTCGCGGCACGACGGAGCGGCGCGGGAATCGCTCGAGAGGCGCGCAGCCGGTGACGTCTTGCAAGAGGAGCTGCGCAAGTACCCGCGGGGAGTGACGGTGGAGTCTTTGTTGAAGGCGACCATGGCCCCCGAAGCTGACGTCGCCGGCCTAGACGCGATACGGATCGGCGATTGGCTCTATGACGCTGCGATCTGGAGCGCAATCGCGGATCGGGCGACCCGCGAGCTGCAGACATTCCACGCGTCTCATCCGCTCCGGCCGGGGATGGTGCGTGAGGAGCTGCGCAGCCGGTTGGGTGTGCCGCCGGGATCATTTTCGTCAGTCATCCAGGGCCTATTGCACGACGGCCGCATCGAGGAGAGGGACGGATCTCTCGCTGTGCCCGGCCACAGGGTTGAGCTGCATGAGACAGACGGTGCTGCGGCTTCCCTGTTGGAGCTCCTTGGAAGGCAGCCCTTCGCGCCACCGTCGCTGGCTGAGGCGACCCGGCAGACGGGCGCGAGCCCTGAGGTCGTACGCGCTCTCGCCCAGAGGGGTGAGATCGTCCGGGTCAGCGATGACATCGCTTTCACGAGGGACTCATACCAGGCGGCGGTGGCGATGGTGCGCGAGATCATCTCGACCGGAGGCTCGATCACGGTCGCGCAGCTGCGCGATCGCATGGGGGCCAGCCGGCGGCCGGTGCTGGCGCTGCTCGAGCATCTCGACGCTGAGCGGGTGACGCGCCGGGTCGGAGACGCTCGGGTGTTGCGCTAGAGTTCGCGCCAAATGCGAATCGCCGAAATGCTCGCGCGGAGCCGGCCTAGTGTCTCGTTCGAGTTCATGGCGCCACGCGACGAGGGAGAGGTTGAAACGCTGGAGCGGACGGTGGCTGCGCTGGCCGGTCACGCACCAGATTGGGTTTCGGTCACCTACAGGTTGCGAACGGGCGAGAAGACGCTCGAGCTGGTGACGCGGATCAAGCGGCACTACCACATCGAGGCCATGGCACACCTCACATGCGCCAACTCCGTCGACCGGACGCGGCAGATCCTCAACTGGATGGAGCGGGAAGGCGTCGCCAACGTGCTCGCACTGCGCGGCGACACGCAGGATCCGGGGCAGCCGTTCATTCCGGCAGACCCTCAGCTCGCACACGGCAGCGACCTCGTGGCGCTCGTGCGACGCAGCGGCTACCGCTTCGGCATCGGCGCAGCCTGCAGCGCGGAAAGGCATCCCGAGAGCCCCGACCTCGAGCACGAGTTCCGCTATTTGAAGCTCAAGGTCGAGGCGGGTGCGGACTTCCTCATCACGCAGCTGTTTTTCGACAACCACTTCTACTTCGACCTCGTGACACGCGCCCGAGCGGCCGGCATCACCGTCCCGATCGTGCCTGGGCTGATGCCCGTTCCAAGTCGCCGCTCGCTGGTGGTGATGACGACGATGTCGGGAGCGACGGTGCCTGCCGCGCTCCAGGCGAAAATCGACGAGGCGGCCGGCGACGATGAGGTGCGCGCCATCGGCGTGCAGCACTGCATCGCACAGTGCGCAGAGCTGCTCGAGGCCGGCGTTCCCGGGCTGCACTTCTACACCTTCAACCGCGCGCGGGGACCGATCGAGATCCTGGCCGCGCTGCGCGGCCAGCAGCTCCTCGCGTCTTGACGGCTTAGCTCAATGCTGGCTGGAATCGATCTAGGCGGAACTCAGGTGCGGGTCGCTCTCGCTCGCTCGGACGGAAACCTGGTCGCGAGCGTCAAGACCAGGACGCCGCTGCTTGGGACTCCAGAGGCGATGGTCGAATGGGCGGCCGCCGAGATCGACAAGCATCGTGGGCGCGAGAAGGTGCGCAGCATCGCCATCGGCGCGCCCGGGCCCATCGACCTCAAACGCGGGGTGCTGGTCAACCCGCCGAACCTTCCGTGGAAGAACGTGCCGCTGGCCGCGATGCTCAGCCGCGCGACCGGCGCCAAGGTCCATCTCGCCAACGACGCGGACATGGCCGGGCTCGGCGAGTTCCATCACGGCGCCGGTCGCGGCACTCGCAACATGATGTACATCACCTGGTCCACCGGCGTTGGCGGTGGGCTGATCATCGACGGCAAGCTGCACCGAGGCGGGCACGGCACGGCGGGAGAAGTCGGGCACATGATCATCGACCCCAACGGCCCGCTCGACAACTGCGGCCAGCGGGGCTGTCTCGAAGCATTTGTCGGCGGCGCGAACCTGGCGCGTGAGACTGGCCTTACCGCAGCCGAGCTTTTCGCTGCCGCGGCGCGAGGCGACAAACACGCGCGAATGGTCGTCGAGCGGGCGGCGCGCTACATGGGTATGGCTCTGATCAGTCTCACCAACGTCATCGATCCCGAGATGTTCGTGATCGGTGGCGGCGTCTCGCGGTCCTGGGCCCTGGTCGAGCCGACGATCGTCGAGACCCTCCATTCGTCTCCTTTCATCAAGCCGGCTCGCCGGCCCCGCGTGCGCCGTGCCCGGCTGGGCGATCGCGCCGGGCAGGTTGGAGCCGTCGAGTGGGCGCGCATCAACCAGTAACGCTGAGCGACGAGGACCTCCTCCGGCTCCTGAAGCAGGCCGCGGCCGACCTCGGCCTGCGGGTGTGGGTCGTCGGCGGCTACGTGCGCGACATGCTCCTCGGCCGTCCGCATCCGAACCCGGACGTGGTCGTGGAGGGCGGTGACGCCTTGAAGCTCGCCGAGCGCTTCGCCGAGCTCACGCACGCGGAGCCGCCCGTCACGTTCGAGCGGTACGGCACGGCACAGGTCACCATTCCAGGCCACCTGGTCGAGTTCGTCACCGCCCGCGCCGAGTCGTACGCGCCCGAATCGCGGAAGCCCGACGTGCGTCCGGCCACCCTGGAAGAGGACCTCCGGCGGCGTGACTTCACGGTCAACACCTTGCTGATGGACCTCGACGGCAAGATCCACGACCCGCTCGGCGGGCGCAAGGACCTGGACGCGCGCATCCTTCGCACCCCGACCGACCCCCTGCGCACGTTCGCCGACGATCCGCTGCGCATGCTCCGCGCCATTCGATTTGCCTGCGAGCTTGGGTTCGAACTGGCGCCCGAGCTCCTTCCTGCGATGCGGCAGATGAAGAGCCGGCTCGCCCCGCCCGTGATCTCAGTCGAGCGAACGGCGGAGGAGCTGCGCCGGATGCTCACCTCGGAGCGTCCTCGGCTCGCGCTCGAGCTGCTCGATGCGAGCGGGTTGCTCGAGGTCATCCTCCCGGAGGTCGCCGCCTGCAAGGGCGTGGCGCAGACCGGCTACCACACCCACGACGTGTACGGCCATACGCTCCTCACCGTCGAGCGCGTCCCTGCCGAGCTCATCGTGCGGCTGGCGGCTCTGTTTCACGACGTGGGCAAGCCGTCTACCGCCACTCCGGACGGCGCCTTCACCGGCCACGAGACGGTCGGTGCGGCGATGGCGAGGTCCGCCCTCGAGCGGCTGCGGTTCGCGCAAAAAGATGTCGACGCCGTCGTGCTGCTCGTTCGCCTGCACCTGCGGCCCGTCTACTACCGCTCTGAGTGGTCTGACGGCGCGGTCAGGCGGCTGGCGCGGGACGCCGGCGAGCAGCTCGACCGGCTGATGGCCCTGGCCCGCGCCGACGTTGCGGCGTCCGCCTATCCCGAACCCGAGAAGCTGGACGAGCTGCAGGCTCGAATCGACGCGGTGCTGCACGAGCGCCCCTCGCGCCTTACGCCCGTAGTTACAGGTGAGGACGTCATGCGGGTGCGGGGCATCGGCCCTGGGCCGGACGTGGGTCGCATCAAGCAGCGACTGCAGGAGCTGGTGATCGACGGCGAGATCGCTCCGACCCGTGAGGCTGTGCTGGATTACCTGGCCTCACATCCTGATCTCTGACCGCTATGCTGCGATAGGTGGTGGGCCCCAGCTTGATTGCTGGGCCAGGGTCTGGGAGTGGGACTGGAGGTGCAAAGTGACTGATGCCGTAGCCGTGGAGGCGGTCGTTTCAAGCTCGAACGGCGGTCCCGAGCCAGTCGGGCTCGAGCCGAAAGCGACGGTGCTGGCGCGGGATGACGTGCTCACGGGGAAGCTCCAGATGAAGGATGGCGGCCAGGTCCTGGGCAAGTTCAGCGGCCAGATCGAGTGCGATGGGGAGCTGCTGATCGGTCCGGAGGCTCATGTCGAGGCGGATATCCGAAGCGCCAAGGTGACGATTGCGGGATTCGTGCGCGGCAACATCGTCGCGGCGAACCGGCTGAAGATCATGAGCAGCGGCCGGCTCGAGGGCGACGCCAAGGTCGGCGCCCTGGTCGTGCTGGAGGGGGGAGTGCACCTTGGGGTGATCCGCGTCCATCCCGAAGGCGTACCCGAGTCGGAGCACGTGTCCATCGTCGATGCGTCTCCACGCCCGCCTGCCGCAGCCTTGAGAACCGTGCCCGACCCCGTTGGCCGGGTCAGGAAGTTCTGGGGTGAGTTCTTCTAGAAGACCTTCGAAGCGGCCATCCGGTGTCAAGGCGGTCGCCAAGCGGGCGACCGCGAAGCGGACGGCGGCCGCTGGGACCAAGGCAAAGGGGTCGGTTGCGTCGCGACCCAGCACCCCTACGCCCGCCGCGCGACGGGCGATCCGGCTGGCCGGCTCAGCCTCGTCCCGCCTCACGATCAAGCCTGGCGTGCCTGCCATCCCCAGGGCGAAGCTGGAGCTCTCCACCAAGCCAAGGCCGGGCGGGCTTCGGCCGCTCAGCCAGGTGGAGCTCGATGAGGACGAGGTCCTCGTCGACGCGTTTGATGCGACCCTCGACGGAGTAAAGGTGCGGATCACAGCCGTCCTCGAACGCACGTGCGTGTACGTCGGCATGGATGGCGACCGCAAGCTGGCGCGCAAGGACGATATCTGGATCGAAGCGAACAGGCTGCCGATTCGACGCCGCGCCCTAACCTGACCAGGGCGTATAGCGGGTTCGTATACGCTGGGCACCCGATGATCGAAGAGCCCAAGATCAATCGCAACCTTGCCCTCGAGCTGCTGCGAGTGACCGAGGCCGGTGCGCTTGCGGCGGCGCCGCTGCAGGGGCGAGGCGACAAGGAAGAAGCGGACCGCCGTGCCGTCGAAGCGATTCGCGGCGCCCTGGCGTCGGTCGACATGAAGGGCATCGTCGTCATCGGCGAGGGCGAAAAAGACGCGGCGCCGATGCTCTACTTCGGCGAGGAGATCGGGAACGGGCTCGAGCCCGAAGTCGATGTAGCGGTGGACCCCATCGAGGGCACCAGCCTCACGGCTTCTGGGCTTCCTGGCGCTATCTCGGTGGTCGCCCTGGCCGAACGAGGATCGATGTTCACGACCCACGTTCACTACATGAAAAAGTTGGTGGTGGGACGGCGTGCCACCGGCGTGATCGACCTCGAGATGCCGGTCGAGTGGAACCTGAACCGGATCGCTAAAGCGGAAGGCCTACCAGTGCAGGAGCTCACGGTGGTCGTCCTGGATCGCGAACGCAACAGGGACGTCATCACGCAGATTCGCGAAGTTGGCGCCCGGATCAAGCTCATCACCGCCGGCGACGTCGCAGGTGCGCTCGAGGCGGCGCTGGAGACGAGGTTCGGGATCCACTGCATGATGGGCTCCGGTGGCGCGACCGAGGGCGTGCTCGCCGCATGCGCGATCAAGACGATTGGCGGGGACATGCAGGCCAAGCTTCACTTCCGCGACGACACCGAGAGGGAGATCGCCATCAAGGAGGGTCACAACCCGGACAAGGTGCTCTGCCTCGACGATCTGTGCTCCGGCTCGGACATCTTCTTCGCCGCCACAGGCATCACGTCCGGTGAGCTCCTGAAGGGCGTGCGCTACGAAGACGTCTACGCGTACACCCAATCGATGGTCCTGCGTTCCGCTTCCGGGACGATGCGCATCGTCGACGCGTACCACCCGATCGACAAATTGCGGGCAAAGGGTCTATTGCCAGAGCAGGTTGCAGTCCGCTGAGCGCTTCGGAGGCAGGACAGTTCCTGGTTGCGGCCGCCAAGGCTTTGCAAGCCCGGCAGTGGGAGTGGATCGCGACCGCCCGTATCCTCTCTCGCCAGCGGGCGTCGAGCGCCGCGATCGAGCAGGTGCTGGATGGTTTGCTCTCGGGCGCCGACCAGGCGATGGTCAACGCCTTCACCACCGGGTTCAGGGTCGCCCAGACACAGCAGGCGATCAGCAAGTCCCTGCCTGACCCGAGCGCGTCGGCGGCGGCGCTTGAATCAGCCCAGATCGTCGCCCTGGCGATCGTCGTCCGGGAGCAGATGGAGCCCGCTCAATTCGAATCCATCTACCGGCCCTTTGCGACTGTCCTGCCCGGTCCCGGGTATCAGCCGGCGGCCCCGGTGGACCGCCAGATCGCGACATTCCTTCGATTGCTTCGGACGCTGTCGGGCCCCGTCGAGGCGGAGGTCGCGGCGGTCGCCAAAGCACTGAGCGAACGGCCCAAGCCTGCTGCTGCACCGGGGGCGATGACCGGGGTCATCGGCGCCATTGGCGGGATCGATCCATCGGCGAACTACGCGGCAGCGTGGAAGGAGGTGATCGCCACCGCCAACCAGGCAGGGCGCACCCATTCGTTCAGGGCGATGCAGGACAGCGCCGAGCAAGCCGCGCCGCACGACGGCCTTGGGATCGTCGGGTTTGCCGGCGTGGCGGCGGGCGGGCTCTTCATGCGCGACGTGCTTCCGATCGAGAAGGTGCTGCTCCTCTACGAGCCGTTCGCGGCCGCCTTCCCCTACGAGAGTCTTCAGTGACGTGCATCTCGTACAGATGAGGTAGGCGCGACTCCGGCTCCGAAATCCAAACCGCTTGACAAATGTCGCCGGTCAGTCGCAAGTTGGACCCAGTTCGTCGGTCCGGTACCACCGCAGCTCGCGCAAGGTTGGCCTCCACAAGTAGGCAACGGCCGTAAAGCGGCGCAGAAACCAGACGCGCGTCACCCGGCGGTATCCGGTCGAGGCGGTGTCCGCTGCAGGCGCCGCCTCGTTTCATGCCCGGGGGGTCCGCACTTCTACGACAATCCCGGGCGTGACAAGGCCGCCGTCGCCGCTCGAGGATCGCCGCTTTCGATCCCTCCTTCTCGTCATCGCCGGCGTGCCCATCGCCTTGCTTTATCTCTGGCGCACCCTGGTCCAGCCGGCGCTCACCGGAGTCCTACCCCTCGACTTCAGCGCCAACTACATGGCCGCGGCGGCCAGGATCGCGGCAGGGCGCGACCCGTACGACCTGTGCGTGATCCAGGGCTGCGCCACCCAAACGCAGACGTTCACTCCACTGCCGCTGGCGGGCGCGCAATACGTCACGCCTCTCCCGGTGGCCTGGATGCTGCAACCCCTGGTCGGCGCCGACCCGCGCCTTCAGCTGGCGGTGGTGATCGCGGTGCTTCAGGTCAGCCTCCTCGTCTTCATCGTGGCTGCCCTTCGCGCAACCGCGGTCGCGGACTGGCAGCTGACCGCGCTGCTGGTGCTGGTCACCATCTCATTCGAGCCGGTGGCGGGCAATTTCGACGAGGGCCAGGTGAACCTCGTGCTGCTCGCACTGAGCGGCGTCTGGCTCCTGGCCTGGGTGGCGGGGGACCGATGGTGGGGAGGGGTCGCCCTCGGGGCGGCAGTGGCCATCAAGCTGCTGCAGGCCCCGTTGGGACTCCTTCTGCTCTGGGGACGGCGCTGGCGGATGGTTTTGGGCGCCGCGGTCGCAGGCTCGGCGCTGTGGCTTCTGGCGGTCCCCCAATACCTGCCCGAGTACCTCTTCAAAGTGGCCCCGGTCCTCGCCGCGGGCACCGGGTTGTTCGAGAACCATTCGCCGGGAGGCACAGTGGCGCGGCTGCTGGACCCGGGCACCTTCCTGGGCGTCGTGAGAGACACCCCGCCCGCGGCGCGTGTGATCACCACGGCGATCGCGCTCGCAGCCCTCGGCGTCACCTTCTGGGCGCTCCGGCGGCCTCGAAGCGATCGCCCCGGGCGAGCGCTCGAAGCGGCGGCTGTGGTGGCTGTGGGGCCGTTGGTGGCGAGCTACTCATGGGGCACGCACCTGGTCCTGCTGCTGCTGCCCATGGTCGTCCTGATCGCGTGGTCGGTGCGCCGGCGCGATTGGGCCGTCCTGGGCCTGGTCGCAGCCGGCTGGCTTCTCATCGGTCCGGGTCACAAGTGGTTTCAGACCCTGTTGGTCTCGGGCTACCCCAACATGCTCGTGCTGCGCGTGATGGCCGAGTTCGGAGTCGTCGGTGTCACATGCGTGTGGGTCGCCAGCCTTGTCGCGATCCGGCGATCAACGAACAGTCTTGATGCGGCTCACCAGGACCGTGCCTAGAAGCAGAAAGACGACCGCGCTCGAGAACACCACCCTGTAGCCCGAGTTTCCGTGTGGGCCGTTCAAGGCGTCGATGAGAGGTCCACCGAAGAACGGGATGATCGCCTGGGGCATCGTCAGCGCGATGTGGAAGAGGCCCATGTCCTTGGCTGACTGGCTCTTGTCCGGCAGCGTGTCGCAGGCAAGGGCCCAGTCGACGGCAAAGTAGAGCCCGTAGCCGACCCCATACGCAATGCCGAGTGCAAATACCAATGGAATGGCCGTCGGGTAGAAGGCGATGAAGACGATGGCGACGAATGCTTGAGCCCCGCCCGCCAGGTACACGAAGACTTTGCGCCGCTTCAATCGGTCGGAGAGCAGCCCGCCGAAGAACCCGAAGGGCAACGCGGTCAGCACGACCACCAGGAGCCAGTTCGAGGTGAACGTGTCCGGGCTCGTGTCAGGTGTAAGCACGACGTCTCGGAAAAAGTTGTGCAGGTTGTACAGGACGGCCGTGATCCCGCTCGAGATCATGAGGCGGGTGAAGACGACCCAGGCAAAGTCGCCTTCGTGGAGCGGCCGCAGGAACTCGCGAACGGCTTCGCCGATGGAGCGCTTCGGGTGAGCTGCGACAGGTGTCATGCCTTCGCTCCGAGCGGCCCAGACCGTCGGGAGCAGCGTGAGCACGATGGCGCCGATGAAGATCAGGTAGACCGCCCGGTTCGAACCGAGCAGAGACGTGACGCCCAGGCCACCGCCGATGCCGAGCTGAGTCATCGTCGCGAGGAAGCCGCTGGCCTTGCCGAACTGCTGCGCCGGAACGACGTCGGGGATGATCCCGGCGTATGCGGCCTGCGCAGCGTTGAAGAAGAACTGCACGATGACGTAGCCGACGACGATCTGCGGGTAGTTGCCGGCCGTCATCAGAAGGATGAGCCCGGGAATCGTCAGGAGGGTGCCGGCAACCATGATCGGGCGGCGCCTGCCGAAGCGAGTGTTCAGGCGATCGGACCACGCGCCCACGAGCGGCGGCACGGTCATCGCAAGGAACCCGCCGATGCCGATGGCAAAGCCGATCGCGCCGTTCTGGGAGCCTTTTGGAACCACCTCGTCGACCTGGCTCGCGACCAGAACCGTGGTGAGCGGTATCCACATGAAGTTGCCGCCGAACCAGAAGGCGCTGAGCGCCGTGTGCCGGAGATTCCCGAAGTTATCCTCGGTGGAACCCACGGCGGCGACCGCCGAACTCACGTGCGAAGGCTAAGTTAAGTAGGTTTCCCGTGGACACAGAAAAGCTGTAGGCTGTGGCGGCCCCCATGCCATCTGTCTTTTCGCGCGCCAAAGAGCTGTTGGTTGATGTGCCGC
>Ga0137409_10007115_pt1 | contig 11524 bp, 11 predicted proteins | sample CZODoug1_16funga_FD_122059 | JGI IMG/M metagenome (GOLD analysis project Ga0137409, IMG submission 122059) | Vadose zone soil fungal communities from Angelo Coast Range Reserve, California, USA - CZODoug1_16fungal (Hybrid Assembly) | ecosystem: Environmental > Terrestrial > Soil > Vadose zone... | reverse complement strand
ATCGGCATCATCGCCCCCGCCCCCGCTCCCACCCCCACCCCCACCCCCACCCGTCGCGGCGGCGACGGCTTCGCTGCGGGCGGTGCTCGGCTTGGGCGCGTCTTCCTGCGGCTGCGCCAGAACCCCGGTCGGATCGAGCTGCACCGCATGCGCCTCCGACGACGCGGCGGGCCCCTTGGCCGTCTCATCCTCTGTGCTCGTTTTCGAGGGATCATGAGCCGGCGGATCGTCATTCGCAGCCTGCTGCGCCGCGCCTGCCAGAGCGGCTTTCGCGTCCTCCTCTTCGGCCGCCGCGGAATTGAACGTGGCGGCGAGAAACTCCTCACTGGCAATCAGTGGGGCAATGAAGAACGGCCAGGTCAGGAAACTGAAAGAGCCGGCTCGCTTTTCCGCACGCTGCGCCCCGACTTCGAAGATCTTCCGCTGCTGTTCGAACAGTTCGCGTTTTTCGACCTCATTCATGACCGCCGCCTTTCATCTCGCTCCTTCATCTCGTTCCGCTCAAGAGTCGCCCGGCAGATTTACCTGCCGGGCGAGTCTTTTCGGACATCAGGCGTGATGCGCCGTGTCGTGCGACGTCACGTCGTCATGCCCTATGTCGAAGTGATCCGCCGGGCCCATCTGGCCGATGGCGTAATCCAGCGCATGGTCGGACGACATCGAAGCGAGCGCGCCCTGCATGTCACCCGAATGATCCGGACCGTGCGAGCCGTAATCACCGTGCGAGCCGAAATTGCCATGCGAGAAGTCGAACTTGGCCAGGGCTTCACCCGGGTTATGATGGCTGTCGCCCTTGCCGCAGTCGTCGGACGGCTTGGGGGCGCAATCGTCCTTCTGCGGCTGGCAGTAGTCCTTGTGCGGTTGGCAATCGTCGTTCTTGGCATCCTTCCAACCGCCGTCGTGCTTCGAGTGGTCGCCCTTCCCGTCCTTCGAGTAGTCGTCCTTCCCGTCATGCTTAGAATGATCGTCCTTGCGGCCGTCATCGGAGCAGTCATCGTTCTTGGCGTGCTTCGAGTAGTCGTCCTTGCCGTGCTCGGAATAATCGTCCTTTCCGTCGTGCTTGGAATAATCGTCCTTGTCGCCGTGCTTCCCGTGGTCGTCGCGGCCCTTGTGATCGTCGTCGTTCTTGGCATGCTTCGAGTAATCATCCTTGCCGTGCTTCGAATAATCGTCCTTTCCGTCGTGCTTCGAATAATCGTCTTTGTCGCCGTTCTTCCAGTAGTCGTCGCCGCCCTTGTGATCGTTATTCCACTTGGACGGCTCGAGAATGCTCGTAAGGCTGCTCAGGATAGACATGGTTTCGCTCCTCGCTTCGGGTTTGCGACGGTCGCGGGCACATGCCTTGTCCGGATCATCACGCCGTCACCCCTACTGTCGCCGACGCACGCCGATGGATGCAGCGGCGAAAAATAAACTCACGCCTCATTCGAGCTGCCGGCGCATGGCCATGAGTTCTCTCCGGATCCACGCCTTGACGGTTCCGACCGGAACCCCGAGGTATTCGGCGATCTCCTGGTGCGTGCACCCGTCAATGATCGCCAAAAGCAGGCTCGCGCGGTGCTTTGGCTCGAGCTGATCGAGCATGGTGCGTAGCGTCATGCTGTCCGGGACGCAGGACGCGGGGTTTGGGACGGTCTGTTCCCGCTCACAGATGGCGTTCAGCGTGTCGTCCTCGAGCGCGAGTTCACGCCTAGCGTTCTCCCGCATCTTGAGCGCCGTGTTGTGGACGATCGCGTAGATCCAGCCCCGGGCGGATCCGCGTGCAGGATCGAAGTTTTTGGCATCTCGGAGAATCTGCGCGAATGCCTCATGGATGACGTCCTCCGCACGTGACCTGTCGTGGACGATGCGGTGCGCCACCGCGCGCAACTGGTCCTTCTCCCGGGCGTAGATCTTGCCGACGGCCGACTGCGATCCGGAGGCGCACTCAAGCAGCGCCGTCTCGTAATTGAGGGGCGCCGTCTTGGATGTGTCATCCTGCGCCGCGCCGGAGCGAGACTCTGCCTGTGTGAAGCTGGTGACCTGGTGGGGCATGGTCGAAAGTCACCCCGTCGTAAAAATAAAGTACGCAAAACAAATCCGACCCGTGTTCCCGTGCAGGGAAGACTAGGGGTGACTTGCATTTCAAAATGCGAAATGAGCTGTTGGTGAAACTCAAATCAAAGACATATGCTTTGTCCCTAAAAATTGTTTCAATCTGCTCCATCACGAATTGTGACATTGTCGTCATAGGACGGCGCTTAGCACATCATGCTCGCTTGCCACGCGAGCCGCGGCGAGCGGCAACGTGAATTTCCCTGGCTATGTTGTTTATTTCCCTTGCGATGACGTTTGAGGGAACGAAGGCGGCTCCGGCCTCGTGTTCTCCTGTTCAGCCACGGAGAAGCCGTCGCAGATCACGTCTGCCGCTTGGCATATCTCGCTCGTTCAAGGAGCGTGGCGTGAGCGTCCGCGGTGATCTTGATTGCGATCTCCTCGAGGTCAAGCGGCATGAATGAACGGCAGGCGTCATTCTTTATCGGCAAATTTCGAGCGACGTTGCATCCAGATTGGTGGGTTCCGACTAGAAGTGGATGGCAGTTGTGCCACGGCGCCATCAACATCCAAGGAGAATACCATGCAGGAACGACCCGTTGCCAGCGAGCTTCCCCTCTTTGAGGGCTGAGGACATGGACCTGCACGACGATACCATCGACGAACTCAGCGGCGACGGTACGATCATCATCGGCCGAGGGGAAGCGGGCGCTGTCTATTACTGGCTCACGATTGTGCCGGTAGCAGGATTTGTCGTCGCAGAAGGTTCCATCACTGGGCCCGAGGATTTCATGTGGAAGGTCATGAACGCGACTCGTCCGAAGTTGGTGCTGCAGGATGGTTACGTCGTAACGCTCCAATGCGAAGGCGGCGCTACGGGCGTTCGATGGGTGAAAGCTCTCGCGGACTGTGCTCCGACAGAACAATGCACGGCTCGGCGCGATGCCATCCGAGTCCTGAATCGAGTGTTAGAGGGCCGAGCTTAGGTCCGCTCCGAAGCCAAACGGAATTGGTGAATCGTACCGGCAAACCGTCGAAAACACTGACATTCCGGTGAACAGTGTTTTCGCATGCTTCAGGGGCGGGCAAGGACTCCAAGCCATCGTTGGGCCCCGATCAGAATGATTTAGATACGCCTCACTAATCCAGCCTGGACTTGGAGCTAATTAACTCGGCAATGGCAGCACCGATCGACGATCCGGTCGGCGGATTTCGAAACGTGAATTGAGGGCCCGTTGTCCCGCACGACGGGCCAGTGTTTTTTGGCTGCTGAGTTCGGAGTGCGCGCTTGATCGAGGAGGAGGTGGGTCCGTCGCCGTGCAATGTTAATCACGCAATAGAGCGGTAACGGGAGAGCCGCTTCCGTCACGGCGGGAGAAGAACGAGATCTTGCTTGGAATCTTGAGGGCGTTGGCGCCATGCCACGCTGCTTTGATCGAGGACAAGAAATGGAGATCGAGGACAAGAAATGGAGTGAGTTGCTCAAATTCTTTTCGCGATGAAGCTGCATGAACGTGCAAGAATGAACGGTAAGCGTCATCCGATGCCGAGCAAAATTTTACGCGACGTTGCATCCAGACTGGCGGATTCCGACTAGAGGGTAGGTGGTAGCCGTTAGTACGGCGCCATCAACACCCAAGAGAGTACAAAGGAGAGTAACATGCATGAACTTACCCACCCTGTTGAACTGCGCGACGAAGAACTCGACCTCGTAGCCGCCGGCACCGGTGGCGGTGACGGCCACCGCTGCGGCTGCGACCGCGAAGGCGGCAATGGCAACGACTCGATCAACATTCTCAGCTTCAATCAGGTCAACGTTGGGATTTTGAGCAAACAACAGAACGTACTCGTCTAATGCAATGAATGCGCGAGAACCGCTTCTCCGTAGCGGGGAGCGGTTCTCCACCGCATTGTGCGGTATCCATCCGCAGCCGTGGCGCGGCGGAGAGATATTGCGCGCAGCCGCTTTAAATTAACGATGAGAGCCTAGCAAGGTGCGTGCATGGCGACTCAACCAGCTCTATTTCGCCAGGAAGCAGTCGATTTTTTGCATCAGCGCCAAAGCTGGGGCGAGGTCGTATCGCTGCAGCCATTATCGAGCACGATCCTTAGCTGGACTCTTGCGGGACTTATTGTACTTATTTTGTGTTTTCTCTCCATCGCTCAATACGCGCGCAAGGAAACCGTCACCGGCTATCTAACGCCGACCTCCGGCAGGGCCAAAATTTTCGTGCCACAACAGGGTTTCATCAAAGAGCTACACGTCAAGGAGGGTCAGAAGGTTGCCGAGGGCGACCCGCTGCTGACCGTAGTCACTTCCCAAATCAGCGCCAACGGCGACGACGTAAATGCTACCGTGCTCGCAGTGCTGGCGCAGCAACGCGATGTGGTCGAGCGACAGATCGCTGCGGAAGAGCGCCGGACCGCCTCGGAACACGATCGCCTCGCTTCCACGATCAAAGGGATTGAGGCGGAGACTGCTCAGCTCGAGGACCAGCGAAACATCCAGAACGAGCGGCTGATGCTTTCCGAGAGTTTTGTATCGACGGGCGCTAAGCTAAGCGCGAGCGGGGCGCTGCCGCCCATCGAGCTGAAGCGCCGCGAGCAGGCCGCGCTTGAGCAAAGGCAGAACCTGGCGTCGCTCGATCAGCAGGTCACCGCACGACGCACCCAATTGACCGACGCCAGGCATACGCTCGAGCAACTTCCGACCGTCGCCGCAGAGCGGGTTCGCGTACTGCGCGGCGATCTCTCCTGGATCGAACAGCGCGTCGCCGAGGTGGACGGGCGGCGGGCCTACGTTATCAAGGCGCCGACGAGTGGGCGCGTGTCCACGCTGCAGGCGACTGTCGGCCAGATCGCCGACCCAAGGCACATGCAGCTCGAAATCATTCCGCTTGATTCGACCTTGCAGGCGGAGCTGTTCTTTCCGACGCGCGCGTTCGGATTCGTGCGCCCCGGCCAGCAGGTCAGGATACTTTACGATGCATTTCCGTATCAGAAATTCGGCACCTACCGCGGCAGCGTGGCAAAAGTCTCTCACACGATCCTGACCGGCACCGAAACTACCGGACCGATCACCCTCAAGGAGCCAGCTTACCGCGTGACTGTTGCTCTCGCGCGGCCCGACATCGATGCCTATGGGCTCAAGATGCCGCTTCAGCCGGACATGATGCTTAAGGCCGACGTCGTTCTTGAGCAGCGCTCGCTGATACGGTGGCTGCTTGATCCGGTCTTGAGCGCAAGGATGTAGCCGCATGCAGGGACTGTTGAATTTCAGCGGACGCCGGTTCCTCCCGGTCATCCGGCAGACAGAGGCAGCGGAATGCGGGCTGGCATGCCTTGCCATGGTAGCGTCCTATCATGGCCATCGAACTGACATGAATAGCCTGCGGCGGCGGTACGCAGTCTCGCTGAAGGGTGTCACTCTCCGCGACCTCATGGAGATAGCGGCTCACCTGGGCCTGGCATGCCGGCCGCTGCGAATCGAGGTTGACCATCTGTGCCAACTGCGTCTCCCGGCTATCCTGCACTGGGACATGGATCATTTCGTTGTCCTGAAGGCGTGCAAGAAGAACGGGATCGTGGTTCACGATCCGGCCGCCGGCGAGAAATGGTTTCCCATCGCCGAAGCATCGAGACATCTCACCGGAGTCGTGCTTGAACTCTCACCCAGTGAAGAGTTCTGCTGCACAGACCAGAGAGTGCGATTACCGTTCTCAGCATTCTGGAGCGGAATGAGGGGAAACTCTCATGTCTTAACGCAAATATTGGTTCTCTCGGTGGTCATCGAGATTCTTATCCTCGCCGCCCCATTCTACATGCAGCTCACGGTTGACGAGGTCATCGCCAGAGGCGACGTTGATCTTCTGCTCGTACTCGGGCTTGGATTCGCGCTACTCGTCCTGATCAAAGTCGCGTCGACCGCGACCCGCTCGTTCATTGTTCTTATTCTGCAGAACACGCTGAGCTTTCAGATCGGCGCCCGGCTGTTTCATCATCTGGTGCGTTTGCCACTCTCATTTTTCGAAAAGCGGCACATCGGCGACATCCTGTCGCGCTTCGGCTCGATCGAGCCCATCCGCAACATGCTCGCGGAGGGACTGATCACGGGCTTGATCGACGGTCTCATGTCGGTGTTGATGCTGGCGTTGATGTTCGCATACAGCGTGCAGCTCGGATTTGTCGTCCTATTCGCGTTCGCGCTGTACGCCGCTTTGCGACTCGCTCTGTTCAGGATGTTCCGACAACGGAGCGAAGCGGCCATTCACAGCAAGGCACAGGAAAACTCCACCTTCATCGAAACCGTGCGGGCGGTGCAGAGCCTGAAGCTGCTCAACCGAGAGAACGAGCGGGAGAGCCAGTGGCTGAACCGCTATGGTGCGTACGTAAATGCCAACGTGCGGCTAGGCCGGGCGAGGATCAGCTTCAAAGCGATTAACGACACGATATTCGGCATGGAGAACGTAATCACAATCTACCTCGCCGCTCGCCTCGCACTAGACAACCTCATCTCGGTTGGCATGATATTCGCGTTCATCAGCTACAAGCTGCAGTTCGCCGAACGGACAGCGCTGCTGATTGAGAAGCTGGTGGACTTGCGCATTCTCGGACTGCACCTGGAACGCCTCGCCGATATTGCGCTCACCCCACTCGAGCGGGGGCACGACCGGGATCTATCGTATATGCGACCGATCCGCGGCGCGATCGAACTGCGCAACGTCTGCTTCCGCTTTGCGGAAGCAGAGCCTCTGATTCTTAATAACGTCAATCTGTGCGTTGCTCCCGGACAATTCGTGACGATCATGGGACCCTCCGGCTGCGGCAAGACAACTCTTGTCAAGATTATGCTTGGGCTGCTTGAGCCAACGGGCGGGGAGGTCCTGATCGACGGCCTTCCGCTTGGCCACATCGGACCGCGCGCTTATCGCGAACAAATCGGCGCGGTCATGCAGGAGGATCAATTGCTATCAGGATCTATTGCCGACAATATCTGTTTTTTTGAAACAACATTCGATCCGCAACGGATGATCGAGTGTGCGCGGATTGCCGGCATCCACGACGACATCATGGCAATGCCGATGAGCTACAACAGCCTCATCGGTGACATGGGAAGCTCATTGTCTAGCGGGCAGAAACAGCGAGTACTGCTCGCGCGCGCGCTCTATCGCCGACCAAAGATCCTGTTTCTGGACGAGGGCACGGCACATCTTGACACCGAAAAGGAAAAAGAAATCAGTGCGAATCTTCGGTATCTAAATATGACTCGCGTGAGCGTAGCACACCGACCCGAAATCACGCACGGAGCGGATATGACCATCCATCTTGCTAAGACAGCCGGTCCATTGCAGGTCGGAGTTACAAGCCGCGAACCGGCAGCAGCGCCTGCGCGCGATGCTGGTCTCACCGGGCTCGCCGCCGAAGATGCGAAATCGGCCGAGGCCGCGCGGGGCCACCACGACCGCTCCGCTGACGGGAAGGATGACTACCCCAAACACGTTGGTGGCTGGAAGGACGCCGAGAATGATGGTTGTCAGCCGCGCAAGAACGACTGCCAGCCGCGGAAGGACTATTGCGACACCAAGCCCTCCGACTGCGGCGAGGGCGACACCTATCGTAACCCGGGTGAAGCGCTGGCCAAGATCGACTTCTCAAGATAGTGATTTCGGCTTGCATGGTCTAAACAGACCAACAACAACGGCGGCATGTCGCTCAAAGCGGCTGGGGATCTGAAACGATTGTATTCAAGGCTCGATCCCAGCAAGGAAACCGTTGTCTACTGCCAGAGTGGCGCGCGTGCGTCGGAGACCGCCGGCGTGCTTCAGCAGCTGGGCTTCACAAACGTCAAGGTTTACGACTCGTCGTGGCTGGGCTACGGCAATACTCTTGATGCGCCCGCCAATAACGTGACGTTTTTCAATGTTGGGATGTTCAACTCGCGTTTGTTGGCGTTGCTGGACCGGGTCAACCAGCTCGAAAAGGAACTCGCCGAAGCGAGAGCGCAGAAATGATGTGCAGCGCCGAGCGAAATCAGTGCTTTGGCGGCGGGAAGAGTATGCACACGCTGAACGTATCCAGTTGGATCGCCACTTATAAAAAACTGCTCCATTTTGCGAATTGTGCCTACCTCAAACTAGCGTGCGCAGCGGGGAAACGTTACAGCGCGCGCAATGGCGGGGTGCAGCAGGATGAACCTCCGATGGATGGCGTGATGACTGAGGGTTATGGACAGCGGTTTGGCGAGCGATTGCGAGTCGAAAACGCACCCGCGATAGTTACCCGGGCATTGCGTAACGCTGATATGGCCGTCACAGAGATTCGATGTGATAATCCGCCGTTGGAAATGACCGGTGCGTTTCAGCGGGAAGATGCTTTTGTCATCACTTTGCACCTTTGCGATCGTCCCAATCACGAATACTGGGAGGATGGCCGACGAGCGCTGGTGTGCGACTTCAGGGCCGGCGAGAGTTGTCTCCATGACCTGAAGCGAGATCCCTCCGCTCTCCTCGACAAGCCCTATCACACTCTGTTTTTTTATCTGCCGCGTGGGGCGCTGGACGCGATCGCTGACGAGGCCAACGTGCCGCGAATTCGCGATCTGCGCTATAAGCCCGGCGCGGCCGTCAACGACGCCACAATTTCCAGCCTCGGGAGCCTGCTGCTGCCCGCCCTCAGGTATCCCGACCAAGCTAACCGGTTGTTTGTCGACCACGTCCTGCTCGCGGTCGGGGTGCATATCGCTCAGACCTATGGAGGCATGCGCCCAGTCTCGCGGCTGGTCCGGGATGGGCTCGCGCCCTGGCAGGAGCGACGCGCGAAGGAGATGATCGCCGCCAATCTCGATGGCGTGCCGGTCAAGGAGTTGGCGCGGGAATGCCGGTTATCAAGCGCCCATTTTTCGCGCGCGTTTCGCCGTTCCGTAGGAATGGCGCCGCACAACTGGCTAATCGAGCAGCGCATCGTGCTGTCCAAGAAAAAGCTGCGCGATGACCGGCTGCCGCTATCCGATGTGGCCGCGGAGTGCGGCTTCACCGATCAAAGTCATTTCACGCGCATGTTCAACCGGATCGTTGGCGTAAGTCCAGGCGCCTGGCGTCGGGCGCTCAAGGAATAGCAAGCGAGCAGATCAGTGCGTGTTGGCTTGGTGGGGGAGTCAGTTGCCATGTGGAGTAGCTTTCGTTGTCGCAGGCTAGATTGGGCAGTCGCTGTTCTATTTTCCTTCATTTTGGTCGGTTGCGCTGCCAGACCTGGCCCAGAGGTGCTGACGCCCGTGGCTGCCTCGTCTGGCGAAAAGGCGCTGCAGATCTATGTGGCGACCACGCGTGAGCGCGAGATTTCGTCGGGGAACGTATTCACTGCGAACCGCGCCAATGCGCTCAACTTTGCAAAGTTTGTCGTCTCGGTGCCGCCCAACCACAAGTCCGGCAATGTCGAAATGCCGACCGCAACCCCCGATCCACGGAGCAGCTTTGCTGTAGTGGATCAGGCCGTGATGAGCGAAGCCGATTTTCGCAAAGCCGTCGCTCCGCAAGGCGATACTCGGCGAAAAAAGCACAAAGCCTTCGTTTTCGTGCACGGGTTTAACAGCAACTTCCAAGAGTCGCTGTTCCGACTCGCCCAATTGCAGGCGGACATCAAAATCGACGGGATTCCGATCCTGTTCTCCTGGCCATCGCAAGGTCAGGTAGCTGCCTATGAAATGGACAAGCAATCGGCAAGCTATTCTCGCGACTATCTGATGGCTTTACTAACAATGTTAAGCAGCAGCTCCGAGGTCAGCGACATTATGGTGGTAGCCCACAGCATGGGTGCCATGTTGACCGTTGACGCTCTGCGCCAGCTTCGTATCGAAGGCAAAGACCGAGTGATCGCCCGGCTAGGCCGTGTTGTGCTGGCGGCGCCCGACATCAACGCGAAAACGTTCCGTGCTCAGGTACAAGCCATCGGTCCGCTCAAGCCACCTTTGCTGGTTCTAGTTTCCAAGGATGATGGTGCGCTTCGAGTGTCCAGTTTTCTTGACGGTGGCATCGCGCGTGCTGGCGATATCAACGTTGACGATCCCGTTGTGCGGGAGGCTGCCCTGAAAGAAAAGGTTCAAATCGTCGACATTTCGAGGCTCGCAAAGCACGACGATCTGGGGCATGACCAGTTCGTCAGTGTTGCTGTACTTTATTCACGGTCGCACGACCAAGCCGCGCGTTATCGCTACACGGCTGGCACATTCATCTTTACAGATGACGATGAGACGTTCTTGCGGCCGATCGACATCGAAAATCAGGCGGCTGCGCAATGAACGGCTTGCAACGATTGAACCGGTCCGCAGACGTAACCGGTTGATTCCGTGCCATGCCAGCTACTACCGGAGCAACCCGTCATTCTTCCGGGTAACTAATCGTTTCGATTGCACCCACGCTCATCCTGAGCGCGCGCCGCCGTAAGGATTTTGATGGTGGTGATGCCGCAATAACCAGATGGCACAATCGATGTCCGCTAAAAGTCAAGAACCGACATCTGCGCCGTCGTTGGGTACAGGGCCCAGCTAGTGCGCGAATGTCGGCAACCGTAAGGGACCCTCGCGCAAGGGAAGGAGGAGCACCATGACGGTGTTGCTCACTCTCGAAGCCAGCCAGCCGAGCGGTAAGGTCTACCGTCTAGGTTTCGGGTGCAATCTGCACTTGGCTTCGATTGTAGCCGTGCTCGCGCGGTTGTTCTGATCGGGATCGGGCACTCCGCAAGGGGTGCCCTTTCTCTTGGTGCATCAACTGAAATCTCAATCAATTTACGTGTGAAGATGTGCATACTCCGCTTTGCAGTTAGGGCACTTAAGAGCCTGGATGCCTTTTCCAGCGACTTGAGCCGTCTCGATCAACAACCCGTTTTTCTGAAGACAGACATCACACATCGGATTGCCAGCTCCTCCCTCCTTTCCGTCCTTGCGCTTCCGATACCGATATCCGTAAAGCTCTACGGTTTCTTCTGCTAGGCGATGTTGCAGTTTCTTTAGTCGAGCGATCTCCTCGTCCTTTTCCGCAGCCTCGCTCTTGGCCTCCGTCAGCGTTAGCTTGATGTCTGCCAACGAGCCCGTTAGCTCCGCCACCTTCAGCTTCAGGTCAGCCTGGCTCACTTCCTTGTCGATTGAGCGCAGTTCGTTAGCGAGCTTTATCGCCTGCGACACTGTCGAGAACGTCACCGGCCAGTCAATCACGTCTTAGCCCTCCGATTCGCATCGTGCAGCATGGAGCGCCATTATGTGCCGATTCCCGGCTGGGTAGGACCCTGGGTAACTAACTTTCTTTGACTCAAAAACTGGTTGTGCCGCCAATGAGTTATCCGTTCAGTGTGGATTCGGCCAGGGCACCAGTCGGGCATCCGCCCTCATCCGCCAACGTTCGCTTTCCTCAACAACGACGGCCATAAGTCGCATCTTTGGCTTCGCGGCCGTTCGCCCCGTTTTCGTGGTATCATGGTTTCATGGTAGACCATCGGGGTC
>Ga0137409_10007114_pt1 | contig 11524 bp, 17 predicted proteins | sample CZODoug1_16funga_FD_122059 | JGI IMG/M metagenome (GOLD analysis project Ga0137409, IMG submission 122059) | Vadose zone soil fungal communities from Angelo Coast Range Reserve, California, USA - CZODoug1_16fungal (Hybrid Assembly) | ecosystem: Environmental > Terrestrial > Soil > Vadose zone... | reverse complement strand
TAAATGTCGGTGGGCTCACGGCCATCTGAACATCTCTTTCCTCTGCTCGTCCGTCTCGCAAACGCGGGCGGACGAGCCAGAGCGAGGTATCACGAATGGTCGACTCTCGCTTGCATTTCTATGGATCATCCATCACGCAATTTTTTTGAGGTGTGAATATGAATAGAATGCTCCCGACACTGGCAATCACGGTTTTGGCCGGCGGCTTGCTCCTCTCAAATCCAATCTCGGCTCAGTTCGTACGTTCCGCCAAGAAAGCCGCGCATGTCCGCATCCTCAAAGGACCGGAGCTCGAATCAGCCACAGAAAATTTGACCGTTATCAGGTGGACCTCCGTCAACCCTGGCGGCTCGCCGGAGCACTTTGGAGTTGTGCACTACGGCACGGATGCCAAGAACCTGAGCCAGACCGCCAAATCGCACATCCGGCTGAACGCGACCCATTCCTATACGGTGTTCCGCGTGCGCATGGACAACCTGAAGCCGCGGACGAGATACTACTACACGGTGGACTCGATGGAGCCCAACGGCAAGAGCGACGGAGTCACCAGCCCGGTAAAGGCCTTCACGACACCTTAGTGGTGCCAGCGGGGCACGTTGCACATGACGCTACAGGCCAAGCTGAACGCCGAACGTTGCAGGATTCCGATCATCTTCATCACCGCACATGGCGACGAAAAAATGCGGATGCAGGCGCTGCGGGCAGGCGCTGTGGAGTTCATGGCAAAACCGTTCGACGACGAAACGCTGCTCGAGAGTGTTCGGGCGGCGCTGGAAAGCTAAGCCCGTAAGTGGAAGTGTGTATCAGGTTGCGTAAGGAGGTCTTCCGTGGCAGCTGTTGCAAGATTCGGATCCGCCGACCAGGACGGTAATCGGCGCAGATTCGAGCAGCTGATAGGCAACAGTCCTGCCCTGGAATCGGTGCTCGAACAAGTCGAGCAGGTCGCGCCTACAGATTCCACCGTTCTTATCCAGGGAGAAACCGGCACCGGCAAGGAGCTGATCGCCCGCGCGGTTCACAACATCAGTTCGAGGTGCGGACGCCCGTTCGTAAAGCTGAATTGCGCTGCCATTCCGTTCGATCTCTTGGAAAGCGAGCTCTTTGGACATGAGAAGGGCGCCTTTACAGGCGCCATTGCCCAAAAGGTTGGTCGTTTCGAATTGGCCGACAAAGGGACGCTCTTCCTGGACGAGGTGGGAGATATTCCGCCCGGACTGCAGCCCAAACTGCTGCGTGTCCTGCAGGAGCAGGAGTTTGAGCGCTTGGGCGGCACTCGGACTCACCAAGTGGATGTTCGGCTCGTAGCTGCGACCAACCGAAATTTGGTGGACATGGTGAAGGGGAACGAATTTCGCAGCGACCTCTACTACCGTTTGAATGTATTTCCGATCCCGCTACCACCGTTGCGGGCACGCCGCGAAGACATTCCAGCGTTGGTGGAACATTTTGTCGAGATTTATGCTCGCCGGATGGGTAAGCAAATCGAACACATTCCTGCGGAAACAATGTCCGCGCTCGGCTTGTATCAGTGGCCGGGGAACATCCGAGAGCTGCAGAATTTCATCGAGCGGAGCGTTATCCTCACTTCGGGCAATGTCCTGCACCCCCCTCTCGCGAGTTTGAAGAGTGCCGCCGAAGCGGAATCCCTTGGAGCAATTACCCTGGAGGACGCGGAGCGAGACCACATTCGCAAGACTCTCGATGAGACCCGGTGGGTTGTCGCAGGTCCCAACGGGGCAGCCGCACGTTTGGGAATCAAGAGGTCCACCCTTTACTTCCGCATGCAAAAGCTTGGCATCTCCCGCGTCAACAGGGATCTCCTCTCACAACTCAAGGAACTCATATGAGTGAAGCTTCAGCGCGAGTGAACTTGCCGCAGCAACCTCAAAAAAATGTCGCGTTTATTCCGGACCCAGCCCGAGCCCCGCATACGCCACCTGGATCACCTGAACATTCTTCCTCTGCGGATCCCGGAAAAAAGGAAACGGACTCGGCGCCCCCACCGCCCAGAAGAAATCCGCCTGCGTGCCCTGCATCTCATCGGGCAAGTTGAAGTGGTCCACCGTCGCCAGATCGAGCTGGCTACGGCTCTGCGCCTCAAACACGTAAAACGTCAGCCCGTTTGCCTCCACTTTTTCCATCGGCGCCAGATACAACTCCGGATAAATCCCGCTCGCGCTTTCCACTCCATTCGAGAATTGATACCCGACACCCGGGCTCAGCTCTCTTGAATAAAAACCCGCCAGCGTGGGTGCGTGTTTGCAGTACGTGCGGATACTCAGTTCCGGCGAAACCGTCTGGTCCGGGAATTCTGCCCGGTTCTTTGCCTTCCTGTAAGCCTCCGAGCCTCCGTCCAAACAATCCCTCGGGGGCGAAAAGAAAAAGTAAAATAGATAATCCGCCAGGCCCCTCCCCGAACCCGCGGCACTATGCATCTGCACATCCAGTGCGACCTCATCGCCGCCCAGGAGCGGATTCGTTGTCGTCGCAACCCGCAACGCCGAATGCATTTTCGGATTTTCCAGCGCCGTGAATTCCAGGAACGTCACGCGCGGCGCGAACGGCGCCAGCCTCGGGGAAGGGGGCAGCGGCATCTGCTCGCGCTCGATCCATTCCGGGGAAACTTCAATCGACGCCCCGCTCGCAAGTGAGAATCGCCGCAATTCCACCTCTGGCCGTGCATGCGATGACCCTGAGCTTTGTAGCGCTGGTTGCGCCCCGGCTAATTGCGCTGGTAATGCTCGATTCTGCCGTACCGCCCCGCTCTGTTCAGAAGATGGCGGGCCCTGTTGCGGCACCTGCGCCGCGAATCCGTGCACCACGAATCCAAAGAGGATCATTCTGACGATTCCGCCTGCCTTCATAAGCTGTGCCATTTCGCTCTTCCGTTATCGCGCGATTGAATGACCGACCCTCCGCAGGCATACTCACTTCGTCCGCCATCACACTTGGGCTGCACGCGGTCCTCGAGCGTAGGCCTGCGCTCAATCCTTACTCTCAGCTTCTCAGCTGAGAGCAGCGCGCAGCTCCCGGCCGCTTGACTCCCAATTGCCTGGTGTGCCAAAGCGCAATCTCTTCGGTCGTTCCGCTCTCTTGATGAAGTACTGATTCAGTTCGCGCCGCATTTTCGGCCGCGCTTGGAAGATCCGCGCCTTTACGGCCGTGACAGAAATGCCCAGGCTTGCTGCGATCTCCTTCATCGAGCGCCCTTCCAGTTCATAGAGCTCAAGGACGCGCCGTGCATTTGGCCGGAGCTCGGCAAGCGCTTCTCTCAGAATTCGCGATCTTTCTTTGCGCAAGCAGTGCTGCTCGGGGTTCGGCGCCGAGTCTGTTACGGCATCTCGAAACGACATATCCTCCGATTCAGAATGCTCGTCGATCGAGACCTCCACTTTCCGCCCCTTCTTGCGAAGCTTCATTAGAGCGACATTGATCGCAATGCGCGAGAGCCAGGTGGAGAAGCGGGCGCTGCCCTGGAAATCCTGCAGATGAACAAATGCCAGCTGGAAAGCTTCTTGCACAACGTCTTCAGCGTCCTCGTGGTTTCGCACAATGCGTTGTGCCAGGTGAAAAATCCTCCGCTTGTAGCGATTGAAGAGCTCGCCAAAGGCGATCGAATGGCCGCTCTTTGCCGCGGCCAACAACCACACGTCACTGCCCCGCGCGGCTCCCCATTCGGCAGCCCGCTGATTGGTCTGGTGGGCGGCTCCATCAAGCATGCGGATTGACATTTGCTCTCACCTTTCTATTTTCATTGCCTAGATCTAATTCTCCCCGCAGCACCGATCAGGTGCGTCTGGTGGTCGTTGACCGGCACTCTTAATCGCTCCAGACGTTGGAGTCCTGAGGGCCGTGATCTTTGCTGCGGGGCAGTTTCTTTTCGCACCATGAGAAAGGGCACCCTTTGTACCAAAACCCATGCGCGTTAGGTCGCCGCAAGTCGTTGATTGGGAAGGAGTATCCGAAAGCACAGCCGAATTCGGGTGTCGGAGTGTCAGAGTGTCGGACACGAAGACAGGTTTTCTGACACCTCTCCTGACACCGTACTCGCGATAAGGGCAGTGTTTTTCGTCAACACGCACGCGTTGAGAATGCCTATTCTTGCCCAAGCAACGGGGAAGTTTACCTGGATAGCAAATTGGCGGCCCATGGCGGCCGTCACGAATTGCTGCAAAAGAATCCCATCACCTTGTGCGGCAAAGCGCGAAGCGGAAGACGAACCCTACTGGCTAGATAATCTCACCCTCTGACTGCGACGAGCATTTATCGCCCTGGAGGAATGCTGACGATGAGTCTCCTCATATCGTCGAGTTTAGTGAATCGTAAGGTCGAGCCGAAGGACAGAGAACAGTGGACGCACCCTCCCCAAGTCCGGTTCTGGGAAGTCACGGGCGGCCCTCGATGAGTGTCGCAAGGGATGCTGGCGGAGATGCTTGGCACAACGCGGCCCCGTGTCAATTTCTTCATGAACAAATTCAGGAAACTCGGGTTCATCCGATACAACGGCGAGACCCACGTCAACAATTCCCTCCTGAGCGTGGTCCTACACGACTAAGTTAACTTTCGCGCTATCGGAAAACGGCATCCAGAATCACTGTTCTTATCAGAGTTTGAAGCTCCGAGCACCCCCTCAACTTGCGACCGGTTCATCATTCCTCATTTCAAATGAAACTAATCCAGGCCTACTAGGACTTCAGTTTCATCCTCTCCAACTCTCGTTCCATTGCTGACTACGGAAGGACTCTGCATTCTTCAAACGAAGTCTTGCCACAGGGAACGACCGTGCCTGATGAAGCTCGAGTCTTCATCTGATTGCTCGTCAAGAAGCGTCCCGGTGGGGTTCCGCCTGTCAGAGAGACCGAGAAATCGGCGACCGCGTTCGATGGCGGAATTTGAACTCGCCCTGGTCAATGCATTTTAGGAGGCACAGGCATGAAGGCGCCCTACGCAAAAACTCTAATCATGGCAGTTTTAGCTTTGACGATTTCCAGCGTAGCGAAGGCCCAGAAAACTTCGGACATCATAAACAGCGGAGACGATTTTTTGGCAGTTTGCCAATATGAGAACAATCGTCCGCCTGACGTTTGCCTAGCTTACGTTGCTGGCGTGGCTGGCACGCTAGCCCTCAATTGGTCCGACACTGGTCAACGCATTTGTGTTCCCGATAACGCGACACTCAGAACTACTCTTGACTTGGTTCTCCAATACATCAAAGACAACCCGGAAAAGCGAAATCAAAAAACAATCTTTTTGGTTGCGCAAGTAACAATCAAAAAATATGTGTGTGAAGCATCGAAACAGCAAGCCACGTCGGCTCCGGCGTCGGACTCGAAAGTGCACCCGTGACCATTACAAATCCTCTTCAAACCTTCAGGCAACACCGCACACTCTCGGGCAAGAATCAACGCGGCCTCGCCGACGATCCTACGAGAGACCCCCGGTCACCTTATCAGTAAATAATTGAAGAAATCGCTTTACTGTTTGTCGTAAACGACGACGTTATTTATATCCTGCCCCTCCGCGTTCTTACCTTTGAATGTCGAGGTCCGGGTTGTTCCGTCTTTAGAGATCACCGATGTCACGGTCATCACAACCTGGACGCCTTTCTTAATCGTGGACCGGATCGTGCTGGCGTCGAGCCGTTCCAACGCCACGGTATCAGCGTTCGGCACGCCGGTAATCGGGTAGTCCTTGCCATCGTATTTTGCGGTATACGCGACGTGTGTCGGATTCCCAGCGGCGTCGATTCCATCTGAACTGAGCTTGATGTTATCTGCGTCAGTGTCGATCTTTACCGTGATACTCTTCGGGGCTGGTCCGGGGGTGTACTTCGACTTGGCAGGGTTCATCTTCCACGTCCCAGAGTGCTGATCGGCAGCCCTGGCTACACCGCTCAGAGCAAGTGCCACGAAGAGCAGTGTCGTCACAAAAGCGGCAAACCTCTTAATTTGCATGATCGATCCTCCTAGGTGGGATGTCTGGGATGGGCTTAGTGCAATTGTTATCAGCCGAAATTTGTCATAAGTCCAGAAGTTTCTTACAGATTTCCACAGGGGGCCGCGTGCACGCGAGAGAAGTTCCTCGATTGTTCCCCCGGGCAACTGCCCATCCGCGTTCAACCATTTCTTCTTCTTTCGCACAGGACGGTACTGATTCAATTTGGGACGATAGGGTTGGGTTCGATTTCTGCAAACAATCGGCTCAATTTGCGAAGGAGCAGCCGCCTGCGATCGGGGATATTGAGTTTGTGGCGAAAGAAATCACCGGGCAAAGCCAAAATCTCCCAGGACCGCCCCTGGTCAGCCTCGGAAGAATCGGTCAACTTGGAAGTCTACACACAGCTGCTGATTCTAGCAGCTGGATCACCAGGACAGTTTCGGGTAACGCGCTAGCGATAGATTTCTTTGCGATCTCCAATACGGAGAACCAGAACCACCAGACGATCGTCTTCGATCTTGCAGATGAGCCGGTAATCGCCCACGCGATATTTCCAGAACTCCCCAAGCCGCGAGCCGTGCAGAGCCTCTCCGATGCTGCGTGGATCGTCCAGCTTGGCAACCCGCTCATGAAGGAACTTCAGGATGCGCTTGCTGTGCTGCGGGTCGAGTTTGTCGAGTTCCCGGTCAACCTCGGCTGTCAACTCAACGCTGTAGGCCATGACGTTTCACGACGTCCTTTAGCGGGATGGTCTGCTCTTCACCGCTACGGACGCGTTCCAGCGCGCCTTCAGCCAGATACATGTCCTCGAGATCCTCCAAGTGTTCGAGGATAGCTTCACGGACATAGTAGGTTTTAGTGCGCCCGGTGCGCCGGGCCAGCTTCTCAAGGCGTTTTTCAATGGACTGCGGCAGTCGAATAGCCAGCATAAGTGCCTCGCTATACAGGTATAGCATACCGTGAAGGTGGAACTCGAACAAGTAACTCGCTGCGGCCTGTAGACTTTTCCGCGGAGATACCGAGCTGAAACCTACAAACGCCCAATGCTTGGAGATCCCTACCGATTGGCGGACCTATCCTAGATTCACAGCACAATCATTCGTAACGAAGGGCGATGAGCGGATCGACTTGCGTGGCTCGTCGAGTAGGGAGCAAACAGGCTGCGAGTCCCACGGTGAGAATGATGGCCGCGACGGTGCCGAACGTCCATGGATCGGTGGCCGAGACGCCCCATATTTGGCTAGCAAGGAAGCGAGTGAGGCCGTAACTCGCGACGCAGCCGATGACCATCCCTGCTGCGACCAAGCGCATGCCTTTTGTGAGGATCATCGTCAAAACCTTAGATTGCTGCGCGCCAAGCGCCATGCGAACTCCTATCTCATGCGTCTGCAGTGAAACGTTGTAGGCGTGTGTTTCCGGCCTGCCAGTCCCAAACTGCTCGCGAACGTCCAGGCTGAAAGCTTTTCCTGCGTGGGAATTGATCGTGATGATCACAGAGACTCCTGCGCCGGATCCTCCGCGGGTGATTCCTAACGCCCTAAGTTGCGGGAGCACTATGGTCTTTCGGAGCTGGGTGGAATCGCTGTACCGCGAGTCAGCGAGCCGCTCGGATGGGCAAATTGCGGAGGGCGGGGTGGACTAGCTGGAGGGCTTACACACAAGCGCTTATCTGTAAAATAGAACCTTCCCGGAAGGATCGAGTTGTTGCAAGAAATCAAAATCAAGAACATTGCGGGTCAGCACGGAGCAGCCATGCTTTCTAGCTGTGGCAAATAGCAAGGCGTCGTTCAACACCCGGCGTCGCTGGTCGCTCTTGTATCCCTGCAGCCGGGCGAGTGTACCGGACAGAATTCCCGCTTCACGCCATATTTCGGAATCAGTTGCGAGTGTGCGATGGCTTGGCCGCCGTTCGATCACCGCGACAACCTGTTCCATGATCCCGCGTGTCTGGGCATGTGCGGGGTCAAGTAGACCGCAGGTTGCCGCTAGTTCCGCTTCTGTTACTGGCGAATGCCACGCCTCGGCCGCCCGGAGCATGGCGTCTCCCCTTCGTGGAAAACGGTTCTGGAGAATGTCGATATAAACCGTGGTGTCATACAGCAGCTTGGTGGTCCGACTGTCGGCGGACTCGATGAAGTCGAGTTCCGATTCGGGACGCGGTTTGAGCGGTATTCTGTGCTTTTCGGGCTTAACGCGTCTAAGGGTGCCCTGAAATTCAGAATTCAAGGTCCGCCTCGCGGTCGATGGTGCCACGGCGAGCAAGCAGCCAGTCAGCGTAGTCGTCAGCGACCGCAATGTTAGCCAACGCCAGCTCGATGAGATCGGTATCAGAAACAACTCCGGTGCGCTTCTTTGCCTGCGCCACCAGGGCCTTAGGCATTCTACCCCGGACCACTTGGTTCCTTTCCCCGCGCAACAGGCCTTGCTCTTCGGCGATGACCATCACCTCACGGAGCTTACCAGGCCCGCTAATGCTGGTGCTTTTTCCTATTCTCGAACTTGCAGATTGAGCAGCACGTTTCATACTCTTCTCCTAGCATTGCCATTCTGTAGCACACACTAGCATTCATTGTAGCACACATCTCGACATTCATTGGAGGTGGATCGAATCCAGCCGTTACCATCGCGAAATCCCTCGAGAGGTAAATTCCCTGCCCGGGACACACATCCTTATATCTCTGGCGTAAGGAGCGAATTCAAATTGGACTTCGGCGGTGTCTAAGGAACATGTTACCTTTCCTTACTTTGCGCTGGAGGCTTGTTCCTGTTTGTGCATCTTGTCTTTTCTTCTTCTCATTCGCGGCCCTAGGCCAACAGTCAGCGGCGAGCAAGATAACGATTGAATCGAGTTGGGGTGGCTTTGGTGATCCCGCGCATCTGAAACTGGTATTGCAAGCCTCCGTTGGCAAAGTCAATCTTGGCGAAAAGGTGATCGAATCAAACCGAATCGAGACACTTTTGGCAGCCTTTCGCGCAACTGCACTGTCAGCTCCCCAAGCCAGTAACCTGGGCATTACCGGGGATTGGCTACACCAATACGCCTCCGCAATTTCCGAGGATGGAGCCCCGAACCAACAAGCGCTGTTCGAGGAAACCTTTTCTGACCCTGGGACAATGGAGCAGCTTCTGCCTTCACTCTTCACATTCTGGAGATCTGACGATTATCCAGGCATGAGGGTCACCGTGGCATTTGCAAATGGTCAGCGCTGGGTGGCGGCCTCTGATTCGTATTACCCATTCATGTTGCCGTGGACGGTCGACCTAAACAGGCAGAAGCAAACAAAAACCTACAACGCCGATATTTCTCGCGCCATTGCAGCGCTCATGCCAGCCGGGAGCCTCAACCGCGACCGTCTTAGTGACGTGGAACTGAAGAAAGAGCTAGCCGATGCCGTGATGTCACACGTCAAGGATCAGCGGGATTTTCTAGGCGTCGAGAACCGCGCTCCAGACAGCTTCGCCATTCTGCGTCACAACTTTGAAGTTAAGCATGCCAGGATTGATCCTTACCGTTCAGTGGACCACGGCTACATTGGAAACGAACTAGGTCCGCATGAGGAGAATTTGTTAGCAACCCTACAGTTGTTACATCGATGAAATCGAGCAATCCAGCCGGAGGAGCACGTACACTTGGCCCTGTGGACTGAACTGGACGCCCGGCACCGCTCGGGTTTGCGGAGGCGCCAGGTCCGGATAACACGAGACTTAAGTTGCCGGGCGATGCAGGCTGTGGTAGGATATTCCTACTTGGAGTAATTCATGGCGAGCCGACAGGCAACTCTCGAATATCTGACAACTACGAAGATAGGTGAGAAGGGACAACTCACCGTGCCAAAGCAGTTCCGCAAGGACCTGGGGTTGGGAACGGGTGCGCCCTTTGCCGTATTGCGTTTGGGAGATGGCCTCGTTCTTCTGCCAGAGCAGCAGCGGTTTGAGCGTCTCTGCGAACAGGTAACTTCGGCTCTCACGGGTGCTGGGCTTACGCCAAAAACAATCCTGGCAACCTTGCCTGAAGCACGAAAGCGTGTCTTTGCGCGCCATTACAAGAAGTCTGATTCTTCCACGAAGAGCTCACGCCGACATTCTCGCGGCCAACGCGAGAAGTGACCAGTCAACGACGAATTCGATTGTTCCTGGACTCGAACGTCCTCACCGGAGGGATTGTTTCTCGGTGGGGCCTCGACAAGGCCGCCTTGTCGCTGTGTGCGGCGCGACTTTGCAGACTGGTCCTGGCGGAGGTTGTTCGCGATGAGGTAGAAGAGAATCTGTTGATCCACGCGGAGCGTTTGCCCTCTTTGGAAGCCGACGAGCTAATTGAACACTATCGTCGGCTCGTCAAACTGACCAATCCTGAGATGGTCCCCTACCCGGCCGAGGCGCTTGTAAGGTCAAGCCGTCACCTGATCCGGCACGCCGCGGACGTCCCCATACTTCTTTCTGCTATGGCCAGCAAGCCGGACTGGTTGTTAACGCACAACACCAAGCATTTCACCCAGGCGGTCGCAAAGCGTACTGGACTGCGGATCACGACCCCTGCGGAGTTCTTCCGAACTCTGTCCTCATTACTGCGCTAGCCCAAGAGCAAAAACCTACGACAAAATAACGCGCGAGGAGCAAGCCCGGAAGGACGCGGCCAAACTCAGGCGAGGCGGGAGCGACCCACTTTTTTGCGGACGATTCGCCCAAAAGTTTCTTGAGGTGGCCCTGCCCTCGAAAGCACTTCGTGTTGACGCCTGTAGAACGTGCAGCACGCTTAAAAGTGGTTGAGATGATCCGGCCAGCGGCAAAAACTGCTTCTGTTCCTTTGTGTTCCCACGCTGAGAAAGGAGAGTCTGTAAGTGCTTTGATTTAATGGAGCGGCCTATCGGAATCGAACCGACACCTGAACCTTGGCAAGTCTACAGGGAACGGCGTGTCAACAACTTACGAGTCACATTCGGGAGCATTCAGTAGTGTTTAGAGCTGTAAGGAACGCTTTGTGTTCCTTTAGTTGTTCCCACGCGGGAGGCGGGTTGGCACCCTACATCAGAACCGCGAGGCGACTCAAAATACGCCACGAAAGACAGGGCATGAGAAGATTTGAATCACCGACCTCCTGGTCCCGAACAAGCCGCCGAGCCTTGTTGAAGGCTATGGAATCATGGAATCTTGTTGATTCCAAGTGAATCTTGTTGAAGTTTGCGCATTGCCCGACGCCCCGAATTGATGACGGCAGAGTGTTCCTCTTAGTCGAGCCAACAGCCCAGCGCGCTCCACGCGACCTAGGTCCTATATTGATTTATTGTAGAAAGATGTAGAAAGACCAAGCTTAGTAACCTACCTGTTATGCTGGTAGCGCAGGCAGAACGGGTGTGCTCCGAAACGCCAGCCCTGAGAGCAGGGCCGCCGCGTACAAGGCGAGCGCCAGCAGGTAGAGAAAATGGAAGCCGAAATACATCGAGTTGTATTCGAGGATGCCGCCGCACATCGCGCCCATGAGATTCATCGACATGACACTCGAGATCCGGGACTCGGCGGAGAGAAGCGTCGAGAAGACAATGCCGGAGAAAAATAGCGGGCAGGTGAGTATGACCGCGGTTCCGATTCT
>Ga0137409_10007113_pt1 | contig 11526 bp, 8 predicted proteins | sample CZODoug1_16funga_FD_122059 | JGI IMG/M metagenome (GOLD analysis project Ga0137409, IMG submission 122059) | Vadose zone soil fungal communities from Angelo Coast Range Reserve, California, USA - CZODoug1_16fungal (Hybrid Assembly) | ecosystem: Environmental > Terrestrial > Soil > Vadose zone... | reverse complement strand
CGAGCGAGTTGGGCGTGTGTCGGCAGACCATGCACCGCTGGCTGGCGCGCTACGAAAACGATGGGCTGGAAGGCCTGGGCGACCGGTCGAGCCGGCCGACACACTGCCCCCACCAAATGCCTCCAGGAGTGGAGGCGATGGTGCTCGAAATGCGTCGAGCTCATGTTTACTGGGGAGCGCGTCGAATCGCCTTCGAATTGGCTCGCAAGCACATTCAACACGCGCCCTCGGAGTCGGCGGTCTATCGCTGCCTGGGGCGGGCTGCGGGCATCGACCCTGTCAGTCGACGCCGGCGCCGCGAAACCTGGAAACGGTGGGAGCGTGGCGCGGCGATGGAGCTGTGGCAGCTGGACGTCGTACATGGTTTCGCCCTCGCTGATGGCACGGCTGCCAAGGCGCTGACCGGAATCGACGACCACTCGAGGTTTTGCGTCTCGGCTCGGCTCATGCTGAGGGAGCGCACGCAGGCGGTGTGCGACGGGTTCAGCTCAGCCATGCGCGAATACGGGGTGCCGGCCCAGGTCCTGACTGACAACGGCAAGGTCTTCACCGGGCGCTTCGCCCAGCCCCCGGTCGAAGTCCTTTTCGACCGCATCTGCCGAGAGAACGGAGTCGACCACATCCTCACCCAACCGCGGTCGCCGACTACCACCGGCAAGATCGAGCGCTTTCACCGCACCCTTAGGGTGGAGTTCAACACCAGGCAGGTGTTCCGGAATCTGAAGACCGCACAGGAGGCTCTCGATGAGTGGGTGACCTACTACAACACTCAGCGACCGCACCAGGCGCTCGAGGATGCGCCTCCCGAGAGCCGGTTCCAGAGCAGTCGGGACAACCCACGTGCGCTCGCACGAGCGTCGGAGCGCAACGGCGAGCAATGGGTCTCGCGCCGAGTAGCACCCAACGGCATCGTGTGCGTCGACTCCCAGCACATCAGCGTGGGCAAGAACTATGGCGGCAGCACCTGCGACGTCCTGGTCACAGAGGGACTGTTTCAGTTCTGGGTCGGCAACGAGCTCCTCAGGACGGTGGCTCGGACAACGCCCGGAGGTGAGATCCGTAAGAAGCACGCCGAGCGCAAGGCGCCACTTTGAACAATTCAGGATTGGAGATGTCGCAGACCTGCCGAACTAGTTTCGTCGCAGACGTCCCGAAGGTCGACAGCCACCCCAAATCCAACTTGCGGGCGGGAGTTTGGTGGTTTCCGCGCGGAAACCACGTATCAACGCAACCCAACAGGTCCTTTCCGCGCGGAAACCGCTAATTGTCGGACGTCGCGGGACCGGCGAGGAGCCGGTTGAGTTCGTTGCCGGCCTCGTCGTACCCGGCGTCCGCGAGCCGTTGGAGCTCGAGCAGGTCACCTTTGTTCACCGCGCGAACGGTGAGCAGCTGTCCCGCCCGTAGACAGCCTTCGTCCAGCAGGTCGCTCAGCTCCTGCTGGTCGTCGCGTTGATCCGCGAGGTCGGCGAGCCGGTCCAGGGCCAGCTCGTTGCCCTCGTCGGCCAGTGCTCGCAGAGTGTCTCGATCGGCGTTGTTTTTGGTCATGCCTGACATACTGCGACCTTGCCCCGGGGGCAAGGTCAAGTGCGAGGATCATGGGGTCATGATCACGATCGGCCAGCTTGCCCGGTATGTCGGCGTGTCGATCAAGACCATCCGCGTCTATCACGACAAAGGACTCTTGGCTGAGCCCGACCGTGACGCCTCTGGTTACCGGCGCTACACCGCGCGGGACGCCATTGAACTGATCAAGGTCCGCACCCTGGCCGAAGCCGGAGTCCCGCTCGCGCGGATCAGAGCCCTCAAGGCGGCACAGGACGAAGCATTCCAACGCGCCGTCGATGAGATTGACCGCGACCTCACGGCCCGCATTCGAAACCTGCGCCGGACCCAACGAAGATTGCGAGACCTCGCCTCCGGACACACCCGGCTGCTTCCGGCCGAGGTCGACCAGCACCTCCGACGGCTGCGCGATCTCGGGTTCAGCGAGCGGTGGGCCACGCTGCAGAGGGACCTGTGGATCCTCGTATTCGCCACCCACCCCGACATGGCGCTCCAACTCTTCCAAGACCAGGCCCAGCAATTGACCGACCCAACGCTCCGTCAGCTCTATCTCGACTACGACCGCGCCCACGACCTGGACCCCCAAGACCCCTTCCTCACCGACCTCGCCCGACGCATGGTAGACGCGACCACACAGCGGTACGGAACCGGTGACCTCCCCGGGCAAGCGAGCGACTCGGAAATCCCACGGCTGATCCAGAGCGCCGTCAACGCCTCATCCTCCGCTTGGCAACAGATTGACTTCCTGATCCGCGGTGACCTGCAAGCCGCATCCAAAGGTGCCGACGACTAGAGCCACTCCGCTGGTGCCGGCACACGAGGAGAATCGACAGCTCGAACGGGCATGGCATCAGGGCTTTGAGTCTCCCGACGGCTCCTTGGTGGCGGGCGAAGTGACAAAGCCGATCGGAGCTCTCGGCCCGGGCAGTTCGCGTCCGTCTCGAATCGCGAAGAGCTCCGCCAAGGAAGTCTTGTCCCGGTTCTGCGCCTCAACTCCTTCGCCGGCCAACCAGTTGTTGGCATCGTCCTTGTCGAACGCGCCAAACGGAATGGCGGCGCCGCATCGGCCGGGCCGGCTAACCGCCGGATGCAGCCAACCGAGCGGGTCGTTGGTCGTGATCAGCACGCCAATCCGAAGACCCTCCCCGACGAGCCCGTCCACGAGATTCAAGAGGCGCGCCAGACCCTGCCCGCCCTGGTTCTTGGCATCCGCAACCAGCAGGTCGTCGCAGTCTTCGAGCACCAGCAATCGCGTCTTGCCTTTGCCTACCTCATCGTTATCGTTAAACAGCACGCTCACGAAGTAACCGGTGTCGTCGCCGAAGAAGCTGTCAGGGTCAAGCACGTACTCGAGAAGAATCTCCTTGCCGCTCTCGCGGGCGAGCGTGCGCAGCGCCGAGGTCTTGCCGGTGCCTGGCGGCCCGTGCCAGAGGATCAGCCTTCCCCCTGAGAGCACCGCAGCGAGGTCAACCATGAGCGGCTGGAGCAGCCGACGTGTCACGGTCGGATAGTTGCGCGCGCCCTCACGCCACGTCAGAGCGCTCAGCCGGCGCATCACCTTTTGAGCACCGCGGTTACTTCGGTACCAGAATCCAACGCTGATCTCGTCTGAGGCCGGCTCGTCCGCAAGCGGGATCAACTCCTTTACCCTTGCGAGCTCGAGCCTCGCCGCCTGCCTCGAGCCCGCGTGGACCTGCACGAATACTGAAGGCGTAGTCGCAGACCGCTCGCTCAAGTCGACCAGGAGGACACTCCGCGGAAGATCCAGCACCACGAACTCGCCATCGCTCTTGTGAGAATCGAGCAGGATCTCGCCGTCGATCAGCCGTGCGAATTCCTCAAGGCTTCGACTGTCCGTCGACCATTCGTCGGACGTGTGGAAGCGGAGGGCTCGCTCGAGCCCTCTCTTAACGAAGACTGCTGTTTGCACATCTCCGTTCGCAAGGTCATAAACGGTTGGAATTTCTTTCATAGAGTTCTATGGGCGGGTATGGCTTTCAGAACGAACAGGCATGGCAATCACCGGCCGAAGGGACAGCGCCGGCTTTCAATGGGTCCGAAATCGTGGATCAGGCTCGGCACCGCGGTGTCGAATCCGACCACGTCCAGCATTCCGGCGTCTGCCGGGTCCGCGATGCTGAATCGGGACGGTTCTTGAAGGTTGGGGCCGGCGACAGGAATCGAACCTGCAGCCCTCCGCTTACAAGGCGGTCGCTCCTCCGAAGTTGAGCTACGCCGGCACCTTTTTGGCACCCCGCCGCGGAGTCGAACCACGAGAGCAGGCTTCGCGGGCCCGCCTGAGAATCCATCTCGCGAGGCGTTGGTGAATGGTTCGGGAGGAAGGCTTCGAACCTTCGCCCGCCGGCTTATAAGACCGGTGCTCTGACCAGCTGAGCTACTCCCGAATCTGGACCTCCGCCGGGGAGGCCGGATCCACGCGTCCGGCCTCCCTTTGAGACGTCAGTCCTTATAAGGATCGAATTCGCCTGCTCCCGCCATCACGACGCCGATGGGCGAGAGCGTGTGCAGGATGCGGACCGTTCCGATGTGGTGTCGAAGAACGTCCGGCAGCCGCTTGTAGGCCTGCGGCGCCTCGTCGGTATCCGCGCCGCGCAGCACAACGCCGCGCTTGGCGATCCAACGCTGCATGTCGTCGCGTGTGATTCGACCCGGATGCGCCGGGTCGTCAATCCACCTGCCGCCGACCTTCCTGCGCCGGCCGCGAGCCGCGTTGCGACTCATGACACGACCGGCTCCGTGCACGGTTGAGAAGAGAGCAGCCTCCTGGTTGACCGCCCCCGCCGGGTTGTTGGTGAGGTCGACGCCCTCGAGGATCACCGCGTCATCGCCCATGCTTCCACCGACGAATCCGCGCTGGCCCGGGAATGCCGGAGTGGCTCCTTTTCGGACCACCCAGACGTCCTGGCCGCTGTGCTGCTCCTTCCAGGCAAAGTTGTGGTGGTTGTGAACCTCATCGAGCTTGCGCGCTCCGAGGATCCTGACCACCCGATCGCATACCCAGTCACGCCCTGCGTATGCATAGCGTCCCGCCAGGTTCATCGCCGCGATGTACTCGGCGCCGAGACTCGAATCGACCGAAAGTACGAGCGGCGCGACGTCCATGCCGTCGCTGGCGCCGCCCTCCTTCAGCGCCCACGTGGCGATGCCGTGGCCGAAGCCGCGGCTGCCGAAGTGAACGCCGACCCACACACGATCCTGCTCGTCTGTGAACACGTCCACGTAGTGATTGCCCGAACCCACCGTGCCCAGCTGGGCAGCGGCCTTGTCGCGCAGCTGCAGGTGCTTGATCGCCGACCACGCCGGGTCGTCGAACAGAGCGTGGTCCACGCGCTCGGCGTTCTTGCGTCCGACGCCGAAGCTGATCGTGGTCGCGATGTCGTCGATGATCTTGCTGATGCCGGCGCGCGCGTCTGCGCCCGACATGTCCGTGAGGACGGCCTTGTTGCCGCAGGCGATGTCGTAGCCGACACCCGCGGGCGAGATGGCGTCCTTGTAGGCGACGACGCCTCCGATGGGGACCGCGTAGCCCTTGTGGTGATCTGCCATGAGGGCGGCGGCGCGAACGGCAGGATGAGACTTCGTGCGTCGGATCTGATCCAGCGCGTTGATCTCGATCGGGTCGCCGAAAACTGCGATGCCGTCGATCAGCTCCACGTCTGACCTCCTTTGTTGAGATTACGGATAGATGTGGTCGCGTGGCCGAGTGTGCGGACCTCGCGGCTTATGAGACCGCAGTGCTCCCGGAGCTCCACGCAAATGTTGGTAGGGCCGCCCGGGCTCGAACCGGGGTCCTCTCGCTGCAGCGAGGCGTCCTTCCGTTGGATGACAGCCCGTGTCGATGGATCTTTGCGAGTGTTGAGAGTGTTTGGTAGGGCCGGCCGGACTCGAACCGGCGTCCCCTCGTTGAGAGCGGGGGATCCTGCCCTTAGACGACAGCCCCAGTGGTGGATCGGGGGAGATTCGAACTCCCAGCCTTCTGCGTGCGAAGCAGCTGCTCCCCAGGTCGAGCTCCCGACCCGCTGGCGCCCTCGAGTGGACTCGAACCTCCATTTCTGGGGTTAAAAGACTTGCTGGACCTCCTTGGAATGGCCGGAAGCCGCTGGAGTGATCGGTCGGAATCGAACCGACAACTCTCGGGCCACAACCGAGCGCTCAGCCGTTGAGCTACGACCACGCCGGCGGCAACCGGCGCTTGAATTGATTGGCGCCGGCGGAAGCTCTTCCATCTGAGCTGCTCCAGCGCGAATATGTTTGGCACCAAGGGAACGGCTCGAACGCTCGTCTCATGGTTCAGAGCCACGTGTCCTACCGGCTAGACGACCCTGGTGTGTATTGATTGGCTTGCCATGCCTATTCGGTTTTCAAAGTGCTGACGAATCGCGGACAAAAGAAAAAGGGCCTGGCGATTGCCAGGCCCTTTGGTGGTTGTATTTCTCAGCCCTGAGGCGTGAACCTCAAAGCTGACATCCACCTGGCCTGGCTTCGCACGGTCGCGAACTCATGCGGTTGCCTTATGCGCGCTTCGCGCTCGGGGCATGGGACGACCGCCGCCGTGGCGGTTCCTTTCACATACCAGTTGGCGAGCACAGACCTACTCATGACAAGCGCGGAGCTTAGCGGATGATTGGCCAAGCGGTCAAGTGGCAATTTGACAATCGGTCGGTTTGACCGGGCCAGGGTTGCGCCACGTATACTTGTTGGCGCGTGCGAAGCATAGTTTCCATGAGCCCAAACGGGCGAGTGACCCTGCCGGCTGAAACCAGACGCGCCCTCGGCCTTGACGGTGAATCCTTTTTTGAGGTCCACCAGCAAGGCAGCGCGATCCTGCTCAGGCCCGTGGCGATGGTCCCGCTCGAGAAGGCTCGAACACGAACCCCCAGAAGGCGAGCCGGCTAGCCGAAGCCGCAGTCGAGCGTGACCTTGTCCAGGGCGCTCTCGAGAGCGGCGAGCTCCTGGTCGTCAAGCCGCGCCACGAAGAGCTCCGCGACGCCGCGCAAATGGACCGGAGCGGTTTCCTTCAGGCGGCTCAGGCCCGCATCGGTCAGCGCGACCACGACGCCACGCGCGTCGCCGTCCGCATTGGCTCGACGCACCAGGCCCTCGTCAACCATCCGGTCGATTCGGCGCGTCATGCCCGAACGTGAGCTGAGAGTCCGGTCCGCGAGATCCGTCATGCGCAGCGAGCCGTCGCCCTCGGCCAGCTGACCAAGAACGTCGAAATCGCCCAGTGACAGGCCGGTCTTCTTCTCGAGGTCTGTCGCGAGCTGGCGCAGGAGCGTGGCGCGGGCCCTCAGCAGCGCCTTCCAGGCGCCCAATCCCCGGCGGCCCGGGAGCTCCTGGTCCACCAGCCGGTCGAGGAGACCGGCAACGTCCGGTTCGGAAACCCTTTGCATGTGCAATAAAACCGCCTTTACCCAGGTATTTGCTGTTGCAAGTATATCCCAGGGGAGGCGATTTCAGATGATCAGCGAACTCGAACCGGGCGTCGATCCGTCAATCACCCGCAGGTTCGGAAGCCTGGCGGATGACGCCAGCGTGAAGCGGGCGACCGCTGCCCTCGAGGCGAACGGAATCAAGGTGCTCCGGGCCTCCGATGCCGCCGAAGCCAAGCGGATCGTTCTGTCTCTGATCCCCGATGGCGCCCAGGTGCACCATGGCGCGTCTCAAACGCTCGAGGCGACGGGCATCATCAACGCGGTCGAGACGTCCGGCCGCTACGAGCACCTCCGCCCGCGGATCTGGAAGATGGACCGCAAGACCCAGGCCGATGAGATCCGCCGGCTGGGCGCGGCGCCGGACGTGATGCTCGGCAGCGTGCACGCGGTCACCGAGACCGGGTCGCTGATCACGGCCTCGATGGGTGGCAGCCAGCTTGGTCCGTATGTCAGTGGCGCCGGGCGGGTCATCCTGGTCGTGGGGACGCAGAAGATCGTGCCCGACCTCGATGAGGGCCTTCGCCGGGTCAACGAGTACGCCTTCCCGCTCGAGGATGCCCGGGCCCAGGTCACGTACGGCATCCACAGCGCGGTGAACAAGGTTTTGATCATCAACCGTGAGGTCGTCCCAGGCCGTATCACCGTCGTCTTCGTCGACGAAGTTCTGGGCTTCTAGCCCAACCAATGGAGGAAAGACAGTGGCCACTCAAATCGACACAGCGCAGCGCGAAATCGTCCTCGTCGAGGACGCCCACATCCGCCCGATGATGGGCAACCAGGTCCTCGAATCGTTGCCATCAAGGCACATCCCGTATTCGCTGGTGGACCCGTACATCCTCGTCCACGAGGCTGAAGTCAAGGTCGATCCGAACCAGGAGGCTCAGGACACCACGCATCCGCACCGTGGGTTCGACAACCTCTGGTACGCGATCACAGGGTCTTCGAGCACCGGCCACAGCACCGGTCCCGGTGGGGCCTTCGAGCGAGCCCGGCTGGACGAGGGATCGCTCTTGTTCATCCGAACCGGTCGCGGCGTCCTGCACGCGGAAGGAATCGGCGACGACGAGCGCCGCGAGGGAAAGGTCACCTCGATGCGAGGCCTTCTCTTCTGGGTGAACCTGGCGCGCAAGGACAAGAACGTCGAGCCGTACGCGAAGGTGGTGCAACCGGACCAGGTGCCTATCAGTGAGGACGGCGACGCGACCATCCGGGTGCTGGTCGGCGCGGGCTCGAAAGTCGAGCTGGGAACGCCGGGGGTCATCCTTGACGTCCAGCTGCCAAAGGGTGGAACGGTGAACATTCCTGTTCAGGCCGGCTTCAACGGCTTCGTCCACATGCTGGATGGCGAAGCCAGCTTCGGCTCCAACCGAAGCCGGGCAAAGCGCGGGCAGATTGCCGTGCTCGGACCGGGTGGCGTGCTCGCCGTGGAGGAAGCGCAGCCGGGGACGCGGTTCGTGCTCATGGCCGGGAAGCCCTACGGCGAGCAGCCGATCTACAACGGACCGTACGTGGACTAGCGACCGCTAAAGTCGAAACGGCCCGGGTAACGCAACCCGGGCCGTTCGTGACTCGACGGAATCGTTGTGTCAGTCGCCGTTCGGCTCGCCGGTCGACACCCCGTCGACGGTGACCCGGTCGACGTTGTTGGAGCCGACGATGTCGATCAGCACGGACAGAGACGTCACTGTCGCCGTCGAGCTGATCGAGCACGGCCCTGCCGGATTGAAGTCGTAGCAGGATCCGCCGACGCCACCCGCGGCGACGAGGGCATTGGAGAACGTGGCGGTCTGCCACCCAGGGGCGCCGGCCGGGGTCAACGTAACGTTGTTGCACCCCAAGAACGCGATCCCGTTGGCCTGGCCGTCGCCATCGGAGTCGAAGTACAGGTTGAAGCGAGGCGAGCCGCCGTTGCAGACGCCGGTGAACGAGAACGCCAGGTCGCCCAGTGACCCGACCGTTCGACCATTCACGCCATCAACGACCGCCGCCGCGAACGCGAATTGATCGTTGGTGGACTTCTCCAGGAACATGGAGAACTTGCCGTCCAGAGCGGCCTTATTCGTCCACGATGCCTGGGCGTCAGCCGAGTTTCCCAGAGCCCTGAACGTCGTCGTGTCGAAACGACCCGCCTGACCCTTCAGGCTGATCCCGCTCCCGCCCGCGGTCACGGGTGTTGCAAGCAGTGCAACGAGAATCGCCAATACCGCAACGACTAGAACTTTCCTCATTACACCCCTAGCTTTGTCTCCCGAACGGTCCGAATTCATCAACAGACCCTGCCCACGGCGGTGGGAGACCGAAGCGCACCGGAGTAGGGGGATTGTTGCGCCTTGATTATGGGGCCTGAAGTCATGAATATACGTTTTAACTTAAGCCTCTAATCGCCTCAGTCTGAATTCTTTCAGGCGTCTGGTTCAGAAACCCCGCGCCGCCCGAGGCCACAGCGGGTCGGCCTAGGCGGTATATAGAAATGAGTTCACGCCGGGAAGCTCAATTGCCTTAATAAAGCTGAAGTGGGGCTGGTGGGTTGTACATTGCCACCCCCAATGACTTCTCCGCAATCCGAAGCGCGTAGGCGCTGGCGAGCAGGCAGTTGCCCGCTGGTTGGGATCACCGCGCTGTTGATCGGTCTGGTGCTGGTCGGAGGCTCGGCGAAGCAGGCTGAAGCCGCGGTCATCCCGACGACCACCACTCAGCTTGGATTCATACCCGACCAGGTCATCACCGGCGACTTGAATGGCGACGGCAAGCTCGACCTGGTGGTGTCCGGCAGCGCGCAGGCGGTGCTAATGGGCAATGGCGACGGCAGCTTCAAACCTCCGATGGTCACATTCGTGGGCGGCGCGGCGGCCTTGGGTGACTTCAATCGGGACGGAAAGCTCGATCTCGTCGTGGGGAGTTTGAACTACGGAGTTATGGTCCTGCTCGGAAACGGCGACGGCACCTTCGGCCAGCCCAACTTCGTGACCCCCGACTCGGCCCGCGTCGTCGCCGCCGCCGACCTCAACCGAGACGGCTTGGCCGACCTCGTCGTGTCCTCGCTCCAGACGACCGCGGTCTACATCTCGAGGGGCAACGGAACCTTCTTGACCGGTCCACGCTATCCCGCCAACAGCGCCGTGGGCATCCTCCTCGCGGACTTCAACCTTGACGGCAATATGGACATGGTCCGCCTTAACTACGGCTCGCAAGCGCAGCTCTTCGCCGGCGTCGGGGACGGCTCGTTCCTGGCACCCGCGCAGCTCCCGCTTCTGGCCAACCAAGCCACGGTCGCAGAGATGAACGCGGACGGCAGGCCAGATCTCGTTGGGGTCTTCAACTCAGAACACGCGTGCGCCAGCGTGCTGCTCGGAAACGGCGACGGTACATTCGCTTATGGAGGCAATGCCTGCAACGGGATCCAATATGGCAATCCGGTCGTCGCTGACTTCAACGGGGACGGCAAGCCCGATGTCGAGGTGGCACAAGTCGGCGCCGTGATGACCATGCTTGGCGATGGACGCGGCGGGCTGGCAAACGCAAGCGCATTGCCGACGAGCACCATCGACGATCACTGGAGCGCTGCCGGAGACTTCAACGGCGATGGCGCGGCCGACCTGGCCTTGACCAACCGTCAGTCCAGCTCGCTGACGCCTTACGTGAACGATCGCGGCTCGTCCTATCCGCTCGGCGACGCGCTCGTCTCACCTTCAAGCCTTGTGTTTGGAAGTCAGCCAGCGTGGAGCACGAGCCAGCCCCAGGCGGTGACGATCACCAACCCCGGCCCAGGCTATCTGTACATCGCCGGAGGAAGCGCGTACGGCAACTTCACCGAATCGTGGGGCTGCTCCCCGGGCATGCTCATCGCGCCCGGCTCCAGCTGCACGATCCAGGTGACTTTCACGCCATCAGCCGCCGGATCCCAGACGGGCGGCATGACCATTCTTGACAGCGCCGCTTCTCAGGCCCAGTCGGTGACTTTCAGCGGCTTCGGCACGATCAACGATTCGACGACCACCGTGGCGCCCGCGTCGGGTCCCAAGGGTGGGACGGTGAACCTGACTGGAGTACTTAGCTCGAACGGGGCACCTCTCGCGACGGGCGGGTGGGTGACCCTCTCGCTCCCCAACGGATGGACTGCGCGATCGTTCACCGACAACAAAGGCAACTTCGGATACTTCGGCGCGAGCCTGGCCGGGCTCAGCGCGGGCGTATACCCCAACGGCATCCAGGCCACATTCGCGGGTGACGGCGCCTACACCGGGAGCTTGGCGACAGCCGACCTCACAGTGACTGTGGCTGCGCCTGTGATCACAGTCCCTTCTGTGAGTGGCACATACGGCGGATCTACGAGCCTTGCCGCAACCATCACCCACCAGGGGTCACCGCTGTCGGGCGTCAGCCTGGCCTTCGGCCTCAACGGGGTGTCTGTGGGAACCGCCACTACCGACGCGCAGGGGACCGCCACGCTGACCGCCCGGTTGGGTGGGTTTGCCGCCGGCTTCCACCCATCCGCGATTGCGGTCTC
>Ga0137409_10007112_pt1 | contig 11528 bp, 15 predicted proteins | sample CZODoug1_16funga_FD_122059 | JGI IMG/M metagenome (GOLD analysis project Ga0137409, IMG submission 122059) | Vadose zone soil fungal communities from Angelo Coast Range Reserve, California, USA - CZODoug1_16fungal (Hybrid Assembly) | ecosystem: Environmental > Terrestrial > Soil > Vadose zone... | reverse complement strand
CGCGGTCTCGACAGCGCGGACCTCTCGACCCTTGTAGTAGCCGCAGTGCGGACAGATGCGGTGAGGCTGCTTGGCCTCCCGGCACTGCGGGCACACCGCGTGCGTGGGCTGGGCCAGCTTGTAGTGGGTGCGGCGCTTGCGCCCGCGGGCGCGCGAGTGACGTCGCTTGGGCAGCGGCATGGAACGGGTGTCCTTTCTCTCAGTTCGCCAGCCGGGTGGCCAGGTCGCGCAGGGCGGCCAGGCGCGGATCGGGCGGGCGCGTGTCGCACGTGCACGGCGCCACGTTGCGGTTGGCCCCGCAGACGGGGCAGAGCCCACGGCAATCCTCGCGGCACAGCGGCTTCATCGGCAGCGCCAGGGTCGTCTCGTTGACGACGACGCGCGCCATGTCCAGCTCGTCGTTCTCGTAGAAGTCCACGTCGAGGTCGTCGGCGCCGAGCTCGACGCTGTCGGCGCCCGACGGCTTGGGGACGACCCGCACGTCGACCGGCGCGTCGATGCGCGCGGGGAAGACCTCGAGGCAGCGGCCGCACGTCTGGTCCACGGTCGCCTTCAGGCGCCCGCGCACGAACACATCGTTGCCGTCGGGCTCGACCTCGAGCGCGACCGCCTCGAGCCGCCACGACGGGTCCGGAAAGACCGCACCGACCGCGGCGACGTCATCGATCCGAAGCCCCTGCTCTTCGAGCTCGGAGACGCGGATGATCATGGCTTTCGACTCACCTCGGGGCGACCCTCGACGTGCCAGCGTCCGAGGGCCGTAAGTCTGTGACGTTAAAGAATTTTTTTACTAAACCGGCCCAGTATAGCGACGGGGCCTACCTTCGTCAAGGTGTTTGACCCCCCGGGAACCCTCTGTTAGGCTTTTTTCGTCCCAACGCTCGAGGAGGGCGACAGCCATGTCCAACGTTTTCAAGACCGCGCTGCTCCTCGCGGTCCTGACTGCCATGCTCGTCCTGATCGGCGGCGCCATCGGCGGGCGTAACGGCATGCTGATCGCGCTCATCTTCGCCTTCGTCATGAACTTCGTCAGCTACTGGTGGTCGGACAAGATCGTCCTGGCCATGTACGGCGCACAGCCCGTGGACGAGGCAAGCGCCCCCGAGCTCTACAGCACGGTCCGGCGGCTGGCCACCAAGGCCGGCGTGCCGATGCCGAAGGTCTACATCATCCCCAGCGAGCAGCCCAACGCGTTCGCGACCGGACGGAATCCTGAGCACGCCGCGGTGGCGGTCACCGAGGGCATCATGCGCATCCTCGATCGCGAGGAGCTGGAGGGCGTGCTGGCCCACGAGATGTCGCACGTCATCAACCGCGACGTGCTGATCTCGACGATCGCCGCGACCTTGGCCGGCGCCATCACCTACCTCGCGCACATGGCGCAGTGGGCGGCCTTCATGGGCGGCGGCCGCAGCGACGACGACGAGGGGCCGAGCCCGATCGGCATGATCCTGATGGCCGTCGTGGCGCCCATCGCCGCCATGCTCGTGCAGCTCGCCGTCTCGCGTGCGCGCGAGTTCCAGGCCGACGCCACCGGCGCGCGGCTGGCCGGCCGCCCGTGGCCGCTGGCCAAGGCGCTCGAGAAGCTCGACATGGCCGCGCACGCCGTTCCGATGAACGCCAACCCGGCCACCGCGCACCTGTTCATCGTGAATCCGCTGAGCGGCGCCTCCCTGATGCGGCTCTTCTCCACGCATCCCTCGACCGAGGAACGCATCGCCCGCCTGCGCGCGATGAGGATCGGCTAGAGATTCCCACGCAGGCCGTCTCGAGCGCCGGCACCGCCGCGCGCAACGACGCCTTCGTCGATCCCGCTCTCATCCGTGCCTGGCTGGGCTGGGGCCTCGGCTGGCTGCTGCTCTTCCCCACCATCGGCGCGCTCGTCTCGCTGAAGTTCACCGACCCCGGCTTCCTCGGCGACAGCGCGTGGCTGACGTTCGGCCGGCTGCGGCCCGTGCACACCAACGGCGTGGTGTGGGGCGCCTTCTCCACGCTCTTCATCGGGCTCTGCCACTGGGTGGTGCCGCGCCTGTGCGGCACGCGGCTCTGGCGCGAGGGCTGGTCGCGGCCGCTGCTGGTCGTCTGGAACGTGAACCTCGTGGTGGCGATGGCGCTGCTGCTGGCGGGCTGGAACCGCGGCTGGGAGCTGGGCGAGCTGCCGCTCGGCAACGTGCTGGTGATCTTCGGCGTGATGCTCGCGCTCACCGCGCAGATGCTCATGACGATCCGCCACCGCCGCGAGACGCCGCTCTACGTCTCGCTCTGGTACCTGATCGCCGCGCTCGTGTGGACCGACGCCAACCTGATCTTGCTGCTGGTCGGCCCCAATCACATGCCCGGCATCAACAACGCCGCCTGGCACGGCCTGTTCATCCACTACGTGATCGGGCTCTGGATCACGCCGGCCGGCTACGTCCTCATCTACTACTTCCTACCGGCGGCCATCCGCGCGCCGATCTACAGCCACAAGCTCTCGCTCATCGGATTCTGGTCGCTCGCGTTCTTCTATCCCTTCGTCGGCATCCACCACTACCTGTACTCGCCGATCGCCGACTGGGCGGAGACGATCGCGATCGTGTCGTCGATGATGCTGATCGTACCGGTGTGGACGGTGCTGCAGAACTTCTTCGGCACCATGATCGGCCAGTGGCGTGACCTCGGCCGCAACCTGCCCGCCAAGTTCCTGATCGTGGGCTCGGTGATGTACCTGGCCGGCTGCTTCCAGGGCTCGATGGAGGCGCTGCGCAGCGTCCAGGAGCCGACGCACTTCACCGATTTCGTGGTGGCCCATTCGCACCTGACGATCTTCGGCACCTTCATCCTGTGGTCGGTGGCCGGCGTGCTCTACGTGTGGCCGCGCCTGGCCGGCGCCCCGCTCGCGTCGTTCCGGCTGGCCAACTGGGGCTTCTGGCTCATCACGCTCGGCATCGGCTCGATGGCGCTCGTGCTGAGCGCGCAGGGGCTGCAGCAGGGCTTCATGCTGATGGCGGGTGCCGAGTTCCTCGACACTGTCGTGGCCATCAAGCCGTACTGGTGGGTGCGCACCTTCACCGGGCTCAGCATGGACGTCGGCATGTCGTTCGTGGTGCTGGCGCTCATGAAGACCTCGCTCCGGCGCCCGGCGTGAAGTCGATCGCCCCCTACGCGGTCGGCGCCGGCTTCGCGTTCGTGACGCTGGCCATGTTCGTGCAAGGCCTGCTGCCGATGCTGGCGCCGGAGTCGCGCACGCGCACGGTCACCCGCGCCGTGCGCACGGACCTCGGCGACGTGAAGTGGGTGCGCTACGAGTCGAGCGACTACACGCCGCTCGAAGCGCGCGGGCGCGCCGTCTACACCCGCGAGGGCTGCTGGTACTGCCACAGCCAGTACGTGCGGCCCGTCGCCGGCGAGGAGATGCGCTGGGGGCCGCTGTCCGAGGCCGGCGAGTACGCGTGGGACCAGCCGCACCTGCTCTCCACGCGGCGCATCGGCCCCGACCTCACGCGCGTCGGCTTGAAATTCTCCGACGACTGGCACTACGCGCACCATTGGGACCCGCGCATGGTGGCGCCGGAGTCGATGATGCCGCGCTTCCGCTGGCTCTTCGACGAGGCCATCGTGCCGGCCGCCGGCGAGAAGATGGACGCGGCCGCCACCTCGACGCTGCGGCGCTGGTTCACGATGCGCCCGGACCGCACGGTGCCGCTCGTCGTCAACGAGGACGGCCTGGCGTTCGTGCGTCCGCGTCCCGATGGCGGCTTCCCCGTGGACGCCACGCCCGTCCTGGACCTGAGCCTCCGCGGCGGCCGCGGTCCCTCGGTGGCGACCGGCGCGGCGTCGGTGCCGTTCACACCCGCGGCCGCCGTACACCTCGTCGCGCCGACCCCGGATCTGGTCGCGCTCGTGCGCTATCTCCAGAAGCTGGGCACGAGCCGGGGGGCGTGGCGCGACGTCTTCGAGCCGCAGGCGGTCGGCGTCACGGCGATGACGATTCCCGAGAGCGCGGACCTGCGCGAGATGGGACGCGAGGTTTTCGTCGATCACTGCGCCGGCTGTCACGGCGCCCGCGGCGACGGCGCCGGCCGCGCGGCCACGTTCCTGTCGCCGTTGCCGCGCGACTTCACGGTGGGCGTCTTCAAGTTCCGCTCGACGCCGAGCGGCAGCCTGCCCACCGACGGCGACCTCTATCGCACCGTCACGCGCGGCGTGCGCTGGACGGCGATGCCCACGTGGCACGAGGTCCCCGACAAGGAGCGCATCGCGGTCGTCGCCTACCTCAAGACGCTGTCCAAGCGCTGGACGGAAGACGCCGTCGAGCCGCCGATCCCGTTGCCGGCGCCGCCCAAGGCCACGCCGCAGCTCGTGGCCCGGGGCAAGACGCTCTACGTCCAGGCGAAGTGCGCCGAATGCCACGGCGACAGCGGGCGCGGCGACGGTCCCTCGGCCGACACGCTGCACGACGATTTCCAGCGCCCCATCCGTCCCGTCGACTTCACCCGCGGCCAGCTCAAGGCCGGCGCGTCGGTGACTGACGTCTATCGCACGATGACGACCGGTCTCGACGGCACGCCGATGCCGTCGTTCGCGGACTCGATGACCGACGAGGAGCGCTGGGCCATCGCCTATTACGTGCTCTCGCTCTCGGCATGGGCCGATCCCCTCACCGGCGAGCCGCTGCGCCTGTCGCCCGAGGCGCGTGCCGCGCTGAATGCGCCGGAGACCGCGGCCGACCGGCCGCGCACGGCCTTCGATCCCGCGCGCCCGGCCGCCGGCGTCGTGGGCGCCGTGCGACGGCGGCCGTACTATCCCGGGATCCGCGACTGATGCTGGAATTCCTCACGCTGGGTGAGCTGGCCGTGGCCCTGCTGATGGGCCTGGCCGCGCTCTGCGCATTCGTGTGGGGCGCGGCCAGCGGCGCGCTCGGCGACGTCGAGAACGCCAAGCACCAGGTGCTGCGCGCGGAGCGCGAGCATGACGACGCCTGAGCCGGAGCGCACGCCCGACGAGGCGCGCGGGCCGATCCACGACTTCGCCGACGGCGAGATCCAGAGCTACGCGGGTCGCGTCAACCGCTGGCTGATCGTCGTCTACGTGGTCCTCGTCCTGTGGGCGGCCTACTACCTGTTCGTCCACTGGGGCGGGCTCGGCCCCGGGCTCGAGGGACCGCGGTGAGGCTGGAGCGCGTGCTCATCCCGTTGGCGCTGCTGAACCTCGCCGTCCTCCTGCTCGAAGGCCTCTACCAGATCGTCCGCACGCTGCTGGGGCAATGAGCGTGACGTGGCGCTGGCGGCCCGAGATCACGCTGCCGCTCGCGCTGGCGCTCATCGCCTACGCGCTCGGCTGGACGCGGCTGGCTCGACGCAGCCCAGCCCGGCGGCGCGCGCCGCTCGTCGGACGCCTGGCGCTCTCGCTGGGCGGCCTCGTCCTCGCCGCCGTGGCGCTGCTCGGGCTGCACGACGCGGCGCACGAGCGCTTCCTGCCGCACATGGCGCAGCACCTGCTGCTGATGATGGTCGCGGTGCCGCTCGTGCTGCTGGCCGACCCGCTGCCCGCGGTCCTGTGGGCGTTGCCGGCCTTCGCGCGTCGTCGGGCCGGTGCCTGGCTGGCCGAGGGCGCCCCGGTGCGCCGCGCGTGGCGCGCGCTCACGCGGCTGCCCGTGGCGTGGACGCTCTACGCGCTCGTGCTGTGGCTCTGGCACCTGCCCGTCGCGTACGACGCCGCGCTGACGATCGGCTGGCTGCACGATCTCGAGCACGTCTCGTTCGCCGCCGCCGCCGTGCTGTTCTGGTGGCCGGTGATTGCGCCGGCGCCGCGAGTCGCCGCGCCGCCCTCGCCGGTCGCCCGCGTCGTCTACCTCGTGCTGGCCGCCTTCTCGGGCGGGGCCCTCGGCGTGCTGCTCGCCGCCAGCCCGGCGCCGCTTTACGCCTACGCGCCGTCCGAGGCGGTCAGCCCGCTCGAGGACCAGGCCTGGGGCGGCGTGCTGATGTGGGCCGTCGGCGGGGCCATCGACATGACGGCGGTGCTGGCGGTGGTGGCGCGGGTGGTCGGCGGGCCCCGGCGCGTGTCCGTTCCTTGACCGGCCGGGGGGCGTGGGCGAAAATGACACGGTTCGACGCATGGTTGCTGAACCTCTCATCCGCGTAAGGGGCCTCGTCCGCGTCTTCGGCGCGACGCGCGTGCTGGATGGAGTCGACCTGGACGTCGCCGCCGGTGAGGCGGTCGCCCTGCTCGGCCCCAACGGCGCCGGCAAGACCACCCTGCTCAAGATCGTGGCCACGCTGCTGCGGCCCACGCGCGGCACCGCCACGGTGGCCGGCCACGACTGCGCGCGCGAGGCCGAGGCGGTGCGGCCGCTGATCGGCGTGGTCGCCCACGGCGTGCAGCTCTACGAGGATCTGACCGCGCGGGAGAACTTGAAGTTCTGGGCCACGCTGTCCGGGCTGCCGGCCGACGCCGACACGCTGAGCCAGGCGCTGGCCGACGTGGACCTCGAGCGCCACGCCGAGGCGCGCGTGCGTACGTTCTCGGCCGGCATGAAGCGGCGCCTGGCCCTGGCGCGCGTCGGCCTCGCCCGCCCGCGTGTGCTGCTGCTCGACGAGCCGTTCGCCGCGCTCGACGCGCGCGCGCGCAAGTGGCTGGAGGCCCGCCTGGAGGGCTTCAAGGCCGGCGGCGGCGCGCTGGTGATGGCCACGCACAGCTTCGGGCGCGAGCTGGGCGTCGCCGATCGCCTGGCGATCCTGGCCGGCGGCCGCATCGCACTCGACACGCCGCGCGGCGCGCTCGGGCCCGACGACGTGCAGCGGCTCTACGTCGCGCACACGGAGGAAGGGTCCTGAGCTACGCGCGGCGCGCGCTGATCGTGGCCTGGAAGGATCTGCTGGTCGAGCGGCGGTCGAAGGAGACGCTCAACTCGCTGCTCTTTTTCTCGCTGGCGCTCCTGTTCGTGTTTCAATTCGCGCTCGACGCCGATCGCGAGCGGCTGTCCGCGGTGCTGCCGGGCCTGCTGTGGCTGGCCTTCATCCTGAGCGGCATGCTCGGGCTCGGCCGCGTGTTCCTGGTCGAGCGCGAGAACGACTGCTGGGAAGGCCTGCTGCTCGCGCCCGGCGACAAGTCGGCGATCTACCTCGGCAAGCTGGCCGGGAGCCTGGCGCTCATGTTCGTGGTTGAAGCCATGGTGCTGGCGCTCTTCGCGCTGTTCTTCAACGTCGACCTGGCCCCGGTGCTGCCGCCGCTGATCATGGTGATCGCGCTCGGGACCGTCGGGTTCGCCGCCATGGGCACGCTGTTCGCCGCGCTGACCGCGCAGGCGCGCGCGCGCGAGCTGCTGTTTCCCGTGCTGCTGCTGCCGGTGCTGGTGCCGGTGCTGCTGGGCACCGTGAAGGCGACCGAGGCGGTGCTGCTGCACGAGCCGCTCGCCGAGGTCGCGCACTGGCTGAAGCTGCTGGTCGCCGCCGACGTCATCTACGTGGTGGCGGGCCTCCTGACGTTCGACTTCATTCTCGAGGGCTGACGTGAACCTCAACGTGACGAAGCTGATGGGCTGGCTCGCAGCACTCACGCTCGTGGCCGGCATGGTCATGGGCTTCGGCGTGGCGCCGCGCGAGACCACCCAGGGCAACGTGCAGCGCATCATGTACCTGCACGTGCCGACCGCGTGGGTCGCCTACCTCGCCTTCGGCGTGGTGCTCGCCGCCTCCATCGCGTACCTCGCGCGGCGCCGGGCGGGCGCCGACCGTCTCGCCCACGCCTCGGCCGAAGTCGGCGTGGTCTTCACCGGGCTCACCATCGCGGCAGGCTCCATCTGGGGCAAGCCGACGTGGGGCACCTGGTGGACGTGGGACGCGCGGCTCACGAGCGTGGCGATCCTGTTCGTGATGTACCTCGGCTACCTGCTGCTGCGCGGCATGATCGACGACCAGGAGCGCGCCGCGCGCTACTGCGCGGTGCTCGGGATCGTGGCCGCGCTCGACGTGCCGCTCGTGCACTTCTCCGTGTACTGGTGGCGCACCCTGCACCAGCCGCCGTCCGTGCTCAAGCCCGGGGCGGCCACGATGCCGCCCGCGATCCTGGCCGCCCTGCTCGTGAACGTGGTGGCCTTCACGCTGCTCTACGTCTATTTCGTCGCCAAGCGGGTCCGCCTGCTGCGCGCCGAATCGGAGGCGCTCGCCTGATGGCTGATCACTGGAACTTCGTCGCCGCCGCCTACGGACTGGCGATCCTCGTCCTCGGCGGCTACTGGCGGCGGCTGGCGCGCAAAGAGCGCGACGTCGCGGCGCTGAGGCGGCGCCCATGAAGCCGAAGTTCCTCGTCGGCGGCGTCGTCATTCTGATCGCGCTCGGCTACATGATCTGGGCGGGCGTGACGCAGTCGGCCGTGTACTTCGTCACACCCACGGAGCTCACGGCGGCGCCGGTGGCCGGCAAGGCCTATCGCCTCGGCGGGCTGGTGGCGCCCGGCTCGCTCAAGTGGGAGCCGCGCACGCTCGACCTCTCGTTCACGCTCTCCGACGGCACCGCGACGGTTCCCGTCCGCCACAAGGGAACGCCGCCGGATCTCTTCGGTGAGAGTCGGGGCGCGGTCGTCGAGGGCAGCTGGGTCGCCGACGGATATTTCCGCGCGACCCTCATCATGGCGAAGCACTCCGAGGAGTACAAAGCGCCCCACGACAGCTCGGCGGCCGGCTACAAGGAGCTCATCAAGACCCTGCGCGGGGACGGCCGGTGACGGCGGAGCTCGGCTTCGGCATGACCGTGGTGGCGCTCGTCCTCGCCGTCTACGGGGGCGCCGCCGCCGGCATCGGCGCTCGTACCGGGCGCGCGACGCTCGTGGAGTCGGCGCAGCACGCCGCGCTCGGCGTCTTCGTCCTGATCACCGCGTGCTTCGCGCTGCTGACCTACGCGTTTCTCACGTTCGACTTCTCGGTCCGCTACGTCGCGACGAACACCAACCTGGGCACGCCCTTTTACTACCGCATCACCGGCGTCTGGGGCGCGCTCGAGGGCTCCATCATCCTTTGGTCCTGGATGCTGGCGTTCTACACGGTGATCGTCGTCCTCCGCCATCGCGCCACCGCGCGCGAGCTCTACCCGTGGGCGCTCGCGACCATGCTCGGGATCCTCGCCTTCTTCCTGCTGGTGATGACGGTGGCGGCGCCGCCGTTCCAGCGGCAGATGCCCGTGCCCGCCGACGGCCGCGGCCTGAATCCGCTGCTCGAGGACACGGGGATGATCACGCATCCGGTGGCGCTCTACCTGGGCTTCACCGGGTGCACCGTGCCGTTCGCGTTCGCGATGGCCGCGCTGATCACGGGACGCGTCGGCGACGCCTGGCTCACCCTCACCCGGCGGTGGGCCATCGTCGCCTGGTACTTCCTCTCGCTCGGTCTGCTGATCGGGGGCTGGTGGAGCTACCACGTCCTCGGCTGGGGCGGGTACTGGGCGTGGGATCCGGTCGAGAACGCCGCCTTCATGCCCTGGCTCACCGGCACCGCGTTCCTCCACTCGGTGATGATCCAGGAGCGCCGGCGCATGCTGAAGCTCTGGAACATCTCGCTGGTCATCCTGACGTTCAGTCTCACGCTCTTCGGCACCTTCCTCACGCGCTCGGGGGTCATCGCGTCGGTCCACTCCTTCACGCAGGGCGCGATCGGCATTCTCTTCTTGAGCTTCCTGGCGCTCGTGCTGCTGACCGCGCTCGGGCTGGTGGCCTGGCGCTGGGAAGCCCTCAGGTCTCAGGGCGATCTCGACTCGGTCGTCTCGCGCGAATCGGCGTTCCTGCTCAACAACGTGCTGCTCGTCGCGGCGGCGTTCACCGTGTTCTTCGGCACGGTGTTCCCGCTTCTTTCGGAAGCCGTCCGCGGGGTCAAGGTCAGCGTCGGCGCGCCGTTCTTCAACCAGGTCAACGTGCCGCTGTTCCTGTCCCTGATCTTCCTCATGGGCGTGGGGCCGTTGATCGCGTGGCGCCGCGCCTCGCTCGACAACTTGGCGCGGAACTTCTTGTGGCCGGTGGTGCTCGGCGTCGTGGCGGCGGCGGCGGCGTTCTTCCTGGGCGTGCGCTCGCTGCTGGCGGCGGTCGCGTTCGCGACCGCGGCCTTCGTGCTGGCCACGATCGTGCTCGACTTCGGCCGCGCCACGCGCGCGCGCCTGCGCGTGGGCGAGTCCCTGCTGCCGGCCATGGGCGGGCTCGTGCGCCGGCACAACCGCCGCTACGGCGGCCTCGTCGTCCATCTAGGCATTCTGATCATCGCGCTCGGCGTAACCGGATCGCAGGCGTGGTCGGTGCAGACCGAGATGACGCTGCGGCCCGGCGAGGCCGCCGAGCTCGCCGGCTACCGCGTGCGCTTCGACGGCCTCACCGCCGTCGAGGAGTCGAATCACTTCAAGGTCATCGGCGCCTTCACCGTCTCGAACGGCCGGACGCTCGGCGTGCTGCGACCGGCCAAGAAGTTCTATCCGCAGGAGCAGTCGCCCATCGCATACGTCGACTACCGCCTGGGGTTGAAGGAGGACATTTACCTCGTCCTCGGCGACTTCGCGCGCGACGGCCAGCAGGCGACGGTGAAGCTCCAGGTGAATCGTCTCGTGAGCTGGATCTGGATCGGCGGCGCGGTGCTGACACTGGGCGCGTTGCTGGCGATCCTGCCGGACCGCCGGGCCGCCGCGTGAGTCGTCTCTGGCGCTGGCTGATTCCCCTGGCCGTCCTTCCCGTACTCGCCTTGCTGGCGTACGGGTTCCGCGCGAACCCGCGCGATATCCCCTCGCCGCTGGTCGGTCGCCCGGCGCCGGCCTTCGCGCTGGCGACGCTCGACGGCGCGCCGCTGTCGCTCGAGGCGCACCGCGGAAAGGTCGTCGTCGTGAACTTCTGGGCCTCGTGGTGCGACCCCGCCTGCTACGAAGAGGCCCCGGTGCTGGAGCGGAGCTGGCGCGCATACCGCGAGCGCGGCGTCGTCGTGATCGGCGTGGACATCCAGGACAAACGCGAGGCGGCCGAGAAATTCGTCCGCGACTTCGGTCTCTCGTTTCCGAACGCTCAGGACGTGAAGGGCACGATTTCGGTGGACTACGGCGTCTACGGTGTCCCCGAAACGTTCTTCGTCGACCGGCAAGGGCGGATTCGCGTCAAGCACGTGGGCGCTGTCACCGACGACGTGTTCCGCGCGACGGTCGACCGCTTGCTCGCCGAGGCCGCGACGCCATGAGCCGCGCGTGGCCTCAGCTCCTCGCGGCGCTCGTTCTCGTCCTTCTCGTCAGCGTCGCCGCCTTCGCCCAGCAGCCGCCGCCATCGCCGGTGAACGAGCAGACCGTGCACGACATCGCCGCGCAGCTGCGATGCGTGGTCTGCCAGAGCCTCTCGGTCGCCGACTCGCCGTCGGAGATGGCGAGCCAGATGCGCGGGATCATCCGCGAGCGGCTCGCCGCCGGCGAGCGGCCGGCGGAGGTGATCCAGTACTTCGTCGATCGCTACGGCGAGTGGATTCTGCTGGCGCCGCGGCCCCGCGGCTTCAACTTGCTCGTGTGGCTGTTCCCGCTGGCCGCGGTGGTCACCGGGCT
>Ga0137409_10007111_pt1 | contig 11528 bp, 6 predicted proteins | sample CZODoug1_16funga_FD_122059 | JGI IMG/M metagenome (GOLD analysis project Ga0137409, IMG submission 122059) | Vadose zone soil fungal communities from Angelo Coast Range Reserve, California, USA - CZODoug1_16fungal (Hybrid Assembly) | ecosystem: Environmental > Terrestrial > Soil > Vadose zone... | reverse complement strand
CCTGAGGCAGTACGGCCTCTCCACCCCCGAGGGCGTGGCGCTGATGTGCGTCGCCGAAGCGCTACTGCGCATCCCCGACGCCGAAACCGCCGACGCGCTGCTGCGGGAGAAGCTCGCCTCCGGCAACTGGAGCACGGCAAGCGCGGCGGACTGGGCGCTGATGCTCACCGGCACGCTGGTGCGCTGGCACGACGAGCCGTCTGCCCTGAAGAGCCTCATCTCCCGGCTGGGCGATCCGATCGTGCGCACGGCGGTGAAGCAGGCAATGCGCATCCTGGCCGGCCAGTTCGTGCTCGGCGAGACGATCGAGCAAGCGGCCGCGCGCGCCGCCGAGCGGCCGCGCTATCGCTTCTCCTACGACATGCTGGGCGAGGCGGCGCGCACCGCCGACGATGCCGCGCGCTATTTCAGGCTGTACTCCCACGCCATCAGGACCGCGCGCACCCCCGACAGCGTCTCGGTGAAGCTCTCCGCGCTGCACCCGCGCTTCGAGGAAGCGAAGCGCTCGCGGGTCTTCAACGAGCTCGTTCCGCTCGTCCGCAACCTTGCGGCGCTCGCCGCCGAGCGCAAGGTCGGCCTGACGATCGATGCCGAGGAATCGGAGCGGCTCGAGCTCACTCTCGACATTCTCGACAGCGTGCCGTCCGCGGGACTGGCGGTCCAGGCCTATCAGAAGCGCGCGCTCGCGGTCTGCGAATGGCTGGTCGCGCTCGGCCGGGAGAAGAAGCGCCGCATCCCGATCCGCCTCGTCAAGGGCGCCTACTGGGACGGCGAAGTGAAACGCGCGCAGCAGCTCGGCATGCCGGACTATCCCGTCTTCACGCGCAAGGCGGCGACCGACGTCTCCTACGTCGCCTGTGCCACCGCGCTGCTCTCGGCGCCGGAGGCGATCTATCCGGCGTTCGCGACGCACAACTGCCGCACCCTTGCCACGATCCTCGAACTGGGGAAAGGCCGTGAATTCGAATTCCAGAAGCTGTTCGGCATGGGCGATGCCCTCTACGACATCGTGCTTGCGGATCACCCGGCGCTGCAATGCCGCGTCTACGCCCCGGTCGGCAGCTTCACCGATCTTCTTCCCTACCTCGTGCGGCGGCTGCTCGAGAACGGCGCCAACACGTCGTTCGTGCACCAGATCGCCGACCCGGGAGTGCCGCTCGATGCCCTGGTCGCGGACCCGCTCGCCGAGCCTGCGGACCCCGATCCCCGCATTCCCCTGCCGCTCGACCTCTACCCTGACCGAAAGAATTCCATGGGTCTCGACCTGTCGCTGCGAAAGAATCTGGACGACCTCAAGGCGCGCGTCGTCGCCGACGGCGCGCTCCCGGCGGTCGAGCCGACTTCGTCCGGGGAGCTGGATTTCAGCCTCGCCCGCGCCGTCGAGGCGTTCGAATCCTGGTCGCGCACCCCCGCGGCGGAGCGCGCTGCGCTCCTCGAGCGCGCCGCCGACCTCCTCGAGCAGCGCATGGTCGAGCTGGTCTCGCTCATCGTGCGCGAAGGACGGCGTACCTACGCGGACTCGGTTTCCGAAGTGCGCGAAGCCGCCGACTTCTGCCGCTACTACGCGCTTCAGGCGAAGCAGCATTTCAACAAGCCGCTTTCCCTTCCTGGACCCGCGGGCGAAAGGAATGATTTCGCACTGCATGGTCGGGGCGTCTTCGCCTGCATCAGCCCGTGGAACTTCCCGCTCGCCATCTTCACCGGCCAGGTCGCCGCCGCACTCGCCGCCGGCAACGCGGTCATCGCCAAGCCCGCCGAGCAAACGCCGCGCACCGGCATGCGCGCCCTGGAAATTCTCTACGAAGCCGGCATCCCGGCAGACGTCGCTTGCGGCGCGATCGGCGACGGCAGCATCGGCGCCCGCCTCGTCGCCGATCCGCGCATCGCCGGTGTCGCTTTCACGGGCTCGGTCGAGACCGCGAGGAAGATCAACCAGAGCCTCGCCGGCCGCGACGGCCCGATCGTCCCGCTCATCGCCGAGACCGGCGGCGTCAACGCCATGCTGGTCGACTCCTCGGCGCTGCCCGAGCAGGTGGTCGACGACACCGTCATCTCGGCCTTCCAGAGCGCGGGCCAGCGCTGCTCGGCGCAGCGCATCCTCTTCCTCGAATCGGGCAACGCGCCGCGCACGCTCGAGCTATTGCGCGGCGCGCTGGCGGAGTTGAAGGTCGGAGATCCCACCGAGCGCGACACCGATATCGGCCCGGTGATCGACAAGACCGCCCACGATGCGCTCGCGCACCACATCAGACAGCTCAGGCAATCCGCGAAGCTGGTCGGCGCTGCGCACCTCTCTCCCGACCTGCACGGCCACTACATCGCCCCGATCGCCTTCGAGATGCCGCTGGAGCAGTTGCCGAAAGTGGAAGTCTTCGGCCCGATCCTCCACGTCTGCGTCTACCAGCGCGACGACCTCGACCGCGTCCTCGCCTGGCTGCGCGACACTGGCTATGGCCTCACGCTCGGCATCCATAGCCGCATCCAGAGCTTCGTCGACCACGTGGTGCGCGAGGCGCGCGTCGGCAATATCTACGTCAATCGCAGCATGATCGGCGCCGTGGTCGGCGTGCAGCCCTTCGGCGGCGAAGGGCTATCGGGCACCGGGCCGAAGGCCGGCGGGCCGCACTACATGCCGAGGTTCGCGACCGAGAGGACGCTGACCGTGAACACCGCCGCGATCGGCGGCGTGACCGAGTTGCTCGCCGGCGGCAAGGACCGCTAGCTCAGCGGCCTTTCGTCAGCTCGGCCCACTGCGCCGCCTGCACGCGGCCGATGAGCACGAACTTGCCGTTGCCGTCGGGCTTGAAGATCGACGCTTCGCCCTCGCGCACGTCGAACCAGTCCTTGCCGAAGGCATCCATGATGTTCGGCTTGTGGCTGACGACCAGCGTGTTGCTGCCCTTCGCCGGCATCGTCGCCGCGAGCTTGCGCATCGCCTCGGCGCGTCGGTCGTTCTCGATCGGCGTCACCACCTGCCCGCCTTCGCTGACGTCCGCGGTGGTGATCACGTCCTTGCCGGAGAGCAGCCGACCGGTCTCGACCGCGCGGAAGAACTTGCTGGTGTAGACGCTGCCGATCGGGATCTGCAGCGTCTTGAAGGCGCCGTTGATCTCGCGCGCCACCTGCCGGCCGCGCTCGCTGAGCTGGCGCTGCTTCGACACGTTGTTCGGATCGTCGACGTTCAGCGGATCGGTGTCGGCCATGTCGCGGTTGGTTGCGCCGTGGCGGAACACGATTACGTGGCCGCCGTCCTTCAGCGCCGTGGCGACCGATTGCGCTGTTTGCGCGAACGCGCTGGGCGCCAGCGCGATGAATGATGCAAGCAACAGGAAAAGACGAATCATTCCTTCCTCCTAGTGAGAGTCAGAACCGAAAACCGGCCGTCAATTCGTGAGCCCGGAGGTTCCCGCTCAGCCCTGAGTAGGTCACGCCGGGACACGGCACCGGGGCGCAGCTGAGGTCGCCGGATTTCGACTCGATCTTGCCGAGGTCGATGTAGCGGTACGCGACGTCGAGCGTCAGCCGGCTGCCGAGCGGAATGCCGACCCCTGCCATCAGCGACCAGGCGAGGCCCGACCGTGTGCCGCCCGGAGACTCGGTCGAGAACCCGGCGCCGGTATTGGTGATGGCACCAATCTTGTTCTGCGCCCAGCCCACGCCGCCGCCAACGTACGGGCGGGCCCAGCCCGACGCCGCCTCGTAGTAGCCGGCGAGCATGAGGTTGCTCGACTTGATGTCTGCCTTGAAATCCGAAGCGGCGTCGCTATCCTTGAGCTGGTAGCCGCCGCGATAAGCGACGGTCAGGTCGGTGCGGATGTTCGGGGCGATCCGCCAGCCGAGGCCGGCGCTGAACACCGGAGACTTGCCGACGTCGCCGAGCTCTCCGCCGGCGGTGCAACCGGGGTCGCCGCAGATCACCCCGTCCAGGGCGAAGTTCTTGTCTCGAATACCTGCATCAACGCCTTTGGAATAGCCGAGATCGGCGCGCAGGTAGAGCTGCGCTTGCGCGGCCTGCGCAGCCAAGGCTGCGGCGGCGGCGAAAGCGAGGCGAATTGCAACAACGCTTCGATGGCGCATAGGCTTTTCTCCCAGCTCGATTCTAGTCAACCCGCGCGCCGGACGCCTTCACTACCGGCGCCCATTTGGCGATCTCGCCCTTCACGAATGTGCCGAATTCCTCAGGCGTCATCGGAATAAAGCGCGCGCCCTCGTTCAGGAGGCGCGCCTGCATCTCGGGCATCTGCATCACCTTGTGCGTCTCGGCGTTCCAGCGGCGCACGATGTCGGGCGGCGTGCCGGCGGGCGCGAAGAAGCCGACCCAGTTGGTCACGGCGAAGCCGGGCAGCGCCGCTTCGGCGACCGTCGGCAACTCGGGTGCAGCCGCCGAGCGCACCGGACCGATGGTGGCGAGCGGTCGCAGCTTGCCGGCCTTCGAATGCGGCAGCACGGTCGGCATGGTGGCGAAGATCAGGCTGGTCTGGCCGGCGAGCAGATCGGTGATTGCCGGCACGTTGCCCTTGTAGGGAATGTGGGTCATCTCGACCTTTGCCATCGATTTGAACAGCTCGCCGGCGAGATGGCTCGCGGTGCCCATGCCCGCGGAAGCGAAGGTGAGCTTGCCGGGATTGGCGCGCGCGTAGGCGATCAGCTCCGGAACGCTCTGCGCCGGCACCGAGGGATGCACCACCAGCAGGCCTTCGGCCTCGAGCAGCAGCGCGATCGGCGCGAAGTCCTTCACCGCGTCGTAAGGCATGCGCGAGAAGAGCGTCACGTTCACCGCGTGCGTGCCGATGCTGCCGATGCCGATCGTGTAGCCGTCGGGCGCGGCTTTCGCGACCAGGTCGGCGCCGATATTGCCGCCGGCGCCGGTGCGGTTGTCGACCACCACCGGCTGTCCCCAGGTCTCGGTCAGCCTGGCGGCGACGATGCGGCCGTAGATGTCGGCGATGCCGCCCACCGGGAAGGGCACGATCAGCTTGACCGGCTTGGCCGGATACGACTGCGCGAGCACGCTGAGCGGGAAGAGCAGGATCAACAGCAGCAATCTCATGCGTCGCTCCGCAGTTCTGTGGTGCCCAAGGTTGGCGCAAACGCGGCCACAAGCCTCAGTATGGTGGAATTGCCAAGTGGATTATTGTGTAGCCAGCGCGAATCTCGCCTCCGGAATAGCATCATCCTTTGCATTGCTGAGCCATCTGAGAACTGCCGTATGCACAGATCCGCGCATCTTAAGCTTGTGGGCTAGGCGAACACACGACGCACGCACCAGCGTGAGAGTGATCGATTGTTCATTTGAACCGGACCAATTGTCGTATTCCGTCTCCGTCCGTAGGATCTCGAGAGTGTCAGCAAGACGCGACTCCTCTGATTTGGAGAGCTCACCTTTTTCCACAAAGTAAATGACCGCTTCCAGTGCATGTAGTAGCCCGGGTTCTCGCCGCGTAGCCGCAACCGATACTGCCGCTTGCCTTAGTTCCTCTGGGAGAAGTGGAAGTTTGGGCTCCAGAGACCGCTTACTCCATCTACCGAGAGCGCCAAACGCTGCGTATGTGGTATCGGGGTCCGAACTAAGAAGGCCCGTGTGAATTAGTTTCACAACCTCACTGGAGCGCGAAGCGTCCAATCGCACCACTTGAGGCAATGCCGAAATGACAGACCGGGTCGCTTCGCGCGCAGCCAACTCCAACAGTCCGTCAACACGCGGCGTCCCGACTAACTTTGGGTCCAAGACGGGCAGGATGACATCCGCCAGAACGGGACCCGTCAGCCTTCCTATAAGCAGGTTCTCTCGTCCTGTGAACCCAATGTCAAACTCAACTGCCTTTGGTTTCCAAGCCAATATGACATCCAGGATGGCGAGAGCCTCGTCCGCCGAAAACGTAAAAGCAGAATGACCTTTCCTTTGCATTCCCGCGCCATACAAACCGTTCAATAAGAATTCGGAGACATCCCCTGTCTTGAACCGATTGATGATCCTTTCGCGAAATATGTGTTCAGCTTTCTCTGGCTCCGGGCCGGGAACAGCCAAGAAAACGTGTGGCAATAAGTTAGTGCCCTCTGGGAAATCGCTCTCCGACGGTCTCCGGGACCACAAAGCTTCACCAAAAGCTTTCCTCTGGAATCCATCTAGGACGCCAGCTTCGTGTAGCACCGTCATGCGTAGTGCCGCATTGCCTCGTGAATCACCTTGAGACGTTCTTACCTTCTGAATCAGTTCGCCTACCCTATGGTTGAAGGCTACAGTGTCGGCGGGACGTACGATTAGTGCGGGATCCAGTGACTCGACTACCTCTGGCCATCGCCCGCCCATGCCTCCAGCCCCACGCTCGTCAGCTACTGGAAGATTCAGTACTTCGACGAGCAGTCCCGTCCGGTCCGCTGGCGGGATCGCACTCAACGAGCGTTCGAGCAAGTGACCAAGTGAATCGTATAGCCACCAATGTGACCATCGAGAATCCTTGGCGTACGCTGCAGCCCGCCGGAATGACTCAACGGCCTTGGACGGTGGCAATCGGACGACGAGTCGAGAAAGCACTTCCGTATGGAGCCGCACACGCTCTATCCAATGAGTATCACCCTCGTCCGCGAAGTGCTGGGCTCCGAAATCTATCGTCTGCCACAGTAGATTGATTAATTTCTCCACCGTTTGCAGACCTATTCGGGCAACCTGAATTCGAGCGAACCGTTTTTCGATTAAATCGTCCGAGTGACTGCTAACAACTCGTATGACTTTAAAGAGCTCTCGCTCGTCGTCGCTGTCCACTAGTTCGCACGACCTTCGAAGACGTCCACCCATTACATCAAAATGCTTGGTTCTAACCGGCAAACCAGCCGCCTCTGTCAACCGGAAGATGTCGTAGGTAGGAGACACGACGGCCGAACTGACAAATCGCGTTCCTCCAGATTTGTCGATATAGGTTCCGGCGTCAAAGCCTGCTCGCTTTGTAATCGCGTCCTTGGCTTTTTCGCGAAACGACCGCTCCAGATTGGTATCTAGGGTGTGCAGTTCATCCCAAGGGTCACTTTTGACTTCACGAAAGATGGATGGCCACTCGAGGCCCACGAATGGATCGTCGGCATCCGAAGCGGACGGAGTTGAGAAGTCGGTTACTCTCGCCAGGAAACTGGCCCATGCGAGCCGTGAAAGAATCCAGATCGATTTCCGATCTCTGGCGTGACGGTCGCGGAGATCGCGCAGCGCATCCTCTATTGTTGTCTTAGCAGCCGCAAACTCACCAAGTTCCCAGTGGAGGCCACTGCGGCGAATCTTCCATGCCGGATCTTCGCCGCGCAGCGTACTCAACAATTGTTGTAGCTTCGCGTAGTCAAGTTTGTCTCGCAGCCATAAACAGCGCTCATATGTCTCGGCCGCCGCGATGCTACTGCCCGGTTGCTGCTCCCCCTGGATGAGGGCTGACCAACGACCAAAGGAAACCTCATCGCCATCCTCCCTAGCGGAGCGCAACAGCGACAAGGCTAAGTAAAGCCGCTCCTCGGTGGCGAGAGATGCAGCCTTTTTGACGGTCACAGCCTCAGCCAACTTCTCGCGTAGCCAAGGTGGCAATGGCCAGAACGAAACGTCATAGCGCCAAGCGAGCTCGTATAGGAGCTTTTCTCGGATCGCAGGGTCCAGCAGTTCGTACCCGGCCTGAAATGCACGACCCAAATCAGTATCGAAGCGAATTCGATGGCGCTTGTCTGTTGGGCAAACAAGCCAACCTGGATAGTTGATACGTTCTTGATTCCATGCCACCAACATATCGCCCAAATAACGGGCGCTGACACCAGCGTCCATTTTTCCACCTGGTTGCTGCGCCGCTTCTACCGGATGACGCGATTTGGATGGCGGCCAATCATGGGAGGACCGTGGCTTAGAGCCCACCAAGCACTCGAGAAAGAGACGCAATGCTTCCCTGTGCTTGTCATCGGAGTTCGTGACTAACGGGGCTAAATCAATGACAGAAACGTTACGAGCTTCAAAGAACTTCCGCCGCGCGCTACTTGCATTCAAGACACCCACCAAGTAGATGCGTCGCGCGGCCGCACCTAGCTGATCTCTGACCCAACCAGACCAGTGCAGAAAATTGGGGTCGTCGCCGGAAAAGCCAACCAAACACAATTCATTTTCGAGTAGCACTTGTTGCGCAAGATTGACAAAGGGCGCAAACACTGAGGGATACGTTCTATAGTCTTCCTCGGCAAAAATGAACGGGCGATTCGAAGGCATGCTTCCGTGCAGCTTCACGACGCGTGGTGAACGCGTGCGCGGGATATCTGCTACTGCGCGTGTAACGTCATAGGTCTGACGGACGTTTACTGCCGCCGCGCGCTCCAGCAATGTGTCCCAATTTGTTGTTAGTACATCGCCCCATGGGAGATCCAATAGCTTGTGATGCAGCGCTCCCGGTTTCCATTCAGCGTCGCGTATGAACTCAAAGATCAAACCCTCCAGTGATGCTTGACCAAGAGCCGCTCTATATTCCTCTGCAAGCCGCAGTGGATCCGTCGGTGCACCGCCACTCGGATAGAGCCGCATTGTCATTTCATTACTGAAATCCCTCCAGAGCGGCGGCTTTCTCGAACCTTGTCCCGGAAGTTCAGCGTGTAAGGAGAACCCGGCGCCAACCATTACCGCTGCGCCACGTGTCTCGCCGGTTCTCCAAAGCGCAGCGCCAATCTGCTTGATGGCCGGAAAGTCGGCCAGCTCTTCAACGATCATTCGCTCCTCCCAAGAAACATGGCCGTATAACCGACTCAATGTTCTGATACTACTTAAGCACTACTGCAATCGGCTTTTCGTATTGTGACTCTTCGTACGCCGCGTATTTGGCTTTGAGCCTTTGCAGTAATGCTGGGTCGGTGTCACCGATAAGGAGAATTAGGATCGTATGTTTGCCTGGTTGTAGGCTTTCTACCTGACCGACAAGTCGATCGAGCATGGGTTTTTTGTTTAGATTCCGCTTAACTTCAAAATAAATCTCGTCATTGAAAACAAGACCTCTCCACTCGAGAAAAATGTCGATGGTCGTGCCGTGATGGCGGTATTCGCGTTCCACTCGGCAGTCCGCCGGAACATTCGCGCGAAGAAAGCTAAGGAACGAATCACGAAACCTCAGCTCGGTCTGAAGGGGGCCGGGTTCCCAAGCTTTAATACGACCTTTCAACCCCGGCACTAGACCGCTAAACGCGACTTGACCCTTGGTGAGCATCTAGGGCACGGACCCTTTCCTTAGCTTCGTTTGTGAGGCAGCTTTGCCAGGGCGAGATCATGTGGCCGCGTCAGCATCTCCGGCTGCAGGATCTGGTCGAGCTGCTCGCGACTTAGGAGGTTCTTCGCCAGGACGAGATCGTAGACCCGCGCGCCGGTGGCGAGCGCCTCCTGCGCGATCTCGGTCGAGCGGGCGTAGCCGATGAAGGGCGTGAGCGCGGTGACGAGCGCAGTCGACTCATCGAGCAGGCGCCGCGCGCGCTCGCGATTGGCGGTGATGCCCTTGACGCAGCGCTCGCCGAGCGTGCGGCAGCCGGCGGCGAGGTGGTAGAGGCTCTTGAACAGGCTGTGGGCGATGATCGGCTCGAAGGCGTTGAGCTGCAGCTGCCCGCCTTCCGCCGCCATGGTGACGGTGATGTCGTTGCCGATCACCTCGAAGGCGACCTGGTTCACCACCTCCGGGATCACCGGGTTCACCTTGCCCGGCATGATCGACGAGCCGGCCTGCACCGGCGGCAGCGCGATCTCGCCGAAGCCGGCGCGCGGACCCGACGAGAGCAGGCGCAGGTCGTTGCAGATCTTGGAGAGCTTGACGGCGATGCGCTTCAGCACGCCCGAGAGCTGCACGAACGAGCCCGCGTCCTGCGTCGCCTCGATCAGGTTGGGCGAGACGACGAAGGCGATGCCGGCAACTTCCGCGAGGCGCCGCGTCACCAGCGGCGCGTAGTCCGGGTGCGCGTTGATGCCGGTGCCGATCGCGGTGGCGCCGAGGTTGATCTCGCGGATCAGGTCCGATGCTTCGGCGAGGCGCTGCTCGTCCTCGCCGAGCATCACGGCGTAGGTCGAGAACTCCTGGCCGAGGGTCATCGGCACCGCGTCCTGCAGCTGGGTGCGGCCGACCTTCAGCACGTCGTCGAACTCGGCCGCCTTCATGGCGAAGGCCTTGCGCAGCGCGACCATTTCCGTGATCAGGCGCTTGATGCCGAACTGCAGCGCGAGCTTGATCGCGGTCGGATAGACGTCGTTGGTGCTCTGCGAGAGGTTCACATGGTCGAGAGGATGCAGGTGCTGGTACTCGCCCTTGGTATGGCCGAGGAGCTCGAGCGCGCGGTTGCAGATCACCTCGTTGGCATTCATGTTGCTGGAGGTGCCGGCGCCGCCCTGGATCACATCGACCACGAATTCCTCGTGCAGCTTGCCTTCGCGGATTTCCTCGCAGGCGAGGCGGATGGCGACCGAGCGCCGGTCGTCGATCAGGCCGAGCTCGCAGTTGGCGATCGCAGCCGCCTGCTTCACGCAGGCGAGCGCGGTGACGAGGTCGGGGTAGATCGAGATCGCGGTGCCCGTGATCGGGAAGTTCTCGAGCGCCCGCAGGGTGTGGATGCCGTAGTACGCATCCGCCGGCACTACCCGGTCGCCGAGAAGGTCGTGCTCGGTCCGCACTGGCTGGGTCATGGGCGCGATTCTGGCACTATCATGCGGCCTGATGAGCGACGATCTGGATTTCAGCAAGCCCGCCACCCCCAAACCGGCCGCTCCCGCCGCGCCGCAGGGCCCGCTCTACATCGCCGCGGTGGCGCGCGCTTTCTTCGAATCGGCCGGCAAGGACGAGAGCGTGGCGGCCGGGACGGTTCTCTTTTCGGAGAACGAGAAGGCTAGCCGCCTGCTCCTCAAGCGCGACAAGATGTACTTCCTCCTCGAAGGCGAGGTGGCGCTGGTAGCCAAGGGCCGGCAGATCGGCGCGCCTAAAGTCGGCGAGATCTTCGGTGAGATGGCTACGATCAGCGATTCGCCGCGTAGCGCCACCGCCGTCGCCCGGACCGCCTGCCGGCTGATTTCGCTCGACGACAAGGGCTTCGCCGCTGCGCTGCAGAAGAAGCCCGAGTTCGCGCTGATGATGCTCGGCACCATGATCATGCGCCTCCGGTCAATGATCGCCCGCCTCTCCGGCATCCCGAGCACCGCCGATGTAAAGGAGTCGCGCGTCTTCGACAAGGACCTGATGAACACCATGGTCCAGGGCCTCGGGCAGCAGGCCGTGGTGCGCTACGACAAGGGCAAGATCATCATGGTCGCCGGCCAGGCCGGCGCCCTCATGTACGTGGTGATCGAGGGTCGCGTGGCGATCTCGATCCGCGGCGCCGTGGTCGAGCGCATCGGCCTGGGCGGCGTCTTCGGCGAGATGGCGCTGGTCGACCAGTCGCCGCGCGCCGCCAACGCGGTGGCGGATACCGACTGTGCCCTCCTCGCCATCAACCGCAACGTGTTCGTGAACCTGGTCAAGTCGGAGCCGAGCTTCGGCATCGCTTTGCTCTCCGCG
>Ga0137409_10007110_pt1 | contig 11529 bp, 12 predicted proteins | sample CZODoug1_16funga_FD_122059 | JGI IMG/M metagenome (GOLD analysis project Ga0137409, IMG submission 122059) | Vadose zone soil fungal communities from Angelo Coast Range Reserve, California, USA - CZODoug1_16fungal (Hybrid Assembly) | ecosystem: Environmental > Terrestrial > Soil > Vadose zone... | reverse complement strand
CCGCCGCGGTGGGTAGCGCGTAGTCCATCAGCGTGCCGGTGAGGAGCTGACCGTCGCCGTCGTAGACGATCGCCTCCTGCAGCGCCTCGCCCAGCCCCTGCGCGACGGCCCCGTGGATCTGGCCCTCGACGATCGTCGGATTCACCACGGGTCCGCAATCCTCGACGACGACGTAGCGCCGCAGGCGCACGCGGCCGGTGGCGGAATCCACCTCGACCGCGGCCACGTGCACGGCGCCCGAGAACGTCGGGCCCGGCGGATCGAAGTAGATCGTCGCGGAGAGCCCGGGCCCGAGCTCCGGCGGCAGCCCGCCGCGCGGCGGCGAGTACGCGAGCCGCGCGAGCTCGGCGATGGGCACCGCGCGGTCGGCCAGCCCGCGCACGTGCGCGCGCCCGTCCTCGAGCACGATGTCGGCGGCCGCGGCCTCGAGCACGCTCGCGGCCAGCGCCTGCAGGCGCGCGCGCACGCGGTCCGCCGCGACGGCGACCGTGCCACCGATCGAGACGGCGCCGCGGCTGCCGAAGGTGCCGCTGCCGACCGGCGCCACCGCGGTGTCCGCCGGCGCCAGCCGCACGCGCTCCGGCGTGACGCCGAGCCGATCGGCCACGACCTGCGCGATGGTGGTCGCGTGGCCCTGGCCCTGCGAGGGAAAGCTCGTCGCGCAGCGCACGGCGCCATCGGGCTCCATCGTCACCGTGGCCGACTCCACGCCGCGCACGTCGTGCATTCCGCGCCGGCGGAAGACGTCGGAGCCCATGCCGGTGTACTCCGTGTAGCAGGCCAGGCCGACGCCGACCAGACGCCCGGCCGCGCGCGCCTCGGCCTGCTCGCGGCGGAGCGCGTCGTAGCCGGACAGCGCCAGTGCCTGCTCGAGCGCCTTGGGGAAATCGCCGCTGTCGTAGTTCATCCCGCTGGCGGAGATGAAGGGATAGCCCTCGCGCGGGATGAAGTTGCGGCGGCGCACCTCGGCCGGATCGAGGCCGAGCCGCTCGGCCAGCAGGTCGAGCGTGCGCTCCATGACGAACGCGCCCATCGTCATGCCGACGCCGCGGTAGGCGCCGAGGGGCGGCTTGTTGGTCTGCACGGCGAGCGCCTCGTACTCGTAGACCTCGACGCGATAGGGCCCGGGCAGGATCGACGCGGTGCCCAGCGGCTCGAGCGCGCCGGTCAGCGGATAGATGTGATACGCGCCCGCGTCGGAGATCGTGCGTGCGCGCAGGGCCCGCACGACGCCATCGGCGTCAGCCGCCGCCTCCACCTCCACGCGCTGCTCGCGGGCGTGCGCCGCGGCGGCGAGCTGCTCGCGCCGCGTCTCGATCCACTTCACGGGCCGCCCGAGAAGGCGCGCGGCCGCCGCGACCGCCAGCTCCTCGGGGAAGACGTGCGTCTTGAGCCCGAAGCCGCCGCCCACGTCGGGCGCGATCACGCGCACACGCGTCTCCGGCAGCCCGAGGCTCGCCGCCAGCACCGAGCGGAGCGGTGAGGGCACCTGCGTGGAGGCCCATACCGTGAGCGTGTCGCCGTCCCAGTCGGCCAGCACGCCGCGCGGCTCCATCGGCACCGCCGCGCAGCGCGCGTGCGTGAAGCGCTCGCGGAGCACGACCGCGGCGCGCGCGAAGGCCGCGTCCACGTCGCCGTGGCGATAGACCCGCCGGAACACGACGCGCTCGCGGGCCAGCCCGGCGTCGAGATCCGCCACCACCGGCCGCGGGGCGTAGTCCACCCGCACGGCCTCGCAGCCGTCGGCGGCGGCGTAGGGCGTCGCCGCGAGCACAGCCGCCACCGCCTCGCCCGCGAAGCGCACGTCGCGGCCGGCCAGCGCGGGCCACGCGCTCGGCGTGAAGCCCTCGCCGCCCAGCCGCGGCGCCAGCGGCAGGACGTCGCCGAGATCGGCCGCGGTGAGCACGGCGGCGACATCGGGCTGGGCGCGCGCGGCATTCACGTCGATCGCGCCGAGCGCCGCGTGGGCGTAGGGGCTGCGCACGAAGGCGAGCGCCAGCATGCGCGGGAGCACGAGATCGTCGAGATAGCGCCCCTGCCCGCGGAGCAGACGCGGGTCCTCCAGCCGCTTGAGGCGCTCCCCCGTGTAGCGGATCAACCCGTGACCTTTGGCAACACCTCGCCCGCGATGAGCTCGAGCTGCTCGGGGCTCCAGTCGAGCGGGTTGAGGACGATCTGGTCCACGCCGCCGTCGAGCGCGGCGATGCGCGCGCTGATGCGGTCGGCCACCTCCTGCGCGGTGCCGAGCAGGTAATAGGTCTTCCAGTAGTCGAGGTCCATGCCGGAGTAGACCTTGAACCTGGGCGCCGCCGACTCCGGCGTCTCGCCGGGCTTCAGCACCCACACGAAGTTCGAGTACACACGCCCGATGCGGCCGGGATCGCGCCCGAACTCACGCGCGAGCTGCTGCACGCGCGCCCAGTCGCCCTTCACCTGCTCGGGCGTGGACGACGAGTGCGGCACCCAGGTGTCGGCGTACTTCGCGATGCGCTTGAGCACCGGGGTGATGTCCGGCACCGTCTGGCCGTACACCTTCTCGCTCGGCTGCGTCCCGCCGCCGATCCAGATGGGTGGGTGCGGCATCTGCACGGGCTTGGGGTCGATGGTGAGGTCGCGGAAGCGGTAGTACTTCCCCTCGAACGTCACGCGATCGCCGGCCCACAAGGCTTTCACCGCCTCGATGGCCTCGCTCGTGCGCGGACCGCGCTCGCGGTAGGGCACGCCCATGAGGGCGAACTCCTCCTCGTGCCAGCCCACGCCCAGGCCGAGGATCGTGCGGCCGCCCGAGAGCACGTCGAGCGTCGCCCACTCCTTGGCGAAGTAGACGGGATTGCGCAGCGGCAGCACCAGCACCATCGTGCCGAGCTTGATGGTGCGCGTGACGCCGGCCAGCGCGGCCAGCGTCGTCATCGCCTCCAGCCACGTGCACGCGTACGCCGGCGGCGTGAGCAGCAGGTGGTCGATCGTCACCGCCGAGTCGAAACCGAGATCCTCGGCGCGCCGCAGATACGCGCCCATCGCGTCCAGCTTCGCGGTCTTCGGGCCCAGCGCGAAGCTGGGGATCCTGAGGCCGTAGCGCATCGTCACGCTCCCGGGAACTCGAGCGCGGACGACTGCAGGCGCTGCACGCCGGCGCCCGTCATGTCCTGCCACGACTTGGCCAGCGAGCCGCCGGCGTCGATGCCGCGCGTGGCGTCCTCGATGACGGCCGCGTCGAAGCCGGCCTTGCGCGCGTCCAGCGCCGACCACGCCACGCAGAAGTCGGTGGCGAGCCCCACGAGATAGACCTTCTTGAGCCCGCGGTCCTTCAGATAGCCGGTGAGCCCCGTCGGCGTCTTGCTGTCGGCCTCGTAGAACGCGGAGTAGGAGTCCATCTGCTTGCGGTAGCCCTTGCGGATGATCAGCTCCGCGTGCGGGATGGCGAGCGCGGGATGGAGATTCGCATCGGCGGTCCCCTGCACGCAGTGATCCGGCCACAGCACCTGCGTGCCGTACGGCAGCGACACGGTCTCGAACGGCTTCTTGCCCGGGTGGCTGGAGGCGAACGAGATGTGGCCCGGCGTGTGCCAGTCCTGCGTGAGCACGACGTGCTCGAATGCCTTGGCCAGCCGGTTGATGAGCGGCACGATCTGGTCGCCTTCCTTCACCGGCAGGTTGCCGCCGGGCACGAAGCAGTTCTGCACGTCCACGACGAGCAGCACGTCCTGCGCCCCGGGCTTGATCTTGCCCTGCGCCCGCGCGGGCGAGGCCATCGCCAGCGCCCCCCCGGCGGCCACGGTCTTGAGGAATTCCCGACGAGCCATCATGCGATCCTCCTGGTGAACAGTAGGGCTCCTAGCGGAGCCCGTCCTCTTTCTTCGCCTCGTCCTTGGTGAGCCCGCCGATGCGCGCGTGCGGGCGGCCGCCGTCGGTGACGACGATGGCCAGCACGATCTCGTTGGCGCGCGGCGCGTCGGGCAGCCGGACTTCCATCGCGTCGTAGTGCGTGCGTACGAAGGCGGCGTCCTTGAAGTGCAGCGGCACGTCGATGCCGGTCCCCGGCCCGCCGAGCTTCTTCGCCGATGGGATGATCGCCTTGCCGCCGCCGACGGCCGCGCGTAGCGGCGCGCCGAGCTTGGGATGGAGCAGCGCGGCGGCGTGCTCGTACTCGCCGCCCTCGCCGACGATGGCGGCCTTGCCGAACGACTCCGCCGGCGAGCCGAGCGCCTCGGTGGCCTTCTTGGCCAGCAGCGCGCCAAGCTCCTCGCCGGCGTCGATCAGCGGCGTGAGATCGTCCACGAACTTCCCGGCAAACGGATTCTCCAGCACCGCCACCGCGGCGACCTTGCGCACCGGCCGCTTGGCCTCACGCCCGCCGTCGCTCAGGATCTCCTCGACCACCGTCACGATCTTGCGCAGCTTGACTGTTGTTCGGGGGCACCCTGGGAGGGTTCCCCCCTTCCCCTCCGTCACGGCCACCTTGGCCTCCATTATTCCTCCCTTACTCCTCCAGCCGGTGGAATACCAAGCCGTCGAGCAGCTTGGGATAGAAGTGCGTGGACTTCTGCGGCAGCACCTCGCCGCCGCGCACGACGGCCTGCAGCTCCTCGGGCGTTGTCGGCGCGATGAGAAACGCGGCCTGGCATCGTCCCTCGCGCGCCCAGCGCACGGCCTCGCCGGCGTCCGCCGTGTAGTCGACGTGCGTGCGCGCATCGAGCTTGGCGTCGTCGATGTCGAGCAGCGGGCGCAGCACGCCCTCGTGCAGGACGGAGACGGCCAGCGCGCGCCACGCCGGTGACGTGCCGGCCGGCCACGCGATCGAGGCCGCGGCGCCCGGGCGCAGCGTCAGCGCGAAGGCCTCGGGGCCGGCCACCACGGCCAGTCGCACCGGCGCGGGCTCGAAGGCGGCCGGATCGGGCAGCGCCGCCACGTCGAACCAGCGGCGTGCGCCCTCCAGCAGCCGCGCGAGCGAGAAGTCGCGCACGCCGTGCACCAGCCGGTGGTTGGGAAAGATCGTGAGCCCCGGCGCCTCGAGCGTGAAGAACGCCATCAGCTTGTCCTCGGCGGCCGGATGGCGCCGCCGGTACTCCACCGCCGTCTCGTAGCGATGGTGACCGTCGGCGATGATGACCGGCTTCGGCGCCATCAGCCCTTCGATGCTGCGGATCGCCTCCGCCTCGGTGATGCGCCAGAGGCGGTGGAGCTCGCCCCGCAGGTCGCGCGCCTCGGCGATCGGCGCGCCCGTGCCGGCGGTCGCCGCGCGCAGCGCGCCGCCGGGATCGGCGGTGAGCATGAAGATGAGCCCGATGTCGGCCCCCGTCGTCTCGAGGTGCCGCATGCGGTCCTGCTTGGGCCCGGCGTGCGTCCGCTCGTGCGGCAGCACGACGCCGCGCGCATAGTCGGTCACCTCGCCCAGCGCCACGAACCCCGCGCGCGTCACCTCGCGACCGCCCACCTGGTACGTCTGCGTGTACGGGTAGATCGCCGGCCACTCCTCGCGCGCCCACACACCTTCGGCGAGCCAGGCATCCAGCGTCGCGTGCGCCCGCAGGTACTTGTCGGCGCTCTCGCCGGCCGACGGCGCGTCGCGCGGATAGGAGACCCGCACGATGTTGTCCGGGCTCAGCGCGTAGAGATGCTCCTGCGTCTCCGGGCTGATCTGGTCGTACGGCGGCGCCACGACCTTGCTGAAGTCGCGCTCGCGGCCGATGCCGTGGCGGTAGCCGCGGAACGGCTTGATGCGCACGGGCTAGTGGCCGGCGCCGGCGGGCCCGGCGCCCTTGACGACGTCGGCGGCGCGCGCGGCCGGCGGCGTGTTGCGGCTGCGGCCGATCGTGATCTTCCCGTCGATGAGCACCATCGACACGCCCGGCAGGTCGCCGGCCGCCAGCGCGCCCAGCGCGTCGCGCGCCACCGAGCCGGTCGGCGCGTCGCACACCACGAGGTCGGCCTCGCGGCCCTCGGCGATCATGCCGCGGTTCAGCTTGTACACGCGCGCGGTGTTGCCGGTAGCGCACGCCACGGCCTCGGCCGGCGCCAGCTCGCCGAGCGCGGCCAGCAGGCTGAGCGTGCGCAGCACGCCGAGCGGGATGACGCCGGTGCCGGACGGCGCGTCGTTGCCGATGATGAGGCGGTCCACCGCGCGCGCGTCGCGCGCCGTGCGCAGCGTGTGCAGCGCGGTGCGGGCATTGCCGCACTGCACGATCTCGAGCGCCATGTCCGTGGCTACCAGCCGGTCGATCTCGGCCGGCGACAGCGACGTGGTGCCGCCGTTGATGTGACCGACCACGTGCGGCTGCGCCTCCAGCACCACGTCGGCGTTGATGGGATTGGAGCCGGCGATCGACGGCCCGCCGGTGTGGATCGTCACCGTCATACCGTGCGCCTTGGCCCAGCGCACCATCGGCGCGGCGTCCTTGCCCGTCTTCACCGAGCCCAGGCCGATCTCGCCGACCAGCTTCACCCCGGCCGCCGCCATCTCCTTGAAGTCGGCCTCGGTGAGGCCGAGCTCCAGGATCGGCGCGCCGGCCTCGACCTTGACCCCGCCCGGCCGGAAGTTCGCGTAGGACTTCGCCGCCACGATGGCCAGCGCCTTGAGACCCACGATGTCCTTCGGCCGTCCCGGCAGGTGCACTTCCCCGGCCGAGATCGCAGTGGTGACGCCGCCGTGCATGGCCGAGTCGATGAAGTCCACGGCGCGCTGGCGCGGCGTGAAGTCGCCGAAGACCGGGTGCACGTGGGAGTCGATGAGCCCGGGCATCACCGTCGTTCCGCGGCAGTCGATGACGGTGTCGGCGTCCTCGTCGAGCCCACGGCCGATGCCGGCGATGACGCCGTCGCGCAGCACCAGGGAGTCGGCGTCGAGGACGGGGCGGCGGAGATCGCCGCTCACGAGGGTACCGATGTTGCGGAGGAGGACCTTCATCCCGCCCCCGAATTTACGCGGAGGCGGCGCTCCGGTCCAGGCTCGCTTGCACCTCTTCGATGTGGGCGGCCATGATCGCGCGCGCCTCGCCCGCCTTGCGGGCGGCCACCGCCTCCACGATGCGCCGGTGCGCTGCGTTGACCTCGGCGCTGTCCGCCTCGGTCATCCGCACCTGGGGCACGATCACTTCGGCCTCGAGCGCCATCAGCGCGTGCGTGACGACGGCGTGCACGGGATTGCGCGCGGCGTTGGCGAGCAGGCGATGGAACTCCAGGTCGAAGCGGCGCGGCTCGCCGCCGGACGCCGCCTCGGTGTCGCGCTGCTCGACGGCGGCAGTGAGCTGCTTGATATCGGTCTCGCTGGCGCGCTGGGCGGCCAGGAAGGCCACCTCGGGCTCGATGAGCCGCCGCGCCTCGATGAGCTGCGTGCGCGACACGCGTCCGAGGCGGAAGAGCGTGGCGAAGTCGCGCACCAGCGGCCGATCGTCGGCCTCGCGCACGAAGTAACCACCGGTCGAGCCCTGCCGCACCTCGACGAGGCCGCGCAGCTCCAGCGTGCGCAGCGCCTCGCGCACGGCGACGCGGCTGGCCTTGAGATCGCGGGCGAGCTGGCGCTCGGGCGGGAGTTTCTGCCCCTGGCGCAAACGCCCCTCGTAGATCGTGCGTTCGATGTGGCCGACGATCTGCTCGTACACGCGCGGCGCCCTGCCTGCCATGGTGCGCGTCACTCTCGGCTCAAACGGGGGCGAAGTCAAGCGCACGTGTGTGGGACAATCCCCACCGATGCCCTCCCGCCCCGTTCCGACGGTGATCCTCGCGTCCGCGTTCGCCGTCGGCTGCGCCAGCGCGGCCTGCGTCCCCGCCACCGTCGTCGTCGAGCGCAAGGAAGAGCGCGGCGAGCTGCGCAGCGAGGTGCGTGGCGTCCGGACCAGCCCCACCGGCAGCGTCGTCGAGGATCGTCGCGAGGTCATCGTGCCGGAGTACTGGGTGCTCGGACGCGACGCACGGTGGTATCAGCTGAGCGCGACCGAATGGCAGGCCGCCGAGCCGGGCCGCGCGCTCTCGTTCTGTCGCTGATCGACGCGTTTCCGTCAACGTCCTGACTCGAAGTGTCCGCCGCGTGTCACCGCGGGCCCCGTCGTGCGCGCCGCGCGCGCGGAATCCCGCGCGTTTCCGCCTCTGGCTTGCCCGTTGCAATCTCCCCGGCGCGATAACCGTGGCTGCAGTGAGCCATCACTGACCAACTGGAGGGTCTCATGCGCGGAGTGATGCGACTGGCGGTGGTTCCGGCGATCGTCCTCATGGCGACCGGATGCGCCACCAAGGACTGGGTGAAGGGTCTCGTAGGGCAGAAGGAAGCGGAGATCGATCAGCGGGTCGGCACCCGCGTGGGCGCCGTCGAGGGCCGCGTGGGCCAGCAGGGCGAGAAGGTGACGTGGATCGAGGCCAAGCTGGGCAGCGTGGAGACCACGGCCGGCGAGGCGCGCACGCGCGCCGACTCGGCGGTCTCGAAGGCCGACGAGGTCAACGACCGGCTGTCGCGGCTGTGGAGCGCGCGCCACAAGCGGCAGCTCGTGGAAACCGTCCACGTCCAGTTCGGCTTCGACAAGTGGGAGCTGACGGACGGCGCGCAGACCGCGCTGGTGGCGATCGTGAAGGACCTCAAGACCAATGCGAACCTCACCGTGGACCTCGAGGGGTACACGGATCCCGTCGGCGCTCCCGCCTACAACGTGGGCCTGAGCCAGCGGCGGGTGGAGGCGGTGCGCCGCTATCTCATCGAGCAGGGCGCCGAGATGCCCCGCGTGCACTCGATCGGCCTCGGGCCGCTCAACGGCAAATCGACGGAGGAACACGCCAAGCAGCGCCGGGTGACCGTGCGTCTGATGGTGAACCAGGACTGACGGTGACGGCGGGCGGGCCGCGGGGCCCCGCCCGCAACCCAGACCAGGAAGGGGTCGCGGGCGGAGCCCCGCGGCCCGCCCGCCGTCACTGCGTTGTGGTATCGCAGGGTCGCTGAGCGCTGACTATACGAGGCGCGGGGCGAGCGCGCTGAGCGCGATGGCCCAGGTGTGCGACAGCAGGGTGAGCTGGACGTGGCGCGTGATCACCAGGCGCGCGTCGAGGCGCACCGCGACCAGCACCGGATCGCGTGAGTCGAACAGCGCGCGCCAGTGGCCGAGCCAGATGCGCGCGTCGCGCATCGAGCCGAAGGCCGGCAGCCAGAAGGACAGGCCGCCGTGCGGCGCGCGGCGGGCCACCTGCCGAGCGAAGCGCACGAATACGGTCACCGCGTGGAGCGCGTTGGCGAGGGCCAGCGCCAGGACCGCCAGGACCGTAAGCCGGATGACCGTGTCGATCATGCCAGGGGGTAAGAGCAAACCCGGTACCACGTCCGTAACTGCCCGTCAGCACGTCACTTCTGCCGCATCGGCCGGCCCGCCCTGCGCGGTTTCTACCCGGGAGATCCCGTAAGGCATGGCCCAAAAGCGTCCATCGACCGATGGGGTTACACTGAGCGCGCTGCGGAGGAAGCCATGGACACCACCGGCGTCGCGCAGGTGTTCGATCTCCACGCGCTGAAGGCATTCGCGGGCGACAAGCGCGTGCGCAAGATGCTGTTCAAGACCGACCAGCTCTGGTCGGAGATCGCCTGCTACGAGCCCGGCCAGTCGACCGTCATGCACCACCATCCGCGCGAGGAAGAGGCGATCTTCGTGCTGGAGGGCACCGCGAACATGAGCATCGACGGCGAGGAGGTCATGGTGCCCGCCGGCTCCATCGTGAAGTTCCCGCACAACGTGCCGCACGACGTCCGCAACCTCGGCCCCGAGCGCTGCGTGATCATGTTCATCAAGCTCAATCCCAAGGTCCTGAAAGGCTAGTCGTGGGTAACGTCGAGCGCTGCGACAAGACCTTGCCGGCCAACGAGATGATGTACGCCGTGCGCAAGGACGCAGCACTGCGCGCGCGCTGGAAGACCGACCTCGAGGGCCTGTGCCGCGAGTTCGGGCTGAGCCGTGCGGAGTACGAGGCCATCCGCGACAAGGACCCCAGGCGGCTCATGGACCTGGGCGTGCATCAATATTATGTCCCGCAGATCTTGCGCCTGTTCTTCGGCAACGCGCAGAACAGCAACTCGAGCGAAACGCTCGAGTGCTACAAGCGCGCGTTCCCGGCGGAGACCGAGCAGGCGCTGGCCCTGCAGCGCCGGCTGGAGAGCACGCGTGGCTGAGATCGTGGCGGCGATGGCCATGACGCACTCGCCCGGGCTCACCGGGTGGTTCACGCGCGCCAGCGAGGAGTACCAGCGCCTCGCGCTTCAGGCCACCGCCGAGATGCGCCGCCGCCTGGAAGCCGTGCGCCCGGACGTGCTGCTGATGTTCAGCAACGACCACCTGCTCAACTGGCCCATCAACAACGTGCCGGAGTACACGGTCGGCATCGCCGACGAGCACGTCGGGCCGGCCGACTGGTTCGACGAGTGGCTGGCCATGGAGCAGTACCGCGTGCCGGGCCACGCCGACCTCGCGCGGTTCCTGGTCAACGAGGCGGCGCGGCGGCACCTGTCGCTCGCGTGGCTGCGCCAGATGCAGTTCGACGACGGCATCTCCGTGCCCACGCACTACCTGAACCCCGACGCGCGCTTCCGGCTGATCCCCGTCACCATGAACTGCACGGTGCCGCCGATCCCCACGCCGCGGCGCGCGTACGAGGTGGGCCAGACCCTGCGCGAGGCGCTGAGCGCATGGTCGGGGCCCGAGCGCATCGCGATCGTCGCCACCGGCGGCCTCTCGCACGAGCCGGGCGGCCCGCGCTACTTCTGGGTGGACGAGGAGTTCGACCGCTGGTTCCTCGACCTGCTCAAGGGCGGCGACCACGAGGCGCTGCTGCGCGAGTGCACGCTAGAGCGGATGGAAGCGGCCGGCTCCGGCGGCACCGCCGAGCTGCTCGCGTGGATCGTGGCACTGGCGTTCACCCGCGGGCCCGCCGACGTGCTCGCTTACATGCCCGCCCTCGCCTGGCGCTCCGGCACCGGCATGGTCGTGTGGAACGAGATGACATGAAAGAGCATCGCCTGGACCAGGAGCAGATCCATCAGGAGTGGAACAACGCGCTGGCGCCGCGCCTGACGATCGATCCCGGCGACATCGTGGTGTTCGACACGCGGGATGCCGCCAACCTCTTCTACACGAAGGCCTCGACGAGCGAGGACGTGATACGCCGCGGCCCCTTCCGCGGCCATCCCCTCACCGGCCCCGTCGCCGTGCGCGGCGCGCGGCCCGGCGACACGCTGGTCGTCGAGATCCTCGACGTGCAGCCGGCGCTCGACTGGGGCTGGACGGCCATCCGCCCCGGCCGCGGCCTGCTGCCGGAGGCGGACTTCGCCAAGCCGTTTCTGCAGATCTGGGACCTGAGTGACAAGCGCCACGCGCGCATGGGCAACCGCGTGGCGGTGCCGCTCGCGCCGTTCCCCGGCGTGCTCGGCGTCGCGCTCGACGAGCCGGGCGGCCACAGCACGATGCCGCCGCGGCGCGCCGGCGGCAACATGGACATCAAGCAGCTCGTCGCCGGGGCGACGCTCTTCCTGCCCGTGCTGGTCGACGGCGCGCTCTTCAGCGTCGG
>Ga0137409_10007109_pt1 | contig 11529 bp, 10 predicted proteins | sample CZODoug1_16funga_FD_122059 | JGI IMG/M metagenome (GOLD analysis project Ga0137409, IMG submission 122059) | Vadose zone soil fungal communities from Angelo Coast Range Reserve, California, USA - CZODoug1_16fungal (Hybrid Assembly) | ecosystem: Environmental > Terrestrial > Soil > Vadose zone... | reverse complement strand
CAGCAACCTCTTTCAAGGGAGGGGAATACGTTGTTGGTTTGATCCGGGGAGTTTATAATGAGGGCACTTATAAATAGGCGAAAGGAGCCGGTCATGACGAATCCCACGTTCGAGGGGTGGCGGGCACTTCGAGTCAGCGTGTTGGCTTTGATTGTGGTGCTGTCGCTGTTCGTAATGGCGGCCGAGGCGGCCGCTCCACCGCAGGTGACGTTCTCTAAAGATGTCGCGCCCATTCTTCAGGTGAAATGCCAGGAGTGCCATCAGCCGAATTCGATCGCGCCGATGTCGCTCATCAGCTATCAGGAGGTTCGGCCCTGGGCGAAGTCGATCCGCGAGCGCGTGATCACGCGGCAAATGCCGCCGTGGCACATCGACCGCAGCGTCGGCGTGCAGCAGTTCAAGAACGATATGTCACTGACCGACGAGCAGGTGAACACCATAGTCCGCTGGGTTGACGGCGGCGCGGTGCAGGGCGATCCGAAGGATATGCCGGCACCCAAGCCACTGGTTACCGATAACGAGTGGAAAGGCGTGAGGGACGGCTACGGGCCGCCCGACCTCGTCATCCGGTCCACGGAGTACACGATGCCGGCGCAGCACCAGGACGTGTGGTACCGGCCCATGTCCGACATCCCGCTCACTGAGCCACGCTGGGCAAAAATGGTGGAGATTCGTCCGACAAACCTGAAAGGCCGGAAGATCATTCATCATTCGATTGCGTATCTGGTGCTGAACAACGATCCCGATGCCGTCAACAAGGGAACCGCGAATGGCCCCGATCGCTTCCGCGATGGCGACGACCTCGTCAACCGCCGGCCGCAGTTGATGGAGTGGGCAATCGGTAAGGGTTACGACCTGTTCCGCCCGGACACAGGAAAGTTGATCCTGCCTGGAGAGAAAATTTCGTGGGACCAGCACATTCACGCCGTCGGCGAGGAAATCACGGCGGGTTCTGAAGTCGGCATCTGGCTTTACAAGAAAGGTGAGGAGCCAAAGAAACGGAGTTACCTGGTTGCGTTCACCGGGCTCAGGGGCACCCGGAACCTGGATATCCCGCCGAACTCATTGTCACAGACCGAAGGCTTTACCGTGCTGAAGGAGAACGCAGTTCTCGAAAACTTCCAGCCCCATTTCCACCTGCGCGGGAAGTCGATGCAGGTCGAAGCGATTCTGCCGGACGGCAGTTCGCAGATCGTCAGCTATGTCGGCAACTTCAATTTCAACTGGATGACGAACTATATCTTTGCTGACGACTCGGCGCCCGTGTTCCCGAAGGGTACGATGATCCACGTGAGCGCGTGGTACGACAATACGACGGCGAATAAGAACAACCCCGATCCGGATCAGTGGGTGGGCTACGGCGACCGCACTGTCGATGAAATGGCGCATGCCTGGATCAACGTCGTTTATCTGAGCGACGAGGAATATAAAGCGCTTCTCGCGGAGCGCAAGGCGAAGGCACCGAAAGCGACGACCGACGGAAATTAGCCGTGAAGAGACTCGTGAGTCTGTGGGCCGCCGGTGCAATCGCCGGCGGCCTCCTTTTGTCAGGTCAGCAAATCCCCGAGCCGCGGAAGCAGTTCGGCGGAAGCGCTACCGGCGCTTTCGAAGGATGGTTTACCAACCAGGATGGCAGCCGCGGTTTTCTCGTCGGATATTTCAATCGAAACACCCAGCAGGAACTCGACATTCCCATCGGACCCAACAATCAGATCGAGCCGGGTGGGCCCGACATGGGGCAACCGACGCATTTCTTTCCCGGCCGGCAGTGGGGAATGTTCGTAGTTCCTGTGCCCAAGGGCTTCACCCCGCAAGATAAATTTACGTGGACACTCCTGGTTAACGGCCAGGTCACCACCATTCCTCTCCGCCTGAATCCCGATTACGTCATCAGCCCATTCAGTGAGATCGCCGTTAACAACACGCCGCCGGTGATTCGGTTCGAGCAGAACGGACCAACAATCCAGGGCCCGGTCGCAACTCTGGCCAAGGCTCCTTCCCGCACAGCTTCATTGTCCGCGCCTCTCGCGCTGACGCTCTGGGTGACGGATGACATGAAGTACACAACCGGCACCAGTGCGCCGCTCGCCACGCCGCGTCCGCCAGTAACACTCACCTGGTCGAAATACCGGGGACCCGGTGCGGTGACGTTCGACATGGCGAAGCCCAGTGTTGAGAAGTTGCCGCCTGGCAGCGACAATGCCGCCTTCAGCGGAAAGGCGACGACGAGCGTCAAGTTCGGCGAATCCGGCGACTACGTCCTCCACGTGATCGCAAACGATTATTCCGGCGATGGCGGCGGCGGGTTCCAATGCTGCTGGACGACGGGCCTCGTAAAAGTTTCCGTCAAGCCCTAGATTTCGCAGTAAAGACCAATTGAGGCTGATCTGTATGGCGAAAAACTTGATTGTTGCGGGCCTCCTGTTTTTGATCGCGTGCGCGAATCTTCTTGGTCAGACACCCGCGGGAAAGATCGTCGGCACGTGGCGACTAAACCTGGAAAAATCGAAGTTCGAGTCCGGGCCGCCGCCCAAAGGGCAGACACGGCAGTACTCACAGCGCCATGATGGACTTATCGTCGCGAATATTTGGAGTATTAACTTTCAGGGAAATCCGTCCTTCACTCAAACCGTTTCGAAGTATGACGGAAAAGAATACGGCCAATACAACCAAACAACGCTGGAGGCCTTCCAGGCCACCGGGACTCAAACCGGCAACACGCAAGCGTTCGCGGTGGTCGATACGTACACTGTTGACATCACAAACAAAGTTGACGGCCGCGTCACCTCGACTTCCAGGAGGACTGTGTCTGATGACGGGAAGACTATGACGCATGTCGTCAAAGGAACTAACGTCCAAGGCAAACCGTACACTAATGTGCTGGTATTCGATCGGGTGCAATAGGAGGAAACCTGGAGCGACGGCCTCCAGCGAAGTGAGCCGAAGGCGCTTTCCAGATCTGCGACCGCTGAATCAGAATCCCTTCCGCCGTTCAGCTGATGGCGGATCTGCCGAGCGACATCAATTCTGTCCCTTTCATAAGCTCCCAAAGAATTGGATTTTCCCGGGAGCAAGTCTAAAATATCTGCCCAAGAATCATTATGCGGTGGCTTCGTGGCTTCCACGGAACCAGCCGACCCGGTTGACACTGTAGAAACTTAGCATAGAGTGCCGCCAAGTTGCTTCAATCCAAAGCTCAGCGGGGCATGAGGGAGGCAAAAGATGACGGGGAAGCGCTACGCAAGGTGTTGTTTCGGTGTTTTGGCAATGGTGGCGCTCTTCGCGTCGCTGGCTTCGGCCCAGAGCACCATTTCAGGACAGGTTCGAGATAGCTCAGGCGCGCTGATGCCGGGCGTGAAGGTGGAAGCCGCGAGCGAGGCGCTGATCGAAAGATCGCGTGCCGAGACCACCAACGAGAATGGACGCTACACGATTGTCGACGTCCGGCCGGGCCTTTACACGATCACTTTCACTTTGCCGGGTTTCAGTACGGTGAAGCAGGAAGTCACCGTGCCAGCCAATGTGTCGGTCCCCGTTGACGCCGAAATGAGAGTAGGGGCGGTCGATGAAACTGTGACCGTGGAGGCCCGGGTTGCCACCGTGGACGTTGAGACCACGCTGCGCCCTCAGGTGCTGACGCGCAGCGATATGGATGCGCTCCCCACGGCGCGGAACCCGCAGTCCATGGGCTCCTACACGCCTGGTGTCCACCTGAACCTGCCGGATGTGGGGGGCTCCCAGCAGATCGAGCAGACCTACCTGATCTCTCACGGCAACCCCTCTTCGCGCGATACCTACCTGCTGGACGGAATGATGATAAACACCATGCAGAACGACGGACAAATCCAGATCTACATCGACAACGCGTTGATGCAGGAAGTCACCTATAACAACGCCAACAACTCGGTGGAGGTTACCGGCGGCGGCGTGGTCGCCAACTTCGTTCCTCGCGATGGAGGTAATGAACCCCACGGCAACCTCTTCCTCGGCTGGATTCCCTCGCGGTTTGTGGCCAGCAACATTGATCAGACGCTGCGGAACCGCGGCGTTACCGGTCAGTCCGCCGTGCGAAAAATTGAAGACTTCGACGGTTCCCTCGGTGGACCGTTCAAGAAGGACAAGCTCTGGTTCTTGTTGAGCGGGCGCAAGCAGTTGACGTTCGTGCAGGCGGCCAATTCCTTCTACCTGAATGGGCAACCGGGAGTCGAGCGAAGCTACATTTACAGCGGCGGTCTACGCCTGACCTATCAGATCAATTCCAGGAACAAGTTCGCCGCCATGTGGACGCGGGATTGGAAAACCAAGGAGCAAGACGTTGTCACCGGAGGCCAGGTGGCCGATGTCAACCCCCTGGTTTCCTCGCTCGAACGCAGTCCCAAGATGTATTACGTTTTGCAGGGCCGCTGGACCGGCACACTCACGCCGAGACTGCTGGTGCAGGCCGGCGCCACATTAACCAAGCTGGATTACAACATCCTTTACCATGCGGGCGTCAGAAAGACTCCGTTTACCCCCGACTGGTTTGCCAACGCACAGGAGTTGGATCTGACCCTGAACGCTCGGAGTATTGCGGGAGCCGTAAACACCTACTCCAAGTATGACCGGTACCTTTGGAACACATCGGCAACTTACGTGACCGGTTCGCACCAGGTCAAATTTGGGATACAGGATACCTTTGGCATCGCCCAACTGGACAACATTGCCAATGGCGACGCCATTTATCAGTACACCAACGGCATACCTCTGAGCATCCTAGCGTACAACACGCCGACGTATTCGAAGCCCCGCCTGAATCATGACCTTGGAATCTACGCAACCGACACCTGGCACGTCGGCCGGGTGTCGGTGACGGCGGGCGTGCGGTGGGAGTATCTGTCGGCGCAGGTCGATGCGCAAAGCGCGCCCGCGGGCCGCTTCACTGGGGGGCCGCGCAATTTCCCTAAGATTGACTGCTCCGTGATTAAAGGCATGAGCTGCTTCAAAAACTGGTCGCCACGGATCGGTTTTGTCTACGATGTGTTCGGCAACCACAAGACGGCGGTGAAGGCCGGCATAGGCAAGTTCAACTCCCCCATCGCCATCGGGGTTGTGACCAACTTCAACCCCATGACCCTGAGGAATCAGACGATTCAGTGGCTCAATCACCCCACCACCGCGTGCCAATCTCACGACCCGATCGGATGCTACCCGCAAGGTAACGGTTTCGGCGATGGCGATATCGGTCCCAATCCCAATCCCGGCTTTGGACAGATCAACCGAGTAAACCTCGACCCCAATTTCCGTCGCGAGTATCAGTGGCAATACAACGTGGGCGTGCAGCGGGAGCTGAGGCGCGGCGTCACCATGAATTTCATGTGGTTCCATCAAGCGAATTATCAGGCGATCCATGTCGACAACTATTCCGTGCCCTCCTCCGCGTGGACGCCCTTCACAATCTCTAATCCGCTCGACGGCACTCCCATCACCGTCTATAACCTGCTGCCGGCCTATTTCGGCCTGACGCCCGATCTTCATCAGACCAACGCACCGCAAAACCGGCGCTCGAACGTCTATAACGGCTACGAGCTATCCGTGAATGCCCGGCTGCCGCGTGGTATCTTCGTTCTGGCAGGCTGGACCATCGACCGAATCCGCGACAGAGGCTGTGACATGAACACCGATCCTTTGTCGACTGCCTTGAACGATCCCAACTCGCTCCGGTACTGTGACCAGAACGGACAGTTGTATCAGGATCTGGGCAGGATCAACGGGATCCCCTACCGCAACGAATTCAAGCTTCAGACCAATGTGCCGCTCAAATGGGGCGTCGAGGTCAACGCCTCGCTCTACTCCGACCCGGTTTTCAGCACGAATTACAGTGTGAATCCCGGCAACGTCGCGCAGGCTGGAGCTGTCTTAGCCGGCCAGGTGCAGGGATATAAGACTGTCCTCTGGCAAATCACGCAGAACGCGAGGTATCCGGCCGACTGCAATTGTCCGAACCCCGGCGGCCTGGTTGACCCCGGCCTGAGACAGGGCGCAGAGACGATTACGCTGGTTCCACCTGGTGCCCGGCTCACGCTGCGGCTGAATCAGTTGGACCTGGGGGTTCGCAAGGTCTTCCACCACGAAAAGCTCACGACAATGGGCGAAGCTCAGTTCTTCAACGTCACCAACTCGAATGCGGTCCTGACGGAAAGCTACACGCTGGGATCCAGCATCAAACCCTATGTGGCAGGGGGGCCGGGGGGCGTGCCGACGGCTGTCTTGAACCCCCGCATGATACGGCTGAACGTACAGTTCAAGTTCTAAGACCGGAACGATAAAGCAAGCATGAGTACCACAGGAGAATCAGAATATTTGTTTTCATATGGGACCTTACAAAGCCAGGCCGTTCAACTTGCTACATTTGGTCGAAAACTAGTGGGTCAGCCCGACAGTCTGCCCGGTTATCGTCAGACCAAACTTGAGATTAAGAATCCCGATTTTGTCGCCACAAGCGGAGCCAAATACCATCTAAACGCTCAGTTCACCGGCAGCGATTCAGATTTTGTCGCGGGGACCGTGCTCAAAGTGACCGGGAAAGAACTCGAGCAAGCCGATATTTATGAGGATGCCGCCGATTACAAGCGCGTCAGTGTTCAACTGAAATCGGGGACCCGGGCATGGGTATACGTGGACGCATCTACTTAGCTTTTTTGAAAGATGATTTATCGTGACAGGCTGCGAGGCGTCCCTATACTCTCCGCTGTAAGACTTTGTCCTTTCGAGAAGGGGGGAGACCATGTCTCTGAGAAGCGCTCTGATCGGGCTGTTCGTTCTGGTGTCGGCTATACCGGCCGGCGCCCACGTGAAAAAAATTGTGATCGACAAGAAGGTGTCGCCGGCATTCGACGGCGCATCATTCGGCCCGGCGGGCCGATATGAAACGCTGGCGGGCCGCGCCTTCGGCGAACTCGATCCGAACGATCCGCACAACACGATCATCAACGACATCAAGTTGGCTCCGCGCAACGCGAATGGCAAGGTCGAGTACATCGCGAGCTTCTATCTCGTGAAGCCCATCGACATGTCGAAGAGCAGCCACCTCATGTGGCAAGACGTGCCGAACCGTGGCGGCAGGATTACGATTAACCCTGCCCATCGCAACGATGGCGACATCGGTCTGAGCAGCGGATGGCAGGGCGATAATTCGGGCCGGACGGCTCCTGCCGACGATAACGAGTGGGTGACAGTCCCGATTGCGAAGAATGCCGATGGGTCGCCGGTCACCGGCCTCGTCATGGGTCGCATCGTCAATGCCAGCGGTGTCGATTCGCGCCCGATGCTCGTCAACGCAAATCCCGTGCCGTACAAACCGATGAGCCTCGATACGACCAAAGCGGCGCTCACGACGCATCGTGCCGAGACCACGGACGGCAGGATTACGGATGGGCCGACGATCCCGAGCAGTGATTGGGCATGGGCGAAATGCAGTGCCGCGAATCCATTTCCAGGCACGCCGGACCCGACTCAGATCTGCGTCAAGAACGGATTCGATCCGAAGCTGCTCTATCAAGTCGTATTTACGTCTCAGGACGCGTACGTCCTTGGAATCGGCTTCGCGGCATTCAGGGATGTTGCATCCTTCTTTAGATACGCGGCAAAGGACGATGCGGGCACGCCGAATCCCGTAGGCGGCCAGGTCAACTGGGTGATCAGCCGCGGTCAGTCGCAGTCCGGTAACTATCTTCGCGCGATGATCCATCTTGGCTTCACGCAGGACGAGAACAACCGCAAGGTATACGACGGCGCCTGGCCGATCATCGCGGGCAAGCGGGTGACGTTGAATACCCGCTTTGCGCAGCCCGACGGCGCAGGAAAACTGTATGAAGCAGGCACCGAAGGCCCGCAGTGGTGGAACGACTGGCCGGATCCCGTCCGCGGATTGCCGGCGAAAGGAATTCTCGATCGGTGCACGGCAACCAATTCGTGCCCCAGGGTTGTCGAGCACTTTGGCGCCGCGGAGATGTGGGGACTGACGCTCAGCCCTTCGTTCGTGGGAACTTCCGCGGACAAGGATATCCCGCTTCCCAACAACGTGCGGCGGTATTACATTCCGAGCACTCAACACGGCGGAGGACAGGGCGGCTTCAACGTCAATCCGGCCAATCCACCGATGTGTCCCGGTCCGGGTTTCGGCGTAGGGATTTTTGCCGCGAACCCGGTTCCCCACACCGAGACGGTCAATGCGCTTCGATACCATTTCCGGAACTGGATCATGAAGGACACGCCCATGCCGCCGAGCGTGTATCCGACTTTGGCCAGCGGCAATCTGGTCGATCCGACGAAAGACGCCGTCGGTTTCCCAACCATTCCCGGCGCGCCCGCCAAAGCACCGACCGGCTTGATCAATCCGGTTCTCGATTACGACTGGGGTCCCGAATTCAGCTATGTGGATGGATCCGGCGTGCGAACGAAGGTGCCGCCCCCGATCAAGCGCGCGATCCGGATGAAAGTGCCGCGCGTGGATGGCGATGGCAACGAAATGGGCGGCGTCCCGGTCGTCCTCCGCGAGGCCCCGCTTGGCACCTATCTGGGCTGGAACGTTGTGGACGAAGGATTCCACCAGGGCAAGCTCTGCAACTATGCGGGCGGCATGATTCCGTTTGCAACGACCAGGGCCGAGCGTGATGCCAAAGGCGATCCCCGCCTGTCGCTCGAGGAAAGGTATAAGAATCACGAGGGATACGTGGCCGCGGTCCGGGCGGCGACGATGAAGGCGGTCGCGGCAGGCTTTCTGCTGCAGTCCGACGCCGACAAACTCATCGCCGAAGCGGCCGCCAGCAACGTGCTCAGCTCGTTGAGGAGCAGCCAGTGAACTCTACTTCGTGTCGAAGCGGATCAGCAGCGCCCTGAATCCCTTGTTGTCCGCGAAGTGGTGAGGGATGCCAGGCGGAATATAAAGGATGTCACCGGCGTGCACCGTTCGCTTCACCGGATTACGAATGGACTTGCCCCCCTCGGCAAGCTCGCCATCCGTGATGGCGGTGGCCGTGCCTTCGGTCATGATCCAGAGGTCGGCCGTTGTGTCATGAATCAGAGGGGGATCGTCCTCCAGCACGATCCGAACGTTCGCGCTGATGTTCGTGGGCCCGTTGAACAGCCGCGAATTGTTGACGTGTTTGGTTTCGTTGTCCTTCCACTTCGCCTGTATCTGCTCGTTCGTCCAGAAGGCGGTCTTGTTCGTGGGCGCGTCGGGCACCGCGGCCGCGGCAGCCGCCCCCCGGCCCCTCTGAGCGGCCTGCTGGGTCTGTCGTGCCGCTCCCCACAAACCGACAACGCTGATCACACCGATCACCGCGATAATCGCAATAACGTTGTTGCGCATATTTCTCTCCTCATCTTCTCCTCATCCGGCAGTTTAGAAGTGCGTTGAATGTTCTCGGGTTGAAAGTGGACAGAGTTTCCTTCCCATCGAGTTCGTGCGTCAAGCAGATTCTCCAGACCGCCATCGTTCCACGAACGAGCGTAATTCAAGCGCCAGGGGCAACTGTCGGCCTTTCTCCACGAGATCAGCCAGACCCAGGATGTTCTCCAACAACCGCTCAAGGTAAGTCGGATTTCCCGGATAGGCAACGAACGCCAGGTATTGGGAGGCACGGACGACCATCACTTTGTCGACAATGCGAAATTGCTGCAGGGCGGCCAGAACTTCAGCCGTCAGGCGGTTCAGTTCGATCTGTTCCGCTTCGTTGGGTGGATCAGCAGGCATTCTTGTCCCTTCATAACCTAAGAGACGTCATCTGCAGCCAATACCGCCCACGAATTTCCAGCTTGTGCAGATTTTTGGGAGCCGAAGCGGCCGCGAATTACGCCAATTACGCCAACGTTCGCGTAATTGGCGTAATTCGTGGCATGTTTTAGTTCCCTATGTTTACGGCATAGTAGGCGACCGTCTTGGTCGGAACTTCCTTCCACCAGTGCGGCGTCTTTGCGGGAATCGTAATAACGTCGCCTTTGGTCAGGTGATGAGTCTGTCCGCCATCGATTCTCGATCCTCGCTTCTCATCGGGACTGGTTTGCTTGACACCCACCAGTGTTCCTCCGGTCACGAACGTGGCCTCGCCCTCGACGATGATGAAGAGGTGGTTGGTCTTCTCGTGATACTCCGCCTCACCCGCTTCCCGGCGATTGGCCAGAACCCTCAGGCCCGGGTCCTCGATTATCGCTCCGCCCTTCGCCATTGTGGCCGACACTTTGTCGTGGCCGATGTAGTGAACTGCCGCCGGGACACCCGCTGAGAAGACTGCGGCTGCCGTCAGCAAAACCGCCACCGTTAACACTGCCGCTAGCGCCAACAAAAACTTCATTGGTTTTCCCTCCTCGATAACGTTGCTGTTGTGTGAATTCGACAAAGTGTCTGACCGCCGGCGGAAACAGTCAAGGTAAAACATACCTGACTGCCGGGGAAGTGTGCCGGAGCGGTTTCTCTTCCGCGTATAGCTCGAGTTGGCGCGCTTGCGCGGCTCGGTTGTCCTCACGGGCATAAATCTCTCCCAACAGGAGATGGAGTTCCGGTGTGTGGGGCTGTTCCAAAGCCCGCTTGAATTCCTCCTCGGCCGCTTCGAGTTGGTTCACTTGCGCGTAGCACTCACCCATGGCTTTGTGCGCATCGCCGTATTTGGCATAAATGTGGATGGCTTTTTTCAGGTGGTCGAGCGCATCCACACAGTTGTTCTCCAGCAGCTTGTTCCTGGCGGTCTTGAGCTGCCGGCGCGCTGATCCCGGAATTTTCAAATCCCAAACGGTTACGGTTTTGGCGCGGGGCACGGCATTTCGCTGGGCGCGAAGCTCGATTTCAGGCCGCTCGCCAGGCACATCGATATCCTGCCGCGCAGTCTCATAGCCTGGCGCATCGGCAATGAGCGTATAGCGGCCCCATTCAACATTGAAAAACTCAAATCTGTTGTCGTACAGGAAAGCTTCCTGAATTGTCATACCGGACATTTGCAACTGCATCCGGACTATGGCTGACGGACCCTCACCCCCGGTCACTCTGACGATGCAACCGAAACCGATCGCCAACGTTATCAGCATGAGTTTTGAAATCACGCAAAGCTCGCCTGCTCTGCAAAACGCCATTCAAAAAGTACACAACATACCTGTCGTTTTTACTCTGGTTTCGGATCCGCTGGCACTGGGAGCGGGTCGCAGTAACACTGATCATATTCCCAACGCCACAGGCACATCGGTTGTCAGTCCGTTTGACGAAATGATGGAAATAATTCGGCAGACTATGCCATCAGTAAAACGGATCGGGACTGTCTTTGCTCCAGCGGAATCAAATTCGGTCTTTTATAAGAATCTTTATGTTGCTGCGGCCCAAAAAGCTGGTCTCGAAGTTGAAACGGTACCGGCAAATTCCAGCGCTGAAGTTGCCGACGCCGCTCTGGCATTAGTAAGTCGCAAGATCGATCTCGTCTGCCAGATTTCCGGCAATCTTTCAGGCTCGACTTTTCCGAGTATCGCGCAGGCCGCGAAGAAAGCAAAGCTGCCACTGTTTTCATT
>Ga0137409_10007108_pt1 | contig 11530 bp, 11 predicted proteins | sample CZODoug1_16funga_FD_122059 | JGI IMG/M metagenome (GOLD analysis project Ga0137409, IMG submission 122059) | Vadose zone soil fungal communities from Angelo Coast Range Reserve, California, USA - CZODoug1_16fungal (Hybrid Assembly) | ecosystem: Environmental > Terrestrial > Soil > Vadose zone... | reverse complement strand
TCCTGCCGCAAGGCCCACATGGGATCAACCCGCGAGGCGCGCCGCGCCGGAACTGCCGCCGCCAGCAGAGTGGTCAGGCTGAACACCTGCGACGGATTTGGTACGGGCAAGGGCCGCAGGAGTAGTCCGTTGGCAAAACTGAAGATGGTCGAATTGACCCCGATGCCAAGGGCGATGGAGAAAATCGCCGTCAGAGCGAACCCAGGGTTCTGTCGCATCGTCCTTAATGCATAGCGGATGTCGTTTAGCATGGCTTGGTCATGGCATTCGCGTGGCCATTCGCAGTGCCTGTCTTATCAATAACGTAAGGCTGAACCAGGGACAAGCAATGTCCGTTTTCGGGATCGGACTTTGCACAAGCGGACAGCCCGTAAGTTTCACGTGATCCCAGCAATAAAGAGAATCCCGATGACCACGACCGCTGCGCCCGCGACACGCGAGACAATGACACCCGCAGGACCGATTTTTTCGAGCAGGACGAAGCCGGTCAGCGCTGCAACCCACAGAAGGTTCATCACGCCAACGACAAAGAGCACGCACATGAGAGCCCAACAGCAACCGAGGCAATATGCTCCATGACGTAGACCCATCTGCAGAGCGCCGAGCGTTCCATCGCGCCAATTCGTCATCAGGAATCCCAGCGGACTTCGACAATGACTCAGGCACATGCTTTTCCAGGGAGTCAGTTGATAGATTCCAACGCCTATGAGAAGCGCCCCGGACAGCAGGGGACTGGACAATCTCATCGCCGGTGAAAGAATCGCACCCTGGTGCATCAACCACTGACCGAGTGCCGCAGCCGCACTGAAGCCGGTCCATACCAGCAGGTAACCCAGTCCGAACATGAGCACGGCTAAAGATGGGCCGGCCTTTTCGCGGCCGGAGCGTGTTGCCGCGAACAGCAGCAGCACAGGGGCTGCGGTTCCAGCCATCATGCCGACCATCATTGTGGCCCACATTGCGAATGTGAGGAGGACGTCAGCCGCAGTCCAAGGCATCGTCATTGTCATTCCCATCTCCGCCATACTCTTTTCGTACTGCATCGACGAAGACATCTGGCGATCGAGATGGAGCAGATACGCCCAGGCCAGTGCGGTAATGATAACGATACAGGTCGAGATGAGAACGCGGTCGCGGCGGGGCAGAGCCGCCGCGGCCGATGACAGGCTACGCACTCCAGGAAAACGGCGCGTATTGTCCGTTGTTCTTGCCGCTGATATCGTCCCACGCCAGACCGAGGGCGTGGACGTGGCTCTTCGAGGCGTGGGCAAGGGCGAAGCGATCCGCAGCCGGGTGACCCGTGTTTTCCAGATAGAGTGGCTCAGTGGCGTTCGGGTTGATTCCCTTAGCGCCCTCAGCCGCCATGTCGACGAGGCGAGGCGCCGTAACGGACCACTTGATTCCGTTGCGACTAAATTGAATTGGCGCCGATTCCACGCCCAGAAACTTTCCGATCAGGCCAGACAAAGCGGACATCGGTCCGCCTGCGGACCCGCTGGCGATCGCCGTGATGGCTTCGCGCTGCTCGACGCTGGCCTTTTCGTCGGCAATAAGACCAACCGACCAGTTTCCTTTTCCCATCGCCTCAGGCGTATATCCCAGAACGATGAACCCGAGACCGTCGAGAGACACTGTGCCGTAGCTTCCTTTATCGATCTTAAACGCCATTGCAAAAGTGCATGATCCCTTGGTCGGGCTGACAGCCATTTGACCCGGCAGGCAAGGACAGACGAAGTCGCAACTGCACGTCTCGTAGTATTGCCCGCTGACTTTCCACTGTGGCGTTGCCATTCGCTCCACCTCCAATTCCGGCCAATTATAGTGGAACTTTTCCGGGAATTCGGTGTCTTCTTTCACCAGATGCTGTTCGCGATAGTTCTGTTCCTGTTTGGCATCCAAACTCCGCCGGCCGGCGCGATCAGCGGGCGTGTGTTCGACACGGAACGCAAGCCGCTTCCCGGTGTAACCGTTCAATTGGTCCGGCGAATGTACCAGAACGGCCGGCCGATACTGCTGACCGTCCAACAGGCGACGACGGATCAGAACGGCGAGTACGGACTGCCCGTCGTCAGCCAGGGCCGTTACTATGTTAGTGCTTCCTACAGCAAGGGATTTGGAATAACCAGCACGACATATAACGTACCGGACGAAGGCTATCCTCCCATTTACTATCCCGGTACGGCTGAACCCGAAGCGGCAGCGCCACTCGATCTGCCGGCTGGCGGATCTCTGAATGCAATCGATCTGACTCTCTATCGCGTCGAAACTCTGAAGATCAGCGGCCGCGTCCTGGGTCCCGACGGCGCACCCGATCCTGACGCCTGGTTGTCGATATTGCCGGGCCGCTCTGCCGTATTTCTTCCTCTTTCGATGCGCCGTCAATCCATCCGCAAGGACGGCAGTTTCGAGTTCAAAGGCCTGATGCCGGGCAGTTACGAACTGGTAGCCGACTCGCATTCGGCCGACGGAGAGGCCATCAAGGCTCGAGTCTTTGTGCAGCTTGTAAGAAACCTGGAAGATGTCGCTATTGTTCTAAGCCTTGGAATCGAGCTCGACGGACGAATCGCAGTGGAAAACCAGACCACCGATTCGGTTTCGAATCTTCTCAAGCTGCTGACTGTCTCCTTGCGCCCTTCAAGCGACAGCCAGATCGTCTTCAGCGCAACAGGAGCAGTGCAGGCAGACGGCTCCTTTAGAATTCGAAAAGTCGGGCCGGGCGACTACACGCTGCAGATCGGCGGCCTGCCTCCCGACTATTACGTCAAGAGTGCCTATGCAGGGCGAACGGACGTGGTCGAACTGGGTCTGAGTGTTTTTGCACAGCCGCCGGGTTCGATGGACATCGTGATCAGTCCGCGTGGCGGACGCGTCGAGGGTACGATCGTCGACAATGATGGCGCCCCGGTACCTGGTGTGCAAGTTGTCCTGATTCCGGAGCAGCGTCTCCGCGGCCGGGAAGACCTTTATAAAATCGCGCCGGCCCCAAACGGCGCCTTTTCGATGGGCGGCGTACGTCCGGGTAACTATAAGCTCTTCGCGTGGCCGGCCACTCTGACACCCGCTTACATGGATCCCGACTTCATTCGCGATTACGAAAATCGAGCCGAAAGCGTTCGCGTTGATCCGGAATCACGAATCGTGGTCCCGGCCCGAGTGCTTCCTGCGCTTCAAGGGCAATAGTTCACTGTAGCGGCGGTCTATGACCGCCGGTCTTTCCGGCGGTCATAGACCGCCGCTACAGTGCTACAGCGGGTTAGGCCGTTCGTTCAACTCGATGTATGTGCCCCAGGGATCGTAAATAAACGCAAGCGCGGTCCCGGTTTGCGGATTCTTCGTGTAGGGCCTGTCCAGCTTGATGCCCGACGCCTCGAGTTTCCTGCAGAACGCTTCCAGGTTCTTGACGTCGAAGCCGATGTGATCGAGCACCCGTCCCCTGGTGGTAACCGTCGGCATGTCCGTGCTGGAAAAAGTCAGATTTGCTCCGGGCAGGTCAGCGGCTTTGTTTTGTCCTCGCATGCCGGGCTTGGCGCCGAATACCTTGCTGTACCAGGCCTGAATCTCCAGTATCTTGGATTCCGGTACGTTGAAATGAATGTGATGATGCTGGATCGGAAATTTCTGGTTCTTGTCTTCCAGGATCTCGATCCTCAATTCATCCGGGGTAACGACAAAGGCCTGATCCGTTCTGCCATTGCTACCGGGCAGTACCGGGACTCCGGCGGCCTTCCACCTGGCAGTGGACTGCTGAACGTTCTGGACGATGAATCCCACATGGTTGACCACCGTTCCCACGGTGCCGCCTGTGGGTGCCGGCGCTCCCTGGTTTAGATGCAAATACACGGCAACGCCGGGGAACTTCACCACCTCAAAATTGCCCGATTTGATGGCGGTGCCACCCATCGCGACGAAAATCTTCTTGTTGGCCTCGATGTCGCGAGTGTTGAGATGCCAGTGTCCCATGGTCACGCCCGCTTCATTTGGCGGGAACGATTGTGCCCAAACGATCCCGACCGCCAGGGTCGAAATCATCCATAGAACTGCAATCAGTCTTTTCATAGCCGGCTCCTTTTGTGAAGATTGTATGTGCTCTTCAGCTTAACTGTAGCGGCGGTCTATGACCGCCGACAAACAGGACCTTGCGGGATCGCCGGCGGTCATAGACCGCCGCTACAGCTTTCAAACCTTGACAGTGTTGACCACTTCGGGGTTATTGTTCTTCCAATTCAAGCTATGCAAGCAATATTGCTGGTCTCCATGGCAGTTCTCTTCCAATCGCCGCAGCGGGCCGTGCTCGATAAGTTCTGCGTTACCTGCCACAATGCAAGGCTTCATACCGCAGGGCTTCAGTTGGATACGGCTGATGTAGATCATCCCGAGGGCAATGCGGCGGTCTGGGAAAAAGTGCTGCATAAGCTACGAACACGTGAAATGCCGCCGCCAGGCGCGCCGCATCCCGACAACGTCACTTATGATTCTTTGGCAAACTACCTCGAAAATGCGCTGGATCAGGCCGCGGAAACCCGACCAAATCCCGGCAGACCGGCCGTCTATCGCCTCAACCGTTTTCAATATGCCAACGCGATTCGCGATCTAATTGGTCTGGACATCGACTCCGCGTCGCTTCTCCCGGCGGACGATTCCGGATATGGCTTTGACAACATCGGCGATGTGCTCACTGTGTCACCAATGCTGCTCGAGAAATATCTCTCCGCAGCAGGGAAGATCAGCCGATTGGCCGTGGGCGATCCTTCTCTTAGCCCGACTTCCTCTGAATATCAAATTCCTCCTGCTACCGTGCAAAGTGAACGTGAAAGCGGCGATCTGCCGATCGGCTCCCGGGGTGGAATTGCGGTCCGCCATCACTTTCCACTGGACGCCGAATACGTTATCAAGGTTCGTTTGCAACGAGGCAAAGATGCCACGACGATTGTCGGTATCTCCGAGGAGCGCCGGCTCGACATTCGCCTGGATGGGGCGCGGCTGAAGTTGTTTAGTGTCGGCGGGAAGAGCGGGGAGGTAGACGACGCTCTGGAAGTCCGAATCCCGGTGAAAGCGGGTCCTCACCTGGTTGCGTCGACATTTTTGAAGGACACTGTGAAGCCGGAAGGAGTGCTGGACACGGCCGGTAACCAGGCCTTCTTCGAGGGTGTCGGCAGCGTCTCCATTGCCGGGCCGTACGCTGCAAAAGGTCCGGGCGATACCCCGAGCCGCCGCAGGATTTTCGTGTGCCGCCCGCAAGGACCCGGAGATGAAGAGACGTGCGCCAGGAAAATCATCTCCACGCTGGCTCGCCGCGCGTATCGCCGGCCCATCAATAAGGATGAGATTCCCGCCCTGATGATCCCGTACAAGTCAGCCAGGGAAAACGGGGGGTTTGAAGAGGGAATCCGGCTGGCTCTTCAGAGAATTCTCGTATCGCCGGATTTCCTGTTCCGCGTCGAAACCGATCCTCGAAAGGCTAATTCAGGCCCGGCCTATCGCGTCAGTGATGTGGAACTCGCCTCGCGCCTGTCGTTTTTCCTCTGGAGCAGCATCCCGGATGATGAGCTTCTCGGCCTGGCAGAACGTGGCAAGCTGAAAGAGCCTGCGGTGCAGGAGCAGCAGGTCAGGCGAATGCTGGCGGACTTTCGCGCCAACACTCTGGTGTCGAATTTCGTGGGCCAATGGTTGTACCTGCGGAACATCGAGACGGTACTGCCGGACCCGTCGGCGTTTCCCGATTTCGATGAAAACCTCCGGCTTGCGCTCGCCGGGGAAACCAGGCTTTTCTTCGAGAGCATGCTCCGGGAGGACCGCAGCCTTCTGGATCTGCTGCGCGCCGACTACACGTTTCTGAACGAGCGGTTGGCGCGGCATTACGGGATTCCCGGTATTCATGGCAGCGAGTTGCGGCGCGTCACGTTGATGAACGAGGAGCGAAAGGGGTTGCTCGGTCAAGGCAGTGTTCTCACGGTGACGTCGTATCCGAACAGGACGTCGCCAACGTTGCGCGGAAAGTGGCTCCTGGAAAATCTTCTGGGCTCTCCTCCGCCTCCCCCTCCGCCGGACGTGCCTTCACTCAAGGAAGACAAGGATGCCAGTCTTCTGACGATGCGGCAGCGAATGGCACTACACCAGGCCAGTCCCGTATGTTCAAGCTGCCACTCGCGCATGGATCCGCTGGGCTTTGCGCTCGAGAATTTCGACGGTCTGGGCAGGTGGCGGTCCGGCGTCGACTCTTCCGGCATTCTTCCGGACGGTACGAAAATCGATGGACCCGCAGGATTGAGGAATGTATTGCTCAGCAAGAAAGAGCAGTTCGTCACAACGGCAACAGAGCGGTTGCTGACATACGCGCTCGGCCGGGGCGCGGAGGCCTTTGACATGCCGGCCATTCGCAAGATCGTTCGGGACTCGGCGGGCGGCGATTACCGCTGGTCCTCGTTGATCATGGGTGTCGTCAAGAGTGTGCCGTTTCAAATGAGGAGAGCTCGCTAAGTGATGATGATCTTCAAAAAGTCGATTCCCCGGCGCACATTCCTGCGCGGGACGGGAGCGGCCCTGGCTCTACCGCTGCTGGACGCAATGTTTCCTGCCTTCGCTTCTGCAGCTCAAATGGCTTCCAGAACGGTCACACGTCTTTCATTCTTCACGGTCCCAAACGGCATCATCATGGATAAATGGACCCCGGCGGCGGTGGGCGGTGGCTATGAACTGACGCCCGTCCTGGAGCCGCTGGCCGCGTTCAAGGACCGCATTCTGGTGCTTAGCGGACTGGCAAATAACGAAGCCCGCAAACTCGAATTCGAAATCGCCGGCGATCACCCGCGCGCATGCAGCGCATATCTGACGGCCACTCATCCGAAAATGACTTCCGGAGCGGATATCCATTGCGGCGTCTCTGTGGATCAGATTGCCGCCAGAGAACTCGGGAAGCAGACGCAGCTTCCGTCCCTGGAAATGGGTTTGGAAATGCCTGTGGTGGGCGCGTGCGAATCCGCCTATAGCTGTGTTTACTACAACACGCTGGTTTGGAGTACTCCGACGACGCCCCTGCCGATGGAAAACCGTCCCCGCGCGGTCTTCGAACGGCTGGTCGGCGATAGCACGGATCCCGCCGAGCGGGCGGCCCGCATGAAAGAAAACCGCAGCATTCTGGACCTGGTGTCGCAGGACCTGAAGCGGCTGATGAAGTCCGTCGGTGAAAGTGATCGCGTGAAGCTCGATCAATATTCCGATGCCGTGCGCAGCGTCGAGCGGCAAATTCAGGTGGCGGAGCAGCAATCCTCGAAGGAACTGCCGAAAATCCAGAAACCGATTGGAATTCCGGAAAAGTTCTCGGATTACGCGAAGCTGATGTTGGATCTGCAGGTGCTCGCTTTTCAGGGCGACATGACGCGGGTCGGCACCTTCATGCTCGGACACGAAATGGGCGGCCGCGCATACCCGGAGTTGGGGTTTGGGGACCCGCATCACTCACTGACACACCACCAGGGCGACACGGCGAAGATTGCAAAAGTGCTGCAAATCAATATATTTCACGCGAAGCTGTATCAGTATTTCCTGGAAAAGATGCGGTCGGTGCCGGATGGCGAAGGGTCCATGCTCGATCATTCGCTGCTCGTTTACGGCAGCGCTTTGAGCGACGGCAATATGCACCTTTATAAAGACCTCCCCGTTCTACTAGTGGCTGGCGGAGTTGCCGGAATCCGGGGCGGCCGTCACATCAGGTATCCGGAAAACACGCCAATGGCGAACTTGTATTTGACATTGCTGGATAAGCTGGGGATTCACGTCGAGAATTTCGGCGACGGCACGGGAAAACTTGATCTCGCCGCCGTGTAGGTTCACTGTAGCGGCGCTCTGTGAGCGCCGGTTTTCGGCGGTCATAGACCGCCGCTACAGTTCAGAGGGCCAGCATGAGAAGCATGAAGTTATCTGCAACGTTTCTTCTGTCGATTCTCCTGTCGGCGGCCGTCCCTTCCGCGTGGAGCGCTGATCTGCTCGACGCAGTCCGGAGGGGAGACCATAGGGCTGTTCGGGAGCTGTTGCAGAATCACGCCGACGTCAATGCCGCTCAGCCCGATGGCTCCACGGCACTGGTGCTGGCGGCTGACCGCGATGACGCGGAAGTGGCGGGCCTCCTGGTACGAGCGGGTGCAAACGTCAATGCAGCAAACGAATACGGTGCCACTGCTCTTTCTGTTGCCTGCACGCGCGGCAATATTGCCATGATCAAAATTCTATTGGAGGCGAAAGCGGATCCGAACGCTGCGCTTCTCTCGGGGGAAACCCCGCTCATGACGGCCGTAGACAAAGGCAACGCGGACGCGGCACGCGCGCTCGTCGAGCATGGGGCTAACGTGAACTTGAAAGAATCGAGGGGCGGTCAGACAGCGCTGATGTGGGCGGTGGCCAACAAGCATCCGGAAATTGCGAAGCTGCTGGTCGAACATGGAGCGGACGTTCGGGCCCGCTCGAAGGGTGATTTCACTCCACTGCTTTTCGCTGCACAGCAGGGAGATGTCGAGTCCGGCCGCACGTTGCTGGGAGCCGGAGCAGATGTGAATGAAAACAGAAGGAAGGATCGCATGACGGCGCTGATGGTAGCGGCCGCCGGCGGCAACAATGAATTTTCGATCCTCCTTTTGGAGAAGGGCGCCAATCCGGACCTGACCGATGAAATCGGCTACACCGCATTGCACTATGCAGCGTCGGACGAGAAGAGGGTAGACGTGGTGAAAGCACTTCTGGCCCATGGGGCAAATCCGAATGCCCGGACCACCAGGGATGCACCCCGGACCAACAATTCAGGCGTCAGCTCTAAAGGCGCGACACCCCTGTTCCTTGCCGCTTCGCTTGGGAATGTCGAAACAGTCCGCGCATTAATAGCCGGGGGCGCGGATCCTTTCGTGACCACCGACGAAAAAACCGCTGCTCTGCACGTGGCAACATGGGGAGGTAGTCCCTACAACAGAGACTGGACGGAAGAAGAAAAGAAGAATCTATTCGAAGTTACGAAGCTGCTGGTGGGACTGGGGGCCGATGTCAACTCGGCCGGGGAGCATGGATGGACAGCGCTTCATGGAGCGGCCTACAAAGGCGTGGATTCAGTAGTCCGGTTTCTTGTCGAAAAGGGTGCGAAGATGGAAGTTTTCGATGAGTACGGCCAGACTCCATTGAGCATCGCCAACGCTGTGATCACCGTCGGTGTTAACGACTACTATTATCAAAGCTCACGAGTCGTTCGCAAAAGCACATCCGATCTTCTGTTGAAACTGGGCGCCAGGCCTCTGGCCGAGTCGGGCGTCCGGATACTGGATCTCTTCTACAAACAGCGGTAAGCCCGGCTGCAATTGAAAAAAGAACACTTCAAATTTGAATTTCCCGTTGTTCAATGTGGAGCATATGTTGGAGTCCTTCGTAGAGACCATCGCCTGTGTGAGGGCGGCGACGTGATGCAGGACTACTACGACAGGAAGAATGCAATCTCCGTTCGCCAGTCCGTTGTCCTCCACTTGAAGGCTTAGGGAGGTGTAGGATGCCACCCAATCCTGCATATCGCCCACCCCGTTTGTTTCGCTTATCGCCATCGAGGCGGATGGTCTTTTATCAGATTTGGTCCAGTTTCCATTTTCCGAGTCCCCGCAATTTGTCGACGGCATCGGAAATCCGTTTCGCTGTTGTCGTCGACTGCTTCAAGGCTCGTGCGCCACGAGCCGTCAGCTCGTAATACCGCTTTGATCTTCCGCCACGTTCCGGTGTCGGGTCCGACCTCCATGAACGGAGGAGGCCTTTGCCCTCCAATCGATCCAGCGTCATATAGACCGCTCCGAGCCGGACGTTCCTCGGCGCGGCAAGCTCGCTGATCTTTGCGTGCATCGCCAAACCGTACGCGTGCTCGCCCAGCAACAGCACGCTGGTCAGCACGAGTTGTTCGAATTCCCCGAGCGACTCGGCTGCTTTTTCTCATATACCCACCTGGTGTTGGTGAACTCAACTTCGGCGGTTGTCAACATTTTTTGAAGATGTTTCTGTCGCGCTGGGTTTCCCCGACTGTCAGTAGCCAAATGGCTACTGCAGCCAGTAGCCATTTGGCTACTGGCCAAAATCGACCTAACTGCTGACGCGAGAATGAGGAACGGGCATCACTGTTCGCGATCCGCAAAAAACCCATCAACAAAACGGCTGATGGAAATGGTTCTGACAGTCGCAAGTCATTGAAAAACCGGAAAGCGGGAATTGGCAAGGGCCGTGCCTTATAGGCCTGCCATGAAAGGGAAAATGAAATTCGTCGAGAGTTCATACATTGGTGAGCGCGTTACGTCTCACAAACCCGTTCCTGCTCCGGCCATCTTCCCTTTCACCAAAACTGTTGTCGTCGAGTTCGTAATTAAGTCCGCGTCAATCGAAGTTTGGTTTGCGACGAACACATGTTTTGACGTCACAAAGCAACATTACTTCGTCACAAACGAACATTGCTTCGTCACAAACAAAGTTTACTTCGTGACAAACGAAGTTTACTTCGTCACAAACAAAGTCTGCTTCGTGACGAACAAAGTCTGCTTCGTGACGAACAAGGTTTGCTTTGTGACAAACAAAGTTTGCTTCGTGACAAACAAAGTTTGCTTCGTGACAAACAAAGTTTGCTTCGTGACAAACAAACATTGCTTTGCCTCAAAGCAATGTTGCTTAGCGGCAAAGCAACATTCCTTTCTGACGAAAAAGCTTTGCTTCGTCCAGAACAGCCCACAAACATCAACCGTTAAATCGACGGGGGACGTATCGCGGCCACAAAATACATCCGAGTTCTTGTGACTTTCACGCACCAAAGCGATCACCAGATCGAGAAAATCTTAGGCGCTGTCATCACAAGCTTGACCGGCAACCAAAAACTATCCCAACCCGCCTGTCGATCTCGCAGACGTGCAGGGAGCTCTTACGGTTTCACCGCTGCCATTGCGACTCAGGCCTGTACCACGCGAATTCATCGAACGCCGGTGGTGATCGGTAATCGTGGGAGACGGTTTTATTAATGCCTTTTCCGCTTTTTGACCGATACTCTCTTCTCGGCGAAGAGATCGTACGACTTTTTCGTTATCGCGCCCGACTCGCTGACCAAATTCTTCAACTCGCTGACCAAAACCACAAGCTTACGGCGATTCGCCGCTGCCCTTTCCGCCGCTTCCCATAGGCGTCGGCTATCAGCATCTTCAAGGTTCTTGCCTAGACGTTTGCTCATTGGTCTTCCCCGACAATTTTCGCAAATTCATGGGCCGCATTGTTCTCCTGATGGCCTCCATACTTATCGACACGTTGAGCTTCGGTGACACCCTGCGGAGGATAAGGTTCCGCCAGTCCTGTGAACATGTTCGTGTACTCGCTCAGACGTAGCATTTCCCAGCTGTAGTCGGACTTCGATTTCAGCCTTGCCCGTAGCGTGGTAATGAAGTAGGTGAAGGGAGTTCCGACGGTGCAACCAAACCTACCACGCTCTCTGGAAACCTCGGTTCAGTGTTCTCTACGCCAGAGGAGACAGGTTGATCCATAC
>Ga0137409_10007107_pt1 | contig 11531 bp, 6 predicted proteins | sample CZODoug1_16funga_FD_122059 | JGI IMG/M metagenome (GOLD analysis project Ga0137409, IMG submission 122059) | Vadose zone soil fungal communities from Angelo Coast Range Reserve, California, USA - CZODoug1_16fungal (Hybrid Assembly) | ecosystem: Environmental > Terrestrial > Soil > Vadose zone... | reverse complement strand
GTAAGCAAAAAATCGCGACATGCTTCCTTGTCGCTCATCTGCTCACAAAAAACAATCCCCAGCTATGACACAGACTCTTCCGGGACTTCTCCATTCGATTCGCCCTTCATGGGATGACCCATCTTGGCGGGAGGGCGCTCCTGGGAAGATAATTGGAACTCTCAGGAGCAAGATCATGAGAATCCTCTCGCGGGTGGCGCTCGCGCTGATTCTGACGCCAAGCGTGTGGGCGCAGACTCCGACGCAAACTATAGCCGCGCCCGTTGACAAGACTGTCGAGGTTTCACCCTCACAGAGTTGGACGGACTCGACTATTGATCTCCATCCCGGGGACCTGGTGGAGATTTCCGCCACGACCGTCGGGACGGGCAGCGGGCTCTGCAATCCGCAGGGTCTGACGGGCGTTTCGAATACCGGCAAGCTGCCGCTGGAATCGGCCTTGCCGGCGTCGCTGCTGGCCAAACTACAGGAGAAATCGGATACGCCGCTGTTCGTGGGGGCGGCGCGAAATTTGAAGATCACCGAGGCTGGTCGGCTCTACTTCGGATCGAACCTGGGCGCGCCGGCAGCTTGTACTGGCAAGTATTCCGTCAAGATTCACGTAGCACCGGGAGCCGGGACCGACGCAGCATCCATCAAATCGAAGCTGGCAAGCGCAGCACAGATCTGGATGACTGGACAGTTCGCCGGAATGAAAACGACGGCAGCACAGAACCAGGGGATGGCCTCGGACGCCAACCTCTCGTCACCCGCGCAAGCGTCGGGAGCGGCAGACCCGAGCACGCCAGTGAAAACGCTCGCAGTTTCCCGCGCGCCCCTCGACGAGGCACTCGCCAAGGATTTGCAATCCCTGCCGCGCCGCGTGAACGACGAATTCAAGAACCTCGGCGACATGGTCAACTTCATTCTGATCGGCTCGGAAAAGCAGGTGCAGGACGCTTTGGCCGCCGCGAATTGGCACGTGGCCGATACTTCTACGCCGGAGGCGGTCGCCAAGGCGATTCTGATGGCCACGCAGAAAGAAGACTACTTCCAGATGCCGATGAGCCAGTTATATCTGTTCGGCCGCGTCCAGGATTTTGGCTACGAGCAAGCGGAACCGTATGCGATGGTCGCGAGCCGACATCATTTCCGAATCTGGAAGTCGACGGTAACTGACAACGGATTGCCAGTATGGGCGGGTGCTGGCACGCACGATATCGGATTCGAGAAAGACCAGCGCAACGGAAAAGTCACCCACAAGATCGACCCTATGGTGGACGGAGAACGCGATCACATTGGGGAGTCGCTGCAACAGGCAGGGCAAATCCGGATGATGCAATACTTCACGCCCTCGGATTCCGTCCAGGACGCCCGCAATGCGACAGGAGGCGGGTATCAGTCGGATGGGCGAGTGCTGGTGATAATTCTGCAGTAGGCGGATGCTGTTCTACTGGAGTTTCGCGTACTCCGCCTTAGCTTGGAGCAGCAGCGGCACGTCGGGGTCGGCGTCTTTCCACAGAGCGAGGAAGTTCTGGTAGGCGATGCGGGCTTTCGCGGCGTCCCCTTGTTTCTGGTAGACGCGGCCTAGTTCGAGTTGGGCTACGGGAGCCACGATGTCGGGGCCGTGCAGGGGTCTCCAGTCGAGGATTTTTTGAAAGTCCTGGGCGGCTTCGTCGTAGTGTCCTGCTTGTTTGTATGCGAGACCTCTCGCATAGAGGACGCCCGTACTGGAGCGCATGTAAAGGGCGGCGGTGTTGAGCTGGTCAATGGCTTTCTCGGGTTCGGGCTTGGCGGAACCCGATGGATGCAAACTGACGATGGCGTGGGTCATGGGTACAGCCACGTTTTGGGCGATGGTATCGTTGGGGCGGGTGCGCTGGATCTCAGCCGCAAGACTCATCGCCCTCTGCTGTTCGCCTGCGGCTGCCAAGGCTACGGCGGCATTCCACATGATGTTGAACGTCCGGTAGGCACGCAGGGCTTCATTGGCGCGACTGATGGCCTCGTTGCGATTCCCGACAATCGCTTCAACGCCGGCGAGCTGCACCTCTATATCGGCGCGCCCTTGTAGATGCATGCGGTCAATAGCATCTTGCGTTTTGCGCGCGAATTCCCGGGCCAGGCGTATTTGCCCACGAGACGCGGCCACGTTCCCACGGAAGTTCAGGACGCCCATCTCTCCGTCCGGTGTGGAGGCAGCTTTTTGCAGGTTCTGCTCAATCTCTGCGTCTTTACCTTGTGCCCAATCGAGAGAGGCGCTCATCAAGCTGACCGCGCCGGGTTTTATTTTACTGGCGGTGTTCAGCGTGGCACGGGCCTCATCAAGGCGGTTCAGGCCGATGTATGCGATCACGAGGTTCTCGTAAGCGCTCATCGAATCCGGGGAGAGTTCGGCACCCTGCTTGGCATTGCGCAGAGCGTTGTCAAACTGGCCGAGGTTGTTGTAGACGTTGGCCAGGTTGATGAAAGGAATGGCGTCTCGCGGATAGGTCTGGCAATAGAGCTCAAGCGCTGCAATCCCTTTGTCGAGTTGTCCGTTGTCGGCGAAGTAGTGGGAAGTAATGTAGAGCTTTTCCCGTTCGCCAGCGCGATCGCGCAACTCGAAGGCCTTCTGCCGATTGACTTCCGAGAGCTGGGTTTGCTGCAAATTGTTGTACACGGCGCCGAGGCGCGCATAGCCCATGGCGAACATCGGGTCGAGTTCCACCGCGCGCTGGTAGTACGGCAGGGCGCCAATTTCGTCGCCTATGTTGTGCTTGCTGTCTCCCATGCTCAACGCTTTGAGAGCGTCGAGTGAGGAAGTGGTCGCCTGGGAGAGCGCCATGTCGTACTTCTGAACTGACGCCAGCGATTCGCCGAGTTGGCCACGCAGTTCGGTGGCGGCGCGGTGCAGGGCGTTCAGAACATCCTCTTTGCGGCTCGCCTGAATTTGCTGGCGGGCAAGAGTTTCACCCGTACTGACGTGCACCGCCTCCAGGGTGATGGCGTAGTCGCTGCCCAGGCTGGCAATGGAGCCGGTGAGCAAGGCTTTGATGCCATCGCGTTGGCAGATCTCCTTGCCAACATCCGTAGTGATGCGGTCGTCCGGATTGCGCCCCATGAACTGGAGTGTCTGCCGGATCCTCTGATCCGGAAACACGTTCAGGTAGGGTGATTGCCCGAGATCGACTGCGAGCGCTTTCTTGAGAGCGCCGTCGAAGACGGGGTCCGCAGTGGTGTTCACGAAATCCGTGATAAGTATGGAGTCTTTTTCGGTGAGGGCGCGGCCGCGTTTGATAAACACGAAGCCGAGTCCGGCCACGACTAGCGCAACTACTAAAGCGGGGATCAGCCAGCCCGGCAGCCTGCGAGGTTGAGGGGCTCGCATCCGGTTCGATGCCGACGATCCCGAAGCGACGAGAATCGTACCGGACTCGGAGTCGCGCTTCAGGCGCTTTAGATCGGAGCGCACCTCGGCGGCACTCTGATATCGAAGCTCACGGTCTTTTTCGAGCAGTTTGTTCAGGACTTCCTCGAGATGCGGAGGTACATCGGGATTCAATCGGATAGGTGGTGTGGGCGGCCGGTTCAGAATCGCGTCAAAGATGACTGCGGACGTGTCTCCACGAAAAGGAATCGCGCCGGTGGCAATTTCGTAGAGCACAGCGCCAAAAGAAAAGAGGTCGCTGCGCGCATCGAGGTCCTTTCCACGCGCCTGTTCCGGCGACATATACGCTACGGTGCCCACGGTGGATCCGGGACTGGTCAGGAAGGGCTCGTCAACGGTGGCGGCGGAGCCGACGGTGACAGCCGTCATCGCGGAATGTTGGACGGTCCGCTTAGCGAGTCCGAAATCCAAAATCTTCGCCTGGTACCGCTGGGTTACGAAGATATTGGCAGGCTTGATGTCGCGATGAATGATGCCTTTGGAATGGGCGGCATCGAGTGCGTCGGCGATCTGAATGCCGAGTTCGAGTAGCCGATCCAATTCCAGCGGTTGACCGTGAATCGCTCCCTTGAGGGTCTGGCCCTCCAGCAGTTCCATGGCGATGAAGTGCCGGCCGTGATCCTCACCGATCTCATAGATTGTGCAGATGTTGGGATGATTCAGCGCGGACGCCGCCCGGGCTTCGCGCTGGAAGCGGTCGAGTGCGCTTGGGTCCTTTTCCGTCTCCGGAGGCAGGAACTTTAGGGCGACCCGGCGGCCAAGGTTCAAGTCTTCCGCCTCGTACACCACACCCATGCCGCCGCCGCCCAGCTGCGAGAGCACGCGATAGTGCGAGACGGTCTGGCCGATCATGGGGAGGAGGGCTCCTGTTGGAGAATTCTCCGATGTTAGGCTGGGTCCCAAGCCAAGTCAAACACACCAACCCCTTGTCTCTATACGATGCGAGGAGACGGTAAGTTCAGCGAATTTTTCGCGGCATGACGAGCATTGAGGAAGGCTCACTTCAACTTCACATACAGCACAACGACTGTGTGTAGTAGCGCCGTCGTAAGGTGGCGGCAAAGATACCAGCGCTAACTGGATGGTGCGTTTTTAGCGGGAAGACGTTAAGGTCAAGCAAAACGGTCACTTCCGTAGGTTACGGAAGTTTCTCCCCGAAACCGGGGATCATTTGCGACCCGCCGCTGCCCCTGTAACAATTGAACTTCCCCCACTTTGTCTTTGGGAAGCGCTCGTCGAGCTCCCCGGGCAGGAGACTGCAAGCATGAAGAGTCGCCCTCATTCATGGAGGGAGATGAACGCCGGCGCCCGCCTGTTTATCGCGGTGGTCGTGCTCTGTGGGACCACTGTGCTGAGCTATACGGTCCTGCATGGCGCCAGCCGCGACCCGCTCAAATTTCTGTGTTACCTGATTATTGCGCTAGTGGCGTCGCGCCTGAAAGTGAATTTACCGGGCATCACCGGCACGATGTCGGTGAACTTTCTGTTTTTGCTACTGGGCGTGCTCGAACTCAGCTTTTCGGAAACCATGGCATTAGGCTGCGCGGCGGTGGTGGTGCAGTGTCTGGATCGCCAACGTCCCGCCCCGATTCAGGTTGCCTTCAACGTCTGTTCGACCGCGCTCGCCATCGCGGCCACTTTCGTCGCCTATCGCAACCCATTGTTGCACCGCGCCGTGGGTAATCCCTCCACGCTGCTGCTTCTGGCGGCCTGCATCTATTTCGTCGCCAATACGGTGCCCGTAGCGGCAGTCATCTCACTTACAGAGCGGAAGTCGCTGCGCCGGATTTGGGCCGACTGCTATTTCTGGAGCTTCCCCTACTATCTGGTAGGCGCCGGCGTGGCCGGGATGATGAGCTGGCTCCACAACTTCGCAGACTGGCAGACCTCGTTGCTGATCTTGCCCGTCGTGTACCTAATCTACCGCTCATATCGCCTGTATCTGGGGAAGCTGGAAGATGAAAAGCGGCACGTGGAAGAAATCGCCGACTTGCACATGCGCACCATTGAGGCGCTCGCCCTCGCGATTGAAGCGAAAGACCAGACCACCCACGATCACTTGCAGCGGGTTCGCATCTACGCACTGGAAGTCGCCAAGGAGTTGCAAGTCAGTCCCGAAGAGCGGGAGGCGTTACAGGCGGCAGCGCTGTTACACGACATCGGGAAGCTGGCGATTCCGGAGCACATCATTTCGAAGCCCGGTCGGCTAACTCCGGAAGAATTCGAAAAAATGAAGATCCACCCCGTGGTGGGAGCCGAGATTCTGGAACGAGTCCGTTTTCCGTATCCGGTGGTGCCCATCGTCCGTGCACACCATGAGAAGTGGGACGGCAGCGGATATCCGCTCGGATTGAAAGGAACAGAGATTCCGATCGGCGCGCGCATTCTAGCGGCGGTCGATTTCCTGGATGCGTTGGCGTCAGACCGGCAATACCGGCGTGCGTTACCGCTGGATGAGGCGATGTCGAGGTTGCAGGACGAATCCGGCAAATCCTTTGATCCAAAAGTAGTGCACGTTCTGGAGCGGCGCTACGCCGAACTGGAACAACTGGTCCGCGAACGCATCGAGAGCCTGGGCCTGCACAAACTATCCACCGAAGTGAAAGTCGACCGGGGCTTGGAGCCCGCCGCTGGATTTGCCTCTGCGAAGCCGGCGCAACTTGGCGATCGTAGCTTCTTAAGTTCGATCGCGGCCGCTCGTCAGGAAGCCCAGACGCTGTTCGAGTTGAGTCAGGATTTGGGCGCCTCACTGAGCTTGGGCGAAACTCTGTCGGTATTTTCGGTCAAGCTGCGCGGACTGGCCCCCTACGACGCAATCGCGATCTACGTCCGCCATGGCGAGGAACTCGTGCCGGAATACGTGAACGGCGATAACTTCCGGCTGTTCGCGTCGCTGCGCATTCCGATCGGGCAGGGATTGTCCGGTTGGGTCGCACAGAACCTGAAGCCGATTCTGAACGGTAATCCGTCGGTCGAGCCGGGATACTTGAACGATCCCTCCAAATACAGCACTTTGAGTTCGGCTCTGGCCGTGCCTTTGGAAGGATTACAGGGCGTGGTCGGAGTAGTGGCCCTTTATCACGCGGACAAAGATTTCTTCACGTCCGACCATTTGCGTATTCTGCTGGCGGTGAGTTCCAAGATGGCGCTCGCCATCGAGAATGCGCTGAAGTATGAGCAAGCCGAGAGTTCCGCCACCACCGATTATCTGACGGGATTACCCAACGCTCGCTCGCTGTTCCTGCAACTCGATCGGGAGCTGGCGCGCTGCAAGCGCGACAACACGACGCTGACCGTGATGGTCAGCGATATGGACGGATTCAAACAGATCAATGACCGCTTTGGACATCTGGAAGGGAACCGCGTGCTGCGGCTGTTCGCGCACTCCCTGAAAGAGACCAGCCGCGAATACGACTACGTCGCCCGCATGGGCGGAGATGAGTTCGTAGTGATCGCTCCCGGGCTGACGCCAGAGGCGTCCGCGCGCAAAGCAGAGCAGATGCGTGAACTGGTACACCAGGTCGGGATTGAAGTATGCCGCGAGGATATTCTCTCGCTGAGCGTTGGCAAATCCGTCTATCCGGAAGACGGCCTCGATGCCGAGAAGCTTCTGACGGAAGCCGACCGTCGCATGTACACCCAAAAGCAAAGCCAGCCGACCCGCAAAAACCGCCGCATGTATCCGCGGGCCAAAGGACGGCTGACCACCGAAATCTCCCAGCCTGGACAAGAGCGGTCGATGGTGGGAATCCTGACCAACCTGAGCCTGGGTGGTTGCTATGTCGAAACCAGTGCTATCCTGCTGCCCAAGTCCGAGGTCCGGCTGACATTCTCAGTTGAACACACGTCCGTTTCTCTCAACGGCGAAGTGATACGCATGGACATGGGCATTGGCGCGGCGCTGCGGTTCGTCGAAGAGAGCCAGGAAAGCCGCATCCGCCTCCAGAATATCCTCGAACAGATGGCCGGCTCGGAGGATGTGCTGGACCGGCAGCGCAGCCGGAACGCAGCGGCCGGACATGAAATCAAGGGCTGAATCGCGCGAGGGAAATAGAAACAATTATACCCTTCACGCAGGATAAGGACTTTAGCCAGACGCGCCGAAAACATTTCGAAGAGAGTGAACGAGATCGAGGTTCATCTGAAACCCTAACGATGCTTGCCGCTTTCCAAACAGCGTTGCCGCTTTTCTTCCGCTTCCAGTTTTTCCGCAGCTTCGGTTCTTTCAGCAACTCCTCGTAAGTGAGCGGCTTTCCCTTGAGCAGCTTTCCCATAACGGAATCGAACTTCAATTTTGTCTACTACGATGTCATCGGGATCGTCAAGCATTGTGTTATTTTAGCAATCGTTATGACACGTACGTCGGAGTTCAGTGCAAAACGTGCGAAGAAAACATTCCTCTTGGGGTTGAATCTGAAGGCGTGCATTTTGTTATGCCGTTGGGGCCGATTCCGTGCAAGTGCGGCTCAAGGCAATTGTATGGACAGGTGGACAAGATAAATTTTGACGGGGAGGACGGTCTTCTCCCTTAAACGTGTAGAGCGAACGGACCATATTAGAGTGGACCAGCGGTTGCGCGTAGGTGGAAGATGAAAGAAATTCTGTTGGAGATGGTCGCCGAGCTAGAAGATTTACGAGCGAATCAGGAAGTGCATACTCTATACGCATACGTTCGGCCAACGATAAACGATAGCGGAAGCCCGAGAAGCCAAAGCTCAAGCCTTGAGCCAACATCGCGAAGCCTTCGATAAATTGCGGAAACAAATCGCGGCGCTACCTTAAATCTCCGCCACAGGACGCAGGAGAGAGCCACCCTCCTACGTCAAGTAGATTCTCGTTGAAATAGATCTTATTGTTCGAGCTGTGCCGTGCCCTTCGCGATCGACTCGTCCAACAGCTGCTTCATTTGCCGCTCAGCACGCTCCGCAAGTTCGCCCTGCTGACGACCTAGTTTCCCTTGTTGTTCGCCCAGTTTGCCTTGCTTTTCTCCCAGCGCGCCCATCTCGTCACCCACCTTTGATTGCTGATCGCCGGCTTGGGACTGGATATCACCAATCTTGCTTTGCAACTCTCCAATCTCCGACTGGATCTGGCCGATTTGCTCCATCGTGGCGTCGGAATTAAGTCTCTTCAAGGTGGCCTGGAGCTTCTCGAGCTCTTTCGTCATGTCCGGAACCTTTACGTGGATCTGTTCCATTTTTGCGGCGAGCTCTTCCTGTTGTTTTCCCAGGGCTTCCTGCTGCTTGCCGAGTTCTTCCTGTTTCTTGCCAAGCTCCTCCTGAGGGGCCCAGAACGCTTTGGCGCGATCAATCGTGGCCTGGTCGCGAATAATGTAGGACTTTCCATCGCACCGGAACCAGATGAAGTCTCCGTGCATTTTCTCCTTGAGTTCATCCACTCGCTCCCAATCGTCACCCGTGCCGGACATAGTTACCGAAGCGCTGCCTCCGGAAACGATGACGAAGCGCTGTGCATCATCGTCGTTGTAGGAATAGAAACTGTGGTTCGATGACTTCTTTGGCGCTCGCAGAGCATGCGAAGCCGGTGGTAGTGGAGGCGGTGTCTGGTTCTGCGCGATTTCAAGCCTCTGCGAGCTTTGGGAATCCGCTTTGCGACTGGCTGGATGCGTTGACGCAGTGAGATAGACAACCGGAACTGCGAGCGCGACAGCCACAACCGCCATTGATCTCTTGAGACTTATGGCAACAGCTCCCTTCCAGGCAAGAATTCTTTCTACTCTTTGTTCGGCGCGACGTTCCGCGCGACCTGCGGTTGCCATCGCAACCCCCTGCCACCAGACCCGGCCCGACCCAGTTTGCAGCGCTTCAAAAAAACCGAGCAGTGTTTTGGCATAAACCATGCGGTCCACCCCACAGGCCAACGCAGCTTCGTCGCTGGCTTGTTCCATGAGATCGGCGAGGTGCCGATGCAGCCACCAGGCAAACGGGCTGAACCAGAAAATCGTGCAATGCAAAAACGAAAGGCGCTGGGTCAGGGTGTCGCGCCGCGCAATGTGTGACACTTCGTGCGCGATAACGGCGTCGAGCTTCGCGTCGTCCCAATCGCGCCACGTGGCGGGAAGCAAAACTACGGGACGCAGTACGCCCATTGTGACCGGTACGGAAATAAATTCGGATTCGGCAGCCTGTGGAATGAAGGTAAGCCCGGCGGTCTGAGCGCGGGAAGCAAACCTGACAGTGACGCGTGTGTCGGTAATCATTTGCGATGCGCGTCGCAACCGGCGACCGAACGCCAGTCCCACGAATAATCGAGCGAGAAGAAAGAAAGCCATCACCAAATAAATTTCAGCCGCGACTATATTCCACCGGATCTTGGACCACGCGAATCTTGTGGAAAGTGCTGGGCTCACCCCTGCGAGAGTCTCTTGCTTGCGCGGTACAGTGAGATTGGCCGGAGCAACAGCAATCGGCTGTGAAACCCTGACTACATTAGCGGCGGACTGCTCAGCTCCATATTGAAGAAACGCCGGCGTGGGAACTGGCAGCGGCGGCAACATCCGCTCCAGCAAAGGCATAGTGAGAGCCGCATAGAGTACTACGGTCCACGTGAAGAGGCGCACGGAAGTAGTTTTCATACGAAACGCGGCTAGGCCGAGCCCCGCGGCGCCAGCCAGCGCGATGGCGCGTACAGCGGTGATCGCCAGGGGCGAGAGAAGGCTGGTCGACAGATAGGTAAAAGCGATCGGCGTCATGACTACTCTTCCTTCCTGTCGGCGATTTTGCGGGCCAGCTGTTCCAGTTGCTTCCGGTTGAGCACTGCGTTGTCCACCATACCGAGGACAAGCATCTCAGCCGAGCCTCCACAAAAGCGGTCGATGATTCCCTTCACCGCGCGGACGGCGACTTTCTGCCGCGCATCCGATGCCTGGTAAATAAATGTGCGGCCATCAATCGAGTGCGTGAGATAGCCCTTCTCTTCGAGACGGCGAAGAACCGTACGAATAGTGGAATCCTTCATCGGACGAGACGAAGCCAGCGCTTCGCGGCACTCTTCGGAAGAAGACGGGCCGTGGCTCCAAACGTAATCCATGACCAACTGCTCGACTTCTCCGAGGTTCCTAGGGCGGGGTTGCGATGTGTTATTCATTGTAGCGTTACAATGTGTAACACTTAAGAGGAGAGCTGTCAAGGGAGAATATCGGGACTGCTGGACGGTGCGCGAAGTCAGGTCGTGACGGAAGGAAAAGATTCACCAAGCGCGAGTGGTAGGTGGTGTAAACGCTGTTTACATCAGTTAAGAATTTCCCATGCTCGGGAAATCGACCCCGATTGGGCACAGACTCACCTTGCTGCCGCACCTTGACATGCTTCGCCGCAATCTCGTATCGACATTGCAGTGCAATGAACTCTGTGTTATAAAGTCACTCTTGTGAATACCCCTAGTCGCGTCGTTGCGGCAGCGCAGCTACTGCTCATTTTCCCGGCTGTCCTCTTCATGGGCTCGCTCGTCGTGCGGAACCTGCAGCCACTGCAAAACGAACCGGCGCACACCGCTCAGCGAATCGTTATGTGGTACGCGGCACGGCAGTGGACTCTCTGGGTGCTGCTCATCGCTCTGCCCTTTGACGTGCTGGTCACCGGCTGCATTACGCTGGCGCGTAGCTGGAGCGAAAACGTGCAACCTTCACAGACCGCGCAGCAAACGCTCGCCGCCATTCGCAGGCACGGGGTGCTGTTATTGGTCGCTGCGACGACATTGACGGCCGGAGCCGTCCTTGCGATTGTCGCCATCCACATGATCGCGAACTAACGGCCGCAGACGGGAGTTCTGTTCTCGCCTGCTTATCTGCGGAATCTAACTTTCTTCCCGGCGATACCGGGACCTTCCTGCCTTCCAGTGTGAAACGTATCGTGCTTGGGTGCGTTGCACCGTGGAGAAGAAACAGTGCCCCGATAAGGGTAGCTATACTTCTTAGATGGAAGAACAAGTCATCCCAATATTGCGTGTTCAGAATGCCGAAACTGCCGTCGGCTGGTACGGGCGGCTTGGTTTCCGCCAGACATCGGTCCACCGGTTTGGCCCTGGAATGCCCGCCTTTGTAGCTATCGAGCGCGGAGCGATGAAACTGTTCCTCTCCGAGCACAAAGGCGACGCGAGGCCG
>Ga0137409_10007106_pt1 | contig 11531 bp, 12 predicted proteins | sample CZODoug1_16funga_FD_122059 | JGI IMG/M metagenome (GOLD analysis project Ga0137409, IMG submission 122059) | Vadose zone soil fungal communities from Angelo Coast Range Reserve, California, USA - CZODoug1_16fungal (Hybrid Assembly) | ecosystem: Environmental > Terrestrial > Soil > Vadose zone... | reverse complement strand
CAGGACGCCGGGCCCCCACGCGCGCACAGGCTTCGATTTGGCAAGTTCGGTGCCCGCCGGAGAGCGCGGCTCAGGCGACGGACGTGGGCGTCGAGCGCGGCCGTCGCGAGAGCTGCACGAGCGAGCCGGCGTGGAGCCAGAACGCGAAGGGCACGAGGAATCCCGGCAGCCAGATGTAGGGAAAGGTCGCGAGGAACGCCGTGGACGGCTCGGTGACGAACGCGCGGAACGGCGTCGGCAGCGCGAGCTGGGCGTGGATGACGACGTTGGCCAGGATGAGGATCCCCACCACGTTCCACGCGGCCGCCACCCACGCCGGCCACGCGCGCCGCTCGACGACCATCCAGCCGATCGGGATCGCCGTGAGCCCGACGAGGATGTCGATGTTGCGCCCCTCGAAGGTCATGAGCTTCGGCGCGCGGCCCTGGACGGCGAGCGCCCAGAGAATGATCTCCATCAGGATGCGAAACGATTGCAGATAGATGAGCCGCTCGGGGGGCGTGACGGCGAGAAAGTGGCGCGTGCCGTGGGTCGGCAGCATCAGCAGCCCGGCCACGAGGGGCAGCAGCCCCGCCAGCGCCAGGCGCGGCGGCATGCTCTGGAAGTCGAGGAAGTAGCCCTGGCCCGCCAGCACCGCCAGCACGCCGAGCCAGATCGCGAGACCGACGCCGACCCGCGCCCGCCGCCAGACCAGGATGCCCGCGAGCACGAGCACCTGGGCGATGAAGACCAGATCCACGGCGAGCGTCACGCGAGCGATCGTACCACGCGCCTCGCGGGGCGCCGGATGGCATCATGGCCGCATGGCTGACGTTGCCGCGGCGCCGCGCGCGCCGTTCGTCGCGCTCTCCGCGCTCTGGCTCGTGCTCACGGGGACGCTGTGCAACCTGCGCTGCACGCACTGCCTGAACGCGAGCGGCCCCGACGAGCCCTGGCTGCCGCCCCTCGACGCCGCCGTCGCGCGCCGCGCGCTGGGCGAGGCGGAGGCCCTGGGCGTGCGCGAGGTGTATTTCACGGGCGGCGAGCCGTTCCTGCATCGCGAGATCCTGCCGCTGCTCGAGGCGAGCCTGAGCATGGCCGCGACCACCGTGCTCACGAACGGCACCGTGATGACGGAGGCGCTGGCCGACGCGCTGGCGCGTCTCGCGCACGGGTCGCGGTACTCGCTGGAGATCCGCGTCAGCCTCGACGCCGCCGCCGCCGAGGCCAACGACCGTGTGCGCGGGCGCGGGACGTGGGAGCGCGCGACTCGCACGCTGCGGTGGCTCGACGCGCGCGGGCTGCTGCCGATCGTCACCGCCACGGAGATCGTCGAGGGCGCCGCGACGTACGATCGGTTCCGCGCGCTGCTGAGCGCGCTCGGGATCGCGAAGCCGCGCGTGAAGATCCTGCCGGTCTTTCCGGTGGGCCGCGCCGTCGGCGCGCCCGGCGTCCGTCTCACCGACGCGGATCTGGACGGTTTCGATCGCTCGACGCTTCCGTGCGCGGAGACGCGCGTGGTGGCCGCGGACGGCGTGTACGCGTGCCCGATCCTGGCCGGCCTGCCCGGCGCGCGGCTCTCCGACGGCGCGCTCGCCGCCGCGCTCGGTCCCGCGGCGCTCTATCACGCGGCGTGCGTGACCTGTCACCGCACGGGGGCGACATGCCGGAACGCGTGAGCGAGCACCGCCGCCTGGCCGTCCTCGGCGGCGTGTACGCGAACGCCGAGGCGCTGGCGGCCGTGCTGGCCGACGCGCGCCGGCGCGACGCGGAGGCCGTGTTCTGCCTCGGCGACCTCGGCGGGTTCGGGGCGCATCCCGATCGGGTCTTTCCGCTGCTGCGCCAGCACGGCGTGCGTGTCGTGCGCGGCAACTACGACGAGGCGGTCGCGACGGCCGCCGCCGACTGCAACTGCGGCTACACCGACCCGCGCGACAACCACTACGCGCGCATCAGCTACGCCTACACGGTCGCGCACACCTCGGCGGCCAACCGCGCCTGGCTGGCCACGCTGCCGGGCCACCTGCGGATCGCGCTCGGGCCGCACCGCGTCCTCATGTGTCACGGCTCGCCGCGCCGGATCAACGAGTTCCTCTGGGAGTCGACGACGCCCGACGGGCTGCTGCGCCGCCTGCTCGCCGCGCACGCGGCCGACGTGCTGCTCTGCACGCACACCGGGCTCAAGTGGCGCCGCGCGCTGAACGGCGGAGCGGCGCACGCGGTGAACGTCGGCGCCGTCGGCCGTCCGGAGAACGACGGCACGCCGGACGTCTGGTACGCGCTGCTGACGGCCGAGCCCGAGCTCGAGGTGGAGTTCGTGTCCGTCGCGTACGACCACGAGGCGGCCGCGCGGGCCGTCGAGGCCGAGGGCCTGCCGCCGGAGTTCGCGGAGACGCTGCGCACGGGCTGGTGGACGACGTGTCTCGAGAATCTCCCGGCGCGGGAGCGCGCGCGTGGCCGTTTCTGAGCCGCGCGCTTGACAGTGGCGTCGGCCCCCCGTACGGTACGCGTCGGATTCAAAAGGAGGCCCCGCCATGATCCGGATTTCCGTGCTCTATCCCTCGAGTGAAGGCAAGAAGTTCGACGTGAACTACTACGTGAACAACCACATGAAGCTCGTCCGCGAGCGACTGGGCAGCTTTGGCCTCGTGCGCACCGAGGTCGACAAGGGGCTCGCCGGTGGCGCGCCGGGCTCGCCGGCGCCGTACGTCGCCATCGGGCACGTTTACTTCAACGCGGTCGACGGCTTTCAGAAGGGGATGGGCCAGCACGGCAAGGAGATCATGGCCGACATCCCGAATTACACGAACATCCAGCCCCAGATCCAGATCAGCGAGGTCGTCGGCTAGATGGCGGCCGGCCCCGACGTCATCGTCGTCGGCGGCGGCAACGCCGCCATGTGCGCGGCGCTCTCCGCGCGCGAGCATGGCGCGCGCGTCCTCGTGCTGGAAAAGGCGCCCGAGGCGTGGCGCGGCGGTAACGGCTTCTTCACGGCCGGCGGCTTCCGCTTCGCCTTCAAGAGCTTCGACGAGGTGTGCGAGCTCGTCGGCGACCTCTCCGACGAGGAGAAGGCGTCGATGAGCGTGCCGCTCTACACCGAGGACAACTACTACGACGACCTCATGCGCGTGACCGAGGACCTCGCGGACGCGGACCTCGCGCTCACGCTCGTGCGCGAGTCACAGCCGACGATGCGGTGGATGAAGGCGCAGGGCATCCGCTGGATCCCGATGTTCGGCCGCCAGGCCTTCAAGGTGGGCGGCAGGTTCACGTTCTTCGGCAACCTCGTGCTGGAGGCGGTCGGCGGCGGGCCCGGCCTGATCGACATGCACTACGAGTCGGCGAAGAAGAAGGGCATCGACGTCCGCTTCGAGGCCAAGGCGCACCGGCTGCTCACCGACGCGCGCGGTGTCGTCACCGGCGTGGAGATCCGGACCCCGGACGGCGGCGGCGAGGCGATCCAGGCGAACGCCGTCGTCCTCGCCTCCGGGGGCTTCGAGGCCAACGTGGAGATGCGCACGCGCTACCTCGGGCCCAACTGGGACCTCGCCCGCGTGCGCGGCACCCCGTACAACACCGGCGACGGCATCCGCATGGCGCTCGACATCGGCGCGCAGGCGTGGGGTCACTGGAGCGGCTGTCACGCCGTGCAGTGGGACTACAACGCCCCGTGGCACGGCGACCGCAAGGTCGGGGACAATTTCCAGAAGCACTCGTATCCCGTCGGCATCATCGTCAACGTCGAGGGCCAGCGCTTCGTCGACGAGGGCGCCGACATGCGCAACTACACGTACGTGAAGTATGGTCGCGAGGTCATCAAGCAGCCGCGGCGCGCGGCGTTTCAGATCTTCGATCAGAAGGTCGTGGACCTGCTCCGCGAGGAATATCGTATCCGCGAGGTCACGAAGGCCGAAGACGCGACGCTCGAGGGCCTCGCGCGCAAGCTCGAGATCGACGTCGAGGGCTTCGTGCGGACCGTGCGCGACTTCAACGCCGCCGTGCAGCCGGGCACGTTCAACCCGGCGATCAAGGACGGCAAGGGGACGCGCGGCATCAAGCCGCCCAAGTCGAACTGGGCGCAGCCGCTCGACACGCCGCCCTACGTCGGCTACGCGGTGACGACCGGCATCACGTTCACGTTCGGCGGGCTGCGCATCACCACCGAGGGCCGCGTGCTCAACGGCGAAGGCCGGCCGGTCGGCGGCCTCTACGCCGCGGGCGAGCTCGTGGGCGGCCTCTTCTACAACAACTATCCCGGCGGCGCCGGCCTCATGGCGGGCGCCGTCTTCGGCCGCATCGCGGGTCGCTCGGCGGCGCAGGCGGCGAAGTCGGCCTGAGTGCCAAGCTGGGCGGCGGTAAGATACGCGGTCGCCGGCAGGCTCCGTTCAGCGTCGACACCGGTCAAATAAGAACGCACTTTTAGGTCGCACCGCCGTTGCGTCGCGGTCTGGCCCGCGTCGGCCTACCACCATCGACTATATCGTGGACGCCGCGGAGCATCGCGTGAGCGGCGTGCTCGTCTCCTGCATCGGCAGCGACGGCGCGACGACCCCCCTCTCAGCACGCATCGCGCCGAGGATGTCGTCGTGGAACATGGCGAGAATCCTCTCAGCGCAGTGCGGTGTCCCGGTTCTCGAAGTCGACGACGACCGCTAGGCAGGTGCGATGGCTGCCGGCCCCCCATGTCACCAATCCGGCGACACGCGCAGCGCCGCGTGGGCGGCGTCGAGGAACCATTCGGGCAGCAGCGGGCGGTTGTGTTGCAGGAACCGCTCGAACTGCGCGTCGAGGACGTAGGTGACGCCGTGGTCCTCCGCGTGGCGGCACGAGCGACCGTAGGCCTGCACGAGCGCCTTGGCCGTCTCGACCGCGTACCAGCGCGGATCGCGCGCGCGGCGCGCGGATGTCCACGGGTCGCCCAGGTCCGGGTACGGCATCTTGGTGACGATCTGGAAGCGCAGGAAGTCGTCGGGCAGGTCGACGCCCTCGCGCAGCGACGGCGACAGCAGCACCGTGGGCGCGGACGACGCGCGATGCCGCTCGAGGGCGGCGGTCTTGGCGTCGGAGGACTCGACGAAGATCAGCCGGCGAGCCTCGGCCGGCGCGCGCTGCGCGACGTCCGCCATCAGGCGCCGCGCGACCGCGTAGGAGGGGACGTGGATGAGCCCCTTGTCGCGCGGATGCGCGCCCAGGATGCTCACGATCTCCGCGAAGAGCGCCGGCTCCAGCGCGGGCAGACTCGCGCGCGACAGCGCGCCCACGGGCCGATAGACGATCGGCCGCTGCTCGAGCGGAAACGGCGAGGGTGTGGCGAAGGCGCGTGCGTCGTCGGCCTCGAAGCCCAGCGTCTCCGCGACCGCCGTCGCGGGGCCGAGGTATGCCGACAGCAGCACGGTGACCTCCGCGCACTCGGTGAGCAGCGCCCGGGCCTCGGCGGCGACGCCGAGCGGCGTCAGCTCCAGCGTCGCCCCGGGCTCGAGCGCATAGCGCACGACCCATTCGATGGACTCGCCCTCCATGAAGGCGCGCAGCCGCGCCAGCGCGCTGTCGAGCGCGTCGCGCCGCTCGAGCAGGATCGCTTCCTCGCGCGAGGGCGGCATCTGCAAAAACGCGTCGGGCTCGAGGTCGGGCGGTCGCACGGCCTCCAGCGCCCGCCCGATCGCCTCCAGCTCGGCGTCGAGGCGCTCGACGTGCGGCGCCAGCAGCGGCCGGTACGCATCGGCCGTGTCCAGATGCGGCAGGAGGCCGCCGAACCACTCCTTCATCTCCGGCGCCGTGAAGCGTACCGCGTAGACGCTGACGAGCTGACCCTCGAGGTTGTGCGCCTCGTCGACGATCAGCAGACGCCGGCGCGGCAGCTGCTCGGCGTGCCAGTGGCGGAGCGTGGCGAAGTACCACGTGTTCGCGCAGAAGACGGGGCCCGACAGGGCGGCCGCCTTCGCGCGCGCGTACGGACACTGGCAGAGCGGGCCGCGCGGCCGGCGGCACATGCCGAGCGAGGTCGGCACACGCGCGTCCGGATACCGCTCGCACGCGTAATTGTCGCGGCCCTTGACCACCTGGACGACGCCGCCGAACTCCCGCTCGTACTGGTCTTGCAGCAGCTTCTGCGAGGTCAGGAGGTAGGCGTCGCCGCTCCAGCGCGCCAGCGTCACCGCGAGATGGCTCTTGCCGACGCCGGGCGGCGCCTCGACGACGAGGAGCCGCGGCGCCTTCGCGTCCGCGTCGGCCTCGGCCAGCGCGTCTTCGAGCGCGTCGAGCAGCCGCGTCTGCTCGGGCCGTGGCGTGAATCCCGCGGGGAAGTGCCCGCGCAGCGCGCCGCCGCTCACTCCTTCGTCAGCTCCCCGAGGTCCTCGCGGGCGCGGGCGCGCTGCTCGAGGAGCGTGTTGATCTGCTCGGTCGCGGCGCGGTACTGCTCGAGCGTCTTGCGGTCGCGCTCGTCGAGGAAGTCGAGAAAGGCGGCCTCGTCGGCCGCGTACTTCTTGCGCGCCGCTCGCATCTGCGGCAGCGCGACGGCGCGCAGCTCCGGCCCGGCGGAGCGGTACCGGTCCTGCGCGCGGTTCAGCTCGGCGAGACTCGCGTCGCGCGCGGCGCGCAGGCGCACGTAGCGCGCGTGCGCGGCGGAGTCGGTGCGACGGAGCATCTCGCCGTATGCGTCGGCGGCGTCGTCCTGCTTGCCGGGCGGCCGCCGCTCCGCGGCCGGCTGGGCGCCGGCGCTCGTCGCGACGAGCGCGGCGACAGCGACGACGACGGCGACGATGGTCGGGCGCAACATGGGACGTCGTTCGCGTGAGGGTATCATGAGGACATGGCTCCCGCGTCGCGGCCGCACCCGCTGCTTCAGTTCTCCGCCGGCGGTCTCGTCGTCGACGAGCGGGGCAGCGTGCTGCTCATCCGCGCCCGCGATCTCCGCAACCTGCCCGTGTGGACGCTGCCCAAGGGCGCGCTCAATCCCGGCGAGTCGGCCGCCGACGCCGCGCTGCGCGAGGTGCGCGAAGAGACGGGCTGGGAATGCGAGGTCGTGCGCGAGCTGGAGCCGGTGACCTACTGGTTTCAGCGCAACGGCCAGCGCATCCGGAAGACGGTGCGCTGGTATCGCATGCGCCCGCTCCAGAAGGTCGGCGAGCACGACCACGAAGTGGACGAGGTGCTCTGGACCGACCCGGCCGACGCGCGCGCGCGCCTGCGCTACGAGTCCGACCTCAAGCTCATTGCCTCCGTTTGATTTTGATATGGGGGGTCCCGAAATGGCCTCCCAATCCCCAACGCTCGGGGCGTCGCGGCGAAGCCGTGACGCCCCTCGATCCCCCAGCGTTCGGGGGTGACGCTCCTCGACTCACGGCGGAGGGAAGAGGCGCTCGCCGTTCTTCCAGGCGATCTGCTCGGCGACGTCGCGCGGGAGCTGCAGCAGCCAGCGCTGCACCGCTGCCGTCGCGGGCCGCACGGCCTCCCAGCGCGACGTCGTCCACGTATCGGTGCCCACCATGAACCGGTCCGCGTGGCGGACGAAGAGCGCGCGCCACGCCGGGTCGAGCGCGCCGTCGGGCGCGACGTCGGCCCGGAGCGCCAGCTCGACCCACAGCATCGGATACCGATCGAGCAGGCGACCGACCGTGGCCGCCGCCGACGACATGCCGGCGTGCGCCCAGAGGATCTTCACGCCGGGATACGCGACGAGCATCTTCTCGACCGTCGTCTCGTCGACGTGGCACTGCATGAACAGCCCGCGTGATGTCGCCAGCTCCGCGAGGCGCCGCACGGTCGGCGCCTCGACGTCCTCGGCGCCGAAGTGCGACTCGCCGATGCCGCGATAGACGTGGCGGCGGTTGAGCCGCTCCTCCACGTACGCCGCCACCGCCGGATCGCGCGTCCACGATCCCATGTCCTCGCGCGTGCGATACGGACGCAGGAACGGCACGATGCCGGCCGGCGCTCGGTCGTAGAGCAGCAGCGTGCCGTCGTCCGGCGTGCTGGAGACGATGGCGCGGCGCACGCCGGCCTGCGCCAGGATCGACAGCGCGCGCTCCGGCGTGTACGCGCTCCAGTCCGGCTTGCTGTAATGGATGTGCGCGTCGAAGATCGGGAGCTGCGCGGCCGCCGGCGTGGCGGCGAGCACGAGCGCGGCCGCGGCCGCCACCAGGAATTTCGGCATCATGGCGGCGATGGTAGCATTCCGGCGATGGGCCGGTTCTCACGACGGCAGGCACTCCGCGTCCTGGGTGGCGGCGCCGCCCTCGTGGCGAGCGGCCGGGTGCCGGCGTGGGCGCAATCGAGCGATCCCATCCTGGCGGACGTCCGCTCGTCCGCTATCCCCAGAAGACCGACCTCATTCTCCTGACCTCGCGCCCGCCGCAGCTCGAGACGCCGATGACGTGGTTCGATCGCGCGATCACCCCGAACGAGGCGTTCTTCGTCCGGTATCACGTGTTCCCGATCCCGACGCAGGTGGACCTCGCGACGTGGCGGCTGCGCGTCGGCGGCCACGTGGACCGCCCGCTCGAGCTGTCGATGGACGAGCTGAAGACGAAGTTCCCCGCGGCGTCGGTGACCGCGGTGAACCAGTGCTCGGGCAACAGCCGGGGCCGCTCCTCGCCCCGCGTGCTCGGCGGGCAGTGGGGCGACGGCGCCATGGGCAATGCGGAATGGGTTGGCTGCCGCCTCAAGGACGTGCTGGCGGCGGCGGGCGTGCGCCAGGGCGCGGCCGAGGTGGCCTTCGACGGCCTGGACAAGCCGGCGTTCCCGAGCGTGCCGGACTTCGTGAAGTCGCTCGCGCTGGCGCGCGTGCTCGACGATCCGAACGTCATCGTCGCCTACCAGATGAACGGCGCGCCGCTGCCGATGCTCAACGGGTTTCCGGCGCGGCTCGTCGTGCCCGGCTGGTACGCGACCTACTGGGTGAAGAACCTCTCCGACATCACCGTCGTCGACAAGCCCTTCGAGCAGTACTGGCAGTACTGGATGAAGCCGGCCTATCGGATTCCCGACAACCCGTGCGGCTGCGTGGAGCCCGGGACGGCGCCCAAGGCCACCGTGCCGATCCACCGCATGAACGTGCGCTCGTTTCTCGTGTCGCCGGCGCCGGGCGCGCGGCTGGCCGCGGGACGCCCGGTCACGCTCAAGGGCATCGCGTTCGACGGCGGCTACGGCATCCGCGAGGTCGAGATCTCCGACGACGGCGGCAGCACGTGGCGGCGCGTGTCGCTCGGGCGTGACCTCGGCCCGTACGCGTTCCGCGAGTGGTCCGCCGCGTGGACGCCGCCACGCGCCGGCGCGGCGCGCGTGATGGTGCGCGCCTTCAACCGCATCGGCGAGTCGCAGGGGACGGAGCCGCTCTGGAACCCCTCGGGCTACCTGCGCAACGTGATCGAGTCCGTCGAATATCCGGTGGGCTGAGGCGGTGACGCGCGTCCTGCTGCTCGCCCTCGTCCTCGCCGCGGCGGGCGCCGCCGGCGCCGAGGAGATCACGCTGCCGCCGGATCACCCCTACGGTGCGCTGAAGCCGGGGCCGGGCAGCGAGGTCGCGCAACGCAGCTGCGTGCTGTGCCACTCCACCGACTACATCGTCAGGCAGCCGCCCGGCGACGCCAAGCAGTGGGACGGCGTCGTGACCAAGATGATCAAGGTCTTCGGCGCGCCGCTGAGCGACGCCGACGCCAGGACGATCACCGACTACCTGGCGCGGCAGTACGGCAAATAAGCGGCGCTCGGCGGCGCAGCGCCTCCCACACGCGGCCGGGCAGGAGCGGCACCCGCGTGATCTCCACGCCGCGGTCCGCGAGGGCATCCTCGACGGCGTTGGCGATGGCCGCGCTCGGCGAGATGATGCCGCTCTCGCCGACGCCCTTGATGCCCAGCTCGTTGATCATCGAGGGGTGGTCGACCGCCTCGACGGTCAGCGCCGGCACGTCGCCCGCCAGCGGCAGGCCGTAGTCCATCAGCGTGCCGGTGAGGAGCTGGCCGGCGGCGTCGTGCACGATTTCCTCGCGCAGGGCGGTGCCGAGCCCCTGCACGATCCCGCCGTGCAGCTGGCCCTCGACCACGGTCGGGTTGATCGGCCGCCCGCAGTCGTGCACGGCCGCATAGCGCAGGAGCCGCACCACGCCGGTCTCCACGTCGACTTCCACCGCGCACACGTGGGCGCCGAAGGCCCACGTCACCGTCTCCGGGTGGAAGAACAGGCACGCATGGAGTCCAGGCGCGCCCTCGGCGGCCAGCCCGCGGCTGCGCGGGGCTCGGCGGGCCAGCATGCCGAGCGCCACGCCGCGGTCGGGCGATCCGGCGACGTGCGCGCGCTCGTTCGCGAGCACGACGTCGCCCGGCGCGCACTCGAGCAGCTCTCCGGCCACGATGCGCGCGCGGCGCGCCACCTCGCGCGCCGAGCGCGCGATGGCCGGCCCGGCGTTGGCGGCGACGCGGCTGGCGATGGCGCCGTGGCCAAAGCCGATGAGCGCAGTGTCGCCGCCCAGCACGATCACGCGCTCGAGCGGCACGCCGAGCTCGGCGGCGCAGACCTGGGCCAGCGTCGTCTCGTGCGCCTGGCCCTGCGACGACACGCCGACGGCGACGAACACGGTGCCGTCGGGATCGATCCGCACGTCGGCGCCCTCGAACGGTCCGATGCCGGTGCCCTCGAGGTACGCCGAGAGCCCGACGCCGACGGGACGGGCGCTGCCACGCCGGCGGTCGCGCTCGCCGCGCCAGCGCTCGTAGTCGGCCAGCGCGAGCGCGCGGTCGAAGGCGGCGACGTAATCGGCGGGGTCGTACGTGATCGCGACGCCGTCCCGATACCGGTGGCCGGGCTTGTAGGGCATCGCCTCCTTGCGGATCAGGTTGCGGCGCCGCAGGTCCGCGGGGTCCAGGTCGAGCCGCCGCGCGGCGCGGTCGAGGAGGCGGTCGAGGACGAAGGCCGCCTCGGGACGGCCGGCGCCGCGGTACGCGCCCATGAACGTCTTGTGGGTGACGACGTTGACGCACTCGCCGGCGAAGTGCGGGATGCGGTAGGGCCCCGCCAGATGGTTGATGGTGTTGAGGCCGATCACGTCGCCGAGCGTCGGGTACGCGCCGTGATCGCGCGTGAAGCGCGTCTCGATCGCCGTGAGGGTGCCGTCGCGACGCACGCCGAGCCGCGCGCGATGCCGCTGGTCACGGTCGGGCGCCGCGGTCAGGAAGTGCTCGCGCCGCGTCTCGATCCACTTCACGGGACGCCCCAGCCGCCACGCGACCACCGCGATGAGCACCTCTTCGGCGTAGGGATGCCCCTTGATGCCGAAGCCGCCGCCGACGTCGGGCGCCAGCACGCGCACGCGCGACTCGCCGAGCCCGAGGGCTCCGGCGACGGCGCCGCGCACGGAGTAGGGGACCTGGGTCGAGGACCAGAGGGTGAAGAGCCCGTCCGCCGTCGCGGGATGCGCGACGACGCCGCGCGGCTCGATCGGCACGCCGGCCACGCGCGGGAAGTCGAGCGCCGCCTCCACCACGACGTCGGCCTCGGCGAAGCCGCGCGCGACGTCGCCGACGGCGCTCGTCGCCACGCCGGCCACGTTGTCGGGCCA
>Ga0137409_10007105_pt1 | contig 11534 bp, 12 predicted proteins | sample CZODoug1_16funga_FD_122059 | JGI IMG/M metagenome (GOLD analysis project Ga0137409, IMG submission 122059) | Vadose zone soil fungal communities from Angelo Coast Range Reserve, California, USA - CZODoug1_16fungal (Hybrid Assembly) | ecosystem: Environmental > Terrestrial > Soil > Vadose zone... | reverse complement strand
AGGCGTCGTCGTCGTCGGTGAAGACCGTGGCCTTCAGCCGGCTCTTGTCGAGCCCGAACTCCTTCGTCATCAGCTCCCAGGCGAAGGCGATCGCCTCGGCCTTGAAGTAGTCGCCGAACGAGAAGTTGCCGAGCATCTCGAAGAAGGTGTGGTGCCGCGCGGTGTGCCCGACGTTCTCGAGGTCGTTGTGCTTGCCGCCGGCGCGGACGCACTTCTGGCAGGTCGTCGCCCGCGAGTACTCGCGCCGCTCCTCGCCGAGGAACACGCGCTTGAACTGCACCATCCCGGCGTTGGTGAACAGCAGCGTGGGGTCGTCGGCCGGCACGAGCGGCGAGGAGGGCACCCGGGCATGCCCGTTGCGCTCGAAGTAACCGAGGAAGGCTTCGCGAATCTGGCTACCGGTCATAAGGTAGGTATTTTACCAGTCCTGGTGCCCAGATAGCGCTCCTGACTCGCGAGTCACCTGGGCGACGACCCCCGCGGGAAATCCCCGACGCAGCAGGTAATCACGCAAGCGGGACGCGGCTTTGAGGGGAGCCCGCCGCTGGAGAATCGGCAGCCGCCGGCGGGCCAGGCGGCGGGCTTCCTCGAGCTGGCCGCCACGATCGACCGTGGCCAGCGCGGTGTCGATCAGCCCGGAGGCGACCCCCCGCGCCCGCAGCTCGGCGCGCAGGCGCGCGGTGCCGTAGCCGCGGGCGGCCCGGGTGGTAACCCACTGGCGGGCGAAGGCGGCATCGTCGAGATAGCCCCGCCGCTCGAGGTCCTCGGCGACGTCAGTGGCGACGTCGGGTGGCGCGCCGCGGCGGCGGAGGCGGGCCGTGAGGTCGGCCCGCGTCCACGCGCGGCGCGCCAGCAGATCACCCGCGGCGAGCCGGGCGGCCTTGGCGTCGAGGACCCGCCGCGGCGCTCGGATGGCGCGACTACTTCAGCAAGGACGGCGGCCGCAGCCCCAGCGCATCCCGCACCTTGGCCTCGAGGTCGGCCAACGCCACCGGGTTCTCCTGCAGCCACTTCTTGGCGTTCTCCCGTCCCTGGCCGATCCGCTCGTTCTTGAACGAGTACCAGGTGCCCGACTTCTCGACGAGGCTCTGCTCGACCGCGGCGTCGAGGATGGTGCCGGACTTGGAGATGCCCTCGCCGTAGAGGACGTCGAACTCGGCCTCGCGGAAGGGCGGCGCCAGCTTGTTCTTGACGACCTTCACCTTGGTGCGCACGCCGATCGACTCCGTACCGTTCTTGATGGCGTCCTGCCGCCGGATGTCCAGCCGGATCGAGGCGTAGAACTTCAGCGCGCGGCCGCCGCTGGTCGTCTCGGGCGACCCAAACATGACCCCGATTTTCTCGCGGATCTGGTTGATGAAGACCACGATGGCGCCCGAGCGCGAGATGGCGGCGGTGAGCTTGCGCAGGGCCTGGGACATGAGGCGCGCCTGCAGGCCGGGCAGCGAATCGCCCATGTCGCCGTCGAGCTCCGCGCGCGGCACCAGGGCGGCGACCGAGTCGATGACGATGACATCCACGGCGTTCGAGCGCACCAGCGTCTCGGTGATCTCCAGCGCCTGCTCGCCGGTATCGGGCTGCGAGATCAGCAGCTCGTCGGTGTTGACCCCGAGGTTGCGCGCGTAGATGGGGTCCAGCGCGTGCTCGGCGTCGATGAAGGCCGCGATGCCACCCAGCCGCTGCGCTTCGCTCACGACGTGCAGGGCCAGCGTGGTCTTGCCCGAGGACTCTGGCCCGTAGATCTCCACCACGCGGCCGCGCGGCAGGCCGCCGATGCCGAGCGCGGCGTCCAGCGAGAGCGCGCCGGTGGGGATGACCGAGATTTCTTCCAGCGGCCCGTTGGCGCCGAGGCGCATGACGGAGCCCTTGCCGAACTGTCGCTCGATCGACGAGATCGCCAGCTCGAGGGCTTGCCGCCGGTCGTTCTTGCTCTCAGCCATGCATGGGCTCCTTGTGGTCTGAAGGTGAAGGGCGAGAACGGCTACGCACGAAAAGCACTCTATTGCGCCCGCACGAGGGCGTCAATGTCCGAACTTCGAGACAGGGCGATCAGGGCTGCCCGCTGTCGCCGCCGCTGCTCTCGCCCAGGTTCGGGTGCGAGGCGGCATCCGACGCGGGCTCGCCGCAGTCCCACGAGGGCTCGAAGTCGCGCGCCGCGGTGAGCTGGGACCACGTCGTGGACAGCGTCGCGCAGCCGGTCAGGCCGAGGAGGCTGAGGACCAGCAGCAGGCGGCTCATCGCCAGTCCCCCACGAGCACGAACGGCGCCCAGAAGAACGGTTGGTTCGTGCGTGGATCGCCGAGGACCTCGCGCTGGGCGGCCCGCAGGGCATCGCGCGCGCTGCCGCCCGCCAGGTCCTTGTAGAAGCGCGCCATCGTGCGGGCGGTGGCGGCGTCCTCCACCTCCCACAGCGACACCAGCATGGCGGGGGCGCCGGCCGAGAGGACCGGCCGCGTGAAGCCCCAGGGCTCGTCGCCGCGCGTGATGCGCCCGAGCCCCGTCTCGCAGGCGCTCAGCGCGACGATCGCGCTGCGGTGGAGGTCGACCCGGTAGATCTCGTGGGCCTCCAGCTCGCCGGCGACCTTCTCCGTGCGGGCCAGGCGAATCACCGAGTAGAGCGGGTCGATCTCGTCGACCTCGGCGTGCGCGCCGACGTGCAGGAGCTGGCTGTCGGGCGCGCGGGCCAGCAGCGTTTCCTTCGTCGCGTCCTTCTGGAGGTAGATCTCGGCATTGCTGTAGAGCGTCTTGATCGTTTCCGCCTCACGCTGGGCGCCGGGCAAGGCCAGGCGCGCGGCGCCGAGATCGGGATTGCCGAGCGCCAGCACGCGGGTGCGCTCTCGGGGCGGGCGTCCCACCAGGTAGGCGAGCACGCTGGCCGAGGGCGCGTAGGACACGGCGCGCTCCTCGAGCAGCCAGCCCGACGGGCCGCGCAGGGCCTGGAAGGGCAGCCGATGCAGGACGTCGTGGGACACGATCACCACGGGCTCGTTGGGCGCCAGGTTGAGCGGCCTGATGAGGCGGCCGTACAGGGCGCTGGCCTGGGCGGGGACGTCGGCGGCGCGGGCGCGGATCGCGGCGTTGAACGGCGTGACGGCCGCGGCCAGCGCGCGCTGCTCGACCTCGAGCGTCACCGGCGTGATGCCGCCGCGGCGGACGATCCACGCGAAGGTCCGGCTCGGCGTCACGTGGTAGACGACGATGGCGCCGTTGTCCGGCGCCGCCGCCTTCAGCTCGGCCAGGGACAGACTCCGCGTCAGCGGGTCGGCCACGGCCTCGGCGCCGGCGCTCGTCTTCACGCGGCCGCGGACGAGGTCGAGCAGCGCGCGCGCGCGGCTGCGCTCGCTGGTCTCGAAGGCCGCCTCGGCCCGGCCGCTCGCCATCTGCAGCGCGATCGCCGAGTCGAAGACCTGCTGCATGTCGCCGAAGAAGCCGGTCTTGAACTCCTCGCTGCGGAAGCGCGCGCGCACGCGCTCGGCGGCGGTCAGCGCCTCGCCGTACGCGGCCAGCGCGCCGTCGCGGTCGCCCGCGGCCTGGCGCGCGCGCGCGAGGCCGTCGAGCGCCCACACGCGGTGATACTCGGCGTCGGGCCCGCGCGCCTGCTGGGCCGCGGCGCCGAAGGCGGCGATGGCCGCCTGCGGGTTGCCCTCGGCCAGCGCGAGCTGTCCCTGCCCGCGGCGCACGAGCAGCCGCACGGACGCCGGCCCGCCCTGCTCGGCCTGCTGGAAGAGCGCGCGGGCCTGCGCGAAGTCGCGCTGGGCCAGGTACGCGTTGCCGAGCGAGGCCTGCACGAAGGGCTGGAAGTTCTCCAGGCTCGAGGTGAGCGCCTGCCGGTAGTTGGCGATGGCGGCGTCCGCGCGGCCCTGGCGCAGGTCGGCGTCGCCCTTGATCTTGTAGACGGGGCCGATCACCGTGCGCGGATCGTTCTTCGTGAAGCCCGCCCGCGCCACGTGATCGAGCGCCTCGTCGGCGAACTGCACGGAGCGATCGAGATAGCCGGCCAGGTCGTAGGCGTAGGCGAGGTCGCGCTTGGCCGCGGCCAGCAGCCACTGGTCGTTGCCCTTCTGGCCGAGGTAGAGCGCCTTGCTCGCCTCGCGGATGCCCAGCCGCAGGTCGCCGCGCTCCAGGTGGTTCACGGCGAGCGAGCAGTAGTTGTAGCCGCTGAGCTTGGCCTTGTCCGCGGCGAAGAGGACTTCGCCTTCACCGGACAGCCGCGCCGCCGACTCCGCCTCCATGGCGCGCAACTGGGCGACCCGCTCGGGCGCGGGCACGGTCGCGCAGGCGGCGGCAAGGACGGTGAGCAGCGCTGCGCCAACGATCGTTCGGGTCATGAGCAGGTCTCCCCTCGTGTCAGTCGTCGCGATGGGCCGCGTAGCCCCGTTGCTGCATGCACTGGTTGAGGGCCTCCTGGTCCACGCGCCCCGAGCGCGTGAAGGCAAACCAGTACGGCCGGTGGGCCTGGCGGCGACAGGCTTCCAGGTCCTGATCGAGCCGGGCGGGCGTGAGCCCCGGCTTGGTAAAGCTCCACCGCTGGGCGGCGCAGCCCGCGAGCAGGCACAGCACCAGCGCGGCGCTCGCGCGCAGCCTCACGAGCGCGGGCCGCGCCACGCCGCCAGGCAGCGCGCGGCGTCGTCGCGGCCGCGCTCGAGCGCGGCGGCCATGGCGGCGGGATCGAAGTCCAGCGGGCGCAGGCCGAGCGGCGCCGACGGCGTCACCATCTGCACGTCGACGGCGGGATACTTCAGCCGCGCCAGCTCCACGTCGCGGTGGATCTGGTGGATCATCGCCATCTCGAAGGCTTCCTCGAGCGTGCGGCGCAGGCGCGTGGGCGCCGCGCCGCGCTCGCCGGCGGCGTAGCTCAGCAGCACCAGCGCGCGGGCGACCGGCGGGCCGGCGGCCAGCGCCTCGAGCACCGGCGCGCGGCCGGTGAGGCCGCCGTCCACCAGCAGCGTGCCGTCCACGTCCACCGGCGGGAACGCGCCCGGCACCGCGGCGGCCGCCATGAGCGCCTCGACGCCAACCGTGGCGTTGTCGAACAATCGCGGCTCGCGCCGGGCGAGATCGGTGGCGACGACGAGCAGCCGCACGGAGGAGGCGCGCACGCGCTCGAAGTCGACGGCGCCGGCGATGAGCGCGCGCAGCGGCGCGGGATCGAAGAGCGAGCCCGCCGCGTCGAGCGTCAGCAGCGTCAGCCAGCCGGGGAGCAAGCCGGCAAAGAACACGCCGGGCCGCAGCGCGTACACCTGCTGGCGCGTCACCGAGCGCCAGTGCGCCTGCAGGCGATCGAGCCGCCCGTCGGCCAGCATCGCGGCGTTGAGCGCGCCCGCGGACGAGCCGGCCACGACGCGCACGGGCAGGCCGCCCTCGATGAGCGCCACCGCGGCGCCGGCCTCCCACGCGCCCTTGGCGCCGCCGCCCGAGAGCACGAGGGCCACGGGCGCATCGAGCGGCCCGCGCAGCGGCTCACAGGCAAAGACCGGCGCCGCGACGGCGAGGACGAGAATCAGAACGACGGCGAGGCGGACGGGCACCCGGCCATTCTACTAACATGGGGGCCCCGAGATGGCCCCCAAACCCCCAAACGTTCGAAACGCCCCGGCGGAGCCGTGGCGTTTCTCTGGAGTCGTTCACGTCGTAGCGGGGCCCTGAGATCGCCCCCAAACCCCGACGTTCGAAACGCCCCGGCGAAGCCGTGGCGTTTCTCGGGAGCGGTTCACATCGTAGCGGGGCCCCGAGATCGCCCCCAAACCCCCGACGTTCGAAACACCGCGGCGGAGCCGTGGCGCGCCTCGTTAACTGTTCACCGTCGTTTAACGGTCGTTATTCGGCGAGCGGGACGGCGGCGAGCTCGGTGTAGCGGGCACCTCTCGGGGAGAGATCGCTGCGCATGAGGGAGAGGCGCGCGACGCGCTGGCGGCCGAAGGGCTCGGCGGCGTCCAGCGCGGCGCCCAGCCGGAGGTTGACGCGGGGCTCGCGCACGCGGCCGAGCGTGACGTGGGCGGCGAACGCGCGCCCGTCGCGGGCGAAGCCGAGCGCGGCCAGCGCGGTGTCCACGGACGCGGCGAGCGCGGCGGTCTCGGCGCCGCCGGCGCTCACGCCGGCCCAGAGCACGCGCGGCCGCGTGCGCGTGGGAAACGCGCCGAGGCCGTGGACGTCGAGGTCGAAGGCGCGATGGCCGCCGGCGGCGGTGCCCAGCGCGTGCTCGACGTCACCGAGGCGCGCGGTCTCGACGCCGCCGAGGAACTTGAGCGTGAGGTGGACGTTGTCGCGGGGAACCCAGGCGACGCCGGGGCCGAACGGCTGGAGCCGCGCGACCGCCGCCGCCAGCCGCGCGCGAACGTCGTCGTCCAGGAGGACGGCGACGAACGCGCGCGTGACAGCCGTTATCGCGGCGATTCCAGGAGGCGGAGCAGGCCCTGCAGATTCTCGCGGCGCGCCGGGTCCGGCTCCATCGACAGCGCGGTGCGCAGATCGGCGAGCGCGCCGTCGTGATCGCCGTCGAGCTCCCGCGAGATCGCGCGGGTCGCCAGCGCGCGGGCGTCGATGGCCCTGGCGGAGGTCGGCGCGGCGGCCGGCGAGGGCGGCGGCGTGGCCGCGAGCGTGGCCTTGGGCGGCAGCGGCACGGCGTTGCTGCCCATGCCGGGCGGCGGCGCGGGCGCCACGGTGCCGACCGTCGTCGGCTGGCCGGCCGGCGGACCGGCCGCGGTCACCGCGGGCGCGGCTTCGAGCCCGGCGCTGCGGCGCATGGCCGCGCGGGCCCACGGATCGGTCTCCGCGTCCACCGCGTGCAGCCAGTCCTTCATGGCCGCGTCGCTCTGGCCGGACATCGAACGGGCCGTGCCGCGGTTGAACCACGCCTTGGCGAACTGCGGCGAGAGCTCGACGGCGCGCGTGAAGTCCTCGACGGCGGGGCCGTATTGGCCGGCCGCCACCAGCGCGTTGCCGCGCGCGAAGTAGATCTCGGGATCGCCGGGCGCGAGCTGGATGGCGCGGTTGTAGTCCTCGATGGCCGCGTTCAGCTCGCCGAGCCGCACGCGTGTGATGCCGCGGTTGACGTAGGCGGCGACGCTGTTCGGGTTCTGGCGGATCGCGTCGTTGAAGTCGTCGGCCGCGAAGAAGTACTGGCCGGCCCGGTAGTGCGCGATGCCGCGATCGAGCGGGGCGTTGGTGGTCGCGCAGCCGGCCGCGGCGACGCACCCGAGAACGAGCATGGTCAAGGTCTTGCGCATGATGGTCACACGCCTCCCAGTCGTCTGCGCAGCATATCGAGTGCCACTTGCGATGATTGCCACTTCACGGCCGCGCGGCTGCCGGGGAACCGAAAGTGCAGCGCCTCGACGGCGCCCGGCACCGCCACGCCGATGAACACGGTGCCGACGGGCTTGGTCGGCGTGCCGCCGTCGGGGCCGGCGATCCCGGTGATGGCCAGGCCGCACGGCGCGCCCGCGCGCTCGCAAATGCCCCGCACCATGGCCTCCGCGCACGGCCGGCTCACCGCGCCGTGGACGCGCAGGATCTCCTCGGACACGCCGAGCAGCTCCTGCTTGGCGCGGTTGCTGTATACCACCACGCCGCGCTCGAAGAAGGCCGAGGAGCCGGCGATGCCGGTCAGCCGGTGGCCGACCAGCCCGCCTGTGCACGACTCTGCGACGGCCAGCGTCAGCCCCCGTGCAACGAGATGCCGACCCACCACCTGCTCCAGCGACTCGCCGTCGCGCCCGTAACAATCGGCGCCAAGCGCGTGCGCGACGTCGCGCTCGGCCGCGGCCAGCGCCACGGCCGCAGCCTCGGCGGTGGCGCCCCGCGCGCGCAGCCGCACCCACACTTCCCCGTCGGTGGGCGCGGCCGTCACCGCGACGTCGCCGCCCTCGCCCGGGCCCAGCCACGGCGCCAGGCGCATCTCCACGTCGCCGAGCGCGACGCCGGCGGTGCGCAGCGTGCGCGTCGCGACGGCGCCGGCGCGGCCGAGCCGCGCACGCGCGAAGTCTACCAGAGAGTCCACGGTGGCCGGCCCAAGACCGCCGCGCGGCAGGACGACCCACGCCGCGGCGTCGCCCTCCAGCGCCCACGCGGGCTCGCCGTCCGTCCACACGACGGCGCCCTGGGGCAGCAGCGCCAGCCGCTCGTCGCGGCGCGGCAGCGGGCGATCGCGCCGGCGGTGCTGCGCCTCCAGCGCGGCGAGCATCCGGTCGTTCAGCGCCAGCCGCGTGCCGGTGGCGCGCGCCAGCACGCGACGCACCACGTCGCCGGTCGAGCCGCCCGGACCGGCCAGGATCACGGTCAGCGTGGTGGCCGGCGTCAGCGCGCGCTCGAGCGCGGCCTCGTCCTCCTCCACCAGCGTGCGGCTCTCCACGCTCACGCCGCCGGCGGCGAGCGCGGTCACCACCGCGGCGGCGTCGTCGTCGACGAGCGCCAGCGGCGGCCCGATGGCCACGAGGCGGACGCCGGAGGTCACAGCCATCCGGCACGCCGGGCGAGCAAGAGGAGCGCGAGCGCGTAGAGGCCGGCGATGAGATCGTCCACCATGACGCCGGCGCCGCCGGGCAGCCGCTGCGAGACGTTGGCCGGGAAGGGCTTGAGCACGTCGAAGACGCGGAAGAGCGCGAAGCCGGCGATGAGCACGGCCGGCGTGAGCGGCAGCACGAGCACGGAGAGCGTCATGCCCGCGACCTCGTCCACCACGATCGCGCCGGGATCCTTCGCGCCGAGCGCGCGCTCCGCCTCGCCGGCCGCCCACACGCCGAGCGCGGTCACGGCAACGAGGACGATGGCGAGCGCGGGCGTCGAGAGGCCGAGGAGCCAGAGCACGAGGGCGGTGGCAGCGCTGGCGACGGTGCCGGGCGCGATCGGCGCGCGGCCGAGCCCGCCCGCGGTCGCGATGATCAGCGCCAGGCGGTGTCGCGTTGCCGCGCGGTCAGGCGCGCTCGCCGACGAGCTCGTATCCCTCGACCTCGGCGATGCGCACGCGCGCGAAACGGCCCGGCGTGAAGTCGCCGCGGCCGCGCAGGTAGACGACGCCGTCGATCTCCGGCGCCTGCCCGGCCGTGCGGCCCTCCCACGCGAAGGCGCTGTCCTCGCTCGGGCCGTCGACCAGCACGTCGGTGACGGCGCCCACGAGCTTGCCCGCGCGCTCCCAGGCGATGGCATCCTGCGCCTCCTGCACGCGCGCGGAGCGCTCGGCCGCCACCTCGGCCGGCACCTGGTCCGCGAACGCCGGCGACGGCGTGCCCTCTTCCGGCGAGTACGTGAAGACGCCCAGCCGGTCGAAACGCACGTCGTCGACGAACTCGAGCAGGCGCTCGAAGGCGGCGTCCGTCTCGCCGGGGAAGCCGACGAGCACCGTCGTGCGCACGGTCACGCCCGGAATGGCCGCGCGGAACCGGGCGACGATGTCCTTCATGCGCCGGGCCGTCACCGCGCGCCGCATCGACTTCAAGATCGCGTCGTCGGCGTGCTGGATCGGCATGTCGAGGTAGGGCACCACGCGCGCCTGGGCCCAGCGCTCGATGAGGCGGTCGTTGACGTGGGCGGGATGCAGATACATCGGCCGGATCCACGGCATGCGCGTGTCGTCGCCGAGTGCCTGCAGCAGATCGGCGATGTCGCCGTTGCCCGGCAGATCCCGACCGTAGGCCAGCGTGTCCTGCGAGACCAGGATGGCCTCCTGCACGCCGCGCGCGGCCAGCCCCTCGACCTCGCGCACGATGTCGCCGAGCGGGCGGCTGCGGTGGCGCCCCCGGAACTGCGGGATCGCGCAAAAGGTGCAGCCCATGTCGCAGCCCTCGGCGATCTTCACGTACGCGTAGGGCACCTTCGCCGTGAGCAGGCGCGGCGTGGCCGCGTCGTAGAGATAGCCGGGCGGCGCCGCCGTCGCCCAGTCGTGGCGGTTGGCGGCCTGGCGCACGAGGTCCACGATGGCGGGCAGGTTGGAGGTGCCGAGGATGCCGTCGATCTCCGGCATCTCGCGCATGATCTCGCCGCCGTAACGCTGCGTGAGGCAGCCGGTCACGATGAGCGCCCGGCAGCGCCCGTGCTCCTTGAGGCGGGCCAGCTCGAGGATGGTCTGCACCGACTCCTCGCGGGCGCGATCGATGAACGCGCACGTGTTGACCACGAGGCACTCGGCGTCCTCCGCGCGCTCGGCGATCGGAAACCCGGCCTCGGTCAGGAGCCCGAGCATCAGCTCGGAATCCACCTGGTTCTTCGGACAGCCCAGTGTCGTGAGATGAACCTTCATGAGTAGAGGAGAAGTATAACCCCGGGGTGCAGGCGGGCTAGCCGCGGTAATTCGTGAACTGGAGCGCGATGCCGAGATCCTTCTCGCGGACCATCGCCATCACCCGCTGCAGGTCGTCCTTGCTCTTGCCGGTCACCCGCACCTGGTCTTCCTGGATCGAGGCCTGGACCTTGATCTTGGCGTCCTTGATCATCCGGACGATCTCTTTGGCCTTCTCGATCGGGATACCCTGCTGCAGGCCGATCTTCTGGCGGAACGTGCTGCCGGCGGCCGGCTCGACCTCGCCGTACGTCAGCGCCTTGAGCGGCACGCCGCGCTTGTGGAGCTTGCCCTGGAGAATATCGACGACCGCCTTCATCTTCATCTCGTCGGCCGAGGTGATGATCAGCTCGGTCTTCTCGAGCTTGAGCTCGTTCTTGCTGCCCTTGAGGTCGTACCGGGTGTCCACCTCGCGCCGCGTCTGGTCGAGCGCGTTGGTGACCTCCTGCATGTCGACCTTGCACACGATGTCGAAGGAATTCTCGGCGGGCATGAGCCGAGTTTACCGCAACGGGACCGTCGCGACACCCTTCGGCGCCACGAAGGTGAAGAGCGAGTCGGGCAGGCCGCCGTTGACCGTCGTCTTGCGGAACAGCATGGTCACCGTGTTCTCGAACTGGTCGTAGACCACCGCCTTGCGCACTTCCCACGTGCGCGGGTCCGCCGCGAGCACCAGGCGGGCCATCGTGGGCAGCGGCTGCTTGGGCGTGAGGTCGAGCACGACGTTGCCGTCCTTGTCGCGTGGCTCGGCCGGATTCAGGAAGCGCACGGCGAAGTGCTCGCGCACCTTGCCGAGACCGGCCAGGAACGAGCCGGCCGGGCCGGACAGCGCCTCCGGGGCCGCGCCGGTGTTGACCTGGCTCAGCGCCGGCGTGTAGATCCACAGCGTCTTGCCGTCGGAGATGATCTGCTGCGGCGTGGGATCGGCGTACTCCCAGCGCAGCTTGCCGCCCCGCTTCAGATAGACGGTGCCCTTGGCGGGAATCGATTGATTGAGGCTCTTGTTGAAGGCGGTCTGGTCGAACTCCGCCTTGAGGTCGTTCATCTTGCCGTAGGCGCCCTCCAGCCCGCGCACGGCGTCGTCGAGCGACATCGCCGGCGTCTGAGCCAGGGCGGCCGAGGCGCAGGCGACGAGCGCGAGCACCACGGCGAGCGCGAGCACGGCAGGACGCATGGCGTTACTGTACCCCGTGTGATGGACGGGCGCGACCGGCCAGCGCTTCACGGCGCCATGCGCACGGGCCGCCGCACGGCATCGGCG
>Ga0137409_10007104_pt1 | contig 11534 bp, 8 predicted proteins | sample CZODoug1_16funga_FD_122059 | JGI IMG/M metagenome (GOLD analysis project Ga0137409, IMG submission 122059) | Vadose zone soil fungal communities from Angelo Coast Range Reserve, California, USA - CZODoug1_16fungal (Hybrid Assembly) | ecosystem: Environmental > Terrestrial > Soil > Vadose zone... | reverse complement strand
AAGAGGCCGCGCTCGAACAGGCGGTCGGAAAACTTCATCGCGAGGTCCGCTTCTCCAACGAAGATGGGGGTGATCGGGGTCTCGCTGATTCCGGTGTTGAACCCAAGCCGTTTCAGACCGGCCTTGAAGCGCTTCGTGTTCGACCAGAGCCGCTCGATTCGCTCCGGCTCGCTCTCCAAGACGTCGAACGCGGCGAGGCACGCCGCCGCGACCGCCGGAGGATGGGACGTGCTGAAGAGAAACGGCCTCGCGCGGTGGTAGAGATACTCGATGAGGGAATGCGAGCCGGCGACGTAGCCGCCGAGCACCCCGATCGCCTTGGAGAGGGTTCCCACCTGAATGTCGACCTGGCCGTGCAGTCCGAAATGATCGACCGTGCCGCGGCCGGCCTGCCCGAGAACTCCGCTCGCGTGCGCGTCGTCCACCATCATGATGGCGCCGTGCATCTTCGCGAGCGCCGCGATCTCCGGCATCGGCGCGATGTCGCCGTCCATGCTGAAGACCCCGTCCGTGATGACGAGACGTCGCTTGACCGACGCGGTCTCCTCGAGGAGACGTCCGAGCGCGGCCGGATCGCGGTGCGGGAACACCCGGATCGCCGCGCGGCTCAACCGCGCGCCGTCGATGATGCTCGCGTGGTTCAGCTCGTCGGAGAGGATCAGGTCGTCCTTTCCGAGGATCGCGGCCACGGTCCCGGCGTTCGCGGCGAAGCCGCTCTGGAACACGACGGAAGCCTCGGTTTTCTTGAACGCCGCGATCCTCCGCTCCAGCTCCATGTGGATCTCCATCGTCCCCGCGATGGTCCGGACGGACCCGGACCCGACCCCGAGCTCCTTCACGGCGCGGAGCGCGGCCTCGCGGAGCTTCGGGTGCGTCGTCAAGCCGAGGTAATTGTTCGAGGAGAGGTTGATCACGTCGCTCGAGTCGAACCGGGCCGTTGGGCGCTGCTCGCCCGCGAGGACGCGGAGCTTGCGGTAGAGCCCCTCCGCGCGGATCTGGCCCAGGGCTTCCTCGAGGTACTGGAGCGGATTGTTCGTCGCGGTGGCGCGGCTCATCGGCGATCCCGAACCAGCACGATCTTTCCGGCCTTGCCCGAGCGCTGGAGCTCCACCGCCTGATTGAAATCGTCCCAACCCATGACGTGCGTGATCACCGGGCGGATGTCGAGCTTCCCGGAGAGAAGCAGCGCCTCCATCCGGTACCACGTGTCGAAGATCCAGCGGCCGTTGATTCCCTGCACGGTCGCCCCGCGGAAGATGATCTCCTTGGCCACGTCGATCTCGAGCGGCTTCGAGGGGATGCCCAGGAGCGAGACCCGCCCCCCGTTGGCGAGCACTTCGAAGCCGTCGCGAAGAGCCCCCGCGCTGCCCGACATCTCGAGCATTCCGTCCACGCCGTCGCCGCCCGTCGCGTCGAGGATCGAGCGCACGACGGCGTCCCGTTCGACGTGGAGCAGACGATCGGCCCCCATCCGCTCCGCGAGCTCGAGCCGGATCGGGTTCTTATCGATCGCGGCGACCCACGCGGCTCCCGCCGACTTGAGCACCCCCACCGCGAAGCAACCGATCGGCCCGCAGCCGAAGACCGCGAAGCGGAGTCCCGCGACCGGCCCCGCGAGGGCCGTATGCACCGCGTTTCCGAGCGGGTCGTGGACCGCGGCGATCTCCTCAGGGATCTTCGGATCGAGCTTCCAGACGTTCTGCTCCGGTATCACGACGAAGTCCGCGAAGGCGCCCTGCCGGTCGACGCCCAAAATCTGAACGTTCTTGCAGAGATGAAGGAGCCCGCGGCGGCACGCGTAACAGAGGCCGCAGTAGATGTGCGTTTCCGCGGTGACGCGGTCTCCGGCGCGCACCAGCGCGACCTCGGAGCCGACCGATTCGACGATGCCGGTGAACTCGTGGCCCGGGATGAGCGGAGGTCGGATGCGCGACTCGGCCCAACGGTCCCACTCCACGATGTGGAGATCGGTGCCGCAGATGGCGAAGGCCGTCACGCGGATCCTCACGTCCTTGGGCCCGACTTTGGGGATCGGCGCGGAAACGCGCGTGAGTCCCGGCCCCGGAGCCGATTTCTCCATCGCCCACATCATCCCCTGCGTCACCGAAGACTCCTTCTGTGCCTGAACCGCCAACGTCGTTCTCCTCTCCGGATCGGCGAGCCGGACGGATGCCGTCCCGCGCGACGTGCCCGCCGCAAGCAACCGCGATCGTCCATGGCGATTATGGGTGCGAGGGGGCCGGAATCAAGGCAATTCCCGCGTTTCTCCGGACCGTCCGCGCGCGCCTCCGAGGCCGCCACCCGCTAGTAGCTCCGTGCCCGATCGACGACGTTCCGGAGCGGGAGTCCGCCCCGATATCGGCGCCAATTCTCCGCGAAGTCCTCGGCGAGAGGGCGCAGCGTCCCGATCCCGGCCACGTGCGGGGTGATCCAGACGCCTTTCGCCGCTCGAAGGGGATGGGAGGCGGGCAGCGGCTCCTCGCGGAACACGTCGAGGAGCGCGCGCGCCGGGCGCCCCTTCGCCATCCCTTCCAGGAGCGCGTCCTCGTCGACCGTGGCGCCCCGCGAGACGTTCACGAACGTCGCCCCGTCCCGCAGGAGCGCGAAGCGCTCCCGGTTCCAGAACCGCTCCGTCGCGGAGGTGTGGGGCAGCAGGTTGACGACGAATTCGGCGCGTTCCAGCCGCATGGGAAGCGCGTCCGGCCCGAAGACGCCCGAAACGGTCGATGCGGGATCGACCGGACCGCGACGGATTCCCTCGACGTTCATGCCGAACGCCCGCCCCACGGAGCCGACGGCTCCTCCGATCGCCCCGTAGCCGACCACGAGGAGCGACCGGCCCGCGAGCGTCGCCGGGGTCCAGCGCTTCCATTCGCGGGCTTCCATCTGCCGAAGCGCCTCCGGGACGGAGAGCTCCCACGCGAGGAGGTAGCCGAAGACGTACTCGGCAATCCGCCTCGGGAAGTCGCCCACCGTCCGGGTCAGCGCGACGCCGTCGCGCCATTCGGGACGGCCCGACCAAGCCTCGATGCCCGCCCAGCCGCTCTGAATCCAGCGAAGGGCGGGGAGCGTGAGCGGCTCGCCCGGCGGCAGCCCCGCGCAAAACCAGACGTCCGCGGTCGGATCACCACGGCCCCCCAACCCGACCCACGGGATCGATTCCCCGAGCGCCGCCTCGACTTCCCGAGCCAGAGCTTCGGGCTCCGCATGGGTGATCAGGACGCGCGTCATCCGACCCCAGCGGCGGCGAGCAGCGGCCGAAGCGACGCGAGCACCTGCTCCGGCGGGAGGCGCTCGAGGCACCCGTGGTGGGAGAGGGGGCAACGCCGCTTCCCGTGCACGTCGCAGGGACGGCAGCCGAGCGGGATCTCCGCCACCGCGTCCCGCGGACCCTGCGAGGCGAATCCGAATGCGGGGACGGTGCTCCCGAAGATTCCCACCGCCGACACGCCCAGGGCCGGCCCCAAATGGAGAACCGCCGAATCATTCGAGACGATCGCCGAGGCGGACGCGGCGAGGGCGGCCGCATCCCGAAATCCGAGCGAGGCGATCTCGGCGTGACGTGCTTCCGGCAGGAGCCTCCGAAATTCCGCTTCGAGCGCGTGCTCCGCGGGGTCCATCGCATAGCGGACCCCCAGGCCGAGCTCCGAGGCGATCGACTCGCCGAGCGCCACGAAATGTCGCGCCGGCCATCGCTTCGTCTCCCACCTGGCTCCGACGCCGAGGAATACGAATCCCCGCCCCCGGTCGGCCCCGAGCCGCGCGTCCGCCCGCGCCCGCTCGCTATCGGTGAGCGCGTCGCGCAGCCACGGCCGAAGCGGCGCGTCCGGCGGCAGCCCGGCAAGGGCGCGGTAGGTCGAAAGGAGCGGCGGAACCGGTTTCACGCGAATCCAGCGCGCGTGGACCATGAGCCGGCGCCGAAGCCCGTACTTCGGCGGGAGGGTCCGCTTTGCCTGATCGAAGGCCCCCACGATCCGGGACGACCGGAGATTCTGGTGCAGGTCGATCACCTCCGCGATCGATTCGCGGCGGAGCGCGGCCACGAGGTCCGCCAAGGCGCCGGTGAACCCGAACGGAGCGGGCTCGGCCGGATCGCTCGTACCGTCGCGGAGCACGTAGAAGCGGTCGATGTCGGGGTGGCCGCGGAGCGCTCCGGCGTAGCGCTCCTTCGTGACGAAGAGGACGTGGCGGCTCGGGTCAACCGCCCGGAGAAACGAGGGAACGTGCGCCGCGAGCAGAACGTCGCCAAGCGAGGAGAACCGGACGACGACCGCCGGTCCTTGCGGCACGAATCAGCTCGCCCGGTTCTGCGCGGCGAGCTCGGCGTCGGCCAGGCGGAACTGGAGGCGGTGGAGCTTCTGATAGAGGCCCGGCACTTGAACCAACTCCGCGTGGGTCCCGGTCTGAACGATGCGGCCCCCGTCGAGCACAAAGATGCGGTCCGCGCGACGGATCGTCGAGAGTCGGTGGGCGATGACGAAGACCGTCCGCCCCACGAAGAGCGCATCCAGCGCTTCCTGCACCAAAAGCTCCGACTCCGAGTCGAGGCTGGACGTGGCCTCATCGAGGAGGAGGAGGGGCGGGTTCTTGAAAATGGCGCGGGCGATCGCGATCCGCTGGCGTTCTCCGCCCGAGAGCAGCACCCCGCGGTCTCCGATCCGGGTCTGATACGCCTCCGGCATCTGGAGAATGAAGCGCTCGGCGTTCGCGGATCGCGCGGCGAGGCGAACCGCCTCCTCCTCCGCGTCGGGAACGCCGTAGGCGATGTTGTTCCAGACGGAGTCGTTGAACAGGATCGGCTCCTGGGTCACGACCCCCATCAGCCGCCGCAGCGAGGCGACCTCGTACTCGCGCAGATCGACCCCGTCGAGGAGAATCCGTCCCTCGGTCGGGTCGTGGAAGCGCGCCACGAGATCGGCGAGCGTAGACTTTCCCGCCCCGCTCGGTCCGACCAGCGCCACCATCTCCCCCGCCCGCGCGCGGAAGGAGACGTCGTGCAGCACATCGCCGCCCGCGCCGTACCGGAACGAGACGCCCTCGAACTCGAATCCTTCGCGGATCGACGCCACGTGCCGGGCGTCGGGCCGGCTCGCGACGGTCGGCTGTGTGTCGAGGAGGCGAAAGATGCGCACCGCCGCCGCCAGCCCCTCCTGGATCGTCGCGTTCACGTTGCTGAGCGACTTCAGAGGATTCATCAGCTGGAGCATCGCGAAGAGAAAGATGAAGAACTGCTGCGGCTCGAGGGCGCGCTTCAGGAGGATCTCGTGCCCTCCGTACCAGAGCACCGCGGTGGCGGCGACGACGCTGAGGAACTCGGTGAGGGGGGTCGCCATCGCGCCGAGGCGCCGCTGCCTCACGAACGACCGGAAGTAGTCCTGGGCCGCCCGGGCGAACTTGCGTTTCTCGAACTCCTCCATGGCGAACGCCTTCACGACCCGGATACCGGTAAGTGTTTCCTGAAGAATCGAGTTCAGATCGGCCATCCGCTCCTGCGTGATGGTGCTGCGCCGCCGGAGCTTCTTCCCGAGCCAGACGATGAGGAAGATCGCGGGCGGAATCACAATCAGCGAGAGAAGTGCTAAACGCCACGAGGTCCAGAAAATCCAGAAAAGGCAGACCGTCAGGAGGAGCCCGCTCTTGATGAGGTTGCTGAATCCCGCCGCGAGCGCGCCGCGCACGAGCGAGATATCGTTGGTGAGGCGGGAGAGGAGCGCCCCCGCGCGCCTCGAGTGGAAAAACGAGAGGGACAGCTGGTGGAGGTGGGAATAGACCTCATTCCTCAGATCGCGCACGACCGCCTGCTCCACCCACACCGTCAGCACGCTCTGCAAATAGTCGAACGCATTCTTGAGGAGAAAGACGATCAGCAGGGTGAGGCAGATGCGGTTCAGGGACCGGATCGGATCGCCGGTCATGAAGAAGCCCTCGAACCAGGTGCGCATATCTCCCTTCCACCCGGTGAACCGCGCCGCGATCCCGTTCGAGCTCGCGGCGGCGTCCGACGCGGGCGGCGCGGCCCCCGCCGCAAGATCGGGCGCGCCCGCGATCGAACCCACGCCGGGGATCGCTCCGAGCGGCGCGGCCGACCCGTCCGCGCCCGGGGCCGGCGGCCCCACGGCCTGATGGCGCGGCGTGAAGAGAATCTTCACGAAGGGCGAGATCATTCCGATCGTGATTCCGCTCGTGATCGCGAAGCCGACCAGGAGCGCCGCGGTGACCAGGAGCCTGCCGCGGTAAGGTCGGAGGTATTGGAGGAGGCGGAGCGAGGCGCTCGGCTGCTTGGTGCGGGATCGGGACAAGTCGGGAGGTCCTGCTATTCGGCGGCCCACGGCCGCTTCGGGGCGATTCGGTCGAGCCAATCGAAATTGCGGACGAAGGCTTCGTCGAAATCGTATCCGCGCGCGAAATCACTCCTCTTGTCGGCGTCAGTCTTTCCGAGGAGCCCCTGCTCGACGAGCTGGAACACGATCTCCCCGAAATCCTCGGTCTTCCCTACCCCCCACTGCTCGAATACGGTCTTGGCCATCGGACCGAACCGGGCCACGGCCAGGTCCCGGATCCCGTCCAGAAGCTCGGCACCGGTCACGTGGCGGATCTCCCGGAGGTGGTCGACGGTGTGGTGGACCGCGTCGAGGGTAAAGCGGTAGGCATTCGGCTTGTAGCGGCCGTGTTTTTGCGCGACATCGAGTATCGCGGTTTCGAAATCCATCGCCATCTCAGCGCACGTCCTGCCGGGTAAGCACCGTGTCGCGGCGGAAGCGGCGATCGTCGACTCTCGGATGGTCGACATTGTAGTGGAGCCCGCGGCTCTCCCGGCGGCGCCGGGCGCAGGCCACGATCAGATCGGCCACCAAGCCGACGTTCCGCAGCTCCACCAGATCGGCGTCGAGCCGATACCCCCGATAGTCGCTTTCGGTCTGGTCTCGGAGCACCTGAACCATGGCCGCGGCCCGGGCCAGGCGCTCATCGCTGCGTACGATACCCATATAGTCCCACATGACCCGGCGCAAGGCATCCCAATTGTGGTCGAAGATGACCTGCTCCTTCGCCTGAACCGCCCCCTCCAGCCGCCAGGCCGAAAGGCGCGGCAGCCGATCCCTCGGCTCCTGAGCCACTTGGCGTAAGATCGCCCTCCCCGCGCGGCGCGAGAAGACCATCGCCTCGAGCAGCGAGTTGGATGCGAGGCGGTTCGCCCCGTGCACCCCGGTGCACGCCACCTCGCCGCAGGCATAGAGCCCCGAAATCTCGACCCGTCCCTCCAAGTCGGTCACGATCCCGCCGCACATGTAGTGCGCCGCGGGGACCACCGGGACGGGGTCGTGGAAAATGTCATAGCCGAGCTCCAGCACCCGCTTCGTAATGTGCGGAAACCGCCGCATCAGAAGACGCTTGCCGAGGCGCGCCATGTCCAGCAGGACGTACTTGTCGCCCCGCCGCTTCATCTCGAAATCGATCGCGCGCGCCACCGTGTCGCGCGGGGCCAGATCCCGCAGCCGGTGGTAGCGGTGCATGAACGGCTTCCCGTCGGTTGTGAGAAGCTTCGCCCCCTCCCCGCGCACCGCCTCGGAGATGAGAAACGACTTCGCCTCCGGATGATACAGGCAGGTGGGATGGAACTGCATGAACTCGAGGTTCGCGACCGGGGCGCCCGCGCGGTACGCCGCGGCGAGGCCGTCGCCCGTCGCGATGTCCGGGTTCGTCGTGTAGAGGTAGGCCTTCCCGCACCCGCCGGTGGCGAGCACGGTGGCTCGGGCGGCGGCCGGGACAATCGCACCCGTCGCCCGGTCGAGCAGGTACGCTCCCCAGACGCGGTCCCGCGAAGGCAGCCGTTTGCGGCCGCCCAGGTGCTTCGACTCGAGGATGAGGTCGACGGCGACGTGGTTCTCGAGAATCCGGATCTTGCGGTGGGCGCGGGCCCGCGTCAGCAGGACCCGCTCGATCGCGTGCCCGGTCCGGTCTCGGGCGTGGACGATCCGCCGCCTCGAATGGCCGCCCTCCCGTCCCAGGGCGAATCGGCCGGGATGGCGCGGGTCGCGGGAGAACCGGACGCCGAGCGACACGAGGCGCATGATCTCGGTCGGCCCGTCCTCCACCAGGACGTGCACCGCCTCTGGGTTGCAGAGACCGCGGCCGCTTTCAAGCGTATCCCGCTCGTGGATCGAGAACGCGTCGTCTTCACCCAGCGCGGCCGCGACCCCGCCCTGCGCGTAATTGGTGTTCGACTCGAGCGCGTCCACTTTGGTCGCGATCACGACGCTGGCGAATTGGGCCGCGTGGAGCGCCACGGAAAGGCCCGCGATTCCGCTCCCGATCACCAGCACATCCGCCTCGAGCTGATTCCGCTTCGATCGCTTCACGCCGACCCCTTCGGGCTCGAAACGCGCTCCACCGGCGGAAGCGCGGCGACCGCGGCGCGAAGCCGCGCCAGCGCGCCCTCGACCGGGTCGAGGGGGTAAAGCGACGTCCGGAGAACGCGCACCGGGAGCGGTGAGCTCACGGCTTCGGGCCAGCGCGGCTCGTCCTTCTCCGTGATCAGCACGATCCCGGCGCCGGCTTTGGCCGCCGACCGGATCTCCTCCTCGACCGCGCCGGCGTTCCAGCGCGCGTGGTCCGGGAAGGCGGAATGCGATGCGAGCCGGATGCCCGAGGCCTGGGCGAACCGCTCGAGGCGGGCGGGCGATCCGACGCCCGAGATGAGCCCGGCGGTCTCCGCCCCGGCGGCCCAGGGCCCCGCCGATCGTTCCCCGATCGCCGAGGCGCCGTCGAGCCGGCGGCAAAACCGGAGGAGGGGAACGCCGGGCGCGCGCTCGGCGGCCCAGCTTCTCGTCGCGGCCGGAATCTCCACTCCTGGTTCCTCCATCACAAAGGCGATCACCGAGGCCTCGCGAAGGGTCGACGCGGGACGACGCAGCGGTCCCGCCGGGAGAATCAGACCGTTCCCTTCCGGGCGATCCGGGTCGAGGGTCACCCAAAGCTCGTCCCACCGCAAGCCGCCCTGCTCCCACCCGTCGTCGAGCACCGCGACCTGGGCGCCGTAGCCGGCGCGCGCGACGCGCGCCGCCCGGTATCGATCGCGGTCGACCGCGACCGTTGCTCCGCGAGGGAGCGCGGCGCGGTGCGCCGCGGCCTCGTCGCCGATTCGGTCGACCGCCGGCCCAAGCGGGTAGCCGTCCAGATCCGGCACCACGTCGGTATCGCGGCCGCGTCGTGCCGCGCCGTGTCCTCGGAGGAGCACCGCGGGGCGCGCCCCAAGCTCCAGGGCCTGAAGCGCGAGCCACCGCGTGAGGGTCGTCTTGCCGGTGCCGCCGACGGTGAGATTTCCAACGGAGATCACGTAGACGCCGGGAATCCCGCGGCGCGCGGCAGCGGCCCGGACACGCGCGCGCGCGGAGGCCGCGGCGTAGACCGCCGCGGCGGGCCGGAGGATGCGCGTCCACGAGGACGACCCGTTCTCGCCGGACCAACCCCGCTCGAGCGCGCCGGCGAGGCCGCGACGCTCCCCTCCCGCCGGCGTCATACCGGCCCGGCCGCCGCGCTCGGGAGAAGCCTCCACGCCGCGAGCGCCTCGATCCCTCGCCCGGCGGCGCCGGAAGCGCGAACAGCTGCCCGAGCGGCCGCGGCCCCCGTCCGCTCGAGGTCGGGATCCCGAAGCCAGGACGCCAGGACGTCTCTCAACCCCACCGCGTCGGCGGCGATCGCGCCGCCCCCTTCGGCCACGATCGCTTCCATCGCGGTCGCGATCCGGTCGTGATGCGGGCCGACGAGGACGGGACAGCCCCGAGCCGCGGGCTCCCAGACATTGTGCCCACCGAACGGCGCGAAGGTCCCCCCAACGGCGGCGCCCCACGCCGCTCCGTAGGCGCGGGCCAATTCCCCTCGCGTTGCGAGGAGAGCGACGCGTGTTCCCGGGCGCCTCGAAACCTCATCGATCCACGAGATGACACCCTCCCCTCGGGTCGCATCGTCTCGAACCACCAGCTCGAACCCGCTCGACGCGAAGACCGCCCGCGCGCGGGCTTCGCCCTCGGCGTGCCGCGGGGCGATGACGAGGAGCGCGCGGCTGCGGCCCTCGAAATCGTCCTCGTGGTCCCGTTTCCCGGTTGGATCGCGGCGCCTCTTCGCTTCCCGGTGCCGCTCGAGCAGCACGGCCATCTGGAGCGCGGCTCGCCCTTCACCGGGACGCATGCTCCCGAAAATCAACGCGGGACGAGATCCGAACCGTTGGCCTTGGGGTTCCCCGCGAGCCACCTCGGCCGCTTTGAGGTCGCCCATCACCCGGATTCGCTCCCGCGGAACGCCGAGCGATTCGAAGCGGGCCGCGTGCGTGTCTGATTGCGGCAGGGCGTAGATCCCCTCGCCGAAAAGAGCCCGGCCCGCGATGTCGAGCATCCGAAGCCGCCGCGTCGAGCGCTCCGAGACCGCGGCGCTCACGAAAACCACCGCGGACGAGCGCCGGCGCGCCTCGAGGATCATGTTCGGCCAGATCTCGGTCTCGATCACGTCGAGCCGTTTGGGCCGCGCGCTGTCCAGAACGGAGCCGACGAGGGCCGGCAGATCGTGCGGAGCGATGCGGGCCGCGACGCGGCCGCCCAGCTCGCTTCGGGCCCGGGTCAAGCCGCTCGGTGTGCGCGTCGTCACGAAAATTGGGGATCGTTCGCCGCGCGCGAGGAGCGCGTCGATCCAGGTCCGAGCCATCCCGACCTCGCCCATCGAGGCGGCGTGAACCCAGATCGATCCCGCGGCGCGCCGCGATTCGTCGCCGGCGCCGCGAAAACCGGCGCGCCACGCCCCATCGATCGGGCCCAGCCGGCCGAACAGGCCGGCCAGCGGCGGGCCGAGCGCGGAGGTCGCGATTCGGTAGATCTGAAGCCCGATCGCCACGCGGACCGCTTCAGCCCGAGGAGGCCGCGGCCGCGGCCGGTTGTCGCTCGGAGATGAACTCGAGAAGGGCGTCCGCCGCGCGCTCGGCCGATCCGGCCCCGCCGAGCCGCTCCGGAAGCGACGCGAACGCGGCGCGCTGCCGTTCCCCTTCGGCCGGGACGTCGAGCAGCGTCGCGGCGGCGGAGGCGATCCGAGGGCCGGTGGCGTCCTTCTGGATCCGCTCCGGCGCCGCATCGGTGCCTGCGACGATGTTGGCCAATCCGATCCGGGGGAGGCGCACCACCCTTCGCGCGATCGCGTAGTTGAGGGCGCTGGTCCGGTAGACGATCACCATCGGCACGCCGAGCGCGGCCGTCTCGAGCGTCGCGGTTCCCGATGCGACGAGCGCCAGGTCCGCGGCGCGGATCAGCGTCTGCGAATCGCCGCGGTGGTGGATCGGCCGGAGCAGCCGCCAAAGCTCGCCGGCGCTCCCGCGCGTCGCGAGACCGGCCACCGGCCCCGCGTCGCTCACGGCGACGCGGATCCCCCGCCCACCGTGATTCACGAGGCGGGCGGCGGCGTCGAGCATCGGCGCCAGATGGCGCCGCACTTCGCCGCGGCGGCTCCCCGGAAGGAGCGCGATCAGGGTCTCCGAGGGCGCGATCTCGAGCGCG
>Ga0137409_10007103_pt1 | contig 11535 bp, 7 predicted proteins | sample CZODoug1_16funga_FD_122059 | JGI IMG/M metagenome (GOLD analysis project Ga0137409, IMG submission 122059) | Vadose zone soil fungal communities from Angelo Coast Range Reserve, California, USA - CZODoug1_16fungal (Hybrid Assembly) | ecosystem: Environmental > Terrestrial > Soil > Vadose zone... | reverse complement strand
ATGCCGACGGCGAGCGCGAGACCGCCAAGCGTCATGATGTTAATGGTCTGGCCGAGCGCGCTGAGGCAGAGAATGCTGACAAGAATCGACAACGGGATCGAGATGGCAATGATCAGAGTGCTCTTCCAATTCCCGAGGAACAGCAAGATCATGATCGCCGTGAGGCACGCGGCGATGATCCCCTCGCGGATGACGCCCTGGATGGAAGCGCGGACATAGAGCGACTGGTCGAAGAAAGTGGAGATGTGCAACCCTTCAGGGAGTGCGCCTTTGTTGTAGTCGAGCACTTTCTTTACGCGGTCGACGATATCAAGAGTCGAGGCGCCGCCAGTTTTGTAAATGCTCATGAGCACGCCGCGCTGGCCATTGGACAAAACGACGTTTGTCTGCGGAGAAAAGCCGTCGCGGACGTGAGCTACGTCCTTCATGTAAATCGTTGCGCCGTTGACGGTCTTCACCGGCAAATCGTTGAGTTCGTCAACGGTTTGCGGGCTGCCGTTCATTTCGACCGCGTATTCGAGGGGGCCCAGTTTCGCCGTTCCCGTGGGCAGGATCAGGTTTTGCGCGTTCACGGCGTTGACGATGTCAACCGCAGAAAGTCCCTTTGCCTGGAGGGCCTTGGTATCGATATCCACGCTGACGACGCGCTGCTTGCCGCCGTAGGGAAAAGGCGTGGCGGCGCCGGGAACCGTGGCGAGCTGCGTGCGGATGAAATTGTTGCCGTAATCGAAGAGCTGCTGCTCGCTGAGGGTGTCGCTGGTGAGACCAATCTGAATGACCGGCACGGTCGAAGCCGAATAGATAATCACCAAGGGCGGAGTCGTTCCTGGCGGCAGAAACCGCAGAAATGTTTGCGAGATGGCGCCTGCCTGAGCGAGCGCCGTCTGGATGTTTGCGCCGGGCTGGAAATAAACCTTGATGACGGCAATGCCATTCAGCGATTGCGACTCGATATGCTCGACGTCGTTGACCAGCGTGGTAATGCCGCGCTCGACGTTGGAGGTGATGCGCTGCTCCATTTCCTGGGGTTGCAGGCCGTTGTACGTCCAGACGAGGCTGATGACCGGAATATCGATGTCAGGAAAAATGTCGACCGGGGTTCGGAGGAGCACAACCGGCGTCAGCAGAAGGATTACAAGCGCCATCACGACAAAGGTGTATGGTCTCGTCAGCGCTAGTCGAACAATCCACATAGGGTGTTACTTCATTCCTTTGGGCCGGCTCAACGATCCGTGATGCGGGAGCGTGCCGGCGGACACTTCCGTCCTGATTCTTCTTAGATTCGCGGTCGCGTTTCTTTGGGTACGGCCATGGTTTGAATGCAAAGCCCCCTGAAGCGCTTGCCCGAATGTCCTGCTTCTTGACTTCGCACGCGAGCATTCCCCATCTGAAAAAAACTCAGATGCACACCAGAACCCAAATCTCGCAAATAGTATTGGTTAGGGCGCGCCATCGGAAGGTGCCTCTCATTTCCAAACCAATTGGATGCCGACATTCTGGCACAGGGTACGGGCATAGCTCCATCCAATTTGGACTCTGAATCGGTATGGATGATCGGCGGAGAAGTGGAGGAATTGGGAACGAACTTCGAAGTCGTCGCTATTTGTGAGTCATGGTGAAGACGCCGTCCCATCCTGAGGATGGCTCGTCGAAGAGATAGTCCTGGCAGCGCTTCCAGTAAGTGCGTGATGGTCCTTCATCGGGCCACTTGTCGAGAATGATTTGAAATGTTTTCTGCGCTTCCGCCCACTGGCGCTTGCGGTAGAGTTCGCGAGCTTGCTGGAAGAGAGAAATGCGCGCGCGCACATCTTCCGGAGTGCCATAGACGGAATTCTGCCCCACGCGGCCGATGAGCTCGTAGATCGTCACCGGTTGCAGTTTGCCTTTTACACGGATCAGGTCCAGCTCGCGGAACACGAAGCCCTCGTCCTTGGCCGCCGCGTATGTCGTTTCATTGACCAGAATGTGCGTGCCGTAATCTTTGTTGAGTCCTTCAAGGCGCGACGAGAGATTCACCGTGTCGCCGAGAGCCGTGTAGCCGTAGCGCAAGACCGAGCCCATGTTGCCGACGCTGGCCACGCCAGTGTTCAGGCCGATGCCGATGTCCAGGTGCGGTTTGCCCTCGGCCTCCCACTTCTTCTGCATCTCGCGCACGCGCTCCATCATTTTCAATCCCGTATTGCAGCCTCCGGCGGCGTGCCCCGGCTCTTCAAACGGTGCGCCCCAGAATGCCATCACTGCATCGCCGATGTATTTATCGAGCGTGCCGTGGTGTTCGAAAACGAGGCTGGTCATGTCGGAGAGATACTGGTTGAGGAAGAGCGCCAGCTCCTGGGCGTCCAGTTTTTCTGAAATGGTGGTGAAGCCGCGGATGTCGCTGAACATCACGGTGATGTCGGTTCTTCTCGGCTCGACAAGCTGAGGATTAACAAGCAGGCGCCGGATTACCTCGGGGCTGAGGTACTGCCCAAAGGCGCTGCGAACACGGCGTTTTTCTTTTTCTTCGAAGAGCGAGCGATATAAGGAGACAAGAAGAACATTTGTGGAAAGCGTGAGCGCGGGGACGAGCAGGTTGAGCCACCAGCCATGAAGAAAAGCCCAGAAATTTACTGCAATCATGGGCAGAAGCAGCGACACGCCAAACCACATCCAGCGCGGTGAAACCAGCGCCATCCAGATCCCCAGCGGAATGCCAAAAAACAGAATTAGAAGCACGTCTGCAAGTGCCTGCCGAAAGCCATGCTTCAGGAATCGTTCATTCAGAATGTTGTCAATCACGTTGGCATGAATCTCGACCCCGGGATAAGTCGTGCCGCCGTAGGGAGTGCCGCGAAGATCGCCGATTCCGGTAGCGGTGGCTCCAACCAAAATGATTTTTCCTTGAAAAGCGCCGGGAGGGAAAGTTTTCTGGAGAACATCGACGATGGAATAGTGCGTGAACGTGCTGGCGGGCCCCTGATAGTTGATCATCATCTGGCCGCGGCCGTCGGGATGAAGAAGCAGCGCTTTGCCGAAGCGAATCTCGACGATTCCCTGCGGGCCATAGATCAGATTCATGTCTTGCGCCGGAGGGCCGAGGTACGCGCGAGCCGTCATGAGATCCAGTGAGGGGTAAATGTCCCATTCGTCGGGATTCTTAGTGCGTCCATAGGGGAGGACCAGGGAGGCCCTTCGCACGATTCCATCCGCATCCGGCGGGGCGTTGAAGAAACCCGTCCAGGAATAATCGCCGTTGAGGGCCGAGGTCAGTTGATCAAGATTGGCCTCGGCGCCCTGGGGCAAGAGATTCGTATTCGCGAAGGCTTCCAGCATTCCGGCCTTTTCCTGTTTTTGAGATTCGGGGTGAAGTGGATGCGCGGGCGGGTACGCGAAAAAAGCAATCTGGTTGGCATAGGTGTCGAGAGCGGAGGCTTCCATTCCCCGGAGGTCGGCATCCGTGAAGAGAAAATAGTTGCCAAGGACGACAGGGCCAAATCTTTGGATCGCAGTCGCGAATTGCTTGTCTGCATCAAATGATGCGGCGAGCAGCTGAACTTCGGCAGAAAGTTTGGCGTCGACCGGTTCTCCCCGTTTCCGCCGGGCCTCCAATTCGGCCCAGAGAGCGCGAATTGGCACCGCGGACTGATCCGGTTTGCTGAACGTGATATCGAATCCCACTACTTTTGCGCCGTCGTCATGCAAAACGTCGAGCGTCCTGGCGAAGTTTGTACGTGAGAAGGGCCAGCGGCCGAGGACTTCCTGCGCGCGCTGGTCTATGTCAATAACGACGATCCGCGGATCCGGATGCGAATAACGCTGAGGTCGGTATCGAAAGCGGGTATCCAGCGTGGCGAGCTCAAGCCGCTGTATGAATTCGAAAATCGGCGTGGGGCGCTCGCCGACAAATGTGAAAACATATAAGAAGAGGGCGAAGATGGTAATCGAGAGGCTGAGGAGAAAGGAAACACGATGCCGCCACCACGATTGCAGAAGTTCGTAGAGGCCGAAAACGCCCCGCCGTTGCCAGAACCCCTCTGACGGAGCTGCCATCGCGCGTCGAGTGCTACTCGCGGAAGATGAAGTTCAGCCGCACGCCGGAGACTTCGATGAGATCGCCGTCGTTGAGCCGCACCGGGCCTTGAATGGGGGTGCCGTTCACATTGGGCACTTTGTCGCCGGGACCGAGGTAGTAGCCGTCATCGCGCTGATTGATCTGTGCGGCCATCTGCGGCTTGAACCACCCTTTCACCCGAACCGTGGCCATGGCGGATTTTCCGATGACCGTGAGTTTGTTGGTTAAAACGTATTCTTTTTGATCCGTTTTTCCATTCAATACGACGAGAGTGGGAACCTTCATGCGAGTCCCGGCAAATTGCATGGATTCGCCCATGGCGGCAGCCTGCGACAACATTTGGCGGCGCTCTTTCGTGTCCAGAACCATCGTTTCGTTGATGCGCGGAGCAGCGGTCTTGCGCCCGGTGTCCCAGGGCACGGGCGCGTCGCCGCTGGTGTCCACCTTGATGTGGTGCTTGCCGATATGAATCTTGTCTCCGTCGTGCAATGTGGCGCGCTCGATGCGCAGATCATTCACGAACGTGCCGTTCAGGCTGTCGAGGTCTTCGACGACCAGCCGGCCGGCTTCAAAATAGATCTTTGCGTGGTGATTTGACACGGCGAGGTTATCGACGGACAAATCGTTGTCCGGCGAGCGGCCGATGGTTACCGGCCGGCTGCCAACGGGCAGCTCTTGCACGATTTTATTTTCAAACATGAGGCTGAGCTTCGGCATCTCAATTCCCTCCAGCGGAACCGTTTCCGCTTGCTTCTTTCGGCGCCCCGCGGCGCAGCCACGAAAACCACCCCTTGGAATCCGATTCGAGGCGCACAACAACTACGGTGATGTTGTCCCCGCCCCCGCGTTCGTTAGCGAGCGCTATCAGCTTCTCCGACGCCTTGGTCGGATCCATTTCAGATTGCAGCGTGCCGGCGATCTCCGGCTCGGTCACCATGCGCGTCAGACCGTCGGAGCACAGCAACAAGACATCGCGCGGCATAAGCATCTGCTCTTCGGCGTCCACTTCGATTTCCGGCTGTGCGCCCAGCGCGCGCAGCAGCACGCTCTGCATATCGCTCTCTTCCGCTTCAGCCGCGGTCAGGATGCCGCGCCGCACTTGTTCGGCGACGAGAGAATGATCCTGGGTGAGCTGCAGCAGGCTGCCAACACGCAGAAGATAGGCGCGGCTGTCACCAACATGAGCAATGCTTACTTTCGAGCCGTCAATCCACACGGCAGTCATCGTCGCACCCATGCCTTGCTGTTCCGGATGTTCTTCCGCCGACTTGAAGATGCTCCTGTTGGCCAGGTGGACGGCGCTCGCAAGCCGTCTCGTTTTGCCGCTTAAGCCAGGCTGCTCTTGACCGTAAAATGGAGCGGCTGGATTATTCTCCGCGTCGGTGCAATGCTTCACTACGGTTTCCACCGCGAGAGCGCTGGCGATTTCACCATGCGCTTCGCCGCCCATGCCATCGGAAAGCACAAAAAGGTTTAGCGGCGTAACGATGCGGAAGCAGTCTTCGTTGTTTGTGCGTACGCGGCCCACATCGCTCACGCCGCCGCTCACGATTCTCACACTAGCTCCCATAGCTGCTGGCAGAATACACCCCGCCCACACCTATCCCGAGCATTCCTCTTCCCAACGTAACAGAGCCGCAAGAGCGGCGAAAGGCTCTGAACCCTACTAATTACTCGCTGATTCGCTACATTCCCGCGGTAAATCTAGCCATCCCCTTTGGTTTCTGGATGTTACGGACGTCCTGGCCTTTTATGCTTTCCGTGCCTAGCTGACCCGCTTCCGCTATACTCTCGGTTCGCGCGGAGCGCCCCGTCTCTGCTGCCCAACACCCGTCCTTTATGAGTGGAATCGAGAAACCGCTGCTCCCGCGCAACCCGCGCCCCAGTCGCGCAGCGCTCAGCGCTAACCAGGCCACCCGTGAATTGGAAGAGCTGAACCGTATTGGAATTGCGCTTTCCGAAACGCGAGATGTCGCGCTGCTTCTCAATCTCATCCTCAGAAAAGCACGGGAGATTACCGCGGCGGATGCTGGCTCGCTCTATCTGGTCGAGAGGGATTCGGAAACGGCGAACCGCGCCTTGCGACCGCCGCGGCTGCGCTTCAAGCTGATCCAGAACGACAGCGCGCAATTTCCTTTTAGCGAGCACACCCTTCCGCTGACGGAAGAATCCATCGCGGGATATTGCGCGCTGCATGCCGAGGTGATCGAGCTCGCCGATGCCTATCGGATTCCCAAGTCGCGCCCCTTTCATTTCAATTCGTCGTTCGACCAGGAGGCCGGTTACCGGACGCGTTCGCTGATCGCGCTTCCGATGAAAAACGGCAAGGGCGAAGTTCTGGGCGTGCTGCAGCTGATCAACTGCAAGCGCAACCCAAGGGCGCGGCTGACGGGCGCCCCGACGGTGCGCCGGTGGGTGCGCGCATTTCCAGAGCGAGGCGCGCGGCTGGCGCTTTCGCTGGCATCGCAGGCCGCCGTAGCTTACGAGAATTCGCGTTTGTACCAGGACATCGAAAACCTATTCGATGGTTTCGTGAACGCGGCGGTGAAGGCCATTGAACAGCGTGATCCCACGACTTCCGGCCATTCCCATCGCGTATGCGAGATGACTGTGGCGCTGGCGGAGGCCATCGATCGCGAACCGCGCGGGCCTTACGGCGATCTGCGCTTTTCCCGCGAACAAATGAAAGAAATCCGCTACGCTTCGCTCCTGCACGATTTCGGCAAAGTCGGCGTGCGCGAAGAAGTGCTGATCAAGGCGAAAAAACTCTATCCGCTGCAGTTCGTGCGCGTGCTGGACCGCTTCGATTACATCCGCCGCGATATTGAAGCGCGCGTCTCGCAGCAAAAAGTGGAAGCGCTCCTCTCCCTCTCGCGCAAGGAAGCCGAGAAGCGCTTACGCATGCTCGATGAAGAAACGCGGCGGTTGCTGGGGGAATTGGATCGCTATGCGGAGTTCATCGCCAGAGCCAACGAGCCGACGCTCCTGCCAACGAGCGACTTTGAGGTGCTGAACGAAATCGCCCACAAGACCTACCGTGATCCGCGAGGAACGGAGCGCCCGTACTTGTCCTCCGAGGAAGTTCGTTTTCTGTCCATCCCGCGTGGCAGCCTGGACGCCGACGAGCGCCGTCAAATTGAATCCCATGTGCTGCACAGCTTCAATTTTCTCGCGCAAATTCCGTGGACCGAAGAATTCCGCGGCATCCCGGAAATTGCCCGCGCACATCACGAGAAACTCAACGGCAAGGGGTATCCTTTCGGATTGAATTCGAATCAGATTCCCATCCAGGCCAAGATGATGACCATTTGCGACATTTACGACGCGCTATCCGCTTCGGACCGTCCCTATAAACGAGCGATTCCCACCGACCGCGCCCTCGATATTCTGAAGCTCTGCGTACGCGACGATGAGATCGATCCCGAGCTGTTCCGCGTTTTTCTGGATGCCCAGGTGTACCGCCTGGCTGGCAAGTCGTCATGACGTTCTCCACTACAATCCCACGCATGCCCTTGCGGCGCTTCTTTCGGTTCGGCTTGTTTCTTGGAATTGTTTGTGCGGTTGCACAACTTTGTTCGTTTGCGCGGCCGCAACAACAGGCGCCCGCGGCATCCGGCGCGCGAATCCTCCTGCTTCCGCGGCAAATCGTTTCCGGCGAGCGCGCGACGCTGGCCGTACTCGATGTAAGCGGGCGGCTGACGCCCGGCGTAACCGTCAATTTTTCCAACGGAGACAAACTCGCAACCGATGCCACGGGTAGAGCTCTGTTCGTCGCTCCGTTGACTCCGGGAGTTCTTTTCGCTTCCATTGTGGGACGCACTGGCCGCGTAACCACCGCCGTTATCCCGCCTTCCGAGGCCGCGTCGCCCTCGCTGGAAATAGCCTCCGTGCCGCGCGTTGCTTCGTTAACAGATCGCTTTGAACTCCTCGGACGCGGTTTCTGCGGCGACGCGGACTCCAACCAAGTCTCGGTGTCGAGCCATCCAGCGCTGGTCCTCGCGTCCTCGCCAGTTTCTCTCGTCGTTCTTCCGCCGATGGATTTGGGCCCTGGGCTCGCAGCAGTTAACGTTTCCTGTGCAAATCATCAAGCGCCTTCTTTTTCTGTGGCGTTCGCCGCACTTGACCTCGAGGCGGATTCGTCGCCGCTCAAGCCGGGAGAGCATCGGGCGCTCACCGTGCGCGTTCGCGGCAGCACGGCGAAGATCGCGCTGGAAGCCCGAAATCTTGCCCCGGGAATCGCGGAGCTCTCCGGCGGGAATCCGATCCGACTATTGAGCAGCGGCGGCCCGGAAAATTTCGCGCGCTTCGACCTGATTGGCAGGAAGAACGGCAGCTTCCTGATTTCAATACGTCTCGTTCCATCCTTCGCGCGCCCGCAGTGACTCCGCCCCCCTGAACAGAGGGAAATCGACTCAGCGAACTTTCGGTGAATTCCCTTCTTGAGAGAAGAACTAAGCGCTTTTCTTGACACTCGCCTCAGCCGGAAGAGCAAGGTTGCCCTGCGCATTTTCCAGGGTTGCGTCGTCGGTACCGCCACCTAGCATCCCTTCCAGGGTACTTTGTGCTCTTTCGAACAGCTTGTCGGATTCGCTGTAACTCTGCTGTGCGTTTTTCAAGTGCGTACCCAAGACTCCAAATTTATCCGTAAACTTCGCCATCTGTATTTCCATGCCGGAAAGACTAGCCAGGAGCCGTTTGGCATTCTCCTCCATCTGCATGCCGCGCAGCCCCATGGCAATGACGCACAAATGCGCGTAGAGCGTATTCGGCGAAACCGCAATGACCTTTTTGTCGCGGCAATAGCCGTCCAAAGGCTGGCCTTTGTTGTCTTGCGTCATGAGGAGTTCGTAGTAGACGCTCTCCGAAGGAACAAACATCAATGCGATATCGAGCGTACCTTCATCCGGCACGATGTATTTCCTGGCGATAGCGTCCGCGTGGCCCTTCACTGCGAGTGTAAACGCCCGGCGCGCTTCATCGCCCTCGGCTGCAATTCTGCGGTAGGCGTCGAGCGGAAACTTTGAATCGATGGCCAGCAATTTCTTGTCGCGAAGCTTGACCACGGCGTCGGCTGCCTCGCCACTCGAGAAGCGGTACTGCATTTCGTACTGTGTTGGTGGAAGGGAGTCTTCCAGCAGCCGCTCCAGAGTGACTTCCCCCAAGGATCCACGCGATTTCGCGCCGCCCAAAATGCCTTCGAGGGTCTGCGCCGTTTGCGACATCTGCTGTCCCGCAAGCTGCACCGCTCCGAGTTGTTTTTGGATCTCGCCGATCTGATCGCGAGTGTTCTTCAGCTCGTCAGCCATCTTCGCTTGCGCGTCGGAAGTCATTTGGCCGGTGATCTGAGCCGAATTGCGAATGGCATCCTGCAGGGCAGGCGTGACGCTATCGAGGCGTTGCGCGACGCCCTTGGCGATAGTTTCCAGTTGGCCGGTGCTTTTGGCCTGCGCCGTCGCAACCGATTGCAAGTCACGGCGCAATTCGTTCATTTGCGATTCAATTGCGTCGCTCTTTTGCCGGCTCTGCGAACTCTGCAAAATCAGCCAGAGAACCAGGATGGCCACAAAAATCACCACGCCGATCAGGGCAGCGTTCATTCGCTCTCCAATTCCTTGACGAGAAACGGTCCTTCTACTCTACTCGCAATATCATGTCGTTCAAAACTTCCACAAAAAGCAAAGAAAGAGGGCCCCTCGAGGGCCCTCTTTGCGATGCACTTTCAACTGTGAACTGTTGACGGTGGACTTTTGCTACCAGGCCAGCTTAAGAGCGAATTGGAACTGGCGCGCATCGTATGAGGCGGTCGGCTGGCCGGCGCTGCAAGTTGTACCCGCGCTGGGGTCGCAGAGCTGATTGACCGCAGCAACGTTGGTGCGGTTGAAGAGGTTGAAAGCGTCGGCGATCAGCTCCAGCTTGAGCCGTTCGCCGAGCGGGATGCGTCTGGAGAGACGCATATCCCACTGAAAGAAGTTCGGTGATGTGAAGGCATTGCGGCCCAGGCTTCCGTTGCAACCGGCTCCTGCCGTCGTGAAGCCCGGAACCGTGAAAGTGGAGCCGCTGTTGGTCAAGCAGACATCGGCTACTCCAAAGGTCACGCCGGGGATGAACGGCGAAGTCGTGCTGCCGCCAACCGAGGGACGCGCTTGGGAGGCTCCCAAATCCAGCCGCGTGTCCTTGCCGGTGATGACGTTGAAAGGCCGGCCTGACGAGAATTCTACTATGGGCGAAACTGTGAAATTCGCGATCAAGTGCCTGAAGAAACTATCACCAGACTTGGCGCCCCCCGACTGGAAGACCGCGCTGGTCACCCAGCGGTGACGTTGATCGTTCACCGAGTTGGAACGCTCGAGGTTGGGGAAACGACTGTCCTGGGGCTCCAGTGGCGATTGTAAGTCCGTGGAGTCGTCAACGGAATGAGACCAGGTGTAGCTGGACAACATCTCAAAGTTATTGCTAAAGCGCTTCGTGAGGTTGAACGTCAAAGAGTTGTACCAGGAGTTGCCGTTGGAGAGCTGCGCATCCACGCTGTTGAAGGCCACGGGAACGCCAAAGCCTGTGGGATAACCAACGCAGCTCGCTATGGCCACTTGCCCTGGGTAGCCCGCGGGTGCGCCACCTGGACAGAACGGCAGGGCCCCGGCCGGAATACCGGGGATTAGTGCCGCAAAAGATGGATTAGGCCCGGAAGGCCTGAAGAAATTGAAGAAGGCCGGCGTACTCACAAACTGGCCGTTTAGACTCGCAAGCGGTGCAGGACATCCGCCGAGCTGCCCAAGCACACCCGGTAGGATGACACCGATTCCGCACGTCGAGGCCGTCGGTGCCCTGCTGGACGAAGGTGCCTGCACCGTCAGCGGATTGACAACCGAGAGTCCGGAAGCCGCGGCATTAAATGCATTCTGGTCCAGAAGTAGAGGATCCGTGGAATTGACATCCTGGGGCCGGTTCAGATGCAAACCCCGAGTCCACTGGTACCCCAGGCTAAATTTCCAAGAGTTTGTGAGTTCGCGCTCGATGGTCAGGTTGGCCTGTTGCGCGTAGCCGTAGACGAAGTCTCTCCCGACAGGAAGAGTGAACGGCAGAATGGGCAGCGGAAATCCCGCGGCCAGATAGTTCTGATTGGCGAAGAGCGAACCGGCCGCGAATGGATCAAATCGCTGTTGGCCCGCCTGATACCCCAAGGTTAGAGACGTGGGAAATGCCGGATAAATAGAATTCGCATTGAGTGCGCCCTGAAAAATCGACGAACCATTCAAGTTTGCCGGAGAGTCCAATCCACTCCCGCAAACCGGAGGCGCCGGTAGCGGCAGCAATTGAAACTGCCTCAATCGGGCTTAACGGCCAGTACTTGATGGCGATGAAATCTGCCCACTACCTTGTGAGCGGATGCGAACTGGAGGCGTTAGGCGTAAGCGACCCAACCCCGGAACGTAAAGCCTGCATAAAACAGGCTGGTGTGCGAGAACCCAGCTCTACGCAGTATG
>Ga0137409_10007102_pt1 | contig 11537 bp, 13 predicted proteins | sample CZODoug1_16funga_FD_122059 | JGI IMG/M metagenome (GOLD analysis project Ga0137409, IMG submission 122059) | Vadose zone soil fungal communities from Angelo Coast Range Reserve, California, USA - CZODoug1_16fungal (Hybrid Assembly) | ecosystem: Environmental > Terrestrial > Soil > Vadose zone... | reverse complement strand
GCGGTCGCGTGGCGGAGGAGCTCGTCTTCGGCGACATCTCGACCGGCGCGCAGGACGATCTCCAGCGGGCCACCGACATCGCGCGCCACATGGTCGCCCGTTATGGGATGACCGAGGCCCTGGGGCTGGCGACGTTCGAGCCGCCCCGCCAGGCGCTCTTCCTCAACGTCCCGTCGATGGCTCAGCGAGAGTACAGCGAAGAGACCGCCCGCCGGATCGACGACGAGATCCGAACGCTCTTCGAGGCGGCTCACGAGCGAGTCCGCCAGACCCTGACGGCGAAGCGAGACGTCCTCACGTCGCTGGCCAAGCTGTTGATCGAGAAAGAGGTCGTGAGCCGGGACGATCTCACCGCCCTCCTGGCGTCCGCGGATGTTGACTCGCGTGGTGTACCACTAGACTAGTACACATGCACTTGACTATGTATGCTTAGTGTACTAATATAGTCATACAGTATGAATGCGATGAATCTGAAGGTAGACGGGCACAGCCCGATCCCGATCCGGCTCCAGCTGATGGAGCAGCTTCGCCACGCCATCGAGGGCGGCGGCGTCCCGCGGGACCAGGCGCTGCCCAGCATCCGGGAGCTGGCTGGATTCCTCGGCGTCAATCCAAACACCGTCGCGCGTGTCATCGACGACTTGAAGCGCCTTGGATACGTGGAGGCGCGGCGGGGGAGGGGCGTGTTCGTGGCCCCGGCGCCGCCAGCCCGGCCCTCCCCTCACCTCCGCGAGGCCTTCCTGCAAGATACGGTGATACGGGCCGCGGCTCTCGGGATGACGGCCGACGACTTGTCGGTGGGCGTTCTGAGCTTCGCCGGAGTCCGGCCTGCCGCGATCCGCGGGGCCGTCGAGGTCCTTCTGGTCGAGTGCAGCCCGCCGGAGCTCGATTTCTTTGCCAGGCAACTCGAGGCCCACCTGCCGGTCCGTGTCGAGAAAATGCTCCTCGCCGAGCTGACGGCGGTCACACGGCGCCCGAAGCAAGCCGGTCGGTGGCGGGCAGCGGTCACGAGCTTCTGTCATCTCCCGCAGGTGGAACGCCTTCTGAAGGGTAAGGGGGTTCCCGTGATCGCCCTGCTCGCCGAGGCGCATCTCGAGACCCTCCACCGTCTGGCCCAGTTCCCGTCGGGGACACGGGTGGGCGTCGCCTCCACCACCGTCGAGACGGCCCACAACCTGGAGCACTCGATCGCGAACGCCAACCTGCCGAACATCGCGCTCGTCGGGGTCTGCCCCGCCGAGGGGGCCGCGCTGGGCCGCCTGGTGCGGCGAGCGGACGTCATCGTCTGCTCCACCGCGGCGGCCGAACGGGTCCGGGGTCTCGCGGGTTCCACCGTACAGGTGATGATCGACGATCGGGCCCTCGACCAGCGGGCGATCGAAATGCTCGCGACCCTTCTGGTGCAACAAAACGGCGATCGGCCGACAGCCGCTCCGGCGCCGAGGCGGCTGAGGTCTCGCCGGTCCAGTAGAAATACATCGCGACAAGGTGCAGCGCGCGCGACGGTGCTTGGGAAGTGACGCGAGTCCGCCGTAACTGGATGAAGGAGGAGAAGTCATGACGTTCTTGATGTGGATTCTCGCGGGAGTGCTGGCCGGCTTGCTGGCAGGGTGGGTTATGAAGCGCGGAGGCTACGGACTGAGCTGGGACATCACCCTTGGTCTGGTCGGGAGCATCGGGGGGAGCTGGATTCTTCGATCCCTGGGGTTCTACCCGGGTGCCGGGATCATCGCGACGGCTATCGTCGCCTTCGTCGTGGCAGTGATCCCGATCGTCGCACAGCGCAAGTTCTTCGCCACTGAGCGTGCCACTCAAAAGAAGGATGCTTTCTGGCGGTGGGGGCTAGGCGCCGCGCTCGTGGCCCTCGTGGCCTGGCTCACCCTCGGGCCGGTACAGCAGCCAGCGGCGACGGCGACGCCGATCGACGAAAGGACGTACGCGGTGAAGCCGGCGTCGTTGAATGTGAAAGCCGGGATTGTCTCGGGCGAACTTACCGAACTGAGAGTCACGGAGCGCATCGAGAAGGGGTCCGACCGGGTCGTCACCGCGGCGAAGCTCACCGGGACGCTTAGACTGAAGAATACGTCAGCCAACCAGACGGTGCGGCTGCTCGAGGGGAAGCTCCTCTATATCGATCCCAAAGGACAGCCCATCAAGCTCGAGGCCGCGCGGACCGAACCGACCTTCAAGTTCGCCGCTTACGGCAGCAGCGAACGCCTCGATCCCGGACAGGAGGCCATCCAGCCCCTGGACGTGGAGTTTCCCGCCGAGGCCTTGAAGCCGAAGGGGCTGAAGGAGATCCGCCTCGAGTTCGCGTATATCCCATCACCCTATCGGGAGGAGACGGTCAACTTCGCCGTCTCGATCGGCCCAGGCAAGTGATGAGCCGTGCGAGGTGGCTCCTCGGAGCCACCTCGCACTCGGCCGTCGGAGCCTCGACCAGTTGTACCCACGCCTTCGCGTCGAAATTGTACGCCAATCTAAATACTTTTTAGTGAGATGGAGGGCCGTCTCGTGCCGAATCGTGTACTCGCCCGGATGGCTATGACCGGAATCTACTTGCTGCACGGCATCCCTCGGGAAGTCCAGCAGGCCTCGCGCATCCGCGCCGTCCGCGAAAAGACAACGCTGCGCATGGTGCTGCTGCAAGCGCTGAACGAGTACGCGGCAGGCGCTTGGCCGCCACGGGAGAACGAGCCCCGGCAAAACGACCTCTTCCGAACGAGAGCTTGAATGGCCACATACCGCGAGATACAGAACTTCGTTCAGCGCCATCACGGCCTCGTGCCACAACTCAGCGGCGACGGAAGATGAGCGTCGCCTTCGAAATGTTTCTCGCGGCAGTCGTCATCGGTCTCCTGGGTGGCGGGTCAGCCGGGATTGTGATGAAGAACGGGGGCCACGGGCTACTACAGGACCTCGCGATCGCGCTTGCGGGGAGCACGCTAGCGACCTGGATCCTCCAGGCAGCTCTGGGATCTGCGGACATGGGCATTCTAGTAACGAGTGTGGTCGCCTTCATCGGGGCGGCAAGTCTCATCATGGCCCAACGCAAGCTCTGGCGAGCGCACGCCTGAAGAACCCGCCCGACCCTCAGCGCTGCGTCATGGCCTCTCCACCTACTGATGCCCAGACGGCAGCTTCCTGCCTTCACCGGCGCCACCCGCTCTGCGCCGCTGTTGGCGAACGGCCCTGGCCTGGCTCTCGATGCTGGCAAAAAGCGCGGCGTGGCTTTCGCGCTTCAGCCCCACCCCGATAAGCGCACGAAGGACGATCTGGAGGCTCACCGGCAGCTTGAGCACGGTCGTCGCTCTGCCCGCGATGACGCGAGCCTGATCCAGCGTGTCCTGCGAAAGAACGAGAAGAAGTCTTGCCCTGTTCTCGAGCATTTGCGCTCCCGGCTCAGAGTTAAAGGAACCGGCCCTGAAAGACTTACCTCCCGGCCGCCAGCTCGCCCACGACATCCCTGATCGCCGCTCGCGCCTTTTTTTCAACCTCCATCCCAATGGCGATCATTCTGTGAGCCCGCTTGGCGTGCTCCGCGGCCTTCTTCATGACGTCGCTGTCATGCGTGCCGTGAGCCACGAAGTCGCAGCCGGGTATCAGATCGGCGCACCTGAGTTCTCTCGTCATTTCGAAGATCCTCCCTGCCGATAGTTGACGATCTTCCCTCGAAGGAAAGGCATAGCAACACGACGTATCAGACGCTATGTGGCCGGCTCGCTTTCTGCTCTCCTCGCGAGATACGCCGGTACATCCGCCGTGGACTTTCTTATACCATACAAAAAATATATGTTATATAACACATAAATAATATATACTGCCGAGGAGTTCAGGAGCGGCCCTAAGCGGCAGGAGGTCGCGGTGTTCAAGCATAAAGCCAGAGCACTTCTCACGCCCCCGCGCGATGCTCGAGGGCAGCCCGTCAAGATCGACGCGATTCGGCTCGCGAGCGGGCCCTCAAGTTCGCTACCGACGGCGCTCCAGTGAGCGATCGCGTGCTCCTCGAGTCAGACTCCACTCAGGCCCGGAGCCTTGAGGGTCGGTCGCTGGCCATGTACTCCTCATTGAGGCTCCCCGACCGTTCCAGGCTAAGGCTGTTGGACCCGCCGCGACAGTCAGCCGCCGCCTCCGGCGAACAGAAGCGACCGATGTCCGGCTTCAACGAGTGCCGCGAGCCGGCGTGACGACATCCCTTTTCGTCGCGGCGCGCCGAAGGAGAAGGAGGGGACGTATGCGCCTGGTACCAAGGGAGCTGGAGAAATGGAAGAACTGAGACGAGCGACGAGACTCTGGCGGGAGGCCTACCGATACCAGATGAGAGGAAAGGTGGATCGAGCGATCGAGATCTACCGCCACTCTATCGAGGTGTATCCGACGGCAGAGGCACACACCTTCTTGGGGTGGGCCATGAGCTTCCAGGGGCGCCTAGCGGAGGCCACCGAGGAGTGCCTCCGCGCGATCGAGATCGATGCCGCGTTCGGTAATCCGTACAACGACATCGGGGTCTACTTGATGAAGCAGGACAAGCTGGACGAGTCGATCTCGTGGCTTGAAAAGGCTAAGCAGGCCGAACGCTACGAACCACGGCAGTTTCCCTTCCTGAACCTGGGGCGAGTCTACCTGCGGCAAGGACGCTGGTGGGAGGCGCTCCGCGAGTTCGAGGGGGCTGTGCGGCTGGCTCCGCGTGACGCAACCACGGCGAAAATTCTTCACAGCCTGCGCGCTCGGCTGAACTGACGTTACAAACCCGGTAAGAGAGGGTGTAACAGAGATGGCTTTTGACCTCATCGCTCTGGGAACTGTTCCCTCTGGTGAAGTACCGGCTTCCGGGAGGGAAATTGACTACGTCGGGCGTGCATTTTTGCAATGCCGGCGCTTCATCGACCTCCTGCGTCACACGGTCGGCTCCGAGCCCGAGGGCGCCAAGCTCCGGGTTCGACGCTCCGGACCCGACTTCAGTCCCTACATCGAGGTCGTCGTCGAGTTCGACGATGCGAACGATGCCGCGCGTGCCTACGCGAATCGCTGTGACCGCGAGGCGCCGACACGGTGGGACCGGACCGCGGGGGCGGCGTCTCACCCCTCCCTCGTCATCGCAAGAAAGGCCGGCTGACCAATGAAGCTCCTACTGATTCGCCACGCCACCGCGATACCCCGAGGAACGCCCGGCGTTCCCGACGACGAGCGTCCGCTCACTCCCGACGGTAAGGCCAAGTTCCGCGTGGCCGCGCGAGGGCTCGCCCGGGTCACGCGCCGGCCAGACTTGCTGCTGACGAGCCCGCTTCCCCGCGCCAGGGCGACCGCTGAGATCGCCGCGCGTGCCTTCGCGAACATCGCGCCCACGATCGAGCCGGCACTTGCTCGCTCGAGCGTCGACGGCATCGTTGCCGCGTTGAAGATTCATCCGCCCGACGCCAGGATCGCCCTCGTCGGCCACGAGCCTCTCCTCGGGGCGCTGCTCGCGCGCCTGCTCGGCGCCGTGCAGGGCGAGCGGCTCGCGTTCGCGACGGGCGGGGCGGCGCTGGTGGACCTTCCCGACGGTCCCGCAGCCGACGGGCGGCTCCGCTGGTTCCTCAAGCCACGAATCCTCAGGACCCTCGCCGGCGCCGCCGAAATCACCAAACCTCGGGCTGACCCGCCGACCGTCGCGGACGGGCGAGACGTATGACCGGTAGGGCCGATGTTGCGATCCAGCGGGGCTGAGCCGGCCGAGCTGGTCGCAGTCGTCGATCTGGGCTCGACGGCCGTTCGCCTGCTGGTCGCGCGAGTCACCCCCGACACGGGCTATCGTGTGCTCGCCGAGGAGCGAGTGCCTACGCGGCTGGGCGGCGGCGCGCCCGGCACTCTGCCCCGTGAGGCGATCGACGCGACACTGCGGACCGTGCACCGCTTTTTCGCGCGGTACTTTCCGAATGGCCGAGGTCCGCGCATCGTCGCCGTCGCGACGTCGGCCGTGCGGGACGCCGAGAACCGCGAGCGGCTACTCGACCGGCTCCGGCGCGACGAGGGCATCGACGTGCAGGTCCTCAGCGCGCGAGACGAGGCGCGGCTTGGCGTCGATGCCGCCCTCAAGAGCTTGGCGTTCGACAACGGCCTCGTCGTAGACCTGGGCGGCGCCAGCCTCCAGCTCAGCCGGGTACGGCGCCGCAAGGTCGTCTCTACGGCGAGCCTCGCGCTCGGCGCCGTCCGGACCACGCGCCGTTTTGTTCGCCACGATCCACCCACGCCGCTCGAGCTTCGAGCGCTTCGCCGCGAGATCCGCACGCAGCTCATGATCGGTCTGCCTCCCGCCGCGCGTGGCGAGATCGTGGTGGGTCTCGGAGGCACCGTCCGCACTCTGGCCGGCATCCACCTCCGTGCTCATAGCGATCGCACGCGGCGCCACGGGCTGCGGCTCAGCCAGTCCGACGTCACGGCCGTCCGGGAGCGACTCGAAGGTCTCGCCCGACGAAAGCGTCAGAAGATCCGCAGCCTCAAGGCCGAGCGCGTCGACATCATCCTGGCCGGCGCCATCGTCATCGAAGAGGTCATGGTCTTCGGCGGCTATCTGTCGCTCGCGGTGTGCACGCGCGGGATTCGCGACGCCATTCTCCTGCGCGAGACCTTTCGCGGGAGAGGCTGAGTGAACTCGGACGCGTTCGTCAACCGTGAGCTCTCGTGGCTCGAGTTCAATCGGCGCGTGCTCGAGGAGGCGCAGGATCCGAGCGTGCCCTTGCTCGAGCGGGTGAAGTTTCTCGCCATCTTCAGCTCGAACCTCGACGAGTTTTTCATGGTGCGGGTGGCGGCGCTGAAGCGCCGCATCCACGCGGGCGATCACACCCCGGGGCCCGATGGGCTCACGCCCGCGGAGACGACAAGGGCTGTCGCGGCGCGAGTTCGTGAGCTGGTGGATGCTCAGCACCACTGCTTCCTTGGCGAGATCCAGCCGTTGCTCACCGCCGAGGGGATCCTCCTGCTCCGCCCCAAGGAGATGAGCGACGAGCAAGAGCACTTCCTCGAGGAGTACTTCCGCCGCACGCTGCTGCCCGTGCTGACGCCGCTAGCCGTTGACCCCGGCCATCCCTTCCCCTACCTTGGTAACCGCTCGCCGTGCCTCGTGGTCTCCATCCGACCGTCGACGCCTTCGGCCCTGCCCGCGAGTTCGCTCTCCGTGATCCACCTCCCGAGCCAGGTCCTCCCACGCTTTGTCGCGCTGCCCGATGCTGCCGGCAAGCACGTCTTCATGCTGCTCGAGGACGTGATTCGTCAGCACCTGCCGAGCATCTACAACGGCTACGACGTCCTGTCGAGCCACACCATCCGGGTCACGCGCGACGCAGATCTCCACGCGCGGGGCGGTCCCGAGGATCTGCTCGCCAGCATCGAAGAGGGCGTACGTGAGCGCCGCCTCGCCACGGCCGTGCGGCTCCAGTACGACGCAGATCTGCCATCCGACGTTCTGGCCACCCTGCTCGACGAGCTGGAGCTCTCGCCCGAGGACCTTTACGAAGGCGAAGTCTTCACGGCCTTCTCGGATCTGTTCCAGCTCTACACGGCCCTCGACCTCCCCAGGCTCAAGGACCGCCCGATGCCACCGCAGCCGGTCCCGGCGTTCGAGAGCGCGTTCGATATCTGGACAGCGATCCGCGCGGGGGACGTTCTCGTGCATCACCCCTACCACGCCTTCGACGCGGTCACTCGCTTCGTGCGCGAGGCCGCCGTCGATCCCAAGGTCCTCGCGATCAAGATGACGCTCTACCGCGTGAGCCCGGCCTCGCCGATCGCCCACGCGTTGCGCACGGCCGTCGAGAACGGCAAGGAGGTCACCGTCCTCGTCGAGCTGCAGGCGCGCTTCGATGAGGAGGCGAATATCCGCTGGGCCCGTACGCTCGAGGAGGTGGGCGCCCACGTCGTGTACGGCCGCGCCGGCCTCAAGACCCACTGCAAGGCGTGCCTCGTCGTCCGGCAAGAGCCCGACGGCCTGCGGCGCTACTGTCATCTGGCCACTGGGAACTACAACGTGGGGACGGGCGGCGTTTACGGCGATCTGGGGCTCTTCACGTGCCGCGACTCGTTCGGCGAGGACCTCACCGCGCTGTTCAACCTCCTCACCGGCTATACGCGCCCCCGTGGATTCCATCACCTTCTGCTGGCGCCCACGGACTTGCGCGAAGGGCTCGCTCAGCGCATCCGCCGCGAGGCGGCCCATGCCCGGGCCGGGCGACCCGCGCGGATCATCGCCAAGATGAACGGCCTCGTCGACCGCCGCCTGATCGAGGAGCTATACCGCGCCAGCGAGGCGGGCGTGCGGATCGACCTGATCGTGCGCGGCATGTGTTGCCTGCGCCCCGGAGTGCCCGGGCTCTCATCGAGGATCCGCGTCATCTCCATCGTCGACCGCTACCTCGAGCACGCGCGGATCTCATACTTCGAGAACGGTGGGGACGCGGAATATCTGCTCGCCTCCGCAGACTGGATGCCTCGCAATCTCGACCGCCGCGTCGAGATCGCCTTCCCGGTACTCGATCCCCACCTCCAGACTCAGGTCCGCGAGATCCTCGAGACCCAGCTTGCCGACACCGTGAAGGCTCGGCGTATCCTCCCGGACGGGAGCTCCGTGCGTATTCGTGGGCGCGCGGAGTCTCGCCTCCGCTCGCAGGAGCGTCTCTACGAGGCGACGGCTACGAGGGGGATCGTCAGGTAGCTCAGATCGCGCGCGCCACACGGGTGGCGTCGAGGATCGCCTGGTGGACGCCGCGCGGAGCGACGCAATCACCCACCGCATAGAGCTCCGCGACCTGACCTTTGAGCGCGCGGTAGAGGCCGTCGGTCGAGCGGCTTCCGGTGGCCAGCACCACCGTGTCCACGCCTTCGATGCGCCGCTCGGCGCCTGAGTAGACGTTCGCGACGATCACGGTCGAGCCCTCGACGGCGCGCAGCTCGGTGCCCGGCGTGAGGACGACGCCCCGGGTGAACAACCGCTTGTAGAGGGGCGCGATCGAGGTCACCCCGATGTCCTGCCCGACATAGAAGAGCGGCGAGATCACTTCGACGCGCCCCCCCTGTTCGAGGAGCAGCTCCGCGGTCGACAAGGCCTCCTGGGTGTGAACATCGTCGACGACCACCACGTTCGCTCCGACCTTGGCTTCGCCAGCGAGCACCTCGCGATCCGTCACGACGTGCTTGCCATCGCTGCCGGGCACCGCCGGAATGAAGGGATGTGACCCGGTCGCGACGACGACGGCATCGGGGCGCTCCGCCAGCACCGCTGAGGCCGTGGCCTCCACTTCGAGCCGGACATCCACCGCGAGCTTGCGGACCTGCGCGACGAGAAAGCGCACGATGCCCGCGTACTCGGCGCGCGCGGGCGCGCGGGCGGCGAGCAGTACCTGACCACCCAGCTCCGCCGCCTTCTCGAATAGCACGACGCGATGGCCGCGGACCGCCGCCATTCGCGCGGACTCCAGCCCAGCGACACCGCCACCGACCACCACGACCTTCTTGAGCTTCGTCGCCGGGTGGACCTCGGCCAGCTCGGCCTCGCGGCCGGTGGCGGGGTTCTGGACGCACGTCACCGGCTTGCCCTGGTAGATCCGATCGATGCAGCCCTCGTTCGCTCCGACGCACGTGCGGATGTCGTCGAGGCGCCCCTCGCGCGCCTTGCGTGGAAGATCCGGATCGGCGATCAGCGCGCGCGTCATGCCCACGACGTCGACCTGCCCGGCGGCCACGGTGCGGTCGGCGTGGACGGGATCGACGATGCGGCTCGCGTGGAAGATCGGCATGCCCGGGGCGGCGTGCTTGATGGCGGCCGCCAGCGGCACGAAGACGCCCGTCGCATAGCTCATGTTCGGCACGGCCGCGGCCTGGAGCTCGTACGTGTGAGCGCCGCCGCCGATGATCGACAGGAAGTCGACCAGACCCGACGCGGCCAGCCGGCGCGCGATCTCGGCCATGTCGGCTGCCGTGAGGCCGCCTCGCGTGAACTCGTCGCCGGAGATGCGGGCGCCCACGACGAAATCGCGCCCGACGCGCCGCCGGGTCTCCCGGAGCACGTCCATGGCGAAGCGCATCCGGTTCTCGAGACTCCCGCCGTAGTCGTCGACCCGCTGGTTGAAGAGCGGCGACCAGAACTGATCGATCAGATGGTTGTGCGCCATCGACAGCTCGATTCCGTCGAGCCCACCTTCGCGGCACCGGCGCGCCGCCTCGCCGAAGGCGTGCACGAGCTCGGCGATCTGCTCCGCCTCCAACTCGTGCGGGACCTCGCGATGCACCCGTTCGGGAATCTGTGAAGGCGCCAGGAGAACGTCGGCCTCCTCGCCGTCGGCCTGCGCGCGACGACCCATGTGCGTGAGCTGGGTGAAGACGTGACAGCCGTGCGCATGAACGGCGTCGGCGAGCGCACGGTACGCCGGGATGATGGAGTCGTCGTGATTGGCGATCTGCTTCCACGCGGCGGCCGGCGAGGAGGGATGAACGCTCGAGGAGCCGCCGAAGATCGTGAGCGCGCAGCCGCCGCGTGCCTTGGCCTCGTGATAGCGCGTGAGCCGTGCGCCGGGCCGCCCGCTCTCGGCCATGGCCTCGGCGTGGCCGGAGGAGTAGATGCGGTTCTTGAGGATGAGACGGCCGACCTGGATCGGGGAGAACAGCGAGCGCAGCTCGGGCGCCATCGTGCCCGCTACGCTACCACCGCTAGGCGATCAAGTCTTCGCCTCGTCACGCCGGCCGCTCTTGTGTCGAGCGCGCGGTCGGCGCGAGATCCATTCGGTCGGCTCCAGTCGCACGGGGAGACGCTCCCCCCGCTCCTGGCATTGCACGCAGGTCGTGACGCTGGGTAGGGCGCGCCGCCGTGCCGCCGGGATGGCGCCGGCGCATTCCTCGCAGATCCCGTAACTGCCGTCGCGGACCCGCTCCAGCGCGTTCGCCAGCTCTCGGGCACGTCGCGACAGGCGCTCGTAGCCCAGCGCATCGAGGTTTCGCGACGCGACGACCTGCGCGTCGGCGAACATGTCGCCGACCAGTCGAGCACCTTCCAAGCGTGCGTCGCTCAAGGTCGCGCGCTCGTGGCGCTCGAGGCGAAGGAGAACCTGATCGAGCTCGCGTCGCAGCTGTTCCTCGGTGTTCCGATCTGCCATCGCGCACTCCTTCAGGAATGATTCGTGGATCGCATTCGACTGTGTGGGGCGAAGGTCGGCGACGTCAACGACGCTTTCGACCGCGTCCTGAGCGGTTTCGCGCCGGCCGCGGGACCGCCCCGCCGCTGATTCTGCGCCGATCAGCGCGGAGCGGCCACCGACGCCGCCAGAATCGTGACGACGGCGGGCCCGGCCGGCCGCAGACCGCACCGGTCCGTCACATTTTCACGATGTGGACAGCCGTGAAGATGTGGATGATCTGCGGCGGGGGGTCGATTCGATGCTATCGCCGTTCGGGATCGTCGCCGGCGCTGTCGCCTGCTGGGCCGTGTCGGCCGTGGCGATGGCGCAGGAGATGCCCCCGGCCGCGAAGGACCCGCCAAGCCTCCAGGAGCTCGCCAAGACCTACCACCAGAT
>Ga0137409_10007101_pt1 | contig 11537 bp, 7 predicted proteins | sample CZODoug1_16funga_FD_122059 | JGI IMG/M metagenome (GOLD analysis project Ga0137409, IMG submission 122059) | Vadose zone soil fungal communities from Angelo Coast Range Reserve, California, USA - CZODoug1_16fungal (Hybrid Assembly) | ecosystem: Environmental > Terrestrial > Soil > Vadose zone... | reverse complement strand
GTGGCGGCGGTAGGACTCGAACCTACGACCTACGGATTATGAGACCGTCGCTCTAACCACCTGAGCTACACCGCCAAAAGGTGAGGGGAAATGAGACAAAAAACAAGCTGCGCGACCTGGCGTCGGCAGCAGATTTGATTGTAAAGTCCTTCGATTTCCGCTGTCAAACCTCTGCGGAAGACACACAGCCGAGGGCGGCTCCACCCCAGCAAGCCAAAATCGGGTTTGCCAGGGATCCCGGGCTTTGTCACACGATTCGTCGCGCTGCAAGCAATCCTGGTGACCACGCGTCCTGTCGCAGGCGAGGGCGCCTGCGCTCCCAAAAACGCAAAAATCCCGCCTTGCGGCGGGAAGTCTGCTTAACGTCAGTGTTGTGGAATCGGAGGGGCGCCTACTGAATGTTGATTGCCGATTGCGGGCTGCTGGTGGCGTTGTCGGTGACCGTGATGGTGCCGGTGCGCGTGCCGGTCGTTGTGGGTGTGAACGTTACGCTGATGGAGCAGTTAGCTCCGGCGGCGAGAGAGGTTCCGCAGTTGTTGGTTTGCGCGTAATCGCCGCCAGCCGCGATGCTGGTGATGGTAAGAGCCGCGGTGCCGCCGTTGCTGAGAGTGATGGCCTGGGCCGCGCTGGTCGTGCCGACGGTTTGCGAGGCGAAGGTGAGGCTAGTCGGACTGAGCGCTGCCGAAGGTCCGACGGTTGTGCCTGTTCCGGTTAGGCTCGCTGTTTGCGGGCTGCCGGCTGCGTTATCCGTTACGGTGACGGTGCCCGTGCGGGTGCCTGCGGCCGTAGGCGTGAACGTTACGCTGATGATGCAGTTGGCGCTGGCGGCGAGGGAGCTTCCGCAGGTATTGGTCTGCGCATAGTCACCGCTGGCTGTGATGCTGGTGATTGCCAACGAAGCCGTGCCACCGTTGCTTAGGGTGATGGTCTGGGCTGCACTGGTGCTGCCTACGTTCTGGCTTGCGAACGTCAAGCTGGTGGGGCTCAGTGATGCAGTTGGCGCGGCACCGCCGCAGGTTGGGAACTTGAAAGTGGAAATGCGTGTGTTCCAGTTAAACGCGCCCGTGGTCTTCATGTATTCCTGCGTGTACCAGAAAGTACAGTCGTCGACGGGATCGACGGTCATAGAGCTGTAATCACCCCAGCGGGTAAGGCTGCTGCCGCTCTGCACGCCGGTGCCGGCGACGGCGCTGACTTCAGCGCCCATTGTGCTGGCGGGATCGCTGGCGAGCCTGGCCGTGTAGCGCACGGAGGGGTCTACGGTTGTGCTGGATACGGAATAGCCGAGGGCTATGTCGCCGGCCTGATCCATGGCGATGCTGCCCATCCAGCGATAGCTGGCGTCGGGAGCGAAGGTGGACTGCTGCGCCACCACGGGGGTGCCGCTGGGGTTTTGAATTTCGTACCAACGCACGCCGCCGGTGGTTCCTGAGACGACGGAATGGTTGACGACGAGGGATTCGTGACTGCCCAGGTTGCGGTAGGCGAGCCGGTACATCAGGCGGTCGGCTAGGGAATCCAATTGGTTGCCGCTGGGCTGCCGGACGCACGTGCCGCCGGCGCAGAGCGGAGAGAACGCGGCCACGGGAATGTTCGTGGGGCCGCTGTAGGTGGAGTTCGCCGGGGTGGTGAAGTCGACGTGGAATTTATAGAGCTGAAGGGAGTTGGTGCCGAAGTAAATCTGATAGTTCGGCGAACCGGCGGGGGGCGCAGTCAAGCCATCCAGATCTGAGGGCAACAGTCCACCCACACCCGATCCCTGTTGGAAGCAGACTTGGGTCGCAGCCGCTCCGGCCAGCATGGCGGTGCGGCTGTAAGCGCAGGAATCCGCGCCCACGAACGTGTTTCCGTTGAACATGTTGAACGTGACGTAGTAGCCGTCGGGCCAGACGCCCATTTTCGGGTAGTCGTCAAAATTCGAGTATTGAAACGAATAGCGGTTGTAGGTGCCGGTGGCATCGGAGGTGGTGGAAACGGCCACGCACTGAAGGAAGGGTGTGGTCGTGACCGAAAACTGGCTGATGACCCAGCGGTTGGCCGCCTTGTCATAGAGGGCGATGCCGTCGCCGTCGTTGTTAGCCTGGCAACCGCCGCCGAAACCGGACCAGAGGGTGTTGGTCGCGGTTGGCCCGGCAATCAGCGCGCCGGTGGACTTGTTGAAGATAGCGAACGACGAGTTCACCAACTGGAAATACTGGGTCGCGCCTATGGCGCCGTTGGTGTCCGGGGGCGCGCTATTCACGGTAAAGCCATATTGCGCGTTGCCTAGGCCCTCGAAGTTAAGGCTGGTCGTGGGTGTTGCTGCAGCGATGGTCTGCTGCCGGACCAGATCTTGCGTGACAGGAGCTCCGGCCATGCCCGGAGGCAGGGGAATGCGGCGCACCGGCTCGGCTTCATGCTTGGCCGCGGCAGCCAGACTGGCCTTGGGGGAGTTCTTGATCATTTCGCTGAGCGGCGCGGAGACGTCGTGCTTGACGTTCCAACGCAGGATAGAGTGGGGCTGGTTTTGTGCTTGTGCCGCAGGTAGAACGCATAGGAGCGTCGAAAGTGCCACGACGGTCCCCATCGAAAGACGCGTACGAACGTGCATGTGAAATCTCCTGACCGCGACAGAAAATTTGTTTTTAGAGCCCGAGCAACGAAGCGGCGAGTGGAGCAACTGCGGACGAAGAAAAAACGGGTGGCGAAAGAGCAGGATCGAAAAAGGCTTCGATTCGGCGCGTCAGGTTCGGCGACTTTCGCTGGAATTTCAAGTGCAAGGGAGCTTAATTCATAAACAGAACAGAGGCAAGTGTTATGTGCAGTGCTTTGTGGAAATCCGACCGGGCGGTCGGAAGGCGGTAACTTAGTCGCGGTTACGGTCTTAATCGATTACTTGTCATCGGCCTCTTTGCCGGCGGGTTCTTTTTCGGGGCTGGCTGCGGCCGCTTCCACTTTCACCTTAGTCTTATCGGGCAGACCGTAGGCGCCGGAAAGAATGACTTTGTCGCCGGCTTTGACGCCGTCGATGATCTGGATGTCGTCATCCTGCTTCACACCGGTGTGGACGGGGGTCTGGTGCGCTCGCCCGTCTTCGCCGAGGAGCATGACCACCGTCGAGCCGTCAGGGCCGGGCTGCACCGCAGCGGCGGGGACAGCTAGGGTATTTGGCAGCGCCTTGGCGGAGAGCGAGAGCTGCACGCTGGTGCCGGGTTTCAGTTGCTGCTTGGAATTCTTGGCCTGGACCCATACTTCGACCGTAGTGCTGTTCGGATCCAAGGCTGGGCTCACCACAGTGATCTTTCCTTCGACGGGCTTGTCGAGACCGGGGACCGTGATGGTCGCCTTGCCGCCAGGGCTGAGCAGGGCGGCTTCGCTTTGCGGAATGTGGGCTTTGGCGATGACCTGCGAGGTATCCATTACGGTGAGGAGAGGAGTGCCGGCGGCAGCCATCTCTCCGGCATAGAGCGGCCGGTCTGTGATCCAGCCATTGATGGGGGTGCGGATTTGGGAATAGCCGAGCATGGCCTGCGCGCCGGCATATTTACCTTTGGCGGAATCGAGCAGTCCTTCGGCGGCTTTTTTGCCCTGGTCATTTCCAAAAGCGACCAGCGAGTCGTAGTGGCGCTTGGCCAGTTCCGCCTGGCTGCGGGCTTGGGTGACCGACACAGTGGCCTGGTCGAGGTCTTTCCTAGGTAGGGCGCCTTGATCGAATAACTCCTGGCGGCTCTTGTAGAGCTTTTCTTCCGCGTCGAGCATTTTTTGCGCGGCTTCCATGTCGCCTTTAGATTTCTGGAGGTCCTCGGGGAGTCCTGCGCCAGTTGTCGTCTGATAGGTGGCCTGGGCCTGTTCGAGGGCGCCGTGATTGTCGGTGGCCGCGGCGGCTAAGTCCTGATTCTCCAGGACGGCAAGAAGCTCGCCTGCGTGGACGCGGCTGCCGCGTTTTACCAGGAACTTCTTCACGGGGGCGCTGATCTTGGGAGTGATGGCTGCTTGTTCCAGCGGAAACAATATGGCTTCGGCTGACACCGTGAGCTGGAGCGTGGTTTGTTCCACCGGTGCAACTTGCACGGAGACTTCGGGTTCGGGTTCCTTTTCTGCTTTCGAGCAGGAGGAGAGAAGCAAGGCGAATGCTGTCGCGAGCGTCAGGAGAGTTGCTTTGTATGTGCGAGTCATCATCTACAGGGTTCCCGTCAGAGTTTGTAGATTTGCGAGCGCTGCGCGATAGCGGGCTTGGCCATCATCATAAGCGTTGCGGGAGAGGGCTAGAGTGTTTTGTGCGTCGACGACTTCGAGGACGGTGGCATCTCCCGCTTGGTAGCGCAACGTGGTGAGGCGCAGGCTGTCCGCGGCGAGTTCCGCCGATTGGCGGAGCGATTCCTGTTGGTCTCTGGACGCCCGGGCTTCGGCGTAGAAGGACTGCAGGTTGGCCAGGAACTGGCGTTGCATGGAACTCAGTTCCACTTGCGCCTGCGTGCGGTGCAGATTCGCCTGCTTTACCTTGCTTACACCCGCGCCCCAACTGAATATCGGAAATTGCAAGGTTGCACTGGCGGAATGTCCAACGTTGTCGACCCTAGTCGGATTTCCGAGCGTGTCGAAGGCAGTGCCCCTCGTAGCGAAGTGGGTGGCGTCGATGCCGTAGAAATAATCCAGGCTGAGACTGGGCAACATAGCGCCCCAGGCGGCGGCGACATCGCCCCTTGCCAGGTCCAATGATGCCAGCGCTGCGCGTAAATCCGGGTTCTTGCGCCCAGCGGCGTCGCGAACTTCCTCAAGGGAAGCTAGTGGCTCGAGAGATTGCAGATCATCCACGACCGAGAAATTCTGATTGAAATTCGGGTAAACCAGTACTGCAAGATCCAGCCGGGAACGATCCATGGCGAGAAGGGCTTCCTGCAAGTCGCGCGACTGCTGGTTGAATTGTAATTGCGCTTTGATGACGTCCGAGTGCGCTACCTCGCCGCCATTTTCCAGTCTGCGGCTGATGATGAGGAACTGCTGGCCCTCGTCGGCGAGCTTCTGCGCCGTTGCATATTTGCGCTGTGCGACAACGAAGCCGTAATAATTCTGGACGACGGTCAGGACCAGGCCACGCGCCGCAATCTCGGCGCGCGCCCTTGCGACGGCTTCCGCGGCCTGGGCGTGACGGAGACCGCCGAGGCCTTCGAGGGACAGGGCTTCATGCACGTTGCCCTGAGCGATGTATTCGTGGACGCCGTTGCTGGCAATGAACCTGGGATCCGTCGGGAGAGCGCCTGTCCGCGGTTGCGTGTAAATTGCCTGCGAGTTGAAGTTCACATTCGGCAACAACGCGGCACGGCTTTGAACTTTGTCTTCATGAGCCACGCGAGAATCGGTTACGGCGGAGCGATATGTAGGGTTGTTCTGGCGCGCTAGTTTGAGCGCGTCCTGGAACGTGAGCGTGGCGGGCGCGGTGCCGGATGGGTCTGACGGTGATTGCGGCGATGCGGTATCGACCTGGACCGGCAGGGGCGCTGCTGGAGTTTGGATATTTGGAACCCGAGCCGGGGTCGGGGCGACTGGGCTTTGGGCAACCTGGGCGACTGCCGCGGTGCTAATCAACAGAAGGACCACCCTGATGCTCAAGTTGCGAAAATTCGGATACTGTTTCATGGTCGCTTACCTCTCGCCTATGCTACAGAGCCTCTCTGCCGGTTTGGGTAATCGCGAATCCAGTTTTGCTGCGGATGGGTGTCGGGAGGTTGCTTCGCTTTTTTCTTCTTAGTCTTGGTGGCCTTATCTTCCGCTGCTTCTTTCGCCTCGTCCTCGGCGTTTTCGATGGAGTCTTCAATGACCTTTCCCGTCACGGCGTCAATGTTGACCTCATGCAACCCATTCGGCATTTCAATGTCGAAGGAATAGATTTGCTTCCCTTTTTCCTTCTCCACTTCCTCGCTCTTGACCTTGCCATTTTCAACGGCTAATGCTGTGGTGCGCGCGTCCGCCATGCTAACCTTGGCTTTTGTTTGCGCGAATCCGGCTGGCAGCAGCGCACACGTCAACAAAACCGCAAATGTTGTTTCTTTCCAGTTCGTTGTCATCGCCATTACCTCCGCCTTGAATCTACAATTGGAGGCTGAAGTTTATCTGAATATCCCTGTACATACGCCTTTAGCCTAGCGTGCTATGCTTTTTCCGTCCGCCGAGCCGCCCTGGCTCGGCGTATCTATTGGAGGTTTTTATGAAGATGCTGCGTTATCTCGCCATTGTGGTGGGCATCCTGATTGTGGCATTGATCGCCATTCCTTTCTTCCTCAGCCCGAACCAGTTTCGTCCTACGATTCAGGAAAAACTCACTGCGGCGTTGGGGCGTCCGGTCACCGTTGGCAACATGAGCCTGTCTCTCTTTACGGGGGCGTTGGCAGCGGACGACCTTGCCATTGCGGATGACCCCGCCTTTAGCAAGACCCCATTCTTGACGGCGAAATCCTTGAAGGTTGGTGTGGAGATGATGCCGCTGATTCTCTCGAAGGCGTTGCACATCACCGGCGTCACGATTGAGCAGCCGGAAGTGTCTCTGGTGAAGAACGCCGATGGGAAATGGAACTACTCGTCGCTGGCGACCTCGGACTCGAAGGCCGCTGCAAAACCCGCGAGTCAGTCGGCGACGCCCGATATCTCCATTGCGAAGCTTCAACTCAAGGATGGACGTGTGACGGTGAGTTCGACGACCTCGCCGAAGAAGCACGTTTATGACGCGCTGCAACTCGAAGCTTCCGATGTTTCCGCGACTTCCTCGGTGCCGTTTTCATTGACCGCGAAACTTCCGGGCGGCGGAGGGTTGAAGGTCGAAGGGAAAGCTGGCCCGGTGGACAGCAAGGACGCGTCGCTGAGCCCGCTTGCTGCGAAAATTTCCATTCAAGGGATGGATCTCGGCGGAACCGGGTTTATTGATTCGAGCGCTGGGTTGTCCGGATCGATGGACATGAATAGCACGATCGCCTCGAAGGATGGGGAAGCTCACGCGCAGGGCAAGGTAATGCTGCAGAAGCTTCAGGTTCGCAAGGGAGGCGCTCCCTCGGGCGTCCCGGTGAGCGTGGATTTCGATTCCAACTATGATCTGCGCCGTAGCGCGGGTAAGCTGAATGAGGGCACCGTGAAGGTGGGGAGTGCGGTGGCGCATCTGGCGGGCACCTATGATCTGCATGGGGAGACTCCCGTTCTCGATTTGAAAGTGAATGCCGACAAAATGCCGGCGCAGGATTTGCAGGCGTTTCTCCCTGCCTTGGGCGTTACGCTGCCGAAAGGGTCGTCGCTCCAGCAAGGGAGCCTGAGCACAAGCCTGAAGGCCGCCGGTCCTGCGGACAAGCTGGTGACGACCGGGACGATTGGCCTGTACGATGCGAAGCTGGCGGGGTTTGATCTCGGCTCGAAAATGGCCGTGCTCAACTCTCTGACCGGCAGCAGGGGCAGCGCCGACACATCGATTCAGAAGCTGACTTCGAACGTGCGCGTCGCACCGGAGGGGATTCGCACCGATGCGATGGATTTGGTGATTCCGGCTCTCGGAGAAGTGACTGGCGCGGGTACCATGGCGGCGGACAACAGTTTGGATTTCAACATGGTGGCCGCGCTGAGTTCCTCGGGGGGGGTTGGGGCGGTTAGCGGTCTGCTTGGAGGCGGAGGGAAGGGGACCAAGCTGCCGTTCAAGATTCAAGGTACGGCCAGCGATCCGAAGTTCGTGCCGGATGTAAACGGGGTGGCGACGGGCGTGGCGAAGGGGATGTTAGGCAACCTGGCCGGCAACCTGGCCAAGGGGCAGAAAGGCAAGTCGGGGTTGACGGATGCTTTAGGCGGGTTGTTCGGGAAGAAGAACTAACCACCAAGATTGGTGGCGATCAAACGGCGCTGGATTTTTCCAGCGCCGCTCGTGTTTAAGCTTACCTAGTGAGTAAACGTCAGATTCAGTCCAGTTGTAAGCAGGACATCGTTCTTGAGATTCGAAATTGCCGGATTACTGGTGTAGCGGTCACTGAAGCCGGTCTGCCATCCCAACCACTTGTTAAGTTTGGCGGAAAAACCTGCATCGAATGCCGTACGGTATCCGCCCCCATTATTCAGGTTCGGGTAGTAATAAAAGCGTTGGGTGAACAAAGAAGAGGCCCCTAGCTTGTGGTAGAGTTCGTCGCCCAGGGTCAAGCCCGCGAAAGAATTCGTGTGCGCGGCTTGCAATAGGAGCGGCGGCGTCGAGGTGTCGAAAATATCCGCATAACTTTCCCGCGTGTAGTTCGCACCGCCCAGCAGATCGATTGTGGTCCGGTCATTCTTAATGACGTGCAAGCCGAGACCACCCGTTAAAATTGCTCGAAGATTGAGGTTTTGCAGGTCATCCGTTGCGAAATCGCCGGCGCCGAAAGCGAAGAGGTGCGGCATGATGTCCCGGTCGTACCGAACACCGCCAAGGATGGTGTTGGCGGTCACGTGTGGCGACGCAGTGGACTTGTCGTTGGTCGAATAGATTGAATTTGCATACATCGTGATCTTGTCGTGATTGGTGGGACGAACCGCGTTGAATCCGAGGTTTAGATTCTTGGTCTGGCTGTTGCCGCGGGCCAGGGCGAAGCCGAAGTTCACCCCACCTGCCCAGTTGTGATAAAGCGAGGGATGCAACGCCGCCTCGTACGCCGCCTGCTCGCCTTCCGAGCGGATCAAGCTGACGGAGGATTTGGGTACATCCACCGCGCCCTGCGGTGTTGTGATGACGAGGTCGGTATCTTTTGTGACTACCGTCCCTGAAACCAGCTTCTTATCCCGGGCGGCTACGAACAGCTTCTTGTCGGAAGAAAGATCCTGAATGGCCGCCCAACTGATGGTGAGGTCTCCGGCGTAGTCGGTCTTGAAGACCAGCGTTTTACCGTCCGACTTCACGACAGTTCCCGTGATTTTGTCGCCATTTTTCAAAGTGACTTGTTCGGCGTTTGCCGCGACAGCGGCGAACACAAGTGCGCAAAATAACAGCGCCAGGTTTTTCATATGTTTTGATTTCCAGGGTTTGAGAATTTTAGTGCAGCAGGAACCGGGGACTCCAACGGCTTAAGAAGGATCGCGATGACACACAAATCCTGAGAGCAAATTCCCGGTCCTGTGAGTCTACATCGGATGCTTCGGGCTCTTCGGTGGGATGCATGTCTCAATTTGCGACACGGTCCGGTCGAGAGGCGGTCGCTCCGATTTTGGGAACACGAAGGTATTGGGACGCGCTTTTTCCTCAGATTTCCAATTGCTTCCGGCTACAGTCGAAGATGCTCGTGCCGATGGTCCCGAAGTAGAGGTCGCCTTCGTGTCGAATTCCGCTGCTGCTCTCGCGCAGAACCCGCAGAGTCTGCGTTTTGTTGCCCGACAACCGATTTTCGACCGTCAACGTCGGCTTTTCGGCTACGAACTGCTCTTTCGCGATAGCTGGGAGAACAGCTTTGGCGCGGGCCTGGATGCCGACGTGGCGTGCCGCAGCACGCTGGACAGCTCTCTTGTGATGGGTCTCGACCTATTGTGTGAGAACGGGATCGGCTTTTTCAACTGCACGCGCGAAACGCTGATGAACGACTACATGACGCTGCTTCCGAAGGAGCGCGTTGTGCTCGAGATTCTGGAGACGATTACCCCCGACCAAGAAGTGATGGACGCGTGTGTTCGGCTCAAGACGGCTGGCTACCGCCTAGCACTTGACGATTTTCTCGCCAACGATCCCCGCCGCGTGATGGTTCCGTTGGCCGACATGCTCAAGGTGGATTGGATGGCGACAACCCCGGACCAGTGCCGCCATTTGGTTAAAGAATTTAATCGTCCCGATCTCATGTTCCTGGCGGAAAAGATTGAAACTCCCGAAGATCTGAAGCTTGCCATGGAAATCGGCTTCCACTACTTCCAGGGCTACTTTTTTCAAAAGCCGGTGATTCTTCATACGCGCGAAATTTCTCCGTTACAGATCCACGCTTTGTCACTTCTTCGCGAAATTTCGAAACCCATCGTGGAGCTGAACGAAGTGGAGAAGCAAATCAAAGCCGACGCTTCGCTCGTGTACCGCTTGTTGCGCTATCTGAATTCTTCGGCATTTTTCTTCACGGCGGAAATCCGCTCGGTGCGGCACGCGCTCATGGTGCTGGGGGAGAAGCAGATTCGCAAATGGGTTGCGCTGGTTGTCACGCTGCATGCCGGGGCGGCCGCATCTTCGGAACTGATTCGCACCGCCCTGACGCGTGCACGTTTTTGCGAGACGCTGGCTCCCAAAGTGGCAGGGGGCAGCGAGGACTTGTTCTTTCTTGGCCTGATGTCTCTACTCGATGTAATTCTGGAAATCCCTATGGTGGAGATTTTGGAGCGCGTTCCAATCTCACAGGAAATCAAGGCGGCCCTGCTTGGCGAGCCCAGCCCCCTGGCGGCTCCATTTGAACTCGCGCTGGCCCACGAAACCGGAGACTGGCAGCGCATGCAACTGGTGGCCGAGCAAATGCATCTTGACGAAGCCGAGGTTTCCGCCGCCTACTGGCGGGCCATCGCCTGGGCGAAAGACGCCTGCCAAGCTTGATTCGGCCGTTTTTGGCCCCGGAAGTTTTACACAAGTTTTTCGTCCCAGGTGACTCAAGGCACTTGCGCGAAATCGCCGGTTGTGAGTAACATCAGATTGTTCCCGATGGCCACGCTCCCGTGCTGGCCCTTTCGCGCACAAGCTGTAGGCGCTTTGGACTAGGTCGCATTGACTAGGTCGATTTTGAGCAAAATTACATTTTGAGCGCAGAAACGCCTAGGCAATCAGAACTGGCCGTTCAGCCGCATCACCAGGGTTTTCCGGCAGCGCAGTTTCGGCTGCCCACGCCCTTGGTTTGGCCGAGCAGGGTACAGGTGGCAGGGTACAAGACAAACCCAGCGAGGCCGCAAAACGGCTCGCCCTTTACACAACTTGAGTAAACCGAGAAATCTATGAATCCGAGCAACCACTCTTCCGGAACGCCCGGCAAGAGCCGGCGCCGTCGTCGTCGCCATTCTGGAAGTCAGCAACAAGGACAGAATCAGGGCCAGCCGCAGCAGGGACGGGGTCAGGGCCAGGGCCGCCAACAACAGCAGCGGCAGGCCCGTCACGAGCGGCAGAACAATCCCGGCGGCATTTATACCGCGCCGATGGACCACAACTATCGCGCGGTGTTAGGCAACGGCAATGGGCGGGCTACCGTACCCGGCGCTTATCCCGTGCTGATTCCCGAAGTTGTTCCCGGCGCGCGCGAAGACGCCAATTCCCGAATTTTTGCTTTTGTGGAAGATCTGTTCTTCATGGCCAAGATTCAAGAAACGGCGCGCAAGTTGGGCGTGAAAGTGGAATTCGTCAAGACCGATAAAGAACTCCTCGAACGCATCAAGGAAAATGGCGAAGAAAAACCCTCACTCATCATTTTCGACTTGAACAACGCCAACGCCAAGCCTCTTACCACCATTCCCAAGCTGAAGAGCAAGCTGAAGAAGGGCACCAGCTTCCTCGGTTTCCTCTCGCATATCCAAGGGGAACTCAAGATGAAAGCGCAGGAAGCGGGTTGCGATATGGT
>Ga0137409_10007100_pt1 | contig 11538 bp, 12 predicted proteins | sample CZODoug1_16funga_FD_122059 | JGI IMG/M metagenome (GOLD analysis project Ga0137409, IMG submission 122059) | Vadose zone soil fungal communities from Angelo Coast Range Reserve, California, USA - CZODoug1_16fungal (Hybrid Assembly) | ecosystem: Environmental > Terrestrial > Soil > Vadose zone... | reverse complement strand
GAGCGGAGCAACCTGGGCATTCGAGCGAATAATTCGCGCGCAGGTATTCCATCTCAGAATCGCGTCGTCGTTGCCTGCAGGCCGGATTGCCTCGGCCTTCTCGTACCACCTCATCGCTTCCCGCAGCGCATCGTACGCCATGCTACCGCTCCCCATCCCGCCCCTGTGGAGATGCGCCTGCCCGCTGCGCTCGGACGCGATGCCGGTGTAATACGCCCGCTGATACTGGTCGGTAATACGGGGCAGCGTTTCGCGAACAGCTTTCATGACCGTCGCGTGTCCTTCCGCCAGCTGGTCTGTCAGCGCGAGGACCAGCATCACCAATACCTGCTGGTTGCCGGGGTCGATCTCGAGAACGTCACGACAGATGCTCTCCGACGCCCACGATTGATTGAGCAGGCGGTACCGCTCGGCCTTCTGCACCGCGCGCGGAATCGCTTCCCTCGAAATCGGCTTCAGCTTGAAATCCCTGAAATCCTCTTTCACCGTGCTTCTCCCTTCCCGGTCTCCGTCGACTTCTTACCCCGCATCAGCCGCACGAGTTTCCCGAGTGGGTCGTAATACTTGTCGACGACGCGCTCCTTGAGCGGAATGATGGCGTTGTCGGTGATGGTAATGTTCTCGGGGCAAACCTTCGTGCAGCACTTGGTGATGTTGCAGTAGCCGATTCCGTGACTTTCCTTCAGCTCGTCCGTTCGATCAAGAATGTCGAGCGGGTGCATCTCGAGCTGCGCCGCGTGAACCAGGAGTCGCGGACCCACGAACTGTTCGTGGAGCTGATGGTCTCGTAGAACGTGACAGACATCCTGGCAGAGGAAGCACTCGATGCATTTCCGAAATTCCTGAACGCGGTCGGCATCGGACTGCGCGATTCGCCACGTGCCGTCGGGCGCATCCGGAGCCCTGGGGGTGAACTTCCGAATCCTCTTCTTCGCCCGGAAGTTGGAAGAGACATCAGTCACCAGATCTTTCACCGGTGGGAACGCGCGCATCGGCTCCACGGTGACCGGCTGCTTGAGATCGAGCTCGCTCAATCGCGTCATGCACATCAGTCGCGGCATGCCGTTGATCTCCGCCGAGCACGACCCGCACTTCCCTGCCTTGCAGTTCCAGCGCACCGCCAGGTCGGTGGCCCCTTCAGCCTGTATTTGATGGATGGCGTCGAGGACGACCATGCCCTCGGAGACATTCGTCGAATAGTCATGGAGTTGTCCGCTTGCACCCGCGCCGCGCCAGATGCGAAAAGTCGCCGCGCGCGTCTCGGTGCCTGCACTCGTATCGCTTCTGGCTGCCGCGCGCTGGCCGCTTTCGACAATGTTTCGCGCGAACGACTGGTTGCCGGAGCTTGTTTTCTCCTCGCGAACACTCTGACCGGCGTCCATTACTTGTTCTCCTCGACAATCCGCTTGAGATCTTCACGCATCTCGGGAATCGGCTCGCGCGTCACCTGCATTTCGCCGTTAGGCCCGCGCCGGATGACAATGTTGAACTTTCCGTAGCTCGGATTCTTCTCCGGAAAATCGTCCCTGAAGTGACCGCCGCGGCTCTCCTTTCTCTCCAGAGCCGCGCGGGCGACGATCTCCGACACGGTCAACAGATTCTGAAGGTCGAGCGCCGTGTGCCACCCCGGATTGTACTCACGGTTTCCGGTAACGGAAACCTTTCGCGCCCTGTCATTCAGAGTTTTGAGTATGTCGAGTGCGCGCTTGATCTCATCCTCCCGGCGCACAATACCCACCAGCTCCTGCATCATCGTTTGTAAATCGTGCTCTACCTGGTACGGGCCTTCGCCACCGCCTTGCCGGTCGAAGGGCTCGAGCGCCGAGTGGATGATCGCATCAGCATTCTGGCCATCGACTCTGGCCGACGATTGCCTCGCCGCGAATTCGGCCGCGTACTTTCCGGCTCGCATTCCGAAAACCAGAAGATCCGAAAGCGAGTTTCCTCCCAGTCTGTTAGCGCCGTGCAGACCGGCTCCAACCTCGCCTGCGGCGAACAAACCCGGGACGGAGGACATCTGCGTGTCACCGTCGACGCGTATTCCGCCCATCACGTAGTGAGTCGTGGGTCCAACCTCCATCGGCTCCTTCGTGATGTCGATGTCGGCGAGCTGCTTGAACTGGTGGTACATGCTTGGGAGCTTCTTCTTGATGTGCGCCTCGGCGTTGGACAGCCTGGAGCCGATCCAGGAGATATCCAGGAAGACTCCGCCGTGCGGACTTCCCCTGCCTTCGCGCACTTCCTTCATGATGGCGCGCGCGACGTGATCGCGTGTCAGCAGCTCGGGTGGACGCCGCGCGTTCTTGTCGCCCTGCGTATAGCGCCAACCCTCCTCTTCGTTGTCAGCGGTCTGGCTGCGGTAATTCTCCGGAATGTCGTCGAACATGAAACGACGCCCTTCCTTGTTCACCAGAATTCCGCCTTCACCGCGCACGCCTTCAGTCACGAGGATTCCGCGCACGCTTGGCGGCCAAACCATTCCTGTTGGATGGAACTGAACGAATTCCATGTCCTGCAGCGCGGCCCCCGCGTTGTACGCCAGCGCGTGTCCGTCACCGGTGTACTCCCAACTATTGCTCGTAACGCTGTACGCTCTGCCGATGCCGCCGGTCGCAAGCACCACCGCCTTTGCCGCGAACAGCTTGAATCGTCCGCGCTCACGATCGTACCCGACCGCGCCCGCAATCCGGTTTCCGTCTTTGAGGAGTGAGACGATCGTGCATTCCATGTGGACATCGATGGGCTGATAGATCGCGTAGTCCTGGAGCGTTCGGATCATCTCGAGGCCGGTACGGTCGCCAACGTGCGCCAAACGCGGGTATTTGTGCCCGCCGAAATTGCGCTGGAGAATGCGGCCATCCGCCGTCCGGTCGAAGACAGTTCCCCACGCTTCGAGCTCCCGCACACGATCGGGCGCCTCTTTGGCGTGCAGCTCCGCCATCCGCCAATTGTTGAGATACTGGCCGCCGCGCATCGTGTCGGCGAAGTGCACCTTCCAATTGTCTCGGTCGTCCACGTTGGCGAGCGCGGCCGCGACTCCGCCTTCAGCCATCACTGTGTGAGCCTTGCCCAGCAGCGACTTGCAGATGAGACCTACCGACGCTCCACTATGGGCCGACTCGATCGCCGCGCGGAGCCCGGCGCCTCCAGCGCCGATCACGAGCACATCGTGCTCGTGTCTCTGGTATTCCGCCACCTAGAAAAGCCTCACGTCGTGCCAGACGCCCATCGCGCACAGTCGGATGAACACGTCGGAGAACGCAACCCAGATCAGGCTCAACCAGGCCCACCGCATGTGGCCGCGATTGAGACAGCTGACGCAATCGTAGGTCTTCCTTCGGACGGGCGCGCGGGAAAGCTGATCGAGATATCCGCCCACCAAATGCCGGAGCGAATGGCATCCCAGCGTGTAACCGCCGAGCAGGATAACGTTGACGACGAGGACGATCGTGCCGAGGCCGATCCCGAAATCCTGGTGGCCTGTGTTTCGATCGAAGAACCACATCGCCTTGTAGGCGTCGCTGGCAAGGATGACCAGGAATACCAGTGCCGCGTACAGGAAGTAGCGGTGGATGTTCTGAATCACGAGCGGGAAGAATCGTTCGCCGCGATAACTCTTGCGGGGCTCGCCCACCGCGCAATTGGGCGGGTCCGCCCAGAAGCTCTTGTAGTATGCTCCCCTATAGTAGTAGCAGGTGAGTCGAAAGCCGGCGGGAAAGGGGAGAATCAGAAGGGCTGGCGAGAACGGAATGAATGCGGGAAGCCAGTTCGGCCGGGCGCCATGGATCCACGCGTGAGGAGAGTCGGAGAACAACAGCGGCGAATAGAACGGTGAGAGGTAGTTCCCGAATGCGTAGTATTTGTTCTGAAATGCGGCCCACGTCGCGTAGACGAGAAAGCTGGCGAGAACTATGAAGACGACGAGCGGTTGAACCCACCAGGCGTCGCGGCGGGTGGTCTCGCCGAACCCTCGCCGCGTGATTTGGACGACCTCAGATGCCATTGATCATGTACCTCGCGCCGGGCGCGTGAGCGATCGAGCCGAACAAGTTCAGTCCTGGCAAAACTAATTTTTGCGGGGATGCGCGGATAGTCTTGCGACAGATGCAAAGAGCCTCCGGCACTTTTCAGTGCCGGAGGCTCTTCGATTTCGCCGAGTTGCTACTGCTTACGACTTTGCGGCGGGAGCGGTCTTGCCCTTCTTGCCCCAGCCTTTGTGCCCACCCTTTCCACGCTCAGCCATGTTCTTCTGGCGAGCGTCCCACTTCGCCTGCTGATCAGGCGTCAGGATCGCGCGAATCTCGGCGTTTTCCTGGGTACGGAAGGACTGGCCGCCCTGCATTACCTGGCGGGCCTTCTCCATGTTGGTGCGCGCCGCGGCGGTGTCACCCTTCTGGTGAGCTGCGCGGGCAGCATCCATGAACGGCTTGGCTTGAGCGCGGAGCGCTTCGTTCTGCGGCTGATACTTCGCGCGAATCGTCTTGATCTGCGCTTTCTGCGCGTCGGTCAAGTTGAGATCACGGCCGAACTCACCGCCGCCTCTGCGACCCTGGAACTGGCCGGAGCGCTGAGCGCGTGACGGGGGGGTCGTGGTAGACTGGGCCGCAGAAACCCCCGCCACACCAACGATCATCAAGGCGCCGAGCGCCAAGGTACGAACTGACGACATTTCAATCCTCCACAACAGTTAAGCGCCGCGCGCGAAAGTGCTGCGGCTGAAGAGGTAGACGGATGGAAACTGATGGCGTTAAGACCTGGCAAGGCCGAGGCGTTAAGGCCGTCGCAGTGGCTGGCACCTTCAATACTGAAGCAGGGAGCTGACGGCCAACTACGCTGGAAAGCTGGGAGCTTTCATACTCGCGTTATGGCTTCGCAGGGGCTCTGAACTAGCTGCGCTTCCACGGGACACAGCTTTAGATATGTGTAGGCGACCTTAAACTACGCGCGCCTCAGAGTCCCCGGAGAAAAGCTCCAAGCGATTTAGCTTGGGTCAGCTTTCAGCTCCCTGCTTCAGTTTTGTGGATGCCCGCCTCGCGCCCAGAACTCGACGCCGAGTACTAACCGGCTGCTGCCTCGGGCACTGTCCCAAACCGGCGCTCGCGAGTATGGAACTCGTTCACGGCAACCTGTAAGTCGGCAGCTGTGAAATCGGGCCAGCGGCGATCAGTGAAAAAAAGCTCGGCGTAGGCGCATTCCCAGAGAAGAAAATCGCTCAGACGCTTCTCGCCTCCCGTGCGGATCAGAAGATCAACGTCGCGGGACTCACCGTCCCAGTGATCAACCTTGGCCATTGCCCGCGAAAGATCCTCGCGGGTGATGCTGTCGGCCCCACTCAGACGCTGAGCGGCTCTCAACAGCGCGTCACGGGCCGAGTAGTCGACGGCAATCCGCAGATCGAGTCGGGTGCCTTCCTTCGTGGCGTCCTCGGCAGCTCTGATCGCGCGAAGCAGCTCGGCCGGGATGCGGTCACGACGTCCGACGATGCGCATGCGCACATCATTCGTTACGCAGCGGTCGGTTTCGGCAACCAGGTAGCGCCGGAATAGCCGCATCAAAAGGGCAACCTCGCGCGAGGGACGCGCCCAGTTGTCCGCTGAGAACGCGTACAGCGTCAGCATTCCGATCCCGCAATCGGGAGCGGCCTCGACGATTTTCCGGACGACCCGCGCGCCAGCGATGTGCCCGGCTGTTCGCGGACGTCCGCGCGCGTTCGCCCACCGTCCATTGCCATCCATGATGATGGCGACGTGAATTCCGGATTGGGCCCTGGTAGGCTGCGGGTGCCCGCTGGCGGGCGAATGACGGGCGTGCGCGTGCTTCATTGCGTGGTGTGTGTGGGGCACTGTGTCAGCGCTCCCGAGTGGCGCGAATGAGCGCCTCCATGTGATCGAGATAACGCTCCAGCGCGCGCCGTCCGGTGGCTGTCAGCCGATATTCCGTCTTCGGCATCCGCCCCTCGAAGGACTTGGTGCACGTGATGTATTCAGCTTCCTCGAGCTTTCGCGCATGGACACTCAGATTGCCGTCGGTCGTCTTCATCAGTTTCTTGAGGTCGCTGAAACTGAGTGAATCGTTGACCGCAAGCGCGCTCACGATTCCGAGTCGCAGACGCTCGTGAATGAGCCGGTCGATGGCGTCGCCTCGCATCGATGCCGGCCCTGCCTCCGATTTCCCGCGAAGGGTGCGCAAACCGCCAGCCGTCGGGCGACGATCGTCTCGCGCCGTTCCGTGCTTAGCCACCGTGCCTCCGCGCGATCGGAATCCCAAACGCGATGTGTAAGCCGCCGAATGCGGACGCCATGATCCAATCGTTCCAGGTCGCCGGAGTAAAGAGAGCAAGAGTTCCAGCCAGCATGAAGCAGATCCCCATCACCGGTACGACTCTCACCGAGAACGCGCCGCCGGCAACGACTCCCGTTCCATAAAGCAGAAGCCACATTCCCGGAATCGCCTCGACGACACCCGCACGGTAAAGCACCACGGTCAGTAACGCTCCGACGAGCATCGGCGGCGAAAAGCTCAAAATGAATTTGCGACCCGGTCCTGACAGCAATGGTACGTGCGCTCTACGTGCCTTTCGCACGATTGCCCAAAGCATTACGCAGGGCGCGAGAACAGCGGCCGCCATCCAGACATAGATCGATCCAAGCACAGAGTGCTGCGCGTTGGCGATTACGGCTGCGATTGTAGCAATGATTCCGACTGCGACCATACCCCAGCCCGAAACGGCGGTGAACGCGCCGGCTGCCTCCATCGTGTCGCGGATGAAGGCGAGGTTGTCCATCGCGCGCACATGTAGCGCTGGCGGTTCAGGCGCTGGAGCGCGATGAAGCGGTGTAACCGAAGCCATGGGAGCGAAGGTAGGTGTTGGGCTGACGGCTGTCAAGTACTTTGCATTGCAAAGCACGTGCCGCTTTTGGACGTGTTTTGACTCTTATTACCCCAGAGCAATCGGTCCGGGCAGCGGGTCGCTCGCCGGGAAGCTCTGCTCTACCATCTTGTCCAGACGCCGCTCGTCAATGGCGTCCGCCAGCAGCTCGACCAGTCTCGCGCAAAAGGCCGGCAGATCGTCGGGTTTTCGACTGGTGAGGAGCTTTTGGTCGACCTGCACCTGCTTGTCCACCCACGCCCCACCGGCATTCCTGACGTCAGTCTCGAGACTGGGCCACGATGTTATGGTCCGCCCGCGAAGGGCATCGGCTTCGACCAGCAGCCAGGGGCCATGGCAAATCGCCGCGACAGGCTTGTCCAGTTCCATGAATTCCCGGACGAACTTCACCGCATCCTTGTTCGTGCGCAGCTTGTCGGGATTCGCCACTCCGCCGGGAAGCACCAGAGCGTCGAAATCACGGGCCGTGACATTGGGCACCTCGACGTCCACATGGAACCTCTCTCCCTTCGCGTCGTGGTTCATCGCCTGGATCTCGCCCGGCTTGTCTGATACCAGCACGACGTCAGCCCCCGCCTGCCTTAGCGCATTCCACGGCGCGGTGAGCTCTACCTGTTCAACGCCGTCAGTGGCGAGAAACGCGACTTTGCGCCCTTTGAGCTGGCTGGGCATGACTATCTCCTATTGCCGAATGGATCCCCGATGATTTCCCGCCTTTGGTTCTGCCGTTGCCGCTTCCCTCTTCCCTCTTCCAGCTTCCCGCTTCGACGCTGTTATTCAGGTCAGAAAATGTGCCATTGTCGGAACATAACAACCCACCTGACCGGCGACGCGGCTGTGACCATATTTCGACGTGCCAATCGTCGACCTTTACGGACATGAACAGCTGCGCGGGCGACTGGACGAGAGCATTCGCGCCGGAACACTCCCGTCGAGCCTGCTGTTCCAGGGACCCCGCGGGGTCGGCAAGCAGCGCCTCGCTCTGTGGCTCGCCCAGCGTCTGCTCTGCGCCGAGTCCAACGCTCCGTGCGGAGCATGCAAGAGCTGCCGCTACGTCGCAGACCTGACCCATCCGGATTTGCATTGGATCTTTCCCAGGCCGCGCCTCAAGGACTCCGATCCGGATCTCGAGCAGGTGCGGGACGACTACGCCGAGGCCACAGCAGAGCGCGCAGCGGCGAACGGTCTCTATGCGGCGCCCTCGGGGACGGAAGGCATCTACGTCGCCACTGTTCGTTCTCTCGTTCAGCGCTCAGTCATCTCGCCGGCAATGGGGAACCGGAAGATCTTCATCATCGGTGACGCGGAGCGAATGGTTCCCCAGGAAGGCGCGGACATGGCAGCAAATGCGTTTCTGAAACTGCTCGAGGAGCCACCCGCTGATACGACCATCATTCTCACATCGAGCGAGCCTGGCGCGCTATTGCCGACGATCCGCTCGCGCGTCATAACAGCCCGGGTGCCTCTCGTGCAGGACAGCGCGGTCAGAGCCTTCGTGGAGAACCCGGTCGTCAAGAAAGCTCTCGATGGCAGGGACAAAATGACGACGTCCGAACGGGTGCGGGCGGCCGCCGGTGCGCCAGGGAGACTGCTTAGCGGCGATACCGACGCCAAAGCCACCATCAACGCCCGAAGAATCGTGGACGCTGCCACGAGCGCCCGGCCGTCGCTGATGCAGTCGACGGCTCTCTCCCAGGGATCCGCGGGGGCACGCGGTGCGTTCGCTGAAACGTTGGAAGCGCTGGTCGAGCTACTCGGTGAGCGCGCCCGTGACGCACTTCACAAACAGGACATATCAGCCGCCGACTCCGCGGCGAAGGCCGTGGATGCGGTGCTCAAAGCGCAGACCTACGCAGATGGAAACGTGAGTCCGCAGCTCATAGCCTCGAAGCTGATTCGCGATCTCTCCTCGACGCTGCAATGAGCGATCTGACGCACCTGGACGCCGAGGGGCGTGCACGCATGGTCGACGTCGGCGGAAAAGCGGAGACCGCGCGCACCGCTTATGCGGAAGGCTCGATAACGATGAGCGCCGATGCGTTGGATGCGATCGAGCGTCACGCTCTCTCAAAGGGCGACGCCATCGCTGCTGCGCGCATCGCCGGAATAATGGCGGCAAAGCGGACCGCCGAGCTCATTCCACTCTGTCACCCAATCGCGTTGACTGACGCTGGAGTCGATCTGGAGGTGGATCGATCGTTACCGGGGCTCCATGTCACGGCGTGGGCGTCGACCCTTGGGCGGACGGGGGTTCAGATGGAAGCGCTGACGGCCGTTAGCGTCGCGCTGCTCACTATTTACGACATGGCGAAGGCACTCGACCGTGGCATGCAGATCTCGGGTGTGCGTCTCTCGGAGAAGCGCGGCGGAAAGAGCGGCGACTGGAAACGAGAGTAGCCGCTTTATTCAAACGGGCGGCAGGCTCAGCACCGGATCGTCCGACAATTTTCCACTCTTCCGAAACGGTTCCATGTGAACGAGCACGCCCGCGACGCTGGGAATCGCGGCCACGATTGCGTACTTGACCGTCGCCGCGATTTCGTGCGCGTCTTCGAGTGAGATCGCGGGGTCAGCCTGCACGTGAAGGTCCACGTAAAAGCCGAGCCCGGATCGTCGCACTTTCAGATTCTCCACGTTGCGCACGCCATCCACGGCGCAGGCCGCTTCGAGCACGCGCTCCTTGACCGTGCGGTCAGGCGCTTCGTCCATCAGCCCGGAGATCGCGGGACGAAGTGTTCTGACGCCATTCACCGCGACGATGAGAGCGGCGACGAGCGCGGCCCAATCGTCGGCGGCTTCCCAGCCGCGACCGCCCAACAGCGCGATGCTTATTCCGATGAACGCCGCGAGTGAGCTGATTGCATCGGCGCGGTGATGCCAGGCGTCAGCGGTGACAGCCGTGCTTCCCACATCTCTGCCAACACGCACCACTCTTCGGTAGAGAAGCTCCTTGATGATTATTACGCCTGCCGCGACGAATAGCGTGAATGGCGCCGGAAGGTGGTGCGGCGTGCGAATCTCACGAATCGCCAGGATTGAAATCCCCACTGCCGCGCCGAGCAGCATCAGCGAGACAACAACGGCTGCAAGTGGCTCGGCCTTACCGTGGCCGTAGGGGTGATCTTCGTCGGCCGGACGGGCGGCGATGCTCAAGCCCATCCACACTATCATCGAGGAGAAAATGTCGGCCGATGATTCGACGGCGTCGGCCACCAGCGCATTTGCGTGGCCGATGATGCCCGCAAAGAGCTTGACCAGCACCAGGACCGCATTTATCAGCAGGCCGGTCTGCGCCCAGCGAATGCTCCGACGAGTCGCGCTATCCACTACGGTGCCCGACTCTAGAGATCGACTGTCTCCAACCGGTCGGCGGCCCCGTTGATGCGCGCGGCGTACGCCTCGGGATCCTCTCCTGGTACGCGAAATGGAATCACGAAATCGGGATTCTCCGGCGGATTGGAGGAGGGCGTATTCACGAAGAGGTCTCCTCCACGAGCGATGACCGCCGCCTCGAAGCGATCGATAGCGGTCATGAGATCGTCGAGCTGGCCACTGGTCTCGCGTCCAGTGAGGAGCACGCCCCGCTGCCGAAGTCTTCCGGCGAGCTCGAGAGTAGCCCCGGCTCTCTCCTCGCGGCGATGCGGGTCGAGCGTTTCCTGCTGCTCCTCAAAGGATTCCTCTGTCATCCAGCCTCCATGATTGCTGACTCGCGGAGATTACCTGCAAGTCCCGTGGTACCGGCTTGAAAGCTGCGACATTACATCCCTTCCGTCGAGGGCAGTCGAAAACTATAGTAGCGGCCACACACCCTTGCTCCCCCGGAGAACCGATTTGTGAAATTTCGCGCCCTTTGCCCGTTGGTCGGCGCAGCGCTCTCGACCCTGTCCCTCTCTCCTTCGTCCGCCATTTCGCAGCGTCAGCCGCTTCCGGGACGCGCGATTCCGGCCGCACCGACGTCATCGACCGCGTACGACAGCAGTGCCCTCGCCGCGCTCCGCTGGCGTGAGATCGGGCCGTTTCGAGGCGGACGATCCGTCGCCGCGGCCGGATCGAGCAAGCGACCCAACGAGTACTACTTCGGAACGACGGGGGGCGGAGTCTTCAAGACTACCGACGGCGGAATTACCTGGGCGCCGGTCACCGACAAGTACTTCGGCGGCACAATTGGCGCGATAGGCGTAAGTGAGTCCAACCCCGACATCGTCTACGTCGGCGCCGGTGAGTATCCGATTCGCGGAAATGTATCGCACGGCGACGGAGTCTGGCGCACCAGCGACGGCGGAAAAACCTGGGTCTCGCTCGGCCTCGCCGACACACGGCAGATTTCACGCGTCCGCGTAAATCCCACGAACCCCGACATCGTTTATGTGGGAGCGCAGGGTCACGTATTCGGCCCGAACGCGGAGCGCGGCGTCTACAAAACCACGGACGGCGGAAAGACGTGGAAAAGAATTCTGTACCGCAACGACTCCACCGGCATCACGGATCTCGTACTCGATCCCAACAATCCTGAAATCATCTACGCCGCATTCTGGCAGGCGTGGAGAACTCCGTGGCAGCTCGTGTCGGGCGGAGCGGGAAGCGGGATCTTCAAGTCCACTGACGGCGGCGAACATTGGTCCGAGCTGACGCGCAATTCCGGGCTGCCT
>Ga0137409_10007099_pt1 | contig 11540 bp, 6 predicted proteins | sample CZODoug1_16funga_FD_122059 | JGI IMG/M metagenome (GOLD analysis project Ga0137409, IMG submission 122059) | Vadose zone soil fungal communities from Angelo Coast Range Reserve, California, USA - CZODoug1_16fungal (Hybrid Assembly) | ecosystem: Environmental > Terrestrial > Soil > Vadose zone... | reverse complement strand
GAATGATCACCGGAGCCGGCTCTGGTGGCTGCGCGAGCGATCGAACCGACGGCGCGACTACCAGCAAAGCGACGAGCGACAACGTCCAGGCACGAAGCATAGTCAGTCCTCCCAGGACACTGATCACTATGATCCGTCAGATCGGTGGCAACGGCCACGGCCAGGCAGGTTAGCTAAGTGATGTTCTTTTCGCGAAGGCGGGTCCTGAGCCTGCCGGGAGCGACGGTCGATCTCGGTGGCATGAACTACCTGTTCACCGTCGGTGTGGGACGTTGAGGCCGTGAAGCGCGCCAATGCGCTCTACCAGTCGAGCGAGGCTAGACGAAACCTCTCGGAGTCTCCTCGCCGCGACACCCAACATCGAGCTGCTGCCGCACACCGAGATCACGTGTCTCGAGGGCATGCCCGAGGGCAACCACATGAGCCTGGTCGTGACGATGGTGCTGACCATCCCGCGGCAGTTCGAGGCGTCGCTCGTACGAACGGGCGTCGCGCCAATCGAGCTCTCGGTCAACGCGGAGAAAGGATCGGCGGCTGGCATCGTGCAGTCGTACGCGTCGAGCATCGTCGCGGCGTACGCATCGGAGCTGAGCCCCGCGACAGAGCCGATGCCGATTCGAGACGTCCCGCGAATCGATGTTCGCATGCGGAGCTGGTACAACCCGACGCTCAACTACAAGCACTACATGGTGCCGGGCATCCTGGTGGCGCTGGTGACGTTGATCGGAACGCTGCTCACGGCGCAGAACATCGCGCGCGAGAAGGAGCTGGGCACGCTGGAGCAGTTGAACGTGACGCCGATCACACGCGGTCAGTTCATTGCGGCGAAGCTGCTGCCCTTCTGGGCGCTGGGTCTCATCAACCTCGCCATCGGGTTGCTCGTCGCGCGGCTCGTGTTCGGCGTCCCGGTGCGCGGCAGCGTGCTGCTCCTGTTCGGATCGGCGGCGCTCTACCTCGTCGTCGCGCTCGCGATCGGGTTGTGGATCTCGACGCTCGTCGAGACGCAGCAGCAGGCGATGTTCGTGACGTTCTTCATCATGAACGTCTATCTGCTCATGAGCGGTCTTTTCACGCCGATCGACAGCATGGCACCATGGGTGCAGGTGGCCTCCCAACTCAACCCCGTCCGTCACTTCGTCACGATCGCGCGCGCGATCCTCATCAAAGGTGCGGGCCTCGCCGAAATCGCGCGGCCGCTGATGATTCTCGTCGTGTACGGCGTGGTGATGCTGACGCTGGCTGTGCGTCAGTACTCGAAGCGGACGGCGTGAACTGGTTCACCAAGCTTGCGGTTTGCGCCACCGGATGATTGGCGCAGAGGGTGGGATTCGCAGCCACTTCGCAGTTTCGCTGAGGAATCCGACTAGTGGCATATCTCCTTGGGATTACTACCGGGCCGCTCCGTTGTCGCGGCCCGAAAATCGCGGTCGAAGGCACGTTGTGACTAGTACTACTTCAGGGGATACGGTCCACTAGCATGAGACAGCGTGTCGATTTGAGAGCTGATCCGGGGCTTGTCGTGTGGTGATCGAGGCGACGACGTTCGCACCCGGCTGGCCTGGCATTCCTCCGCGGTGGACATCGAGCGCGAAGAGCGGCGTCGGGACGGCTGTCGCACGCGACAGCCACGTGTGGTTCACCCTCAGTCACGGAATTCTCAACGAGGTCTACTATCCGCGCGTTGATCAAGCGTGCATCCGCGACCTCGGCCTCATCGTCACTGACGGTCAGACATTCTTCTCCGAGGAAAAACGGGATGCTCGCTCCGAGACGTTGCAAGTGGCTCCAGGCGTCCCTGCCTATCGGATTCGCAACGTCCAGATCAACAGTCGCTATCGAATCGAGAAAGAAGTACTCACCGACCCGTGGCGCGACGTCGTGCTGCAACGGATTCGCTTCGTGCCGCTCCAGGGCGCGTTGGGTGATTTCCGTCTCTACGTTCTCTTGGCCCCCCACCTTGCCAATTGCGGCAGCGGCAACACGGCGTGGGTCGGTGAGTACAAAGGCAGGCCGATGCTGCTCGCCAAACGCGAGAACTGCGCGCTGGCGTTGGCGTGCTCGGCGCCCTGGCTTGCGCGATCAGTCGGGTTCGTCGGCTTCTCGGATGGCTGGCAGGAGCTACGGGCGAACAAACGGTTGATCCAGACCTACATGCGCGCGGAGAACGGGAACGTCGCCGTCACCGGCGAGGTCGATCTTCGCGCGTCGAACGGCCTGTTCGTGCTCGCGCTCGGTTTTGGTCCAACGGCGATGGAGGCAGGTCAGCACGCGCTCATCAGCCTCATGGAGGATTTCGACGCGACGACAAGAGAGTACGTCAGAGGCTGGAAGGCCTGGCACACGTCGCTCGACAGCGGCGCATCGCCGAAGGCGCGCCGGCGCCTGTATCGCCTCAGCGCGGCGGTGTTGCGCACGCACGAATCGAAACACGAAGAAGGCGGTGTCATTGCCAGCTTATCGATCCCCTGGGGCTTCTCCAAGGGGGACAACGACCTGGGCGGCTATCACCTGGTGTGGCCGCGAGATCTCGTCGAGACCGCGGGCGGCTTCGTCGCCGTGGGTGCACACCACGAAGCCAGGCGCGTGTTGCGGTACCTCGAGGCCACGCAGGAGCCGGACGGCCACTGGTCGCAGAACATGTGGCTCGACGGCACGCCGTATTGGCAAGGGATCCAGATGGACGAAACGGCGCTTCCGATTCTTCTGGTGGATCTCGCCGCTCGTGAGGAGCTCCTCAATTCCGGCGAGCGACGTGCGTTCTGGCCGATGGTGCAACGCGCCGCTTCATTTCTCGTGTGCAACGGACCCGTGAGCCCACAGGATCGATGGGAAGAAGATCCCGGGTACTCCCCGTTCACCGTCGGCGCCGAAATCGCCGCGCTTCTTGCGGCCGCCGATCTCGCCAGTACGGCAGGAAATAAAACGGCGGCGGACTATCTGCGGGAAACGGCCGACGCGTGGAACGCCAGCGTCGAGCGATGGCTCTACGTGGCTGGAACCGAACTGGCGCTGCGGCATGGCGTCGACGGTTACTACGTGCGCGTTGCGGAGCCGGATCGGGCGGATGCCGCGTCGCCATCCGAAGGCTTCGTTCCGATCAAGAACCGGCCTCCAGATCAAACGACCGGACCTGCCGCCTTGATGGTCAGCCCCGACGCGCTCGCGCTGGTGCGCTTTGGATTGCGGTCTCCCGACGATCCCCGGATCGTGGGCACGGTGAAGGTCGTCGACGCCACGCTCAAGGTCGAGACGCCACACGGTCCGGCCTGGTATCGCTATCAGGGTGACGCGTACGGCGAGCACGCCGATGGTGCGCCGTTCGACGGAACTGGCATGGGTCGCCTGTGGCCACTCCTCACGGGCGAGCGAGCGCACTACGAGCTCGCCGCCGGCCGCAAGCGCGCCGCCGAGCAGCTCGCGCGCGCCCTCGAATCATTCGCGGGCGAGAGCGGCCTGCTTCCCGAACAGATCTGGGATGCCGCCGACATTCCGGAGCGGGAACTGTTCTTCGGCCAGGCATCCGGCTCTGCCCGGCCGCTCGTGTGGGCGCATGCGGAGTACCTCAAGCTGTGCCGATCGCTTCGAGACGGCCAGGTGTTCGATCGGCCGCCTCAGACCGTCCAGCGATATCTCGTCAAGAAGATGCCGTCGGATCACGTCATCTGGCGCTTCAACAACAAGGTGCGTGCGATGGCATCGGGCAAAATCCTCAGAATCGAAACGCTCGCCAGAGCTCGCGTACACTGGAGCGCAGACGGCTGGCGAACCGTTCGCGACACCGACACGCGAGACACGACGCTCGGGGTTCACGTCGTTGATCTTCCGACCGCATCGCTCCCCTCGAGAAGCCGAATCGATTTCACCTTTTACTGGCTCGACCGCGATCGATGGGAAGGCACTGATAGTCTCGTGCTCGTCGAATGACGCTATGTCTTCCGCGTGCCAACCCCCATGCATCGCTGGTTAGCGACGATTGTTCGAAGTCGGCGGATGTGGCGCGAGCACGTCTCGCCCCACATCCGATCCGATGGCGTTATCGAACAGGCGTGGGTTGAGCCATGAGGTTCCGCCGCGGTTCCGCCTCGTACACGCACGCACATCGCTGAGCCTGGCAGGTCGCTTACTGATCAGGTGAAACTCAGAAATCATGTCGTTCGTCCCAGCGAACTAGAAAGGCTTTACGAAAGGAGGTTGACGGAAATGATGACGGATCTTATGCGGTGGAGTCCATTCGATGAGCTGTGGGCGCTCGGCGACCAGCTCGAACGGCAGCTCAGTCAACGGTCTCGTGCGGTTCGTGGCTCAGGCGTCAGGCCGTCGGCCAGCATTGTCAGCAGCGAGGACGGTTGGAGGCTCCGGGTCGCGCTGCCTGGCGTGTCACCAGAGAACGTCGAGGTGAACGTCGCCGGCCAGACGGTTCACATTCGCGCGATCGAGCGCGAAGGTGATGCCGTCACGACGCGATACGAGCAGACGATGACGCTGCCTGACACGGTCGATACTGAAAAGGTCTCGGCGACGTTCCGCCACGGTCTGTTGGAGCTGACGCTTCCGCTCAAGGAGACGCTCAAGCCGCGACGGATTGAGATTTCGACCGAGGCTTCCAAACAGCTCCCGAACGCTGCCTAGGTGATTGCCCAGCGGCCGTTCGCGGCGTCCGCCCGCCGGCCGCCGGGTTTTCATGGCACGCTCTCGCTCAAGTAATCCTGAAGGAGGACCATCATGGCTGTCGCAATTGAGACGCGGACGGATGCCCAAATTCAGAGCGATGTGCTCGCTGAGTTGAAATGGGACGCTCGCGTGATGCCCAACGAGATCGGCGTGACTGTCAAGGATGGAGTCGTCACGTTGACGGGTTGGGTGGATTCCTACACCAAGCGGTGGGTCGCCGAAGAGGCCGCGCACCGTGTTCGGGGCGTCAAGGCCGTGGCGAACGATATCGAGGTCCGGCTCTCGAGTGGCGCCGAACGCAACGACACTGATATTGCTGCGGCCGCGGCCCGCGCGCTGGAGTGGGACGCCTTCGTCCCCATTGACAAGATCGATGTGACCGTTTCAAAGGGATGGGTCACGCTCAAGGGTGAAGTCGAGTGGCAATATCAAAAGCAAGACGCCGAACGGGCGGTCGGGCGCCTGGCGGGCGTCAAGGGCGTCACCAATCTGATCGTCGTCAAGCCTCGCCTGACGCCGTCGGAGCTCAAGAACAAGATCGAGCAGGCGTTGGTACGGTCGGCGGAGCTCGACGCCAAGCGGATCACAGTCGATGTGGTCGGCAGTAAGGTCACGTTGAAGGGCACGGTGCGATCCTGGGCAGAGAAACAGGAAGCCGAGCGTCAGGCGTGGCTGGCTCCGGGGGTCACCTCTGTGGACAACCGGATCACGATCGAGCTCTGACGACACGAGGAGTCGTGGCGGCCCGAGCGGCCGTCACGGCTGTTCGTCGCACCATCATCTCAGCACATTCACGCCAGTCAATCCAGTAGACTACGTCGACACGCGAGTGTCCCGTGCAGGGCGACGAACGTTTGAGCCGTCTCCTCAATACATTGGCGCAGGTCGCCATCTCGGTTGAGGTTCAGCCAACGCTGACAATCCTCCTCGACAGTCTTTACACATTGGTGCCGTTCGACGCTGGTGGCATTGTCGTGCCGGAGGCAGGACGGCCTGTCGTCCGGGTGCGAGCCACGCGCGGCTATCCACCGGATTTGGAAATGCCAGTCGCTCGAGGGATCGTTGGTGAAGTGATTCGGACCGGACAGTCGCGTCTCGTCCACGACGTAAAACAGGATCCCGCGTACGTGGCTGTCCGTCCGTCGACGAACGCTCAATTGACGGTTCCACTCGCGTCTCCACGCGGCGTCCTCGGAGCGATTTCGCTGGAATCAGATCGCGCACCCGCATTCGATGATCAAGACCTCGCCTTGGTGACGCTCTTTGCCCAGCAGGCGACTGTCGTCATCGAGCGAGCGCTCTTACATGAGCAGCTCATACGGCAGTCGCGACTCGAACGTGAAATCGATATCGCGCGCGACATCCTTCAAGGTCTTACGCCCCTTGTCGCGCCGATCCTCCCTGGCCTCCAGGCGTTCGGGCGATCGGTGACCGCCGAATCCGTTGGCGGCGATGCGTTCGACTTCGTGCCGTATCCCGAATCACAGCTGGGCGTGTCGATCGCGGATGCCAAGGGAAAAGGTCTTCCTGGAGCACTGCTCGCGGTCGCACATCATGCGATGCTCCACGCCCTGGTCAGCATGGAATTGCGGCTGCGTGCCACGTTTACCAGAATCAGTGACCTCCTCGCACGGTCGGTTCCGTCAGGGAACTTCGTCACGACGTTCTATGGCATCGTCGATGTCACGGAGCGACGGATGGTGTACGCCAACGCTGGCCATCCACCGCCCCTCCTTGTTCGAGCAAACGGGCAGATCGAGACACTGGCCGTCACCGGTTCCGCCCTTGGATTTCCGCACGTGGCACCCATGCGCGAAGCGTATGCCGTCTTTGGATCCGGGGACGGCTTGGTCCTCTTTACTGACGGCGTCACAGACGTCGGACCGTCACCTGAGGAATTCTTCGATGTCAGCGGCCTGCAAACAACGCTGCGGCATCTTTGGACGAGGAACGCCGTCGATATCTGCAATGGTTTGCTCGATGAAGTTTCACGAAGGGCGAGCGGGATGCTGCCAGACGATGCAACCGTCGTCGTGTTGAAGTTCGAATGACTGCAGCCATTTTCAATTCGGCGTAGCGTGAACCCGGCGAGGTCACGGAGATTACGGAGAGAACGGTTAAACAGGGAGGAACAGAGCAACGGAGACAAACGGAGCAGAGCATTCGACGCGGCGCCGCGAAGCGGCGGCGCAGGCCGGGTAAGACCGACGCACGAGCCGTCAGAGTTCCGAAGCGGCTCGTGCGCTCGGTCTTGCCCGGCCTCTCGCGACGGCCTGCGTTGCAGGCCGTCCGCGTCGAATGCGCTCTCTTCTCCGTTCGCCCTCCGTTCCTCCGTGTGAATCCGTTGCCTCCGTCTTCTCGTTGTCCTCGACTCGCTGCACGCAACTAAAAAATGCGCTCGTGCTGGGAGATTGAGTGACGAACTGGCGTCCCCAACGGGACGCGACGAGGTGTACGTTGTCCAGGCTGCGGACTGGTTCTCGGCATGAACAATGACTGGTCATCTCAGTCGAGTGGTTCGCGGGGTCTGAGCCCTCGGTAAATACCGAAGCCTGGTCACGTGCCCGGTTCGGCAACGGGACCCCCGGGTTCCTTCGCGGCCATCAAATCCAGTGCACTCCTACCATTCAACTCGCAGGCCGAGCCGCATCGTGCGAGCGCCCGCCTGCTGCAAGCTCACCGCGTTTCCGGTCGTGCGGATTGTACCGGCGCTGACGTTGGTCGACGTCACGTTCGTGTTCGGGTTGCCCCACTGCGCCTGGTTGAACACGTTTGTCGTCGTCGCCTCGATGCGCAAGCGCGGTGCGCTCGGCGAACTCGAGACCCTGAAGATTTTGTGGAGTCCGAAGTGCCAGACGTTCAGTCCGGGTCCTTCGATCGTGCCACGCTCCCCTGTCCCGAACCGGCCGATGGGCGGCGCGGCGAACGCCGACCGATCGAACCAGCCGTCGATGGTGGGATTCGACAGGGCTGGATCGCTCAACTGATCGGGACGGAGCGTCACCAGCGGTCGATTGGCGCCGGCAGTGAAGCGTGTTCCCGTTGGATCCGGAATGCTGACGGTCGGCGTCAGGAAGACACCGGTCTGCTGGTACGCGACAGCGGAGACCTGCCATCCGCCGAGTGCGAGATCGACCGCTCGCGGCGCCTGGCTGAGCCATCTGCGGTTTTGACCAAAGGGCAGATCGTACATGACCGAGCTGGTGAGACGATGCCGTGGCGTGCTTCGATCACGGCCCATCTCGCGACCCAGATCGAACGGATTCTCGATTGCCTCGAACCATTCGTTGGTATTGCCCCGGTCGCGCGCGATCGTGTAGGCCATCTGGACGAAAAGCCCGTCCTTCAAGCGGCGCTCCCCCTCCAACGTGAAGCCGCGATACTCGTGACTCGCCCCGTTGTCGACGTAGAGAATCGCCGGATACTTCGGAAACGGCCGCGGCTTATTGATGTAGAGACGCTCATCCGGCTGTGGCGCGTTGATGTCGCGCTCGTACCACATCTGCCGCCCGGCCGTGACGACGTAGGAGGCGCGGAAGCCTGTGTTCCAGTGCTGGTGCTCGACGGTCACATTCCACTGATGGCTGTACGGCATCTGCAAGCGCGTGTTGATGGCCAGCGGCAGGCCAACCGCCGATGGGCCCGCCGCACCGGCTGACGGGAACGCCTGCGGAAGGACGACGGTTGGAGCCGGCTGCGTGTTCGTAAACGGCAGCTCGTTGATGACGAACGGGACGTTGCCTGCCCGCGGATCGGGTGGAATCACGTCGTAGTAGATGCCGTAGCCGCCGCGAATGACGGTGTCCGCGCTGCCGAACGGTCTGTACGCCACGCCGAGCCGCGGTGCAACATTGTTCCTATCCGTTCGCAGCAAAGTCCTGCCGGGGAGCCCGATGCTGCTCGCCGAGACAACTTTGACGTAGTCGGTTGGCATCAGCGGCGAGATCTCCGACAGGCCGCCGTCGGGGACCACGATCTGAGCGGTGACGGGATCGAAGATCGCCATTCGATCGTTCCGCTCGTACCAGCCGGGTTGCAGATCGTAACGGACGCCGAGGTTCAGTGTGAGCCGGGACGTCGCCTTCCAGTCGTCCTGCAGGAAGAAGTTGTAGGTCCATCGCCGGCGCTCGACGGTGATCGGCGGGAACGCGCGTGCGGCTGTCGTCGGCACACCGAAGAGAAAGTCCGCGTACGCATGACCACTTTGCGCGACACCTGGCACGGCGGTGTAGCGATTTGTGAAGTCAGCAAAGCCGAACAGATTCCCGTTTGCGATCGCCTCGTCGTAGCTCGTGTTGCGAATCTCGGCGCCTGATTTGAACGTGTGCGTGCCGCGCATGTAGGTGACTTGATCCTGAACCTGGTGAGCCCTGTTCAGGAAGCCGGGATTGGTCCAATCGATCTGCGACAGCCCGGTGAGAGCGGCGCCGGGGAAATTCACCTTGTATACGCCGGCTATGTTCGGGAGATTCGGCGCCAGACCCTGCAGCCCGAGATCGCTCACGACCTCAGGGCCGTTGAGCGGACCGGCGACAGGATTGTTGTTGAACGCATGGCCGTAGCGCAGCTCGTTCAGCAGCGCGGGACCGACAATGCGGGTGTACGAGAGCGTCACAGCCTTGTTCTGACGAAATTGATTCCGCTCACCGAATGCAGGAAGGTTGCCCTCCCACACCGGATTCGTTGCCTGGTGCAGCGTGAAGCGGCCATACACGCGATCCCGGTCGGTGAAGTTGTGATCGAGGCGAGCGGTCATGTAGTACGGCTTCCCCATCGCGCGCGGGACCGTTACGTTGTAGTTGCTCGCGCGCAGCACGCTGGTGTCGCCCGTGTTTGGAAGCGGGTAGAACCGTTCCTGGATCCGGCGCGCCACCGGGTTGATCGCGCTGGCTGGAATCCTGCCGTCGCTGTAGACCTCGCCGGTGAACGGGTTTCTGATCTGAATGCCAAGCGCGGAGAAATCGCCTCGACGCCATGCCTCGAGAGGCACCGTCGGGTTCAGGGCCGCGGATTGGGCGCTGCCGGTGAACGTCTCGCCCGACGCGAACCAGAACGTGCGTCCGCGTCCTTTGTACAGCCGCGGCAGCTCGACGGGTCCGCCGAGCGACAACCCGACGTTGTGCTGAACGCCCGCCCGGCGCGTCGTCGCGAAGTACTCGCGGGCGCGCATGATCGGGCTCTGGTAGTAATCGAACAACGAGCCGTTGAACGCGTTCGTGCCCGATTTGGAGATGATGGTCACCTGGCCGAGCGTGGGGAATTCGGCGCTGTTGTTCGCCAGATCGAGCTTGACTTCCTTGAACGATTCCACGTAGTTCGCCAGCGGACCAATCGGGTTTTCGGTGACGCCGTCGCTCATGGTCGTCCCATCGATCGCGAACTGCGATTGGTTCATGCGGCTGCCGGCGAACGAGTAGACGCCGCCGCGCTGCGACAACATCGGCGTTATCGCCAGGAACGAGTAGACGCCGCGGTCGTTGAGCGGCAGGGTCTTGAGCTGCTCGGCCGTCCGCGTGTCGCTGATGCGCGGAGTTTCGGCTTCGATGAGCGTCGCGCCGCCAACGACGTCGACCTTCGCTTCGATCGCGCCCACGACCAATGAGATGTCGAGACGACGGATGTCGCGCGCGACCAGGATGACATCGGTCGCGACGGCCTCGCCGAACCCGTCTGCCTGAACGGTGACGACGTACGGTCCTTCGCGCAGCTGCGCGACGGTGTAGACGCCTTCCTTGTTCGACATCGTCGTTGTCGCAACGCCCGTTTCCGCGTTGATCGCGGTGATCTTCGCGTCGGGTACTGCGGCGCCCGACGGATCGCGAACGCTGCCGGTGATGGTCGCGTAGGTGGTTTGGGCGGAAACAGATGCCAATGAAACGAACGTGAGGAGCGATAGCAGCGCGGAACACCGCAGAGCACCGAACATACAAATCCTTCCCCCGGGTTTCCTCGCCGGTGGAGAGCGACTTTCGGAACCCAGGAACATTCGTGTGTGACGAACGACCGCAGGCGAGACGGGGAGCGCTTTCGATAATAGAGTGACCGATCGATGCTCGGCGACTCTGTGCGTGATGATTGAATGTGTGTCGGGTCGACGAGGATGGGCCGTTGCGATGCGAGTGTCAATGCAATTCGGATCTCTGCCGTTATGTGTTTCAACGAGGACAGCCCGCAAAGCGCATGCAAAATTCGCGGCGGCCTCCGTGATGAACCTCGACGTTCAGCCGAACCTCGGTGACGTCGGCGCCCTCGAGAAGCTGTGGGGCGCGTGTCCCGCCGCGTTCGGGCCCGCGAACTAGCGCTCTCGTCTCAGCACGCATGTTGACTCCGGTCTGTCTCGGCTATCGCAAGCCGCGTGCCGACGGCGTCGACTTGACGCTGGTCGAAGGCGACCTCGCGCCCGGCAAGCTGGCGTTCACCTGGCACGCGGCCAGCCCCGGCGCGGTCCTGGTGCTGGAATCGCAGGTCAACGTGCGCGCGGCCGGCTGGCTGTTTCGCCGCGTCGTCTCGCGCAGCCCCTTCGGCGAGAGCGCGATGAACCTCACCGCCGCCTACGTCGTCCTGCGCGCCGCCGCCGAGCGCGCCCAGCATCCCACGGACGCCGGCGCGCGCCGCCCGCGAGCCGCGCCTGAGCCGCCCACCCGGGCCGCGCTGATCGCCGACGCCCCCGCGCTGGGGGAAAGCGCGGCATTGGCGCCTTTTCTGCGCCGAGGCGCCGTCGCCGCCGTGCGCCGCGCGCCCTCCGGACGGCTGGCCGCCGCCGCGGTCGCCGTGCCCATCTCCGTCGGGGCGCCCGCGCTGCTGCCCCTGCTGGCCGCGCCGGACAGCTGGCACGCCTTCCCCGGCTGGCACCAGGTCAAGCCCGTGGC
>Ga0137409_10007097_pt1 | contig 11542 bp, 12 predicted proteins | sample CZODoug1_16funga_FD_122059 | JGI IMG/M metagenome (GOLD analysis project Ga0137409, IMG submission 122059) | Vadose zone soil fungal communities from Angelo Coast Range Reserve, California, USA - CZODoug1_16fungal (Hybrid Assembly) | ecosystem: Environmental > Terrestrial > Soil > Vadose zone... | reverse complement strand
CGTCGTGGGAAGCGCTGCTCGCGGCCGCGGCGCTCGTCGCGCTGCGCAAGAACCACAGAGCGAGCGCGACGGCGACCGCGGCGAAGACAACCGCCCACGCCGGGTGAGCGGCCCGCAGCCAGGCCACCGCCACGCACGCCCCGAGCGCGAGCCGTCCCAGCTCCACCACCGGCGCCCAGCGGCGGCGCTCCATCAGCCCGCCCCAGCCGAGCAGGGTGAGCAGCACCAGCGCGGCGAGCGCGAGCTGCAGCGGAACGGGAAGGGTGAACTGGGTGAAGAGCAGGTACGTCGTTCCGGCGATCGCCACCATCAGATTGGCCGCCACGTACGCGACGAGCCCGGAGGGGATGCCCGGGTCGTGCTTGCGCTGCGCCGCGCGCGTCACCTCGGGCGCCTCGATGCGCGGCCCGCCGGGTCTCCAGTCGGGTCCTTTCAGCCAGACGCGCAGGCGGTCCAGGCCGCGCGCCTCGCGCGAGGCGTGCCACAGCGCCGCCCAGGCTTGCACCTGCGCCCAGAGGGGATTGAAGCTCGTGAGCGGCTTCACCAGGCCGAAGACGGGCTGCTCGCGCTCCTCCTGGAAGGTGCCGAACAGCCGGTCCCAGAGGCACAGCGTGGCGGCGTAGTTGCGGTCGAGGTAGCGCGGATTGACGGCGTGGTGCACGCGGTGCTGCGACGGCGTGTTGAAGACGCGTTCGTACCAGCCGAGCTTCCCGACCAGCTCGGTGTGGATCCAGAACTGGTACAGCGTGGAGAACGACTCCACGGTCGCGAAGACCACCGGCGGCACGCCCAGGAGCGCGAGCGGCAGGTGGAACGGCCAGATGGTCCACACCGACAGCACCGCCTGCCGGAGGGCGACCGCCAGGTTGTAGTCCTCGCTCTGGTGGTGCACGACGTGCACCGCCCAGAGGAAGCTCACCCGGTGGCTCAGGCGGTGCCACCAATAGTAGATGAGGTCGACCGCGAAGAACGCGAGCAGCCACGCTACGGGCCCGCGCAAGGTGAAGAAGCGGTGCTGGTAGAGCCACACATAGCCCGTTCCGAGGACGCCGACGGCGAAGACGAGCAAAACCTGTTGGCTCATGCCACACGACAGGTCCACCAGCGCGTCGTTGAAGCGGTACACCCGCGCGCCGACCCTGCGGGCAGCCCACAGCTCGACGCCCATCAGCAGGAAGAAGAACGGAATCGCCAGCGCGATGTAGTTCGTCATGCGGCGGTTGTATTGTACGGCTTCTTGCTAAGATGGTGCCGGGCGCGCCCATCGGTGGGCCCCGGAAGGAGGGCACCGTGCCGCACGACCTCCGCCACGATCTCCTCGAGCTGCCCTGGGTCGACGTCAAGCGCTGGCTCGAATTCACCGATGTGGTGCTGGTGCCGATGGGTAGCTGCGAGAAGCACGGGCCCCACATCCCACTCGGGACTGACAGCTACGTCACCATCGAGGCCGTGCAGCAGGCCGCCCGCTTGAGCGACGTCCCGCACGCGCCGCTGGTCCCGATCGGCTTCTCGCCCCACCACATGGGAGAGCCAGGGTGGGGGACCGGGACCATCAGCCTGCCGGCCGACACCTTCCGCGACGTGCTGTGGGGGATCGGCAAAAGCCTCATCTACGCCGGCTTCAACAAGCTGATCTTCGTCTCGCACCACGGCTCGAATTCGAGGCCGATGGAGGAAGCGCTGCGCCGGCTGCGCTTCGAATGCGGGGCATTCACCGCCTGGTACAAGACGCCCACCGAGCGGGAGACATCCGTGCTCAAGGACGTCCTCGAAGGCCCGCCCGAGGAGACGCCGGGGTGGCACTCGGGCGAGCTGGAGACGGCGGCGATGATGGCCTACGCCGAGGACCACCACCTGCCGGGCGCCGTCCGGATGGAGCGCGCCAAGCCGGATCGCGCCCACGCCCCGAAGTGGATGGGGCCGGCGTTCAGCAAGAGGGACGGGATGGGCACGGTGATCTTCCGCAACTCGGAGAACATCTTCGTGCCGATGAACCACCACGAGTATTGCGACACGGCCACCATCGGCAATCCCCTGCGCAACACCAGCGTGGAGAAGGGCCGGCGCATCTTCGAGAAGATGGCGGCGCACCTTGCCGCTTTCGTCGACGAGGTGAAGAAGATCGAGGTCCGCGTGCCCGACGAGAAGCGTGACTGGCCGAATCGCGGGTGGTTCTAGCGCTCGTGGCAGGAGGGCGCCGTGAGCGAGGCCGCGCAGATCGTCGTCCTGGCCACGCTGGACACCAAGGGACCCGAGGTCGCCTACATGGCCGATCTCCTGCGGCGCTGCGGACAGCGCCCTTGCCTGATGGACACCGGCTTCCGGCACCCGCCTGCATGCCGGCCCGACGTCGACCGGGAGCAGGTCGCCAGGGCCGCCGGTCTCGATCCCGCCTCGGTCCGCCTCCTCCCGCGCGACGAGGCGATCCGGGCGATGGGAGAAGGCGCCGGCGGGCTCCTCGCCCGGGGCGCGGCGGAAGGACGCTACGCAGGGGTGATCGCGCTGGGAGGCAACCAAGGCACCGCGATCGCCGGCATCGCCTTGCGGCGCCTCCCGTTCGGCGTGCCGAAGGTGGTCGTCTCGACGGTGGCCTCGGGAAACCTCCGCCCCTATTTCGGCCACAAGGACGTGGCGGTGTTCTTCTCGGTCGCCGACCTGTTCGGCGGGCCGAACCTGGTCAGCCGCCCCGTCCTCGAAGCGGCAACGGCGGCCATCGCAGGCATGGTGGGTTCGATCCGGCGGTCCACGCCCGGCGCGCAGCCTGCCATCGCCATCACTGCCTTCGGCAACACGCAGGGAGCGGTCGCGGCCGTGCATGCTCTGCTCCGCGAGCGCGGGCGGGAGGCGGTCGCATTCCACGCCTCGGGCGCCGGCGGCTCGGCCATGGAGGAGCTGATCGAGGCGGGCGTGTTCGACGGGGTCCTCGATCTCACCACGCACGAGCTCGCCGGCGAGATCTGCGGCCAGGACGTGTACGCGCCGACCCGGCCGGGAAGGCTCACCGCTGCCGCCCAGCGCGGGCTGCCCCAGGTCGTGGCTCCGGGCGGCCTCGACTACTTCTGCTTCGCGGCGGCCGAGACCATCCCCGAGGCGTACCGCGGCCGGGCCATCCACCGCCACAACCCGTACAACACGAACGTGCGGACGAGCGCCCCCGAATCGGCCCGGCTCGGGGAGCTGGTCGCCGCCAGGCTCAATTCTGCGCCGCCGGGGACGGCCGCGTTCCTGTACCCGCAGCGAGGGTGGAGCGAGGTCGGCAGCCCCGGCGGGCCGCTCCACGATCCGGAGGCCAACGGGGCATTCCTCGAGTCGCTGCGCGCGGCGCTGTCCCCGTCGGTCGAGCTGCACGTCCTGGATCTCGCGATCAACGACCGTGGCTTCGCTACGCTTTCGGTCGAGGTGCTGGAGCGGCTGCTCGCCGCGGCGACCCGGCGGCCGACGTCCGCGGCTTCCGCCTGAGGAGGTGGCCATGGCTTACGCGACGAGCGAGGCGCAACCGGCAACCGTCCCCGCCACCATGCGCGCCGCCGTGCTGTTCGGGCCCGGCGACCTCCGCGTCGTCCGGAAGCCGACGCCCAGGCCCGGCCCCGGCGAGGTCCTGGTGCGCGTGGCGATGTGCGGGACTTGCGGCACCGATCTCAAGATCCAGGCGCATCCCTTTCCCAACCAGCCGCCCTTCGGCGAGTTCACGCCGGGCCACGAATGGACGGGCACGGTGGTCGCGCTGGGCGAGACGGTGGACGAGCTGCGGGTCGGGGACCGGGTCGCCAGCGAGGTCCACAAGGGTTGCGGGCGCTGCGAGAACTGCGTGCTCGGCATGTACACCGCGTGCTTGAACTACGGCAGCGTCGCCAAGGGTCATCGCACCAGCGGCCTCACCACGGACGGCGGCTTCGCCGAATACGTCATCCACCACGTCAGCGCGCTCTTCCCCCTGCCCGACAACGTGAGCTGGGAGGACGCGGTGCTGGTGACCACCGCCGGCACGGGCCTCTACGGGCTCGACGCGATCGGCGGCTACGTCGCGGGCGATACCGTGGTGGTGATCGGGCCCGGTCCGGTGGGGCTCATGACGGTGCAGCTCTGCAAGGCCCTGGGCGCCGAGCAGGTCATCCTGGTGGGCACGCGCCAGAACCGGCTCGAGCTGGGCAAGCGGCTCGGCGCGGACGTGGTCGTCGACGCGCGCCGCGGGGACGCGGTGTCCGCGGTACGCGAGGTCGCCGGGAAGCGCGGCGTGGACCTCGTCATCGAGGCGTCCGGCGCGGCGGAGGCGCCGCAGCAATGCCTCGAGATGGTCCGGCGTGGGGGGAAGGTCCTGGTGGTGGCCTACTACAAGGAGCCGGTGAGGCTCGATCTGGGCCGCGCCGTCCGGGAAGACGTCACCCTGTACGGGACGCGAGGCGAAGGCGGGAACAACGTGCGGCGCGCCCTGTCCCTGGTGGCACAGGGAAAGGTCCGCGGGGGCGAGCTGGTGACGCACCGGTTCCCGCTGGACGAGATCCAGGAGGGATTTCGCGTGCTGCGCGAGCGCGAAGGCGATCCGATCAAGGTGGTGTTCGTCCCTTGAAGCGAAGGAGCCGGCTGTGGCCCGAGCGCAAGCAGACCCGGACGTCGAGCGCCTGAAGGAGCAGATCGCGCGCTACTCGCTCAAGGCGTACGAGCGCGGCCTGGTCGGAGGGGCGGGCGGCAACGTGAGCGCGCGGGTCCCTGGCAGCGAGGAGATCCTCATCACGCGCACCGGCGTGGTCCTGGGCGAGGTCACTCCGGACGACGTGGTCCGGATCGATCCGCTGGGACGGCCCCTCGACCCGCAGGCGCCGAAGCCGTCGAAGGAGGTCCCGTTCCACACGGTCGTGTATCGCCTGCGGCCCGACGTCAACGCCATCATCCACCTGCACCCATGCTACGCAGTGGTCCAGTCGCTGCGCCTCGCCGACCTGCCGCTCCTCACGGTCTCGGCGCGCCTGGCGCTCGGGCCGCGCGTGCCCTGCGTGCCAGTCGCGTACGCCGGGACCAGGCTGCTTGCGCAGTACGTCGGCTCCGCTCTGAAGGAAGCGCCGGGCGCGAAGGTCGTCCTGTTGGCCGCCCACGGGCTGAACGCGATGGCAGCCGACCTCACGACCGCCTACGCTCTGGCCGACTTGGCCGAGTTCACGGCGAAGCAGGCCTGCATTGCTGATTCCCTTCAGATCCATCTAGCATTGCCCACGCGAGAGGCGTTGCCCGAACCTGACGCGGCCGGTGCGTGAGGCCGTCGCCCGCCGGGCGATCGAGAGGCGATCGGATGCGCGACGCGCCGAAAGTCCTGGCGGAACCGCTCGGATCCGAGCTCCGGCGCGCGCTGCTCTCGCCGAGCGCGCGGGCCCGTCGCGAGGAGCGCGGCTGGGTCCGCCGCAACGCTGCCGTCCTGCTCGTCTACGGCCTCCTGCTCGCGGCCTGGGCGATCGCCGGCTCGCTGTCCTTGGTACCTGCCTTCATCCTTCCCTCCCCGCTGGCGATCCTCAACCGCGTCGCCCGGGACCCCGGAACGCTCGTCTTTCATTCGCTCGTGACGCTGCAGGAGGTCGTGTTCGGCTTCCTGCTCGCCGTCCTTTTCGGCATCCCGCTCGGGGTGCTGATCGTCTGGTCGAGGCTGCTCGAGCGGCTCTTCTACCCGATGCTCGTCGCGCTGCAGGCGATCCCGAAGGTGGCGCTCGCGCCCATCCTGGTCATCTGGTTCGGATTCGGCCCCACTTCCAAGGTCACCTTGGCCTTCGTCACCGCGCTGTTCCCCATCGTCATCAACACGGTGGTCGGCCTTTCGCAGACGCCGCCGGAGATGATCCACCTGATGAGGTCGCTGGGCGCCTCCGGGTTGCAGATCTTCACGAAGGTGCGCCTGATCGCCGCCGCGCCCCAGGTCTTCGGCGGGTTCAAGATCGGGATCACGCTCGCCATGGTCGGCGCGGTGGTGGGCGAGTTCATCGCCGCGAACAAGGGGCTTGGCTACTTCCTGCTCATCGCCAACAACGCCTTCGACGCTCCGCTGCTGTTCGGGATCGTGATCCTGCTCTCGTTGCTCAGCGTCGGCCTCTTCTACTCGATCGAGCTGCTCGAGATGCTCGTGCTGCCGCGGCCGCTCCGGCGAAGCGCGTGGAAGGTGCGGCCCGGGGCGGGCGCATGAACCTCGTCCCTGCCGGCCCGGCACCCGCCAGGACGCCCTCGAGCGGCAAGTCCTTCGTGCAGCTCGAGGACCTCTCGATGGCGTACGACGTGCCGCCCGATTCGCGCCTCCTGGCCCTCGACGGCGTCGGCTGCGCCATTGCGGAGTCGGGGTTCTGCACCATCGTCGGGCCCAGCGGCTGCGGAAAGAGCACGCTGCTGATGCTCACCGCCGGCCTGTATCAGCCGAGCGCCGGGCAGGTGGTGATCGCGGGCAAGCCGGTGACGGGCCCGTGGGACGGCGTGGGCATGGTGTTCCAGCGCGACCTCTTGCTCGAATGGCGGACGGCGCTCGACAACGTCCTCCTGCCCATCGAGGTCAAGCGGCTTGCGAAGGCGGAGTTCGTGGACCGCGCGCGCTCCCTGCTCCGGCTGGTCGGTCTCGCGGGCTTCGAGAATGCGTTTCCCGAGCAGCTCTCGGTGGGCATGCGGCAGCGCGTCGCCCTCTGCCGCGCGCTCATCCACGATCCGCCGCTCCTGCTCATGGACGAGCCCTTCGCCTCCGTGGATCCGTTGACTCGGGAGAAGCTCGGGTTCGACCTGCTCCGGCTCACCGCCGAGCATCCCAAGACGGTGCTGTTCGTCACCCACAGCGTGGAGGAGGCCGTCCTCCTCTCGGACCAGGTCGTGGTGCTGGGCCCGCGGCCGGGCCGGATCCTGCGGCAACTCGAGAACGACCTGCCCAAGCCGCGGAGCCTCGCCAGCCGATCCGATTCCCGCTTCCACCGCCTGGTCGACGAAATCCGGGGAGTGTTCCAGGCCGCCGGCGTTCTCTCCTGAAGATTCGAGGGGGGTCATCCCATGCGAACCGATCCGTTCGAGCTCCCGGTCTCACGGCGGACGTTCCTGCGCGCGTCGGCGGCCGTCGGCGCCGGCATCGCGTCTTCCTCCATCGCGACCCGCGCGGCCGCCGCGCCCCAGCTCAAGAAGGCGACGCTGCGGCTCAACTGGACGGCCAAGGGAGAGTTCACGCCGCTCTACGTTGCGCGCGAGAAGGGGTTCTTCCAGGAGCAAGGCCTGGAGGTGGAGATCCTCGAAGGGAAGAGCGGCACGCAGGCCGTGCAGGTGGTGGGGACGGGGAACGACACCTTCGGGTTCGTGCCTTCGATCCAGGTGGTCCAGGGCATCAACCAGGGCATCCCGGTCAAGGTGACGGGCACGTTCGGGCGGGCGACCGGCATGTGCTGGGCATCGTGGCCGGAAGTCCCGTTGGGCGGCCCCAAGGCCCTGGAGGGACGCAAGGTCTCGATCTCCTCGGCCTCCACCTTCTTCCAGGTGTGGCCGGCGTTCGCGAAGAGGCACAAGCTCGACCTGGGCAAGATCGAGACGGTGAATGCGGACCCCTCGGCCCGCAACGGCCTCTTCCTCAGCCGGCGGCTGGACATCATGGCCGACATCTTCGTGGCCAATGACTTCGTGATCCTCGAGTCGCGGGCGAAGCAGAAGCTGAATGTGATGATGCTCTCCGACCTGGACTTCGACCCGGTCGGTTACGTCCTCATCGCCCATCGCCCGGTGCTGGAGCGCGATCCCGACCTGGTCAGGCGGTTCACCCGGGCCACGCAGAAGGGCTTCCAGCACATGGTCGAGTCGCCCAAGGACGCCATCGCGATCATGACGAAGCTGTACGGCGAGCGCCTCGGCCCGGAGATCATCGAGGGCCAGGTGTCGCGGCTGCTGACGCTCGTCAACCGCGAGCCAGGGCTCGGGATCTCGAGCGACCGCGCCTGGCAGCGATCGCTGGACCTCCTGCACGAGGCGGGCGTGATCGACAAGAAGCTGCCGCTGGCGGAGTACTTCACCAACGACTTCATCCAGGCTTGACGTCAGTCAGGATCGTCTTCCGCGTCTTCCGAGTCGTCGGGCTCCGCCAGCGAGGCCGGCTTGAGCTTCTCGTCGTCGGTGCGGCTCACCTTGAGCTTGTGATCCTCCTGCCGCGCCGAAACCGTGAGTCCGCCCTGCGCGTCCACCTCGAAGGTGACGTGGACGCGCGGCTCGCCGGCGCGGCCCGGCTGCACGCCGTCGACCTGCCACCAGCCCTCGCTCTGCAGCTTGCCCGCGGTGCGGCCCGAGCCGCGCAGCACGTGGATGGCGAGGCGCCGCTCGTCGTCGCGCGAGGTGGTGAAGCTCTCCGTGGCGCTGGTCGGGATCTCGCTCCCCTGCGCGATCAGCTGCGTCGCCGACCCGCCGGGCTGCTCGACCGCCACCGCTTCGCCCAGCGCCGGCGGCCGCGAGTTCCTCTTGCAGCCGGCCAGCGCGAGGAGCCCCGCGAGCAGCAGCGCCCGCCTCATCGCCGCAGCGCCTCCGCCAGCGCCTCGCCCAGGATGCGGAGCGCGTCGTCCACCTGGCCGCGCGTGACCACCAGCGGGGGAGCGATGCGGAGCGCGTTCCCGTACGTGCCGCCTTTGCCCACCAGGAGTCCGCGCTTGCGCGTCGCCTCCAGCAGGCGGTTCGCCGCCTGCGGGTCGGGCTCCTTGGTGCCGCGGTCCTTCACCAGCTCGATGGCTTGCATGAGGCCCATGCCGCGCACGTCCCCGATCCCGGGGAAGCTTTCCTTGAGACCGTCGAGCCCGTCGCGCAGCGCCTGGCCCATCATCTGGGAGTTGAACAGCAGCTTCTCCTCCTCGATGACCCCGAGCGTCGCCAGCGAGGCGGCCATCGAGACCGGCGACCCGCCGAAAGTGGAGATCTGCGCGAACCGCGCATGGTCGGCGATCTCGGTGCGAGCCATGGTGAGCCCGATCGGCTGCCCGTTGGCCATGCCCTTCGCGCTGGTGAGGATGTCCGGCTCCACGCCGAACTGCTGGATGCCCCACCACTTGCCTCCGGTGCGGCCCCAGGCGGTCTGCACCTCGTCGGCGATGAACAGGCCGCCTGCCGCTTTCACGATCGGCAGCGCGATCTGGAAGTACTCCTTCGGCGGCACGATGAACCCGCCTACTCCCATGATGGTCTCCACCATGAACGCGGCGATCTCGCCGTGGGTGGTGGTCTCGATGAGCGGCTTCAAGTCCTTGGCGCAGGCCACGCCGCAGTCGGGGTACTTGAGGTCGAAATCGCAGCGGTAGCAATAGGGCGCGTGCGCGAAGCGGATGCCGCTGATCTCGCTTTGCACGCGCGGCCGGTACGACTTCACGCCCATGGCGCTCAGGGCCAGCGCTCCGCGGCCGCCGTAGTTGTGGCGCAGGACGACCAGCTCGGTCCGCCCGGTGGCCTCCTTGGCCAGCGTGACCGCGGTGTCGTTCGCCTCGGTGCCCGAGTTGGAGAAGAAGGCCTTGGCGGGCTTCATCGGCCCGATCTGCACCAGCTTCTCGGCGAGCTGCACCTGGGGCACGGTCGCGTACAGCGTCGAGACGTGCACCAGCTTCTTCTGCTGCTCGACCGCCGCCTCGGTCACCCGCGGGTGGCAGTGCCCCACCGACGCGGTCAGGATGCCCGCGAAGAAGTCGAGGTACTCGCGCCCCTCGACGTCGCGCACGAACATGCCCTTCGCCGAGTCCACCACCAGCGCGTCCTGGTAGTAGGTCGAGACGTTGGGGAAGAGCAGCTCCTTCTGCTTGCGGCGGACTGTTTCGGCGTCCCACTGCATTCGGCGGCTCCCAGGCAATGGATGCCATGTAGCACGATCCTGCCGTCCCGGAAGATCGCCTCGTGTTGCTCGAGCGGCTGCCGGACTAGAACGTCAGGGTCAACTGTGTGGGCACGCCGAGCTGGACGCTGATCCGCTCGGGCGCGCCGTCGTCCAGGAACCGGTTCAGGTAAAGCAAGGGCGATACGGCGGAGAGACCGGTCGCGATCCCGGCAATGACCCGCGAGGTCGAATTCTGCGAGAGCAGCACGGTCGTACCGGCGACCGCGGTATTGAAGGCGACTATATAGAGCACGGATGACTTGCTCACGCCTTGGAGCCGCTCACGCTCTTCCGCAGACCGGGAGTCGGGCACGGCGGGATCGACAACGCAAGGGAGTGCGTAGAAGCCGAGGAGCCCGGCAAGCGCAGGCGCGTTCAACAGATAGAGCGTCGCGAGCATGCTGTGTTCCCCGGAGGCAAGCGCCGCCACCCCGCCAGCCATGGTGGCGAGCCCGGAGATGAGCAGCACGGGGCGCGGCTGACGCTCCTGCGCAGCGTGCTCCGCTGCCGAACATCTGGACAAGCTGTGGGCGTGCGATGCGGCCGGGATGATGAAGAGCACGAGCACGAGCAGATGCATTTTCATGCACTTGACCGTTTACCCGGCCAGGTTGAGCTCGGTCCAGGGCTGAGGATGTGGCGCCCCGGTGTTTCCTGTCCGGAAGTCGTCAGCGCGGCTGCTTCGCGTGATCGCGGACACAGATCCGGGTGGCTACCCCGCCGTAATCCGCTGGTGATGGAAGGACGCTCGGGGGAGACGGCCTATTACATCAACGGGAAGTTGCCGCGGATCGCACTGATCGGAAAGGGGGTCCGATTCCCCAACGGCCAATGGGTTCGTATGACCGGCGACCTGGTGCCGCCCTCGCTCGCCCAGGAGCTGGCGGCGGATCTGTTTCCGGCGCTGCGCGACAGGCTCGTTCGCGTCGTCACCTTGTTGACCGACTTCGACGTGGAAGAGTTCGAACGCGAGCTCGAGAGCGCTCCGGCCAATCCCCCCGGCTAGTTTTTGGCGAGGGAGTCGCTCGACTGGTCTGGTGCCGAGGGCGACTTGTCCCGCCCCTACGTAAAACATGATCCCCTGCTGCGTAGGCTGCACAGCGACCCGCTGGACGGCGCTGCTGAACAAGATGAACCTGCCCGTGGAGTAGGACTACACTCGCTGCCGGGGTGAGGCATGGCACTGACGCTGACCGTGAAGCAGGTGAAGCTGTGGGTCTTCTACGGCGGCGACCGCAAGGGACTGCTCGCCGACGCCCTGGAGCCGCTCGCCGCGGCGGGCGTGCACCTCCAGATCGTCATGGCGTACCGCTTCCCCACCGAGCTGGATCGGGCGGCGATCGAGGTGTTCCCCATCGACGGGCCGACCGCGGAGGCCGAGGCGCGCCGGATCGGATTCGTGCAGTCCGACACTCCTTGCCTGCTGGTGGAGGGAGACGACCGCCGCGGGCTGGGCGCGCGCATCTCGCGGGCCATCTCCGACGCGAAGGTGAGCATGGCGTTCCTGATGGCCCAGGTCGTGGGGAAGAAGTTCTCCGCCGCGATCGGCTTCGCCAGCGACGAGGACGCGGCCACCGCCATCAAGGCAATCCAGGCCATCGCCCGAACGAAGGAGTAGCGGCCGCCGTATTCGAGTGTCGGAGGGGGCTGCTAGCATCGTTGCGTGAACGAAGCTTCCTCGCATCTCTCCGACGACCACCTCGGGGCACT
>Ga0137409_10007096_pt1 | contig 11542 bp, 12 predicted proteins | sample CZODoug1_16funga_FD_122059 | JGI IMG/M metagenome (GOLD analysis project Ga0137409, IMG submission 122059) | Vadose zone soil fungal communities from Angelo Coast Range Reserve, California, USA - CZODoug1_16fungal (Hybrid Assembly) | ecosystem: Environmental > Terrestrial > Soil > Vadose zone... | reverse complement strand
TTCTTCGCCTTCATGTACCTGACAAGGCCGACATTATCCATGGTGGCGTGCGAGGCGGTGCGGAACACATAATTGTACTTCGTTTCCTCGAAGATGCGCGGCGTTCCGCAGTCGAACAGCAACAGCAGCTTTTTGAGTTCCTCGGCGATCGGAGCAACCGCGAGGCAGTCGCCCGAGCTGATAAAGCCGAGCACGGCATCGACATTGTCGCGCTGATAGAGGTTGCGCAGCTCCTGGACCTGCTTGGTGGCGCCGCCATTCTCATCGATAATAACAGGCTCGATCTTCATGCCGCCGAACCCGACCTTCTCATAAGGAGCGGGGGCAGAGCCTTTGTTCAACTGGTCGATAACGTATTGGGCGCCGTTGCGGGCCGGGACGCCGAAGCTGTCGGCCGCCGGCCCGGACAGGAATGTCACGATACCGAGCTTGAAAGTCTCTTGCGCAAAAGACGGTGCCGCCAAGGTCAGCGTCGTCGCGGTAACGGCAGACAAGAGCGCAACAGCGCGCTCGATCCGCGAAAAATGGTTCATGATTCTCTCCCCTTAATTGCCGGCGGTAAGTCCGCCTCGTTTCGTCCGCGCCGGTTGCCCTGGCGTCGGCGGTTATTGTTGCGAGTTTAGGCGGGCTTTCCCGGCGCGTCCATGGATGCCGGGGAGCGAAGATCTTTCGGATGCCGCGATCTGGCGTCAAGATGGCAACTAGCCATCGAGAATGGCGACCGCCCGGGTCCAGCCTGCCGAGGCACGCTCGATCTTGACCGGAAAGCATGACACCGTGAAACCCGTCGACGGCAAAAGCTCCAGATTGTGCAGCTTTTCGATATGGCAGTAGCCGATGTGGCGGCCGGCCTTGTGGCCCTCCCAAATCAGACTGGCGTCTTTGGTTTCGGCGTATTTCTTCGCGGTATAGACGAATGGCGCATCCCAGCTCCAGCCGTCGATGCCGGTCAACCGCACGCCGCGCTCCAGTAGATACATCGTCGCCTCGTAGCCCATGCCGCAGCCGGAGGTGACGTAGTCCTGCCGGCCATACTTGGCCCCGGCGCTGGTATTGACCACGACGATCTCCAGCGGCGAAAGCGTATGGCCGATGCGCTTGAGCTCGTTTTCGACATCCTTGGCGGTTGCCACATAGCCATCCGGCAAATGACGGAAGTCCAGCTTCACGCCCGGCTGCAGGCACCATTCCAGCGGCACTTCGTCGATGGTCCATGAGCGCTCGCCGCGATTCATGGTCGGATGAAAGTGCCAGGGCGCATCGAGATGGGTGCCGTTGTGGGTGGAAAGATTCACCTGCTCGACCGCCCAGCCTTGTCCGTCCGGAAGATCCTCGGCCTTCAATCCTTCGAAGAACTGCAGCATGCGCGGCAGACCCTGCTGGTGATCGATGTATTGGATCGTGGGATGTCCGCCGGGCGGATCGGCCGGCACGTCATTCTGCAGCGGCACGGAAATGTCGATCAGTCGTCTGGCCATGTGGGTTTCCTCGAAATTTCTGTTGTTTGCTTCGGCGTCCCGGGCCTCAGGCGTCCTGGCGCTCGACCTTGTTTTTCAACACCCCGATTTTTTCGACGTCAAGTTCGATGGTATCGCCGTGCTCAAGATACCAGCCGAGTTCAAGTCCGCAGCCGTTGCCGACGGTGCCGGACCCTATGAATTCGCCGGGCATCAGGGTTTCATCCTTGGTGACGTGCGCGATGATCTCCTCGAATGAAAACAGCATTCCTTCGGTGACGCCCTGCGAGCGCATCTTGCTGTTGACGCGCGCTTCTACCTTGAGCTTGTAGGGATCGCCGATCTCATCCGGCGTCACGATCCAGGGGCCCATGACGTTGCCGCCATCAAAGCTTTTGCCTTTGGCGGGACCAAGGCGTCCTTCCATTTCGACGCGCTGGGCATCCCGCGCCGAGAAATCGTTGAAGATGGTGTAGCCGAAGATGTGATCCCTGGCTTTTGAGGCCGGGATATTCGCAGCCTTGTTCTTGGTGATGACCCCGAACTCGAGCTCGTAATCCATCACCTTGCTGTAGCGCGGCCATTTTACCGTGGTGTTGGTGCCGCGCACGCTGAAGCGGTTGGTGATGTAATAGATCGGCTGCTTGCGATAGACCTCGGGTAGTTCGCCGAGCGGCTCGGCCTCGATCCGCGCCAGTTCCGCCATATCGTTCTTTGCGCGTGCCGCAAGCTTGAGCTGACCGCGCGGCGCCTGCAGGATATGCAGCGGGAACGACATTCCATCGCGCATTTGGCGGGGCTCGGGGATCGGCGCGAGGATTTCGGCGCCGCTCACATTCTCGGACAAAGTCTCATCCTTGCCGCTCTGGTCGAACAACTTCTGGACCTCGTCGAGCGCCGAGGAACCAGCATCGATCAGCTGCAGCATTGATGCGAAGGCGGGATTGCTCTTGCCGTTGCGCTCCGCCGCCGCCGCCACATCGAACAGCCGCGAGTCATTGCCATGGACCAGAGCGATCTTCTCCCGGCCATCGGATCGAAATGTCGCAAGTTTCACGATCACCTCCTCTTGTTTTTTCATAAAATATATGATCAGAAGAAATATCGATAAAAAAGAGGCTGTCAAGAAATATCGGAACCGGGAGGCGATCAATGACTAAATTCCTAGTCGCGGCGGCTTTTGCGGCGATTCTGGCTGCTGGCCCCGTTCAGGCGCAGACCAAAATCCAGATCGGATGCACTGCGACAAGTGACTGCGCCTCGGCGATGGTGGCGGTCGATGAGGGCATCTTCAAGAAGCACGGTCTCGATGCGGAGATGGTCCTGATCGGCATCAATTCGAATATCCCGGCCGCCATCCTCTCCAATTCGATCCAGATCGGCGGTCCGACCTCGACGGTGTTTTTGCAGGCGGCGGATGGCGGCCTCGATCTGGTCGCGGTCGCCGGAGCGTCGATCATGAACTCCACCTCTAATGCCAACATTGCCGCCTTCGTGCGAAATGGCATCACCATCAAGGAACCAAAGGATTTCGTCGGCAAGAAAGTGGGTGCGCCGGGACTGGGCGCATTCCTCCACGTGCTGTTCGTCAAATGGCTGGTGGAAAAGGGCGTCGACCCCAAAAGCGTGAATTTCGTAGAGGTAACGTTCCCGACCATGGCCGACATCATCAAGTCGGGCGGCGTCGACGCGGTGCTGACGGCGGAGCCGTTTGTGACGCGGATGACCAATGCCGGCCTTGGCACGGTCGGCGCGCGCTACGGCGCCGAACTGGCACGGACCGAGCCGATCATCTTTTATGCGGCAGCGCGCGACTGGGCCGAGAAGAATCCCGATACCATCAAGAAATTCCGCGCCGCAATTGCGGAAGGAGCGGTTATCATCAATACCGACCGGGACAAGGCCTCGGCATCGATCTCGAAATTCACCAAGCAACCCCTCGAACTGGTGAAGGCGTCGCCACCGAACCAATCCGAGCCGGCCCTGAAGGCCGAACAACTCGCCTGGTGGATCGACATCATGTCGTCGCAGAAAATGCTGCAATCCAAGGTCGATCTCAACAAGCTGATCCTGAATTAGAGCAAATCATGGCATCGATGGCGCAAAGCGGCTCAGCAGACGTTTCGGGTTCAGACACCTTGAGCGAACGCGCGGCCAGCCTTGTGGAGCGCGATATCATTGCCGGCGTTCACGCGCCCGGCACGCGCCTCGGAATCATCGATCTGGTGCGACGCTACGAAATCGGCGCCACGCCGCTGCGCGAAGGTCTGTCCCGACTCATTTCGCGGGGATTGATCGTCGGGATCGGCCAGCGTGGCTTTCGGGTGACCGACGTTAGCCGCGAGGACCTGCTGGATATTACGCGGATGCGCACGGTGGTCGAGATCGAGGCGCTGCGACTCGCCATGGCGCAGGGCGACGATGCCTGGGAGGCGGCAATTCTCAGCGCGCTGCATCAGATGCGCCGGCACATCGAGCGCACCGGCAACGATTTTCGCGAGGGGGCGCCGGATTTCGACCGCCTGCACAAGGGATTTCACACCGCGCTGCTGGCGGCATGCGGCTCGCAACGGCTGCTCGCGGCACATTCCGATCTTTACGATCAGGCCTATCGCTACCGCCGGGTGATGATGCGTAGTTTTGACAGCGGCAAGAAATTTGTCGCGGCACATCAAAGTCTCGCCGATCGGGTTCTCGCGCGCGATGTCGACGGCGCACCGACCATGCTCGCGTCACACCTGCATTCGACGTTGGATTTCGTTTATCCGCCAGCCAGAAAGGATGGATCGTGAGCATGATTGCGGCAGCAAGCCAGGCGGTGAGCTTCCCTGTTCCGGGGCGACCGCAGATCATATTCTCCAATGTCTCGCTCGATCTCGGCGGCAAGGCGATTCTTGAAAATATCAGCCTTGACGTAAAGCCGGGTGAATTCCTCTGCATTATCGGCGCGTCGGGCTGCGGCAAGACCACCGCGCTGCGCCTCGCGGCCGGATTATATCAACCAACCAGCGGCACCGTGACCTTCGACGGAAAGCCGATGCTGATGCCGCGGCGCGATATCGCCATCGTGTTCCAGGACTACGGCAAGGCGCTGCTGCCATGGCGAACCGCCGCCGGCAATGTCTCGCTGGCGCTGGAGGCAACGGGCATCGCCCCGTCACAGCGAGCCGTCCGCATTGACGAATTGCTGAAAAAGGTAGGGCTGCCCAACCACGCTGGAAAATATCCGGCGGAGATGTCGGGCGGCATGCAGCAGCGCTTGCAGATTGCGCGCTGCCTGGCGCAGGAGCCCAAGGCGCTGCTGATGGACGAGCCGTTCGGTGCGCTCGATGCGATGACGCGTCAGGGATTGCAGGATGAGGTGTTGTCGCTGGTGCGAGCCAGCGACGCGACGGTCATTTTCGTCACCCACGATCTGGAAGAGGCGATCTATCTGGGCGACCGCGTCATCGGCCTGTCGGCCCATCCCGGCCGGATCGGTATCGAACTCAAGATCGATCTGCCGCGGCCGCGGGATCAGCTGACGACGCGGGAAAATCCGGAATTCCTGCGGCTGCGCCGCGAATTGTTCGATTTCATCAAGGCTTCCGAGGCATGATCCCGGAGCGCGTCAAAGCGTTCCTGCTTCCGGTCGCGACCCTCGCGTTGCTTGAGATATGGGCTCGCGCAATTCACCTGCAAAGTGATTCACTCGCGCCGCCAAGCGCCGTTGCCGTCGCACTGGTCGAGGCCTTCCAGGACGGCTCGGTCCTGATTGCTACACGCGATACGCTGATCGCGGCATTTGCCGGACTGCTGATCGGCGGCGCCATTGGACTTGCTTTCGGCATTGCCTTGGGGATTTTCCAGATTTTCGACCGGCTGATGGAAGTCACCATCGAGGCGATCCGTCCCATCCCGTCCATTGCGCTGCTGCCGATCGCCCTGATCGCGTTGGGCTTCGGGTACCGCATGGAGATCGTGATCGTCGCATTCGCGTGTATTTGGCCCATTCTGATCCTGAGCCGCGCGGCGGTCGGGGGAATCGAGCCGCGCCTGATGGAGGTATCTCGCGCGCTGCGTCTTTCCCCGGCTGACCGGGTTCGCAAGATCATCATTCCGGCGGCGCTGCCCCGGATTTTTCTGGCGTTCCGCCTGGCAGCGGGGATCGCCCTGATTGTGGCCGTCACGGTCGAGATCGCGATTAATCCGATCGGGCTTGGCGCTGGTATCATGACCGCGCAGCAGGCGCTGCGGCCGGATCTGATGCTGGCCTATCTGCTGTGGATCGGCTTCACCGGATATGTGCTGAACACAGGCCTTGTCGTCGCGCAACGTCATCTGTTTGGACGTGCCGCGCTGGTCGGGGAGACCACATGAACCGCTCCGTGCTGTACTGGCGCACTGCCAGCTTCGCCGTCGCCGCGGGCTTTGTCGGGTTGTGGCAGATGATCGCCAACCTGCGGCTGGTATCGCCCGTGTTCCTGCCGGGACCGGATCGCGCGTGGGCGTCGCTGGTGCGCGGATTTGCCGGCGGCGACCTGTGGGTCAAGCTGCAGGGAACGCTGGGGCACATGGCCTATGGCTGGTTCATCGCGTCCATCGCCGGCATCGCGCTCGGCGCGATGATCGGCTCGTCACGCACGATGCGCAGTTATGTCGCGCCATCGCTCGAATTCTTAAGGCCGCTGCCGGTGTCGGCGATTATTCCCGTTGCAATTGCGATGCTCGGGCTGACCCAGAGCATGGCGCTGTTCGTGATCGCGTTCGGCGCGATCTGGCCGATGCTGCTGGCAACGGTTCACGGGTTTGCGGCGGTCGAGCCGCGACTTTACGAGGTAGCCCGGTCGCTGCACATGTCGCGATTGGCGATCATCTTCAAGATCGCGCTGCCTTCGGCCAGTCCCGATATCCTTTCGGGCATGCGATTAAGTCTGACCGTGGCGCTGATCCTGTCGGTGGTCTGCGAAATCCTCGCCGGTCTCGATGGCCTCGGACACTGGGTCCTGCTGTCGGCGCGGGCGTTCCGGTCAGCAGACCTGTTCGCCGGCGTTATCCTGCTCGGCGTCATCGGCTATTTCACCGCGCTCGCGATGTCGATGGTTGAGACGCGGTTGTTGAAATGGCGAACGAGTGGACATTGATGCCAGTCTCTCCATTTCGCCGGGGTGAATTTAGCTAGCGCCATATTTTTTCGCCGGGCGGCGGCGGGCAATCCAGCGAAGATGCAACTGTCAGACAATTGTTTTCGACTTTCGGCCAAGCCGGGAGGGCTGGAGCCCGCGAAGATTTGCAGACATACTGGTTCGCAGCGCAAACGATCAACGGGTCGACTCTCAGGGGACTTTTGCATGAGAATTTTTCCAATACTCGTCGTGGGCATCGCTATCTCTCTGGCGGGATGCGGCAGGGATCCCGGCCCGAAGGGTGATCCCGGGCCGCAAGGCCCGGCGGGCCCCCAAGGTGCGCAGGGCGTGCAGGGTGTTCCGGGAGCTCAGGGACAGGCCGGCGCGCAAGGACCGCAGGGGGCGCAAGGTGCACCAGGAGACAAAGGCGAAAAGGGCGATAAAGGGGCAGCGGGTAGCGTCAACATTCGCGCTATTCAGGCTGATGGCCCAGTGAGCTGTGAAGGAAGCGAAACGTTGGTGTCGGTATTCTGTCCGAGCGGCGGCGCGCCGGATGGGGCGAAGTGCGGCACGGCGCCGACGATCGGTCTTTGTCTGCAGAAGCCTTAACGCGACCACTCATCCCGACGTTAAGAGGCGAGAGCGGTCCAAACAGCGCAAACCGCGCTGAAGCCCCTCTTAACAGGGGCTAACCGGCGCGGGGCTGGTGCGAGCACCGTGGCCGTCTGGTTTTGGCGCGCCGCATCAAACCGGCGCGGCAAAAAAACCGATGGCGAGGGCGAACAGCATAAATGCCCCGAAGGCATAGATCGCTATGTTGACTGGACTCGTCATTTGAGCATAACCCAACTGATAACAATAGGTTCCGGTTACGGATTGAACTAAGGGCTCAGCGAACCATCGCGCCTGCTTCGGCGCTTGACCAAGAAGCCTAATTGTCGATCGTTTCAAAACGATTGCTTGAAAGGGACAAAATGGTTTCATCGGCAAGGATTGCCGGCCAGCCGAACGATGCGCAGTGAGCGGACCTAATTTCCCTTGAACCCAGCGACCGTCTCCCGACACCTAACAGAGAGGTCGGAACTTGGAGGGATGGATATGTCCGAAGCACCAGATTTCAGAGGGTGGGCGGCCCGAGTAGCTCGCCAGGCCGGCCAGGAGCGGGACGCCAAAGAGGCGCAGCGCTTGCTGAGCATAGCGGCATATTGGGTGAAGCTTGCCGAGATGGAAGATTGGCAGCGCGACACGCCGATCAATGAGACCTCACACTAGATCACGATCCGATTAGATTGAATCGGATCATGATCTCATCCTTATGTTTGAGCATGATCTTTTCGGAAAACCGGTTTCCACTTTTCCGGATCATGCTGTAGCCCGGATTTATTGGGCCGCGCCGCGAGGCGACGGGAATAATTCGTCGGTTCTTCCAGCCATGCGGTAGGCGATCAGCCCGATCCACTCCCGCACCGCAATATCCGTCAGCAAGATTCCATCCAGAAACCTGCTTTGCAGGGTGAGAATGTCGGATGGGCCTCGCGTTTTCCAGTCGACTGGATAAGGCTCCACGGCAAATCCGACTTTGCGAAAGATGCCCACCGATCTCGGCATGTGGTAGCCGGATGTTAACAAGAGCCATCGCTCGCCGGATTTTGGAGCAGCCAGCGCTCTAGAGAATTCAGCATTTTCCTGAGTGTTTCTGGAAAGCCTCTCGAGCAACAGCCGGTCGCGCGAGATTCCCAAACTTTGGAATACCGATAAGGCATAATCCGCTTCCTTGGCCTCATCGTTCTGAAATGCATTTGCATTTCCGCCCGCGTAGACAATGCGCGCGCTCGGATACCGGTGAGCTAGCGCGGCGGCAGCAAGGATGCGATCCGCGGCGTTGCCAAATGCTGCCGCGCCGCGAGCCGCTGACAGGTCGGGATCAATCGCCCCTCCAAGAACGATCATGCCGTCCGGTTCGCCCTTTCCCGCATTCCATGGCGGAAATCGCGTCTCCAGGGGAACGAGCAACAGGTTTCCAAGGGGAGAGAAGCCACAAATTACGTAGGCCGCGACACACGTGCAGACAAGTTTACGACCAATCGAGGCATATCTCGTGCGGAACAATATCAGTCCCACAACACCGACGAGACTGATGAAGTTTGAAGGAATCAGCAGAACACCGATCGTCTTCGATGCGAGAAAAAACATGCTTGTCCACCTTCCCCAAGGCTTGCTTCCCCAAGGCTTGCTTCCCCAAGGCTTGGCGGCTCATCGCAGTACGTGCCGAGGCAGCCAAAGCGATATTTCGGGGATATAGGTGACACACATCAGCACCAGAAACATCACGGCGTAGAACGGCCAGATTTTCCGCATCACCTGCTCGATGGTGACCTTGCCGACCGCGCATCCAACGAAAAGGATCGCCCCAACCGGCGGGTGACACAACCCGATGCCGAGGTTGAGCAGCATGATCATGCCGAAGTGAACCGGATCGACGCCGAAATTCTGCATCACCGGCAGCAGGATCGGCGTCGCGATCAGTATCGACGGCGCCATGTCGACGAGGGTGCCGAGCACCAGCAGCAGGATGTTGATCAGAAACAGGATGACGTATTTGTTGTCGGATATCGACAGAAAGAACGCCGTCATTTTCGCCGGCATTTGCGTCAGCGCCATGATGTAGCCGACGCTCGAGGCGCAGGCGATCAGCGTCAGCACCATTGCGACGGTGCGCAGCGTGCGGTGCAGCAGGACGGGCAGGTCGCGCCAGCGATAGTCCCGGTAGATGAACATGGTCACGAAAAACGCCCAGATGCAGGCGACCGCGCCGGCTTCGATCGCCGTGAAGATGCCGCCGAGAATACCGCCGAGAATGATGACCAGCGTCACCATGCCCCAGGCTGCATCGATCGTGATCTTCAGCGCGTCCTTTGCCGCCACGGTCTGGCCATGGGGATGCTTGTCGCGGTAGGCGATGGCCAGGCAAAGAATGATCAGCGAAAAGCCGAGCAGCAGCCCGGGGAAAACACCGGCCATGAACAGGGCGCTGATCGAAATCGTGCCGCCGGTCGCCAGCGAATACAGCACCGCATTATGGCTCGGCGGCACCAGCAAAGCCTGAACCGAGGCGGTGATGGTGAGGTTGGTCGCGAACACCCGTGGATAGCCGGCCTTTTCCATTTGCGGGATCATCACCGAGCCGATCGCGGAGGTATCCGCAACCGCTGAACCTGAAATGCCGCTCAGGAAGGTCGTCGCCAGCACGTTGACGATGGAAAGGCCGCCGCGCACCCGGGTAAATCCCACCAGAACGTCGGCAAACGCCACCAGCCGGCGCGCCATGCCGCCTTCCGCCATGATCGCGCCCGCCAGCACGAAAAACGGGATCGTCAGCATCGCTACCTTGCTGACGCCGTCGGAGATTTTCAGCATCACCGCTTCCAGCGGAATGCCGATCGACCAGGCGCCGGCGATCGCCGCAAGCGCCAGCGAATAGGCGATGGGCATGCCGATGAGAAAGCAGACCAGCATGGTCGCGAGCAGAATGAAGATATCCATGCTTTGGCTCCTGCCGGATCAGTCGAACGGCGCAATTTCGGAAGTGTGAGACAGCGGATCGGGGGGCGCCCCGAGGAAAATGCGCTCGACGATGAACAGCAGCAGGCAGACCCCACCGACCGGAATCGGCAAGTAGGTGACGCCGACCGACAGGAACGGGAAATCCGCGATGGTGTTGTGCCAGGTCACTTCGACCAGTCGGCCGCCCCACACGATCATGAATATCGCGATCAGCGCCATCAGCAACTGGACGACGAGATCGAGCAGGGTGCGGAACTTGGCCGGCAACTGGTCGGCGAAGTAGGAAACGTTCATGTGCAGGTTGAGCCGGTAACCTGCGGCCGCGCCGATGAAGGTCAGCACGATGGTCAGGAGAACCGCGAGCGGCTCGGGCCACGACGCCGCGCTGTTGAGCACGTAGCGGGTAAATACCGCCCATGGGATAACGGCCGAAATCAACACCAGCGCGGTGCAGCCGACAACGACGCAAACAAGATAGAGGGAGTCCATCGCTCGGCGAAACAGTCTGGCCATTTCTCGCTTTTTCCTGATTGCAGCCAAACGCTGCCGGACGCTTGCGGCGCTCTAATCTGCGCGCCGCAAGGCAGGCGGCACACCAAATTTCTAGATGGTCTGGATTCTCTTGATCATGTCCTGATATTTCGGGCCATATTTGTCCCATACCGGTTTGACCGCGTTCTGGAACGGCGCTTTATCGGCAATCTCAGTGATCTCGCAGCCGGCGGCTTTCGCTTTTTCCATCGCCTGCTGCTCATATTTTTTCCAGAGTTCGCGCTCTTCCAACTGCGCCTCGCGGGCAAATTTTTTCAGGAGGCCCTGGTCCTCGCTCGAAAGTGCGGTCCATGCCTTCTTCGAGAACATCAGCATTTCGGGAAGAATAAGATGCTCGGTGAGGGAGTAATATTTTGCCGCCGTGTAGTGATTGCTGAAGACATAGCTCGGCGGATTGTTCTCGGCGCCGTCAATCACGCCGGTCTGTAGCGCGCTGAACACCTGATCGTAGCCCATTGCGACGCCATTGCCCCCTAGGGCGTTCATCATATCAACGAAGATGGGGTTGCCAATGACGCGAAACTTCATGCCCTTGAGGTCTTCGATCGTCTTTATCGGCTTCTTTATATTGTAAAGGCTGCGGGCACCGGAATCCATCCAGCACAAAGCGACCAGTCCGGCATTGGGACTCGCCGTGACCTTATCCAGCAACTCCTGCCCGATCGGCCCATCCATCATCCTTTGCGCGTGCGCCGTATTCTTGAACAGGAACGGCATGTTGACGACGTTGATATCGTCGACGATGGGTCCCATCGCCCCTACGCTCACACGCAACATCTGGATGGCGCCGATCTGCGTCTGCTCGATGGTCTCCTTCTCGCCGCCGAGTTGCATGGACGGAAACATCTGGATCGACAGCCGCCC
>Ga0137409_10007094_pt1 | contig 11545 bp, 10 predicted proteins | sample CZODoug1_16funga_FD_122059 | JGI IMG/M metagenome (GOLD analysis project Ga0137409, IMG submission 122059) | Vadose zone soil fungal communities from Angelo Coast Range Reserve, California, USA - CZODoug1_16fungal (Hybrid Assembly) | ecosystem: Environmental > Terrestrial > Soil > Vadose zone... | reverse complement strand
CGTAGCCGGCGACCAGCGGGCCGAGCGAGCCGGAGAACGAGAAGCCGAGAGCCAGCCACGAGAAATTCAGCGCGCGCCCCTCGGGCGCGCCGTGCGCGCCGATGACGCTGTTCATGCCGATGTGCACGCACATGAAACCCAGGCCGAGGAGCGTGCTGGAAAGAAACAGAATCCGCAGGGAAGGAAAGAAAAACGGCAGCGCGGCGCCGCAGGCGAGCGCGGCGAAGGCTGCCGCGAGAGGCCAACGGGGGCCGACGCGGTCGATGAGCCGGCCGCTCGCCACCGACAGCAGCATCGGCAGGAGCGCGAACAGGGACATCAGCGCGCCGACGGTGAGCGGCGAGGCGCCGAGCTGCAGCGCGAACAGCGCCGTGGTCATGCGGCTGCCGACGAACGCCAGGTGGCCGAGGGCGTTGAGCGTTACGAAGTAGACGATCGCCAGCGCGGGCTCCAGACTGTCATCGCGACGCCGCCGCACGCCACGGCCATGCCGAGGACCGTCAGCCAGCCCGGCGCGACCCCGAACAGCGCCAGCTCGAGCGCCACCGCGAACACCGGCGGAAGATACATCATGCTCGTGACGCGGGCCGCGCCGCCGTGGCGCAGCAGCCAGTACAGGACCATCACGCCGAGGATCGAGGCGAAGATCACGAGAAAAGCGATCGCCGCCGCCATTTCCCACGCCCAGGTGAACTTGAAGCCTTCCACCGCGAGCGCGAGCGGCGCGAGAACCGCGAGCGAGGCCGCGAACTGGATCACCGCGGCGGCTTTCAGATCGGACCTCGGCGAAAAAACCTTCTGGTAGAGCGTGGCGGAGGTGACGCCGGCAAGCGCCACCAGGGTGCCGACGAGGCTGCCCAGCGTAACTTCACGCATGTCGATCTTGTGCCACACCACCAGCGTGACGCCGGCGAGGCCGATGAGCACGCCGGCCCATTGCCCCGGCGCCAGCCTTTCATTCAGGAATCTGGAGGCAACCGCCGCGGTCAGCAGCGGCTGGCAGGAGATGATCAGCGCGGCGACGCCCGCCGACATGCCGAGGTATTGCGCGTAGTGGCTGCCGCCGAGCTGCACTGCGTGCATCAGCAGCCCGGCGACCGCGAGATGGCCGAGCTCGGCGCGGCTCCTCGGCCACGCCGGCTTCCAGATGAAAATGATGGGAAGCAGAACCGCGAGACCGAAGAGGAAGCGAAGGCTGAGAAAGGTAAACGGCGGCGCGTACTGCAGCCCCGCCTTGGTGGCGACGTAGCCGGCGCCCCAGACGGCTACGAAATACCAGGCGAGTAGAGCCTTCAGCTGCTGCGCGCCTGGAGCGCGGCGATGCGCACCTCGATCGGGGGATGGGTGGCGAACAGGTTGAACAGGCCCGAGCGGCTGGCGATGCCGAAGGCCTTCACCGACTCAGGCAGCCCGTTGGTTTGAATCCCGCCCAGGCGCGACAGCGCGGCGATCATCGGCTGCGGCGAGCCGAGCAGCCGCGCCGAGCCGGCGTCGGCGCGGAACTCGCGGTAGCGCGAGAACCAGGCGACGATCATCGAGGCCAGGATGCCGAACAGGATCTGGCACACGATCACGGTGATGTAGAAGCCGGGGCCGATGCCGCGCTCGGTGCGAAACACCGCCTTGTCGACGATATAGCCGACGATGCGCGACAGGAACACCACGAAGGTGTTCAGCACCCCCTGGATCAGCGTGAGCGTCACCATGTCGCCGTTGGCGACGTGCGACAGCTCGTGCCCCAGCACGGCTTCGACTTCCTCGCGGCTCATCGACTCGAGCAGCCCGCTCGAAACCGCGACCAGCGCCGAGTCCTTGAAGGCGCCGGTGGCAAACGCGTTGGCCGGGCCCTCGTAGACGGCGACCTCGGGCATGCCGACGCCGGCCTTGTCGGCGAGCTTCCTGACCGTTTGCACCAGCCAGTACTGGTTCGTGCCTTCCGAGCCGTCGATCACCTGCGCTCCGGTCGACCACTTGGCGATGGTCTTCGACATCAGCAGCGAGAGGAACGAGCCGCCGAATCCCATCACCGCCGAGAACAGGAGCAGCGTGGTGTAGTCGATTCCGTCGGCCATCAGCCAGCGGTCGAGCCCAAGCACGCTGACGACGACTGAAAGCACCAGCAGAACCGCGAGGTTGGTGGCGAGAAACAGGATGATCCGCTTCATGAATTTGTTCTCCTTGGTGCCCGGTTAGATGGGGGATTGCGCAGTTGGTTTCAAGATCGCCCTGGCGCCCTTCTCGGCGATCACGTAGGTCGGCGCGTTGGTGTTTCCCGAGGTGATGCGCGGAAAGATCGACGCGTCGATCACCCGCAGGCGCGCGATGCCGTGCACGCGCAGCTCGTCGTCCACCACCGCCATCGGGTCGCTGCCCATCTTGCACGTGCCGACGGGATGGAAGATGGTGGTGCCGAGCTCGCCGGCCGCCTTTTGCAGCTCCGCGTCCGACTCGGCGCCCCGCCCGGGCCGGTATTCCTCGGGGAGATATTTCTCCAGGGCCTTCGCCGCCATGATGCGGCGGGTGAAGCGCATCGCGTCGACCGCCACCCGGCGATCGTCTTCTTTCTCAAGATAATTCAATCTGATTTCCGGGTGCGCGGCCGGGTCCGCCGACTTCACGCGCACCCAGCCGCGCGAGGCCGGCCGCAGATTGCACACGCTCGGCGTGATCGCCGGGAACGCGTGCAGCGGCTCGCCGAACTTGTCGAGCGACAGCGGCTGCACGTGCCATTCGATGTTCGGCGTCGCCTGGCCCGGGTCGCTCTTCGCGAAGGCGCCCGCCTGCGACGGCGGCATGGTGAGCGGCCCGGTGCGGAACACCAGGTACTCGAGCGCCATCGCCGCCTTCCCGAAAACGCTGTTGGCGATGCCGTTCAGCGTCTTGACGTTCCTCACCTTGTACTGCATGCGGATCTGCAGGTGGTCGTGGAGATTCTCCCCCACGCCGGGGAGATCGTGCACGACGGGGATCTGAAGCCTGTTGAGCAGCTCCGCTTTTCCTATGCCGGACAGCTGCAGCAGCTGCGGCGAGCCTATGGCGCCGGCGGCGAGGATCGTCTCGCGCCTGGCTTCCGCGTAGAGCGACTGTCCTTCCCGGGAAAACTCGATGCCGAGCGCCTGCCGGTTCCGCGTGCGCACCCTGGAAACCAGCGCCCCGGTCAGCACGCTGAGATTCTTGCGCCGCAGCGCCGGCCGCAGGAAGGCGTGGCTCGCGCTCCAGCGCCGGCCGCGGCGCTGATTCATCTGGAAATAGGCGCAGCCGAAATTGTCGCCGCCGTTGAACATTTTCACCGGCGGGATGCCGCATTCGGCGGCCGCCTCGCGCCAGGCGTCGATGATGTCCCAGCGCACGCGCGGATCCTCGATGCGCACCTCGCCGCCCGCGCCGTAGCCCTCCGCGGTGCCGCGCGAGTAGTCCTCCAGCGACCTGAAGATCGGCAGCACGTCGTCCCACGACCAGCCGCGGTTGCCGAGCGCGGCCCAGTGGTCCCAGTCCTCGCGCTGGCCGCGCATGTAGATCATGGCGTTGATCGAGGAGCAGCCGCCCAGCACCCGGCCGCGCGCGTAATGGATCGAGCGGCCGGCGAGATGGGGGTCGGGCTCGGTCCGGTAGCACCAGTCGGTGCGCGGATTGGCGATGGTGTAGAGGTAGCCGACCGGGACGTCGATCCAGAACCAGTCGTCGCGCCCGCCCGCTTCGAGCAGCAGCACCCGGGTGTCCGGGTCGCGGGACAGGCGGTTGGCGAGCAGGCAGCCGGCGCTTCCGGCCCCGGCGATCACGTAGTCAAAGCTGCCGAAGTGCTGCACCTCGCCTCCCCTTGAAGGTATTGTACTGAGAGAGGAACACGTGACGGACCCGGACAGGCAACTGGCGGAATCGCTGCAGGCCGTGAAGGCCGCGCATTTCGACGCTGCCGGCGCGGCGTGCGATTACGCCGCGCTGGCGGCTTCAAGGGAGCGCGGGCGGCTTGCCGCGTGCCTCGCCGATCTCGAGAACTTCGATCCGAAGCGGGTCCGCATTCCGGCGCAAACCGCGTTCTGGGTGAACGTCTTCAACGCCGGGGTCCTGCGCGACATTCCCGAGCTGGAGCTCACGGCCAGCGCGGGCGAAGTACAGGCGTTCTTCGAGCGTCCTCGCCTCAAGATCGGCGGCCGGCTCTACTCCCTCGACGATGTCCAGCACGGCCTGCTGCGCGGCAACCTGCCCAAGAGCGGGCGCCTGCGGCCGCCGATGCCGCGCGACGATCCGCGCCTCGCCTACATCCCGATCGCCTACGACGAACGGATCCATTTCGCGATGCACTCGGCGTGCCGCTCGTCGCCCCCGCTGCGCGTGTTCGACGGCGGGCAGCTCGACGTCCAGTTCGAGGATGCCTCGACCGGGTACGTGCGCCAGTCGGTGCGCATCGAAGCCGGTGGCGCCGTGGTCGTCGTTCCGCGGCTGCTGCGCTGGTATGCCGCGGATTTCGGCGGCGAGAGCGGGGTGCTGGAATTCGTGCTCACGCGGCTCGAGGACGACGCGGCGGTCGACCTGGTCGATCGCCGGCGCGGCCGGGTTAAACTGCAGTACGCCGCATTCGACTGGGCGCTCAACCGCAGAGAGGCGAGCCATGGCAACCGCTCTTGAGCAGTTCGCACGCGAGTGCCACGACATCCTCAGGCAGGATCCCGGGCCGGCCGGGCGGCGCAAGCTCTGCGCGCGCCTCGAGACTGCCTTGCTGAACGAAAGCTTCGTCAAGGCATGCCTGGACGACAAGACGCCGGAACGCCACGTCCTTTACGAGGACCCCGAGCTCGGCTTCTGCATCCTCGCGCACGCCTACCACGGCGCGAAGGACACGCCGCCGCACGATCATGGCCCGTCTTGGGCGATATACGGCCAGGCGAAGGGCGAAACCGAGATGACCGACTACGAGCTCGTCGCGCCGGCCAGCAGGGAGAAGCCGGGCAAGGCGCGCCCGGTTCGCACGTACCAGCTGACCCCGGGCATGGCCTGGCTCTATAACGAGGGCGATCTGCATTCGCCCCGCCGCAGGGCGCCGACGCGGCTGATCCGCATCGAGGGCATTAACATGGATAAGATAAAGAGGCTGCGTTATGAAACCGATATCAACCTGCGGGGAGAGCAATGAAAAGAAAATACGGCGCTGCACTGGCGCGCGAAACGATTGCCGAAAAGGGCATGCGGGAAGCCGCCAAGGCGGCCGGGAATAACCGCAACAATTTCGGCTCCATTTCGCGCAAGGGTTCAGTCGCACGCGGCAAACGGCGCGGCAAGGCCTACCGGGCCGGGTAAGTTTCGCCCGTTGTCTTGACGTTCCCCGGCGTTCGATCCTGGCCCAAATGGACTAGGAGCAGGCAGCCGCCTTGCGCATCGCCTAAATACAGCACTGTTAGGCTCCGCAGGAGCGCGTGCACCATGACATTCCAAAATAGGACGCACAGTTCGACCGATTGAGGAGGAGATATGCGGCTCGGATCAAATCGCGCTGTCGCGGCGCTGGCGCTGGTTTTCGGCGTTCTGGGAAGCTTCAACCTGGGCGCCGTACGCCCCGAGCCCGTGGCCGAAGACGCCGGCCTCATCACGCCGGTATGGATGCCGCTGGGCGTAAGCAAAGCGCCGGTCACGGTCGTCGTGCAGCTCGCCGGGGATTCCGTTGCAGAGCAGCAAGGCTACGCCGGCCGCAAGCTCGAGCGGGGCGAGAAGGACCGGATCAAGGGCCAGCTGAGGAGCCAGCAGGACGGCCTGCGCGGCAGCATCGAGAGCCTCGGCGGCACCGTCGTGGCCCATTACCAGGCGGCTTACAACGGCATCAAGGTTCGCATCGCGCACGACCGCGTGAAAGAGCTTGCTGCGCTGCCCGGCGTCGTGGCGGTCCGGCCGCTGCAGCTCATGAAGCCGGACAACGTCCGCGGCATCCCGCTCATCGGCACTCCGGCCGTCTGGCAAAGCCTGGGGCTGCACGGCGAGGGCGTGAAGATCGCGATCATCGACACCGGCATCGACTACACCCACGCCAACTTCGGCGGCCCGGGCACCGCCGCGGCGTACACAGCGGCCCACGCGAAGGGGACGTTGCCCGCCGATCCAAGGTTGTTCGGCCCGTCGGCGCCGCGCATCAAGGGCGGTATCGACCTCGTCGGCGACAGCTATAACGCCGACCCGAGCAACCCGCTGACTTACCAGCCGATCCCACACCCGGATCCGAATCCGCTCGACTGCAACGGCCACGGCTCGCACGTCGCCGGCACCGCTGCCGGCTCCGGCGTGACCTCGGCCGGGACGACCTACACCGGTCCCTATAACGCTTCGACGCTCGCTGCGCCTGGCAACTTCAACATCGGCCCGGGCGTCGCGCCGAAAGCCGACCTCTACGCAGTGCGGGTCTTTGGCTGCCAAGGCTCTACCGACGTCACCGTTGACGCCATCGAGTGGGCGGTCGACAACGACATGGACGTCATCAACATGTCGCTCGGCTCGACGTTCGGCTCGAAGGACGAGCCGTCCGCCGTGGCGTCGACCAACGCCGCCAAGGCTGGCGTCATCGTCGTCGCATCGGCCGGCAATGCCGGCCCGAGCCCGTACGTCATCGGCTCGCCGTCAACCGCCGATGGCGCGATCTCGGTCGCGGCGAACGATCCCTGGCAGGCTCTCCCGGGGGCAAATATCACCGCAGGGAGTCTTGCGGTCCCGGCGATCAACGCCAACGGCTTTGGGCTATCCGGGACTGCAACCTACAAGATCAAGGTTCTTACCGGCGCCAACGTGCTCGGTTGCAGCGTCGACGCCTTCGGCGGTCCGAACTCCCTGCCGCCGGGCACCATCGTCGTAGTGAACCGCGGGGCTCCGTGTGCGCGAGTCGCGAAGGCGATCTACGGTCAGAAGGCCGGTGCAGCTGCAGTGGTGATGGTGAACAACGCGGCCAGCTTTCCGCCGTTCGAGGGACCGATTACCTCCAACCCGGACACCGGCGAAGCTTTCAATGTGACGATTCCGTTTCTGGGAGTGAAGGGACCGGCATCGAACGCGTCGTCGGATGGCGCAAAGCTGCGCTTGGCGGCAGACGGCACCGCGACAACTGTCGCAGCGGCGGAACTCGCGAACCCCAACTTCACCGGATTCGCCAGCTTTACCTCGGCTGGGCCGCGCGGCGGGGACAGCGGTCTCAAGCCGGACGTCACCGCGCCGGGCGTCAGCCTCATCTCGACGGCCATGGGCACCGGCAACGCTGGCGCCGCGCTCTCCGGCACGTCGATGGCCTCGCCGCACGTCGCCGGCGTCGCGGTGCTCACGCGCCAGGCGCATCCGACATGGAAGGTGGGGGACATCAAGGCGGCGATCGTCAACACCGGGCGTCCTTCGAGCGTGGCTGGCTACAGCACCAGCCTCGGCGGAACCGGGCTTGTCCAGCCGGCGGGCTCGACCGCGACCCAGGTGGTCGCGAGCACCGAGGGCCAGAGGTTCGGCACGTCTCTCAACTTCGGCTTCGCGGAGTTCAGGGACAGGTTCCGCGGGACGAAGGAGATCTCTCTTCGCAACCACGGCTCTTCGGGGGCGATCTTCAAGGTCTCGCAGGCCGCGGCATCCGGCAGCCCGCACACTTTGCACTTGGGCAGAACCTCGGTGCGGGTCCCGGCCCACGGCGAAACCGAGGTCAGGGTGACGCTCGATGTCGCCGCCGCGACGGCAGGCGGCTCGGATGCCTTCCGGGAGGTCGCAGGCCTTGTCGAGATCACCCCGGCAAGCGCGTCGGACAATGCCGGCGTCGCGCTTCGCGTGCCTTACTACCTGGTGCCCAGGGCCCTGTCCAACGTTTCAACGTCGATCGGCACGCTGACAGGGACGAACCCGTCCACGATCGCCACTGTGACCAACAGGCGCGGAGGGATCTCCGGCGACGCGGGCTTCTACGCCTGGGGAATTTTTGACACGAGGAGCAGCGGCGCCGATTCGGACGATGACGGAGACGACCAGGACCAGGAGGGCTCGTCCAACGACATCCGCGCGATCGGCGTGCAGTCGTTCTCGATTCCGCCGGCCGCCCTGGACAGGCAGCTGCTGGTCTTCGCCGTCAACACCTACCACCGCTGGTCGAACGCTTCCACGAACGAGTTCGACATCTTCGTCGATGTGGACGGTGATGGTTTCCCCGACTACCTCATCGTGGGTGCGGACGACGGAGCTGTTCGGACGGGCAGCTTCAGCGGCGTGATGGGAACCTTCGTGTTCAGCTACCGCTCGGGCGGGGCGAGCACCAACAACTTCTCGACCGTCGCCCCGACGGACAGCTCGACAGCGCTGCTGCCGGTGCTCTCATCGCAGCTTTGCCGGGCCGGCGAGCCGTGCCTTTGCAAGTCGGTGTGTCCGGCGGGGGTTCCGCCGAAGCCGCGCTTCACCTACCATGTCGCGGGCCACGACCTCGTGAAAGGCGGCAGCAAGGTGATCGCCCGCTCGGCGAAATACAACCCCTGGTCGAGCTCGATCAGCCAGGGCGATTTCGTCACTGTCGCGCCGGGCGCGGCCAAGACGAGCACTGTCTCGGTCGACTCGGCCGAAGCGCAGCTCACGCCGGCATTGGGCCTGATGGTCGTCACCATCGACAACAAGAGCGGCGCCGACGAAGCCCAGCTCATTCGGGTCGACGTGAAGTAGATGTAGGGTCGCTACCGCTTGGCCAGTCGCAGGTTCGTCTGGTCCAGGCGGTGCACCAGCACGCGCACGGACGCCTTGTTGAACGCCGCCTGAACCGCATCGGTCGCGGTGCGCAATGTCTGCGCGTTGATTTCGATGGCGCTGATCTGCCCGGTCGCCGCGACGGTCGTCGTGCGGGGCTCGGAGCGCCCGGTGAAATACAGCAGGTCCCCAAAGCAATCGCCGGGCTTGAGGGTATTCAATGCGTTCCCCTGGAGCGTGACGCGGGCCTCGCCGTCGACAAGGAGATAGAAGCTGTCGGCACGCTCCCCCTCGGTCACGATGCTGGTGCCGGCCTCGATGGTCTTCCAGCTGGCGATGCGCAGCACTTCCCATAGGGCGACGTCGCCAAAGTCCTCGAAGAAGCGCATGTCGCGCAGCTTGTTGAACTTCTCGGAGTCCGAGACTGACTCGCCGGCGAGGCGCAGGTTCATGAACGCCTGCCCGAGATCCTTGCCGAAATCGAGCCACGACCGGTAGCGCTCGGAGAGGTCCTTGCGCATTGCCCGCACGACGATGTCGTCGAGCAGCGCGGGCAGCTCCGGCCGCAGCGTGGCGGGCCGCGGCGGCTCGGCATTCAGAATGGCGTAGGCCAGCCCGGCGTGGCTCGACACCTGGAAAGGCAGCCGTCCGGTGAGCAGCCGGTACATGACCACCCCCAGCGAATAGATGTCGGTCTGCTGGGTGAGGTCTTCCGTGCGGATCTGCTCGGGCGACATGTACGCAGGGGAGCCGACGCCGCTGAGCTGCGTCGTCTCGAAACCCTTGCGGTGCTGGAAGGAAGCGCCAAAATCGGCGACCTTGGTCTCGCCGCGCTCCGACAGGAGGATGTTCCCCGGCTTCATGTCGCGATGGATGACGCCGTGCTGGAAGGCGTACTCCAGGGCCCGGATGCACTTGAAGATGATCTCGACGACCTTCTTCGGAGGCAGCAGGCTGGTGACGTCGGAGTGCGCTTCCAGGGTGGCCCCGGGAACGTATTCCATCACCAGGTAGCTGTAGTGGGGCTCGATCACCGCGTCATAGATATCGACGATGTGCGGATGATTGAGCTTCCCGGCAAGCGACGATTCCGTCAGGAACGCCTTGTGCGCCATGCGCTCGGCCACCGGATCGGCGTGCTCTTCGAAGAGGAACACCTTGATCGCGACGTCGCGCTCGGCAAACGGATCGCGCGCGAGATAGACGCGGCTGGTCGCGCCCGAGCCGATCTCGCGCACCACCGCGTATTTTCCGATCTGCTTCTGTGGCTCGAAGGTCATGGCCGCGCTGCCAAGAAGCGAGGCGTTGTCCGCAGGGCTTGCGTGCGGCTGTACTGCGGCCCGTGCGTCATGCGCCGATGGTACGAAACGTTCGCGTCAGATCCCGCAGGCCACTGCCGCAAAAAACTGCGCTCCCAGGCTTCGGCGTCATAGCGCAGCGGCACTGCTTCGACGAACAGCTCGCCGCATCGCAGCCAGTAGAGCGCTTCGGTGCTCGGCGATACCCCGATGCGCGTCGCCAGACCGAACAGCTCGCCGCGAAAGTTCGGCATGCCGGCGGCGCCGTTGTTGATGAGCACGCGGTCGCGGGCGAACGATTGCAGCACCGGCAGGCAGCTGTGGCTCGATGCGAACACCTTTACCTGAGCTTCATCGAACGCCTTGTCCGCCGCGGCAAGGCCTTCGACAGTCAAGAGAACTTCCTGCGAAAAGCCCCAGCCGGCGAGCGAGGCGTAGTCGCCGTGGACCACGGCGACGCGTTCGTTGCCGATGCAGGCCACCGTATTCATTGGTAGGGCGGCGAGCCGGCGCAGCCCGGCCTGCCGGCTCTGCGCCGTTGCGCGCAACCGCTCGAGGATGCGGTTCGAGCGCTCCACCGTGGCATCGTCCACCCAATCGGGATAACCGCAGCCGCAGCCGGCATCCGCGCCGGGCGCCGCCAGCTCAGTTTCGACATTGCCGCGCAAGGCGTGGAAGCCGAGCGCGGCGGCATCGATGCGCTCGAATTCCGGCGGATCGACGTCGAACCAGTGAAAGTCGCCATTGAAGACGAGCGCCTTGGCGCCGCCCTCGCGGTCGTAAGCCGCGAGCAAGGCATCGAGGGCGAACGGGTTGCCATACAGCCCGCCCGCCACCCACAGCGAATCGACGCTCAGGCATGACTCGCCGGCGAGAGCCTGCGGCCCGTAGAAATAGGAGCGCGGGCAGCTTCGGCCAGGCCGTGCCACGCTACGCGCGATGGGCATGCTTTCCGGCGCTCCAGCCGCGCGGCGCAAGGAACCGCTCGCCGACCGCCATCGGCTCTGCCTCGAGCGGCGTGCCCATGGTGTCGTTCCAGCGGTTGAGAAAGCCGAAGGTGGCGATCACGGCGACGATTTCGACGATCTGGTTCTCACTCCAGTGCTTGCGCAGCTCGGCGAACATGTCGTCGGTGACGCCGTTTGGCACCGAAGCGGCGGCGATCGCAAAATCGAGCGCGACGCGCTCGCCTTCGGAAAAGAGCGGGCTGGTGCGGAACTCCCACACCGCGGCGAGCTTCTTCTCGTCGACGCCGAAATGCAACGCGCCGTCGGCGGTGTGCGCCATGCAGTACTGGCAGCCGGCGGCACGGCTCGCGACGTGCGCGACGAGGCGCTTGAAGCCGCGGTCGACCTCGCCCTGCGGATCCCAGATCGCGCCGAGCAGCTGCGACAGCGCCTTCACCAGCTTGGGCTTTCTCTGCATAATGAGAAGGCTGTTCGGCACGAAACCAAGGTTCTTCGCGACCGCTTCGAAGTTCTCTTTCAGCTCCGGGCTGTGCGAAGCGGCCAGCGGCTCCAGGCGCGGCGAAGGTTTTGCTTTCTGTTCCATGGGATCCTTTCGAGATGAGATGT